>Ga0255210_1000120_pt1 | contig 37197 bp, 15 predicted proteins | sample Miss_Yuk_RepA_8d_FD_188422 | JGI IMG/M metagenome (GOLD analysis project Ga0255210, IMG submission 188422) | Freshwater microbial communities from Mississippi River, Louisiana, United States - Miss_Yuk_RepA_8d | ecosystem: Environmental > Aquatic > Freshwater > River | place: USA: Louisiana...
TAATACAGGTGGGTATAGAGTGAATATTTATTCATCGAATGAAAATATAAATAATTATAGTTTCATATGCAATTATTGAATATATTTTAACCTCTTCTAGTATTCTTTCGTGTTTTTCGTGAAGAAGATTTGATTTTTGACATTGTTTTTCCTTTTCCATGTTTCAAAAATGCACGTATTTCTTTTTCTTTTTTTAATAACATATCCACAATATTCCGATAAAAATTACGGAATTTTCCGCGATTACGTCGCATATCATCCACAGAAAACCATCGAATCTCAATCTTCTCAAATAATTTGGTATCTGTTAAAAATTGCTTATTCATTCGTTTCCATAAGAATTCATGATTCAAATTATAATAATAAGGTAATAATGGTTCATATGGCAAATTGAATAAATGAATATGATAAGTATCATAACTCATAGGCAAATATCCACCATTTTTACGCACAAGAGCACGCATTTCTTTCTCTCCACCTAAAAATCCTGTTAATTCCTCTCCACCTTCACGCATGGCCGATTCTAAAATATTCTCTCCAGGGTCAACACCTCCCCCAAAATCCGCCCATCCAGGTGTATCTGCCAAACTATTCTCTTTCCCGAATAAAAAATATAATTTTCCTTTATGAATACAAGCAGGTAATACACTTGCTCCAACCATTATATATTTGTATTTTGATTATCCGAGTAAGAAGAGACCCATTATAATAAAACCCAATCCAATATATTCTTGAACTGTTTCGAATCTCTCACCAAGAATTAAAAAAGCAGCACCAGATTCTAAAATCGCACTCATACCATCCCAAACCGCATTTACAAATAAAATGGTTTTTCCATATAGGAGAGATTGTACTAAGAAAAAAACAACACCTAAATAACTTGCAATTCCATAAAATAAATATAAATTAGATTGGGTTGTCACATATTCTTTGATAGAGAAATCACCTGCGATTTCCATAATTGCCAAAATAGCAATCGAAATATAAGCATAAATCGATTTTCGCATTTTTTATCCTCTCTTATTGTTTATTTGTATTATTTGTAGATGATAATGTCTCTTGTTTTTTAATCCAATCTAAATATCCATTGGAACGATTTAATGAAAATAGAGAACCGAGAGAACATGCGATCCTATAAGCAATAAGTTCTTTTTCATCTAAACTGTCTAGATATTTCTGTTCTAATTCTGTCAACATAATTATATTATAATAAATAGTTTATAATATAGTAAAACGAATCAATTATCAATTTTATAAACGTTTTTCAAAACAAAATTCTAATGTCGTACTTTCATCATCGAATCCAATGCCTTCTAAAAAGAATTCAGAGTGATAAACCTCATAAGGTTTATTATAAGAACATATACATTTACATAGACGAGTTCCATCTCGTGTATTTTCATTGATAACGATAAAACTTTCACACCGAACACCTACTTTTTCTAATCCCTTAATTAGTTTATTTTTTGTTATATCGATTGCTTCCATTTCCCAATAAGTTGAATATTCAATTTCATCCCAATAATCTTCATCGTTTAATTTATTTGTACCTGCAAATATAGTAACTGTAGTTTCATATAGTAACCATTCGTTTTCATCTTTTGGAATACCAAGAAATTGAGATGTCATTTTCGCGAATTAATATACTTTAATTATACTTTAAAAAATATTTCAATTTTATATTTTTTCTTCATAATGTATTTCGAGAGGTGTTGGCCATTCTGAATAAGGAATTGCTTTTTCGGTTGATTTTTCCAATTGACATAATTCCTCGAGAGCCATCATTCTTCTTTGAACCGGAGTCAAATCCGATATTTTATGAAATTTACGTGTGATTTGTTTCCATCTCCATTCAAATTGAAGAGCCGATTGCCATGTTGGAAATCCGGATACATAACAACAACGAGTCCATTGTTGTCCTGTAGATACTTTCATTCCTGTCGCATATGCTCCACCTTTAATCTTTTTGTTATGTTGTCTTAAACGTCTATCTAAATCTACAGTTGCTCCAATATAAGTCGATTTATTATCGGTGGAAACTAACATATAAACATAGGAAGGAGTCGTCATTTCTTATATTTCGATTTATTCTTATATGTTCTCTTGCGATTATGTTTTATTTTATTAGAATGACTTTGTTTTTTACGTTTTCCTCCCCATCTTCCAGGAGATACACTAAGTGCTTCAATATCAGGATTCGAATATTGTTGATATTTAGCGAGGTCTTCAGATAATTCATCGAGAAGATTACTACAAGTATTATCAATAATATTGAATTTCGCATTTGGCATAATATCTCTCAACAACTCAATCAAATAACTTAATTTGATTTCAAAAATAATATCATGTTCCGCATAACGAATTGTTGTTATATTTTTATGAATATCTGGTTTTTCCGGAATTTTCTCTTTATCGATTTCATTTTGTTTAAGTTTGTCCATTATTGTTTCTTCTACGGTAGAATTAAAAGAACGGATAAGTGGTTTCCAATTTTCTAGAAATATTAGATTTGTAGTTTCATCTTTTTGGTTTTTTAGAGGATAAACACAGTTATTTTGATGATGAATAGATATAATATGGAATCCAGCATTTGAACCTTTATAGGGAGGTTCTCTTCCATACATTTTATCAAATCTTAAAAATGGAGAAATATCACATAATTGTGTAGTATCTGTAGTATCTAATAAAGATAATGGTTTCCAAGGATTAATTTTATTAATTAAACGTATTATATGATTGCCCCATATTGAAAGAGAATTTTCACGATTTATATATTCCGTATAAGATTTTTTATCTTCTTCTACATATTCATTTAAAATATCAATGGTTGGAGAGGTAATGTCTTTACGAAGCAATCTTTTCAATTTATCTAATTGTTGTGTTTCATGTTCAACGCCTCTTGTATATGCTTTTTGGAATGTTCCAGCGCGATGTATTAATCGAACGTTTTCATCAGTATGATTTATTAAATCAATAACACGGCCATGACTCTCAACGACTAAAGTAATAATATATATATCTTCCATATAGAATGTAAATAAATTATTCACCTTTTTGAAAATAATTCATGGCTCTTATAGAATTCATAGCATTCACAATACTTGTTATCCAAATATAAGAGATTGTATATCGGTCACATAAATATCCATATTTGGATAATATAGAAATGCCAAAAACAGACCATATAAATGCGTAAAAAATAATTAAATAACCGATTTTGTTATGAAATGCGTTTCTGCATATTTTTATTAAATTTGCTCTTTCTGGATATTTTTGAATTGAATATGCGGAAACAGCAATAATATACAAACCAATAAATACGTATAGAACGCAATGAACAAACAAATAGGTAAATAAATTAATAGGCAAGTAATTGGTATCTAATAATTGTTTCATACATATTGATTGACTTATATCTGAGTAAAATGCAATATAAAAATAAATAATTGTGTTTCCTGAATAATATAAAATCAAAAATCCGGCTTGTATATTTCTTTTTTTACGAAAATAAAAAGCATTCGAAACCGGAATATTATTTTCATTGTTTTCGTCGTTATTATTTTCTTGATGTGGGATGGTTGTGCGTGTTTCTATTCTATTTTCAACATCGAATTCTTCTTCTGGAGTAGATTCATTCATTATAAGTAATTCAATGAATTATTTATAATATAATTATATTTTTATCTAATGTCTCACCGCATGTTTGATATTATCGATAAATATATTGTTGAGATATTGTATTTGAATTATAGGATTGTAATGTATCCGGCATTGTTTCTATTTTAAGTGTTTCCTCTTTTATTTTAAGTGTTTCATCTTTTATTTTAAGTTTTTCCTCTTCTTCTTTTTTACGTTTTTCCTCTTCTTCTTTTTTACGTTTATCTTCTTCATCTTTTTTACGTTTTTCCTCTTCGCGAATTTTCTTATCAGTAAATGAATTTAATTGTTCAATTGCGGTTTCAATATCATTAAAGTTTTCGAATAAAATCTTGGATATTTCAGCAGGTGTTAATCGTTTTGGTTCCACAACATCAATATTTAATGATTCTTCATTTGTTAATTTTCGACTATAAAAGAATTCAAACATTTGTTTTATTGTTTGATGAGAGCAATCTTCAAATTCAGAAATAATATCAATTCTACCAGGTCGAATAAGAGCTCTATCTAATTTTTGATAATGATTTGATGTCATAATTATAATTCTTCCAGGTGTCTCCAATATTCCATCAAACAAATTCAATAAAAATGATAAATCAACATCAGGCTCACATTTATTAACATTATTATTGTTATTAATTTCTTTTGGTTTTTGTATGGTTTCATTTCTTTGATATAATGTTTCATTTTGACAATCAATATCTTCAAATACATAAATTCGTTTATCTAATGGAATTTTATATTGTTCATTACGTAATGTATTTTGATTATATACTTGAATTTCCTCATTGAAAAACAAATTTTCTAATTGTTTTTTAGTAATTTGTGAATTTAAATTAATATTAATAATATGACGATTTGTTTCATTTGCTAAACATTTAATACATGATGTTTTACCGGTTCCTGGATTTCCCGCTAATAATAGACCTAATGTATAAGGAATACCTTTTTCATCATACCATTTTTTATTATTTATAAAAAACTGAACTCTTTTACGAATAATATCGATATGCTCTCCAAATAAATTAGAAAATTTGCGATTTGTTTTAAATTCTTTCATAGTAAAAACAACAAAAGGAGGTGTCATTCCATCATTTTTCATTTTATTAAATTGATCATTGGATACAGTAGAAGAAACCGCATTGAAATAAAAACGACGATTTCCTAATTGATTATTTTTATTAGCAATATATCTTTCTGTAATATTTTGAATGTAATTTCTTAATTCACGCATATCTTTTGTAAAACTAAATATTTCAATGGTTTGACAAATTTGATTATTTTGTTCTGAGTTTTGGTCTGCCATTACACCTTGGTCAAAATTTAATTTTGCATAATAATCTTCATCAATTTCAATAATATCTTTTTGATTTAATATGTAATTTTTTTTAACAAATGAAACATGTTTTGTATTTTTACAATTTGTAACATAATCAATAACAGATTGTCCAATTATATTGTCTTGTTCTGCCAAATTCACTGAATATGTAATTGATGCTGTTTTAGTTTTGGGAGCTTCATTCGGTTTTATTTTTTCTTCATCTGTTGTTTTAATTAATTCAGTGATTTGATTTGATATATTTGCATGTGGTTTAATATAATTATCCACAATGATTGGTAAAATTTTCATAACAGTTTCAATAATATTCGTAATTATAAAAATATATATCATTGTATAAGCATCTGAAGAATTATGATTTCCGGACATTCCTTTATATACAAACATTGACATTAATGTTCCTTTTAATGAATCATAAAAATTATTACCAATACCATTGGTTAATGGTGTTATCATTGGATTTGGTGTATTCAGTAGAGATGCCATGATAATAAGAAAATATATATTATAATTTATATCATTTCCATATATAAAATTTATACTTAACAATAAATATATGCAACCATTAAGTGATGAACAATCTATAGTGTTAGAGCATATTAAGAATGGAAAAAATGTAATTGTAGATGCTGTCGCAGGTTCTGGAAAATCAACAACGGTTCTTGGTATTGCGAAATCAATGCCTAACACAAAATTCTTACAAGTTACTTATAATTCTATGTTACGACATGAAATTCGAGAGAAAGTAGAGGCTCTTGGACTTAAAAATCTAGAAGTACATACATATCATAGTTTGGCTGTTAAATATTTTCATGCGTCGGCTTATACTGATAGTGGAATTCGATACCTATTAAAAGAAAATATTCCTCCCAGAATTCATATTCCCAAAAAAGATATTATTGTAATTGATGAAACACAAGATATGACATTTCTATATTTTCAATTTATGGAACGTTTCTTAGAATCGATGTGTTCTTCAACAAAAATACTTCTTATGATTTTGGGTGATTATATGCAAGGTCTCTATCAATTCAAAGGCGCTGATATTCGTTTCCTTACTCTCGCTGAAGAAATCTGGAAAGGTCGTCCTTATCTGAAATCCAATGAATTTATTCGAACCACTCTTAAAATGTCTTATCGTATTACTGACCAAATGGCAAAATTTATTAATGAAACATTATTAGCGGAACAACGTTTACATTCTTGTAGAGAAGGACCTCTCGCAGTTCAATATATACGCTATCCACGGTTTCAATTAGAACGTACAGTATTATTTCATATAGAGAGATTGATATCTATGGGTGCTTGTCCAGGAGATTTTTTTATTTTAAGTCCATCCGTAAAAGGTACGAATAGTCATGTACGTAAAATGGAAAATCATTTAGTTCGAAGAGGTTATCGATGTCATATTCCAATGTTAGATACCGAATTAGCAGATGAAAAAGTAATTCAACGAAAAATCGTATTTTGTACGTTTCATTCTTGTAAGGGTCGACAGAGAAAATACGTATTTATTATGGGATTTGACCAGAGTTATATGCGATTTTATGGGAGAGATTATAATAATGAAGTATGTCCAAGTACTTTATATGTGGCATGTACGAGAGCCACTCATGGACTTTTTTTGCTTGAAAAATCAGATAATGAACGTGACCAACCTCTCGAATTCTTAAAACAAAATCATTTTCATATGAAAAAACAATCTCATATTTCTTTTCAAGGATTACCTTATCATAAAGCATTTGAATATGTGGGAGACCAAAATACAAATGTTGGAGAGAAAGAAATCATTCATAATGTAACACCTACAGAATTAATTCGATTTATTCCGGAACCTGTTCTTGATGAAATTACTCCTTTAATTGACCAATTATTTATTCTCTCAAATGAACGCCGAACAGAACTTGATATTCCTGTTACTATACAAACCGCGGATGGTATTATTGAAGAAGTAAGTGATTTAAATGGAATTGCTATACCATGTATGTATTTTCATGGTTCTAATGATTCACCTCCTGTATTATATAATATTATCCATAATATTCTCTCGGATATGAGACCGGATGAACATATATTTTTAAGAGAACATGCACAACAATTACCCACTATTTATAAAACACCTGCTGATTTTCTTTATTTGGCAAATGTATTTACAGCATGTCAAGAGAGACTTTATTTCAAATTAAAACAGATTGAAAAGTATGATTGGCTCTCTCCGGAAGTATATAAAAAATGTAGGAAACGAATGGAAAAATATATACCAAATGTAGAAGACGCAAAGATTGAACAGACGATTATTCATTATAATCAAGAATTAAAACACTTTCATTTGGATGATTTATTAAGAGATATAACAACATCTAATAATGAAAAATATAGATTTAGTGCGAGAGTCGATTTAATCACGGAAAACACAGTGTGGGAAATTAAATGTGTGAAAGAGATAACATTAGACCATAAATTACAATTAATTATTTATGCATGGTTATGGAAAGCAATGGAAATGGAATCGAGAGATTTTCGACTATTAAATATTCGAAATGAAGAGATTTTTACTCTGTCGGCATCTCTCGAACAACTCACTTGGATTATTAAAAAATTAATCCAAGGGAAATATCATAAGGAAACACCTCTTGATGATAATGGATTCATAAATCGAGTGAGAGAAAAAAAATAATATATAATATATAATGATTCTTCAACAATCTATTGCCGTTTTAGCACCTATGGTAGGTACAATACAATCAGTTCCACAATTACTTCATACTTGGAGAGAAGACAAAATCGATGGATTATCCGTTTATTCCATATTACTTATGATTCTAGTAAATGTATTATGGTTTTTGCATGGATATTATATTTGGGATTATTCATTAATGATATCAAGTAGTCTGATATTTATTATCAATATCACAATTGTCGCTATATTTATGTGGAAAAAGAAATCAACTTAATAAAATTAATTTTGTGTTGGTTTTGTGGCTTTAATAGCAGGAGGAGCAGACATAGTATTATTAGTATTATTAGTGGTTTCAGGAACTGGCTCTGGAGTTTGATAAGGTGTAGAAGGTTCAGAAGGAGTAGAAGGAGTAGAAGGTGTAGAATTATTTTCTAATCCTTCACGAGAGTTAAAATTAAAATAAGCAATAACGGCAATAGCAACAATAACTACAACTACTGTTTTGTTTTTATTAATAAAAGTTTTCAAATTCGAAAGAGAGAATTTCATTTGATATAATAATATTATATCAAATCATTTATCCTATCCACCTCTTGTAAATATAAAAACAAAGAAAACAATCATACCAAAAAATCAATACATGAAATAATAAATAAATGCTAAAAAACAATGAAAATCCATCTTCACAATAAATATCAATATCAGAGAAACGAATCGAACTTCCCAGAATTATCCACCAATAAAATGAAATCGCCGTATATAAATAATGAACTAATTGTAACACTGGATGTTCTAATACAAATGATGATATGTGAAGATTAAAATGAAAATTCCAAATCACTAATAAAATACATATCCCTGTTTCAAACAATCCACATATTACAAAATATTTATCAATGGTTATTCTAGATTCTGAGAGAATCAACTCACATGAATGAAAATAATCTGTCGAAAAAATCGTATCTAAAAGAATCATCGGAGATGAAAATACAATAAGTATAATCGGTCCTATATGCAATATCAGTTTTACCCCATAATATAATGTTATTTGCTCTTCATTTGTTTTAGAATCAGAATAAGAGAGACCGATTAAATACGGAATATTATCATCCATACTGCTCTCATTGAGAACATTATCAAATATTACAGCATCTTGAACTGTAATTATTTCTCTCGCTATTGGGAGAATAATAGCAGTATTCATTCGTATATTTTATTATTCTCTTATACAATTATATTCATTTGTATACTTGTGTCCTCCGATAAAAATGAATCATAATATCGAGGTCCATTAATATGCATTGTATCATATTGTCTATAAGGAATCGTATTGAAAACCACAGTAGATGGCTCCAATTTATTATTTGTCGCCATCGCATTCACAGATAACCACATATTGTTATCCGCTGGCAAACTATTCCAACTAATATCTACACCATTCGAATATTCTATTTGGTCTCCTCCCATAATCCAATATTTATCATTCCATATAATTGTATTTCCATAAGAACCAATACTATATCCTGTCCATGTTGCTCCTTGGTCTGTACTAGTCACAACAGTATTTGTTCCTTGTCCTGCCACCATCACGGTTTTACCATTCCATTGAATTTTATTTGCTATTGTGAAGAGAGATGTTGTCGACCCCGATTCTGTCCAACCGGTCATACCGGTTTCATCCGTTGTATACATAATTGTCTTTCCTGAAACACTATCTCCAACGGCCAACCATCGGTCTCCTATCCATTGAATATCATTCACTGTAACATCTAGTATACTTTGTGTTATTAATGTCCAAGAGATTCCATCTGTCGATTTTGCTAACACACCATCAACACCTCCCGATAACCAATTGAATCCATTCCAAGCAATACATTGTCCTGACATATCGATTCCTGAATTACCACATTCTGTCCAAACAATTCCATCGGTTGATGTTGCATAATAACCATTCACACTTATTAATAACCAATATTTTCCATTCCATTTTATATCTGCTATCGGAGAGCCAGAAACCACCGTTTTTCCAATACCTTCCCATACATATCCATCCACAGAATAACATAATGTATGATATAAGCCTTCACCTCCCGCAATCCATATATATCCATTCCATCCTATACAAGAGACTGTATCGATTGGAGAGACACCAATCATCTTATAATTTAAACCATTTTCGGAATAACCAATCATATTTCCACTTGATTCTGCTGTTGTTCCAATAATTACAACTGGAGATTGAATGGAAACATGACCAATATGGGGTTTTGTCCACATCAATTGTTTTCCACTAAGACCAGCCGAACCTGTATTCCATGACCAATTAATTCCATCATAACTATATTGAATATTATGAGAGGCATCCGTATTGAATAAATAAGCATTTCCTGTCCATAATGCTCCATAATGATGATAATTTGTATCCGCGGTTCCTCCAACAGATTGCCATGTAAGTCCATCATTACGACTAATAATAATAGAAGCAATATTTGATAGATTTGGATATGTTCCGAGAGCCAAAACACCATTTCCATACATCATACTCTCGATTTGTCCATAATAACCGATTGTTGTAGGTGTTGACCAATCTTTTCCATTTTGACTGAACGCAACTACTGTCGCAGAAGTATCTCTCACACATCCAACAATAAATTTATTATTATATCGCAAGAGAGAACCACCGCCAACGGAATCACTAGCAACAATCCATGTAGAACCATAATCATCACTATATCTTATCTGTCCACTTGCCGTACCTGTTTTTATAGAAAGTACCCAACGATTCTCAATTGGATTCCATTGAATATCTCTCGATGACCAAGCACCACTAATATCCGCGCCAAATTGTGTCCAATGATATCCAGAATAACTCGTATAATTGGCTTGATTTCCTAGTACAGCCCATTGATTATATTCATTCCAAACTATCGAGACAATACCAGATGGGTCTGGTCCATTCCAAATCACTGGAACATAACCACTCAAATCAGTTGTTATATAGGTTGATTGACCAGTTTGTTTGGCTCCCAAAATATATTGTTTTCCATTATATCCAAGAGAATCAACATCATAGGTGAGAGAATCTAGATTCCAAGTAAAACCACCATCATAAGAGGTATTATTACCAGAAATAATCATATTCGACGGGAAACGAATCGTATGAGGCAATGTCGAAGAGGCTAATCCACAACGGGCTTCTGTACCGAAAATTGCACCGGCCGAAGACACCGTTTTCCAACTATTTCCATTGTTCTTACTATAAGAGATTATACTACCAACACCATCATTATATGCGAACGCAATAAATTTTCCAAGTGCCCATCTTAATTGTGGACGAGTATTTGCACTTGTCACTGGAATCACATTCATTCCTAATCCTGTCCAAGTAATTCCAAAATCATCACTATATGCAAGAGTATTTGTTGAACCATCTCCTATTGCCATCATTCTCTCACCATTAAATGCCATTCCAGTTATATTTCTCTCGATTTGAGGAGTTACAACGGCTGTCCATGTTCCACCGGACACATCATTGCTATAACCAATATATCCAAGACTACCAGTTGTATTTCCACTAATAAACCAACGTTCACCATTCCATAAACTAGTACTTATTTGTGATGTTGTTGATACTGGAATATGACTCCAAGAATTCATTATTGGAAGAGATTTTTGAGAGGTATGTATCATTCCTGAATTGTCGGTCGCTAACCAATAACGACCATTCCAATCAATACTATTTCCATATCCAAAGGATGCGTTGATTCCTAATCCAGACCATCGAACACCATCTCTTGAATAGGCCAATACATTTCCTGTGCCAGACGAATCACCAATCGCTACAAAATAATTACCATTCCATTTCACGGAATTTGTTGTATACAAGAGAGAATTTCCACAGCCATGCCAATTTAATCCATCATAACTATAAGCAATTGTATTTCCTCTCTCGGGTGTTGAACCTGCAACATAAATAGTTCCATTATATTCAATTGTATTCACTGAATATCCGAGAGCCGACACTTGCATTCCTGTCCATTGTATTCCATTATTACTATAAGCCATATTATTTCCACTTTGGTCTGATTTTCCTCCTGAAACCCAAAAAGGCTTATGATTCTTTCCAATTGTATATTGAAAACCATTCGCGCTATATCCATTTGTTGTCGCCCTATATTGGGTTGGGTCTTCTGAGAGATAACAAACATCGGATGAAGTCGCATTTTGCGAATATACACGATTTGTATAATGCATTTCATCTATAAATGAAAATGTTGATACTGGAAATTTTACCAAACTGCTATGGAATTGAGCGCTTGGACCTGTGGTTCCTGTCGTACCTGTTGTTCCTGTCGAACCAGTTGTTCCCGTCGAACCTGTTGTACCTGTCGTTCCTGTTGTTCCTGTCGGTCCTGTTGTTCCCGTCGAACCTGTTGTTCCCGTCGGACCTGTTGTTCCCGTCGAACCTGTTGTTCCTGTCGAACCTGTTGTTCCTGTCGAACCTATTGGTCCGGTTGAACCTGTTGAACCTGTTGAACCTGTTGAACCTGTTGTTCCCGTTGAACCTGTTGTTCCCGTTGAACCTGTTGAACCAGTATCACCTGTTGTACCAGTATCACCTGTTGTTCCCGTTGAACCCGTTGCGCCCGTTGTACCAGTTTGACCTGTATTACCGGTTGTACCCGTCGACCCAGCATCGCCAGTTGACCCAGTTGAACCTGTTGAACCAGTGGAACCGGTCGACCCAGTCTGACCCGTTGGACCAGTATCGCCAGTTGGACCAGTATCGCCAGTTGGACCTGTTGGACCGGTCGAACCAGTTGAACCCGTCGAACCTGTTGGCCCAGTATCACCAGTGTCACCAGTAGTACCGGTTGAACCTGTTGGACCCGTTGTACCGGTTTGTCCAGTTGGTCCGGTTTGTCCAGTTGGTCCAGTGGTTCCTTGAAAGCCTTGAATACCTTGTTGACCAGTTGGACCTGTCGAACCCGTTGGACCTGTAGTACCAGTTTGTCCAGTTTGTCCGGTTGGACCTGTCGACCCAGTTGGACCCGTTGCACCCGTTGCACCTGTCGCACCAGTTTGTCCAGTTTGTCCAGTGACTCCGGTTTGTCCAGTATAACCAGGAGGTCCTGCAGGTCCAGTCGGGCCCGTAGGGCCCGTTGAACCATCCACACCCGTCGGTCCTGTTGGACCCGTTGGACCCGTCGGTCCAGTCGAACCTGTCTGACCCGTTGGACCCGTTACACCCGGCAATCCTTGAGGACCTGTCGGACCTGTTGTTCCTGTCATTCCTGTTTCACCCATCATTCCTGTCATTCCTGTTGCGCCAGTTGAACCGGTTACTCCAGTTACTCCAGTTTGTCCAGTTGCACCGGTTGGCCCTTGTGCACCAGTAGAACCAGTAGAACCTCTTATGCCAGCAGGACCTGTTGCACCTGTAGTTCCTGTTGATCCAGTGGTTCCTGTAGCTCCGGTTCTTCCCGTGGTTCCCGTGGTTCCTGTCATGCCCGTTTGTCCAGTTGGACCTGCTTGTCCAGTCGAACCCGTCGAACCCGTTGGACCTGTATCACCTTGTTGTCCAGTTGAACCCGTTGAACCCGTTGAACCCGTTGAACCTGTTCTTCCGGTATTTCCTGTTGGACCATAACCACCAGTTGGACCCGTTGGACCCGTTGAACCCGTTGCTCCAGTATCACCAGTTTGACCCGTTGTTCCTGTAATACCGGTTGCTCCCGTCGAACCCGTTGCTCCAGTTTGTCCAGTTCTACCTGTCGCACCTGTCGCACCTGTTGTTCCAGTTGAACCCGTTGCTCCAGTTGAACCCGTTGCTCCAGTTGCTCCAGTTGACCCAGTGGTTCCTGTATCTCCAGTTAATCCATATCCAGTCGGTCCAGTATATCCAGTCGGTCCAGTTTCGCCAGTTTGTCCAGTTGTTCCTGTCGATCCTGTCGCTCCAGTTGAACCTGTCGCTCCCGTTGTTCCTGTCGCACCCGTAGAACCTGTCGCACCCGTAGAACCCGTCGTTCCAGTTGAACCCGTGGTTCCTGTCGATCCTGTTGCTCCCGTTGTTCCTGTTGCTCCAGTCGATCCTGTTGCTCCAGTCGATCCTGTTGCTCCCGTCGAACCCGTCGAACCCGTCGAACCCGTCGAACCTGTATCACCTCTAGGTCCGGTCGCTCCTGTAGTTCCTGTCGCACCCGTGGCACCCGTGGCACCCGTTGTACCGGTAGAACCAGTCGCACCCGTGGCACCCGTGGCACCAGTCGCACCGGTCACACCAGTCGCACCGGTCGAACCAGTTGTACCTGTCGATCCAGTCGCACCGGTTGTACCTGTCACACCGGTCGCACCGGTCGAACCAGTTGTTCCAGTATCACCTCTAGGTCCAGTTGCTCCAGTTGTTCCAGTGGCACCCGTTGTACCCGTTGTACCTGTCGACCCAGTTGCACCTGTTGCGCCAGTATTACCAGTATTACCGGTTGACCCAGTCGCACCAGTAAAACCTGTTGCACCTTGTTGACCTGTTGCGCCAGTCGAACCTGTTGCACCTTGTTGACCCGTTGCACCTTGTTGACCCGTTGCACCCGTTGTTCCAGTCGCACCCGTTGTTCCAGTCGCACCTTGCAATCCATTAAAACCCGTTGCCCCCGTAGTACCGGTCGACCCAGTAGTACCGGTCGACCCAGTCGAACCTGTCGCGCCTGTTGCACCCTTTTGTCCAGTTTGTCCAGTAGAACCTGTTGCTCCCGTCGAACCCGTTGCTCCCGTCGAACCCGTTGCTCCCGTCGAACCTTGTTGTCCAGTTGAACCTTGTTGTCCAGTTGAACCTTGTTGTCCAGTTTGTCCAGTGGAACCCGTTGCGCCAGTTGCACCAGTTGCACCGGTCGCACCCGTTTCACCAGTCGCACCTTGTTGACCTGTGGCACCTTGTTGTCCAGTCGCACCGGTTAGACCTTGTTGCCCAGTCGCACCAGTTGCACCCGTCGAACCTGTTGAACCTGTTGAACCTGTCGCACCCGTCGCACCGGTTTGTCCAGTAGAACCCGTCGCACCCGTTGCACCCGTTGCACCCGTTGCGCCAGTCGCACCGGTCGCACCGGTCGAACCAGTCGAACCCGTTGTACCAGTGGCACCGGTTGTTCCAGTCGACCCAGTCGAACCGGTTGCTCCCTGTTGACCCGTCGCACCGGTCGAACCTTGAAAACCAGTATCACCAGTTTCACCTCTCAATCCTGTCGAACCTGTTGACCCAGTTGCGCCAGTTATACCAATTATACCAGTATCACCTTTTTGACCGGTCGCACCCGTCGCACCTTGTTGTCCTGTAGCACCGGTTGCGCCTCGTTGTCCAGTAGCACCTGTAGAACCCGTAGAACCCGTCGACCCAGTAGAACCCGTCGACCCAGTAGAACCCGTTGACCCAGTAGAACCCGTTGACCCAGTAGAACCCGTCGACCCTGTCGACCCAGTTGACCCTGTCGAACCAGTGGAACCAGTGGAACCAGTGGAACCAGTGGAACCCGTTGACCCAGTAGAACCTGTAGAGCCGGTAGAACCCGTGGAACCTGTTGCGCCGGTTGCTCCACGTTGTCCAGTTGCTCCGGTCGACCCAGTGTTACCAGTTGCTCCCATTAAACCAGTATCACCCATAAGTCCAGTGATACCTGTTGCGCCTTTTTCACCTGTTACACCATCTCTTCCTGCGAGTCCAGTTGCTCCAGTAGAACCCGTTGCACCAGTAGAACCTGTCGAACCTGTCGCGCCGGTGGAACCCGTGGAACCGGTCGAACCTGTCGAACCTGTCAAACCCGTCAAACCCGTCGAACCTGTCGCGCCGGTGGAACCCGTAGAACCGGTCGAACCTGTCACACCATCTCTTCCAGCCATTCCAGTAGCACCCGTCGCACCCATAGTTCCTGTCGAACCTGTCGAACCTGTCGAACCTGTCGAACCCGTTGCTCCTTGTTGACCCGTTGCACCCGTTGCTCCAGTTGCTCCAGTGGAACCTGTTTGTCCCGTGGAACCAGTGGAACCAGTTTGTCCCGTGGAACCAGTGGAACCAGTTTGTCCCGTGGAACCCGTCGAACCTGTTGCTCCCGTGGAACCTGTTTGTCCCGTGGAACCTGTCGCGCCTGTAGAACCTGTAGAGCCAGTTTGACCAGTTTGACCAGTTTGACCCGTCGAACCTGTAAAACCATCAATTCCTTGACGACCGGTAGCACCCGTAGAACCATCAATTCCTTGTCTACCTGTTGGACCAGTAAAACCATCTTTGCCTTGACGACCTGTTGGACCAGTTGAACCAATTTGACCCGTGGAACCGGTCGAACCTGTGAAACCAGTCGAACCCGTGGAACCCGTGGAACCCGTTGCGCCCGTCGCACCAGTCGAACCCGTATTGCCAGTAGAACCGTCAATTCCTTGGCGTCCAGTTGGACCCGTGGAACCAGTCGAACCCATTTGACCCGTTTGTCCCGTGGAACCAGTCGAACCCGTTGATCCCGTTGAACCCATCATTCCTGTGGACCCAGTAGAACCCGTGTTACCTGTCGAACCTGTCGAACCTGTTGCTCCCGTGGTTCCAGTTGTTCCGGTCGAACCTGTTATACCGGTAGAACCCGTCGCTCCAGTCGAACCTGTTGTACCGGTTGAACCCGTCGCTCCAGTCGAACCCGTCGAACCTGTTGCGCCAGTTGAACCCGTCGCTCCAGTCGAACCCGTCGAACCAGTCGAACCCGTCGAACCTGTTGTACCAGTCGTACCCGTGGAACCGGTCGAACCTGTTGCGCCAGTCGAACCAGTCGAACCAGTGGAACCGGTGGAACCTGTCGAACCCGTGGACCCAGTCGAACCAGTCGAACCCGTGGACCCAGTCGAACCAGTCGAACCTGTGTTGCCCGTAGAACCTGTTGCACCTGTCGCACCCGTAGAACCGGTGTTACCCGTCGAACCCGTCGAACCTGTCGCACCCGTAGAACCGGTGTTACCCGTCGAACCCGTCGAACCTGTCGCACCCGTAGAACCGGTGTTACCCGTCAAACCTGTTGCACCAGTGGAACCAGTATTACCCGTTGAACCAGTATTACCCGTTGAACCAGTCGAACCTGTTGCACCCGTATTGCCGGTCGAACCAGTCGAACCTGTGTTACCCGTTGCACCGGTAGAACCAGTTGCGCCTGTCAAACCAGTTGCACCCGTATTACCCGTAGAACCAGTTGCGCCTGTAGAACCAGTATTTCCAGTGTTACCAGTCGAACCAGTTGCACCAGTAGAACCAGTAGAACCGGTTGCACCCGTGTTACCGGTTGCACCAGTCGAACCGGTTGCGCCCGTAGAACCAGTTGTTCCTGTCGAACCAGTAGAACCAGTATTACCTGTTGAACCAGTATTGCCGGTTGAACCAGTTGCGCCCGTCAAACCCGTAGAACCTGTATTACCAGTTTGTCCAGTGGAACCAGTTGTTCCTGTAGACCCAGTTGTTCCTGTAGACCCAGTTGTTCCTGTCGAACCAGTAGAACCAGTGGAACCGGTATTACCAGTTGTACCCGTAGAACCAGTTGTACCCGTAGAACCAGTAGAACCAGTCGTTCCGGTAGAACCAGTAGAACCTGTTGCACCCGTTGCGCCAGTTGCGCCCGTAGAACCCGTTGAACCAGTCAAACCAGTAGAACCAGTAGAACCAGTAGAACCTGTAGAACCGGTAGAACCGGTTTGACCGGTGGAACCGGTTTGGCCAGTGGAACCCGTTGTTCCAGTGGAACCAGTGGAACCAGTATTACCAGTGGAACCGGTAGAACCAGTGGAACCAGTCAAACCAGTTGAACCCGTTAAACCCGTTGAACCCGTTGAACCAGTCGAACCAGTGGTTCCAGTTTGTCCAGTCGAACCCGTAGAACCAGTTTGTCCAGTCGAACCAGTGGAACCTGTATTACCGGTTGCTCCAGTAGAACCAGTTGAACCAGTAGAACCAGTTGAACCAGTAGCACCAGTATTACCAGTTGTACCCGTAGAACCGGTCGTTCCAGTGGAACCCGTTGAACCAGTGGAACCCGTTGAACCAGTGGAACCCGTTGAACCCGTTGAACCGGTCGAACCCGTTGAACCGGTCGAACCCGTTGAACCGGTCGAACCCGTTGACCCAGTCGAACCAGTCGAACCTGTTGACCCAGTCGAACCAGTCGAACCTGTTGTACCTGTAGAACCTGTTGCACCGGTCGAACCTGTAGAACCTGTGGAACCGGTCGAACCCGTGGAACCTGTGGAACCTGTATTGCCAGTTGCGCCCGTAGACCCCGTATTGCCAGTTGCTCCTGTAGACCCCGTATTGCCAGTTGCGCCAGTGGAACCCGTGGAACCGGTATTACCAGTAGACCCAGTAGACCCAGTAGACCCTGTCGCGCCTGTGGAACCCGTTGTTCCAGTAGAACCCGTGGACCCTGTATTACCTGTGTCACCTGTGGAACCAGTCAAACCAGTCGAACCAGTAGAACCCGTGGACCCAGTCGAACCAGTCGAACCCGTGGACCCAGTCGAACCAGTCGAACCTGTAGAACCAGTCGAACCTGTTGTACCAGTCGAACCAGTGTTGCCAGTAGAACCTGTAGAACCAGTAGAACCTGTTGTACCAGTCGAACCAGTGTTGCCAGTGTTACCAGTGGAACCCGTTGAACCAGTGGAACCAGTGGAACCCGTCGAACCCGTCGAACCAGTCGAACCAGTGGAACCAGTGGAACCCGTGGAACCAGTGGAACCAGTGTTGCCAGTGTTACCAGTCGAACCCGTCGAACCAGTCGAACCCGTCGAACCAGTCGAACCTGTTTGACCAGTGGAACCCGTCGAACCTGTAGAACCAGTGGAACCAGTGGAACCAGTGGAACCCGTATCACCAGTAGAACCAGTAGAACCAGTCGAACCTGTAGAACCAGTCGAACCTGTAGAACCAGTCGAACCTGTAGAACCAGTTTGTCCAGTGGAACCAGTATTACCTGTAGAACCTGTTTGACCTGTCGCACCAGTGGAACCAGTGGAACCGGTTGTTCCTGTAGAACCCGTTGTACCGGTAGAACCAGTATTGCCTGTATCACCAGTTGTTCCTGTCGAACCAGTAGAACCAGTTGTTCCTGTCGAACCAGTTGTTCCTGTCGAACCAGTAGAACCAGTTTGTCCCGTCGAACCAGTTTGTCCCGTCGAACCAGTTTGTCCAGTGGAACCTGTATATCCGGTTTGACCGGTTTGACCGGTTTGACCGGTAGAACCAGTTGTTCCTGTAGAACCAGTCGAACCGGTTGTTCCCGTGGAACCCGTAGAACCTGTTACACCGGTAGAACCAGTCGAACCAGTTGTTCCTGTAGAACCAGTTGTTCCAGTTGTTCCCGTGGAACCGGTAGAACCAGTCGAACCCGTTGTTCCCGTTGTTCCAGTTGTTCCAGTCGAACCTGTAGAACCGGTCGAACCCGTTGTTCCAGTTGTTCCAGTTGTTCCAGTCGAACCAGTCGAACCCGTTGTTCCAGTCGAACCAGTTGTTCCAGTCGAACCAGTCGAACCAGTCGAACCCGTTGTTCCCGTTGTACCCGTTGTACCCGTTGTACCAGTGGAACCGGTACGTCCAGTGGAACCGGTCGAACCCGTTGTTCCAGTTTGTCCAGTTTGTCCAGTTTGTCCAGTGGAACCCGTGGAACCGGTTGAACCGGTTGAACCCGTTGTTCCAGTTGAACCAGTGGAACCAGTAGTACCCGTTGTTCCGGTTGTTCCAGTACGCCCAGTAACACCCGTTCCACCAGTTGGACCCGTTGTACCTGTAGGACCTGTAACACCAGTGGCTCCAGTGACTCCAGTGGCTCCAGTTTGCCCTTGATATCCATCATCACCTTTTAATCCTTGTGGACCTTGTAGACCTTGTGGACCTTGAATACCTGTCGAACCTGTTGCGCCGATTGAACCAGTGGAACCCGTTGAACCTGTTGAACCCGTTGAACCTGTTGAACCCGTTGAACCAGTGGAACCTGTCGAACCCGTTTGTCCCGTGGAACCTGTGGAACCCGTGGAACCTGTAGAACCCGTAGAACCCGTAGACCCCGTAGACCCCGTAGAACCCGTAGAACCTGTGGAACCAGTTGACCCGGTAGAACCAGTGGAACCGGTGTCACCGGTTGCGCCCGTCGAACCTGTGGAACCTGTATTACCAGTTGCACCAGTTGCACCAGTTGCACCGGTAGAACCAGTCGAACCGGTGTATCCAGTTTGTCCAGTTTGTCCAGTGGAACCAGTAGAACCCGTCGAACCTGTTGTACCTGTCGAACCTGTCGAACCTGTTTGTCCAGTGGAACCTGTCATACCTGTTGAACCGGTAGAACCGGTTGTTCCAGTCGAACCTCTAGAACCAGTAGAGCCGGTGGAACCGGTTGTTCCAGTCGAACCGGTAGAGCCGGTGTTACCGATAGAACCAGTTGTTCCTGTTGCACCGGTAGAACCAGTGGAACCGGTAGGTCCTGTTCTACCGACAGCGCCATCCTGACCGGCAGGTCCTTGTGTACCGGTAGGTCCAGTGATTGTTTCTCCGGGATTTACACTATTAAAATATTGTTTTACATCGTTTGATAAATCATCGATAGTAATCGTAGAATTTTGTATAGTATTGGAGGTAATAATAGCGCCTGCAAATTTGGAAGGTAAAATAGTTCCGTCGGCAATGACAGAATTTGTAATGGAGCCAAGAGCAAAATTGGATGTAGTGAGAGAACCAGGTGCTAATTTGGAACCGGAGATAGAGCCATCAGCGATTTTGTTGGTAGTAACAGAACCATCGATAATATGATAAGAACTGATTGAGTTTGCGGCTATTTTGGAACCGGAAATCGAACCATCAGCGATTTTGTCAGTGGTGATTGCGCCATCGGCAATTTTTTCATTTGTGACAGCATAATATGCGATTTTATCAGTAGTGATTGCGCCATCTTTAATATTTTGAGTATTAATTACATTGTTTAATGGCATAGAAAATTTGACTTTGATCCATTTTACATAATAACTATTAAGTGTACCAGAAGGGTCAGGTGTAACCGCAGATACCAGAATATCACCATCATTAACATAGACAAATTGGTCACCACTGATATCAATCGGGTCAAATGTTTGATGAATTGTGAAATTACGAGAGGCATCTTGATTTAAAACAGTGAATGTAGAATTATAAGAAGGGTCAATTGCGCCATGTGCGGTGGAAACAACAAAACCTCCACTTGTATAAGTGGCAATAGGGTCTTCATATAATATTCCAGTGGATATAACAGAAGGAGGAATATAATAGAAAACGGTATCGAGTGCGGTTTTTAAATCAGTAACATCAGGAACATAAAAACTGAGAAAACGTAAACTGGTGAATGGTAAATATTTGCTATCGATTTGGTTTGGATTACCGGGAGAGGTTTGAATAGATTTAATAGTATGTTCATCACCACTAGAATCAATATAATTGTAAAGAACTTGTCCAGTATTAACATCGAAAGACATGTCTAATTCATTTCCTGATTTGTCTCTTACGTGAATAGTAGAGTCTCGAATATGAAGTTCATTTGCGTATAAATTATTAAAATAAGAATCAGGACTGCCTAAGTTATAAGTATTGCCGATGATTGGAATAATGGAATTGGCAGAAGTTTCTAAAACACCGAATCGACCTGAGAGAAAATAACCGGCTGAAAAAGAATTTTGTTGAGAACCGATCGAAAGACCTGTTGTGCCTGGAATGATAGAATCATAAATAGTACCACCAATACCACCAGTAATACCTTGATATCCAGTAGGACCAGTAGTTCCAGTAGCACCTTGATTCAATAAACCAATTTCGGCGTCTTTTCCTCTAGGACCAGTATATCCGGTAGGACCTGTACTAGAGAAAGTACCATCGCCACCGTTACCACCTGTATTTGTTCCATTATAACATTCTCCGGCGGCCTTGGCGAAATTTCTTGCTCGTTTTCTATCTAAATAGCCTCCATACGACATTATAATAATATACAGAGATATATCATTATAGATAACATACAGCGCATAGTGGAGATTTTACATAAGAAAGTATCAATAAAAATAATAAAATATGTAAATACAATCCAAATAGAAAACTATGTGGATAATAATACAATGGATAAACAAAATATAATAAGTCTAATGTCTAATAATTCACAAAAATTGATATAGAATTAATATCTAATAATTATATAGTGTTATTGAATACGTTATTGAATGAAAAAAGAAGCGGCAATGAAATTTTATATACCTCGTATGGAGGCATCGATTTCTAAAAAATACATATTTGAATCGATTCGTAGATTAAATGTTGGATATATTGATAAAATCATAGAAATGCCGATTGAAGGTGAAAATGATTATAAGAAAGTAATTATATTGTTTAAAATATGGTATAAGAATGATATTGCGGATTTTATTATCAATAAAATAAATTCAGGTGATAATTTCAAATATATTCATAGTTATCCATGGTATTGGCGTATCAAATAGAAGGAATTGCGTTATTGTGAGAGGTTTTTATAAACGTTTTTATAAGGAAAAAGAATGCACCGCGCATTCTAATGACCTTTGGTCGACATTCCCTTTTCAAGGTTTTTTCAAAAGTTTATATCTCTCCCACTAATTTTTTTAGTTTTATTTGTTTTTGTGAAGTTAATTCATTTTTTAATTCACGTTTCAATTCCATTATCTCTTGATATTCATTTTTTAATTCACGTTTCAATTCCATTATCTCTTGATATTCATTTTTATTCGAAGTTTCCAGTATATTTAATCTATTTTCGAAATCATCTAATGCTTGATTTACCACATTCGCACACGCATCGGTAGCGCGAATTGGCATATAATACTTATTATGTTTAATTGAATATTGCATTTATAATTTGATTAAAAATTAGATATTCATTAAATAGTTCAATTTTTAGAATTTTATTGCGAGAGGTTTTTATAAACGTTTTTACAAGGAATGTCGACCTTTGGTCGACATTCCCTTTTTCAAGGTTTTTTCAAAGGTTTAATTATAGTAAAAACAAAAAACAAATTCTATCTACTATCTACTCTATATACTCTATACTTGTGTTCATTCCACTCGAATGTTGCATACTATCTGTATAAGAATTCGGCGTTGTTATTGTCATCGCATCTTTCTCTCTCAAACATATCGTATTTGGACTAATCATATATCCCATTTTTTGATTCGTTTTCAATGCGTAAACCGTCGTTAATGGCTGTGTATCTGGATTATACCATGTTGTTAAGGCTGTCGGATGACTATACTGTATACCATCAGTTCCTCCCACATATAAATGTCCTCCATAATAACAAGAACTATATAATCCTGTTTGACTTGTTGTCTGTCTATCATAAATACATGCCGAACCATCATAAGAAATATATACACCTCCCGATATATCTGTCAACATATACATATTTTTATCTGTTTGTGTTAGAGAGGTAATTGTCTTCGTATTTACTGTATTGATTCTATTCATTAATTGGTTCGATACATAATGGTCCGATGCGAGAGACATTGTTCTACTATAATGTGCCACATTGTATTCTGTTGATGTTTTATAATTTCGGAAAAATCCACGGTGATTCATCAATATTTTCTCTCTCACACTCACTATTCTAGAACTATCTGATACATTATATAATTTCCATTCTCTTAAACGAATATCAGTTGAACCATTCGTATTCTCAAACACAATCGCATAATATGGATATGCTATTGTTTGATTCAACATCTCATGAATTCTTATATACTTATTATCTATCTGTGGACTAATTGTTGTAGTTGATGCTGTGAAATTATGAACCTCTGTCCAAGTTGAATTATCGAGAGAACCCAGCAATCGATATTTCTGTGGTATTTCCGCATCTGTCGCTGAAAATGCCAATTCATAGGCTTTTACAATCGTCGACGAAGCCATTGTCGCTATCAAATTCTCTCCTGATATTCCTTGTATTGATGATATACCCACATAATTTCCACTCGCATCATACCCAGAATTCGTTGTTAACCAATAAGTATTCATACTTCCATCGGTTAGATTTGCATATGCTCCAGTATTATCAGTAGAAGCGGCGATTCCTGTGATTGTACAGAGAGATAAATCATTCAATGAAAGAGCCATTGGTTCCCAATTCGACCCTGTATTATCTGTTGAAACATAAATATAACTTGAATTTCCATAGAGTATCCAATTGGTTCCATTCCATTTTATACTATATCCTTCACTCATTGCGAGAGTTATTATAGGAGGTTGCGTCCATTGCGTTCCATTTGTACTATAAGCAATCGGTGCTCTACCTGATACTGATGGAATACCTGTCGCTATAAATCTCTCACCATTCCATTCGATTTCATAACATTCTGAGAGAATTGTATCCACGGTTTCTGTCCAAATTATACCATCCAAACTATAAGCAGACCATGCACCAGTTGATGTGTTTTTTCCTCCTGCTACCCAAATAGAACCATTCCAGGCAAATGTATTGGTTCTTGTAGATAATACTGAATTGTTTCCTGAGTGTAACCATCGATAACCATCATAACTATATTGAATTGTTCCATTGGCCGATTCACCTCCCGCTAATAATATAGGATCAATCTCTATTCTGGCTATTGTCGGATCATTATGAACAATTACTTCCATATTATAACTTACATCCGTTGTATAATTTATAAAATCCCAAGTGTTTTTACTTGGTTTGTTCGAGAGATAAAATGTATAATAAGAACCATTGTAATTTATAGAAGTTACTCCTGAAATATCTAAAACTGTATAAGGTGTCGGAGAGAAACCATGATATGATTTATAGACCTCTGTTGGTGATATCATAAATAAATTCGTATTTACACGTTGTAATTTTGAAACAGTAATTTCATCATTCGCAACTAATGCAAAATTTCTTATATTCGTTGTCGATGATATATAAATATTTGTTAAACTGGAAGAGGTGTTTTTCATTAAAAATATCCATTGAGTACCCGACCATAATACTTGCTCTACCGAATTCATACCTCCCGTAAGTCCATTGATTTCTGCTATTGTATAAGTTGAAAAGGAGGTCGGACTTGTTCCAGTACAAATACCATCTGTTCCGAGAGCAATTGTACATCTCTTTCCATTTGTATCGAAATCTTTTACAGTTGGATAAGAATGTACTGGTAACCAATAATATCCATCTTTACTTAGACATATATTTGTATTACTTATCGCTAACCAATGTTTTAAACCAGACGACCATTTCACCTTTTTACCCTCTCCTAACAAACAATGATTTCCACGTCCTATCCATTCATATCTATCCCCATTCGCAACTTCTGTTTCTCTCCTTACAGCAATTGTATCGGTTGGACCTTGACCAACTGCTACCCATATGTTATCTTGATTATTATAATCTATATAACGAATACTTGTCGATAATAATGAGAGCAAATTGGTTGATATATCTCTCGACCATGTTGCACCATAATCTGTACTTTGATAGAGAGATTGATGGTCGGTTGCTATTGCATAAGAATAGTTTCGAGAGAAAATAATTTTGTTTGAATACTCTTGATTTAATTCAATATCATAAATCTGTTTTGTATTCGATATTCTTGGAATACGGAAATTACTATAGTTTCCATTTCTTTTTAATATGAGAGAATTGACTGGGTCCTCTCCCGCAATCACCGTTGTTGCAGCCATATATTTCACAATATTTGCACTTGTAATTAAATGTGCTTGTTGGGTTTGCCATGTGATAGCATCATATGAATATAAGAAATTATAATTCTTTGTTACTTGTTTGTTGAGAGCCAAAATAAACGTGGTTCCATCCCATTCTAATGTCATCGGCTTATCTGTCAAAAAATCAATATAATTCTTTTTGATAACATTCGATGGGAGTGTTTGAAGTGTCCATGTTTTTCCTGTAGTACTTGTCGCAATTACTTGGTCTGAATGATTTCCTCCCGCAGCAACCCAAATAGAACCATTCCATATTATATCGAACGCTCCATGAGAGGCATCGAATATCGAATTTCCACCAGATGTCCATGTTTGACCATCATCTTCACTATAAACGAGAGACGTTGCTGTCGAATTATTATATCCAGCGGCTACCCAGAGAGAACCATTATAACATAGATTTCCTTGTTGATATCCATTATCATTTGTTAAAATAGTTGATACGAGAGACCAATGACGAGAATCATAACTCGAATAAATACCACCGGAACCAAGAGCCAAATATTTCTTTGTTACAGGATTCTGTTTTATTGCTCTTAAACTTGTTGGAGTTGTATGAGTAGTAAATATAGTTCCATTATAACTTTGTGTTGTATGTGAATTCTCAGCGGTTGTTATCCATTTTTTACCATCCCAATAAATACGAGAGGGTTTGGAATAAGAGGCATCATAAATTGTTGACCATTTTTGTATATCTGTTGATGAATATTTTCCATATGGTTCTCCAGACGCATCTTGACCATGTATTAAATATATCGCAGGACGCTGGATTCCAAATGTATAAATCGATGCAGATGGAATTATTGGATATTTACAATTATATGTTGAATGAATCTTATCTTCTCTTATTTTGTATTGTTTCTCTTGTTTTTGATTTAATTCGGGAGAGACAGATGTCGGTGTTTGAAATATTATATTCTGTCTTGTATGTCGAAATTCATCATTGATCGATATTGAAGTATACGGCACATTCTCACTATTGAAATATCCTGTCGCACCTGTTGGACCTTTTGTTCCTGTTGGACCTTTTGTTCCTGTTGGACCTGTTTGACCCATTGTTCCTGTTGGACCTGTTTGACCCATTGTTCCTGTTGGACCTGTTGTACCGGTTGTACCGGTTTGACCCATGGAACCTCTTGTTCCTATTGGACCCGTTGTACCGGTTTGACCGGTTTGACCGGTTTGACCTGTCGCACCCATTTGACCGGTAGCTCCGGTTTGACCTGTCGCACCCATTTGACCGGTAGGTCCAGTTTGACCGGTAGTTCCGGTTTGACCCGTGGAACCAGTTGACCCTTGAAATCCAGTTTCACCAATTGTTCCTGGAATACCCATTGGTCCTGTTGAACCTGTTGAACCTGTTGGACCCGTTTGTCCTATTGTACCTGTCGACCCTTGAAATCCAGTTTCACCAATTGTTCCTGGAATACCGATTGTTCCTGTCGAACCGGTTGAACCTGTTGAACCTGTTGAACCCGTATCGCCAGTGTCACCGGTTGAACCGACATAACCAATTATTCCAGTAGGTCCACTCGACCCAGTTGGTCCTTGGAAACCAGTTTCACCGGAATCAGCAATCGATGAATAGGCACCGATATAACCGGTTGGTCCAGTAAGTCCAATGATTCCAGTAGGACCGGTTGGTCCTTGGAAACCAGTTTCACCTGGATAATTAAGAGCACCAAATGGACCAGTATTTCCATTATATCCGATAAAACCATAATTGGCATGAAAACCTTGAGGACCTTGAGGACTGGGACCGAAAGGACCTGTCCATCCGGTGTAACCTGTTCCACCGGAATTACCGTTGGATAAACCTTGAGGACCGATAACACCATATCCAGTGGGACCTGCGGGAGCATTTGGACTGGCGACGGTGTATTCATATGTACCCGTAATTCCTTGTAATGTGCTCTCACCAGTTTCTATAGTTTTCACTTCACCAATTGTTGTATAAGTGATAGATTGATTGTTATAAATTGTAGAGATTTCGGTATCAGTCAAGAGAGAATTATAGAAACGACAATCATCTATATAACCAGAAAACGCGGAGGTTCCGTCTGGTTCAGAACCTAGAGAATTGTTATTGAGATTTCCCAAATCAACAAATGGAAGAACTGCGGATGCGTTATCAAGAATGATTGCTTGACCAGTTCCAGAAAGATTAGTTCCATTCACATAAACATACCATTTTTTATAAAATCCAGTATTATCGATTTTAATAACCACATGAATCCAAGTATTCAGAGAGGCTGTATAATTAATTGTTGCTGTGGTTGTAGTTCCTATTAATATATTTACAAGAGAAAATGTAGTTGTAGTTAATCTAGCAGAGAATTTATTAGTTGTATTTCCAATCGAAAATAATGTACTACCTCCAGCAGCCAAACTTGTAGGGTTTATCCAAGCACTGAATGTCGCAGAATTAATATCCGGAGTTATATATTTTCCTAGTTTTAATGGGATTGTAGTGGTTGTTGAACCAGGATTCAAATACAAACATTGATTTCCTATTAGTTCTCCCGAACTTGTAAATAATGATGAATCGGCGGATAAATCATATACTGGAATTCCATCTGCGAAATTTGAACTTAATGAACGTAATCCAGATGCCGATGTATCAAATGTATAATAGGCTCTCATTGGTTTATAAGAAAATGTGGATTGTGTTGGATAAGGAACAATTGTCTGATTTTGAATTACATAGGATAAATCGGTTTGATTCAACGGCGAATTATATATGCGGAAATCATCAATATAACCACTGAATTTATTATTTCCACTTGCATCGGAAGAGCCAATAAAATTATTATCGAATTTGGATAATTGAACATAGGGAAGAGGATTTCCTGATATATCTCTTGTAAATTCATATGCTTGATTATTTATTGATATTGTCCATGTTTCGATGCCTTGGTTTTGAATAGAAACCGCAATATTCGTCCATTGATTCATATTATTGGACGGGTCAATACCAGTGTATAACGTATTTAAAATGTATTTTTGGGTGTCTGTGTATTCTAATTGATAATAGGAATAATTGGCTTTGAGTTCGAGTTTTGGACTATATGTTGTTCCTGCTGATTTGGAATTTAATGCGGAAATTTCACTTGCATCTAACTCTCGATAGTACATTCGGAAATCATCAATGTTTCCATTAAAATAAGCACCTCCATTTCTTCTCCCAAAATAATTGAATTTACGTAATACAGAGAGAGGATAAGCACCTCCATTCGTTCGAATATTGATTAAAGAGCCGTTTAAATAAAAGAGCCATTGTCCATTTGGACGAATTACCCATGCGGTATGAAACCACACATTCGTATTCACAGAGATTGTATAGAAACTTGTGTAATCTGTATTTTGACCTTCTATATAAACACTCGCAAATAAATAGTTCGAATTAACACCATAAATAATATTATCTTGTGTGGCACCATTTCCAAAATCGAAAAATACTGAATTGGTTGCGGTTGCGTTGGCTTTAAACCAAAACGCAAATGTTATTGGAACATCTTCCGGAGAGACAAATTGACGCATTGTCGCAAATCGAGATGATGCCGATGCCAATAATAAAGATGCGGTCCCAACCGATGGTGTTGTTGTTGAAATTAATCCAGTGGTTGATAAAATCAAATTATTATCAGCGAAATCAGGATCGGCGCGATTCAATACAACGAGACCATCAACATCAGCGGAATCAAATGGATAATATACAAAGAGTCCATTATTCAAAGTATTGACAGTCGATGTGGTTGATAGAGACCAAATTGTTTTGGTGTTATTATCAAATGCTGTTGGATATATCCAATTACTAATTGTTAGACTTGTTGGGTCATATTGTTTCGAGAGACCAAACGAAACATTTCTCAAATCTCCTGAATTTCCATCAAAATATAAACTCTGGTCTCCATATTTGACAATACTTGTACTTACAAATGATGCGTCTGTATAAGTTAATCGGTAATTACCAGTGTTTAAATCTCTCATATTTGTTGTAGTTGGATGTTTTGTATCACTGTTGAATGTGTAATAAGATGTGAGAGAAGCATTTGGATTGGCATAATTAATCGAGAGGTCAACAACATAACAATCTGTTGTAGTACTAGAACTTGGACTATATAATCTCGAACTATCGGCATTTAAAAAAAAATTAAGTACACTATGAGAACTTGGAACAATTGATGTTTGTACAGTTTGAGATAAATTATAGTTTCCAGTAATTTCATCATATAAAGAATACCATATTGTAGAATTGTTAGAGCCTCCTAACCATAATATTTGATTATCTGGACTAAACTTTGGACCTATCCATATTCTACTAGATGGTATTATTTTATTTTCAATTTGTATTCGCATTCCATAATTATATCCATTCCAAAAATACACAGATATCGGTTCAGATAAAGTAGTTCCAGTTGATGCTATACGAGTTTTATCTTGAGAAATACATACATAGTAAGAAGTAGCGTTTGTGTCTAGAATTTGCGTAAGAGATGGATATGTTGTTCCATTCCAGTCTCCCCAATAAATTAATCCGCCATAATTACTTACTACGAATCTTGATCCATCTGGAGTAATATCAAGTTGTCTATATTGTCTTGCTGTCGTATTACCGATCAATGAAAATGTTCCATATGTAGTCCCATTCCAAGTGGCAAACCATATTTGTAGTGAGGTTGCAGAGGTTCCTGCTAACATTATGGCTCGATTTCCGTCAGCAGTTATTTTTATATTATTAGTTACTGTTTTATTTGCGCTTGTTACTTGGGAATAAGAACTCCATGTTGAAGTTGAATTGGAATATGTTTTTAGATAAGCACTATTTGCGGTAAACGCATGTATCATTCTTGTTTCATCAATCGATAATCCAGAACCCCAATTATTAATAAATGGCACAGTAAATGTTGAATTCAGTTTAAAATTCAGAGATTGTATTTTTCGATAAGAACTTATGTAATTACCATAAACATCGAAACGATTTAATTGTACTCGCGTTCCTGTATTGGCTCTTGTAATAATCAAACGAAATGATGAATAACTATTGGCTCTTGTAATCGTATCTGTATTATTATTAATTACAATTCCAGGATACATTCCTTGGGCTTGTGCGGTATACGCGGATTGATAATCTAACAAATACCATGTGACGCCATTATCATTGGAACCCGCCAAATAGAATTGGGTTGGATGAATCGTAATATTATTTGTATCACTACGATTTAATATATTATATTGAGAGGCAACTATTCGATAAGGCAATGTCATTTGTATCCATTCTCCACTAATTGTTCCTTGTCCGATAATGGTTGTTGTATAAAAAGTAGCACTAGAACCACCTCCTTGATATACCCCATTCAAATATGGGTCTTGTGTATATCCGGAAACACCTGAATAACCAGTAGACCAATATGCTGTATTTCCACAATTAAATGCGTTGAACACGTCATTGGTTCCATCTGTTGAAGAGGCAGAAAATCGATAAGTTCCATTTTTATATAATGCGAACCCTGATTGATTGGAAACAACTTGTGTATTAGAAGTGAAATAAGTTTGTAATGGAAGAGCCATTGTATATTGCGCATAATTCGATAATGGTTTATTGTTATCATTATATGCGAGAGCCGGGGCAGGCAAAAGAGATAAAACATAAAGTGTTGTTGAGGTATTGGTTCCATAATATAAGCGAGTACCATCACGATTTATTTGAAATGCTCCACCATCGAGATTTGCAGCAAGTGTTGCTGTTGGAACTGCTGTTAATGTACTGAAATGATTTTTATTTGGGTCCCAAGTTGTATACAGAAGAGATGCTGTTGCATTTCCCCAAATACCAACATATACAGTTAATCCATCTGGACTCCAACGTGGTTGTTCAAATGAATAACTTGTTGTACCCATAATTTTTGTTGGATTATCATAATTATTACCGTTCCAAGTGGAAATATACATGTATGCTGTTGTTGAACCAAGAATAGCAAGTTTTGATTTGTCAGGGGTTATTGCGGCGGTTGCAGGTTTTACGGCATTTGATATATTTGCTAGTGTTAATGCGTTATAATTGGTTCCATTCCAATCTGCCCAATATACCGATGTTCCACCTAACAGGGTTATCATTCTAGAACCGTCTGGAGTTAGTTCTAATCCAAAATATGCGCGTGTGGTTGAATCTACGATTCGCGTTACATTTGCATATGTAGTTCCATTCCAAGTTGCGTAATATATTAATAACGCTGTTGCTGATGTTCCTCCATGAAATACAATACGATTTCCATCACTTGTCATTGCAAGACCCTCATAACGGGCATATGTATTGTTTATCAAGGTAAATGCTGACCAACCAGTGCTTGTATACGTAGCCAAATATAATCCGGCAATATTCGCAAGTACCATTCGTTTTTCATCGGATGAAACAGCATAACCATAAGAACTATTATTCGCTGTTGTTGGTTTTGTTAATGTAAAATGTGTATATATTGCGGGTGCAACTTGATTCTTATAATAAGGTGCTGTATATTCACCATATAAATCGAATCGATGTAATTGAACCACAGTTCCTGTATTTGCTTTGTTTATAATAAGTCGATAATAAGAATATGAACTTGTGTTTCCTGATAAATCAATATTATAATAAATACCTCTCGCCGGCACAGAACTAGTTAAATTTTCACTATCAATTAAACTCCACGTTATTCCATCATTAGAACCTGCCAAATGAAAAATTGTTGGATAGTTTGCCGTATAATCAGCATCATTTCTATTTAAAATGTTATATTGTTTTACAGTGAGAGGATATGGTAATTGTTGTTGAATCCATTCTCCACTAATTGTTCCAGCTCCTGAAACTGTTGTTGTATAAAATGTCGCCGATGTTCCACCTCCTTGATAGGTTCCACTTGAATATGGAGTTTGTGTATATCCGGATTGACCGGTTGTCGCACATGACCAATAACTCGCAGTTCCACTATTAAATGCATTATAAGCATAATTCGTTCCATTATCTGATGAACTCGAAAATATATATCGACCTAATTTCCAAGGACAAGAACCACATTGGAATGCTGATAAGGTTGTATCATTCTGTGTCCAAAAATATTGAAGTGGAAGAGCATAATTATATACGATAGTATTTTGAACACGTGAAATCGCATTTGATACATATGTGGGAAATAAAGTAACCACTGTAAAATTTGTTGCGGTATTATATGCTGCAATATAAATTCTTGTACCATCACTGTTTATTGTTGTTGGTCTAGCATCCAAACTAGCAGCAACCACTGATGTTGGAACCGCGGTTAATGTTCCATAAGTTCTCGTTTCCTTATTGAAAAATGTATACCATAAAGATGCTGTTCCGTTTCCAGTTACACTCGCATATAATATCTGTGAATCTGGAGATAACCAAATTGTACGATAAGTTCTCGAAGTTGCATCTATAATGATTCCATTAGTATAGTTAGTTCCATCCCAATAAGCAACCGCAATACCATTACTATCATAAAAAATTCGGTCTTTATTTTGAGAAATAGCACCAATTTGACCAGTAATTGTTGTTACGTTTATGGAACCATACGCAGAACCTGTCCAATCTGACCATACAATAACAGAATCGCTACTACGCATTCCAACAATTCTATTTCCATCGATTGACAGACATGCTAGATTATATCCACCCCCAATTGCGGTTAATGAACTATAATTTGAACCGGTCCATCTAAAATAAAGTGTGTCACCCAATGTTGTTGCTATCCCGCGAGTTCCATTATAATTTAATCGAACTGATGTATAAGTTCTTATAGTAGTATCTAATGTTTGGGTAAAAGTACTCCATGTTCTTGTAGATGCTGTATATTTACTATAATACATATACGATGTTTTCACAATTATCATTGTATTTTCATCTCCTGATACACACACACTATATGCGCTACTAGTTGATGGTCCTGTATAACTTCCTATCGCATCCAATGATACCACTTTTTTCACTTGAACATCATAATTTCCAAATATTTGCCATTGATTTAATTGAATCACTCCAGAACCATTCGAATTCACTATAATCATTCGATAATAACTATATCCAGTCGCATTCGCACATGTATATTCTCCATAAACACCTTGGGCTGGAATCGACACATTCGATTCATAATCTATGAGAGACCAAGTTGAACCATCATTCGAACCAACCACATAAAATGTTTTTGGATATGCTGTCGTATAATTAGCATCACTTCTTCCACGAATTGTATAAGTTGTCAATATAAGAGCATAAGGTAATTGAATTTGTATCCATTCTCCACTAATTGTTCCCACATTCGAAACCAATGTTGTATAAAATGTTGCTCCTGAACCACCACCTTGATATAAACCTGCCCCAGTATACGGATTTTGTGTATATCCAGAAACACCAGAACCTGATGTTTTCCAATAAGTTGTCATGCTTCCAGAAAATAAATTATATACCAAATTCACATCATAAGAGGAAGAACTGAAATAATAATCTCCCTGTTTATGAATCACATGAATCGGTTGCATATAAGAAGTATATTTGTTGCTCACAATTGAGGCTTGTAAAGGCAAAGCATAACTATATACTGTTGAATCTAAATTTGGAGATACATTATCAATCAATGTTATTGTATTGTTTGATACATCTGTTAAATTCGATGGAATATAGGTTGTCGTATCTATCGTAGTTGAACCTCCAGCAACACCTGTTGTTCCTGTAAAAGTTCCTGTTGCTGAATAAAACAATCCAGCATTCAATGGCCCTTGAAGTCCCTGATAACCATCATAACCAGTATATCCACTCGGACCAGTGATTCCTGTTGTCCCTCGAGTACCAGTTGAACCAAGTGGACCTGTCGAACCTGTTGTCCCTCTTAGACCAGTCGAACCTGTCGTTCCGGTGAATCCTTGATATCCAGTTGTACCGGTACTTCCAACTAAAAATCCATCAGGACCTGTATCACCTGTAATTCCTTGAACTCCAGTTGCTCCAGTTGTACCTGTTCTACCCGTTCGACCAGTTGTACCTGTGTCACCAGTTGTACCGGTCCGACCAGTTGTACCAGTTGTACCCGTTGTACCAGTATTTTCACTTGATGGACCGGTTGAACCGGTGTTACCGATTGGTCTTATTCCTGTTGGTCCAGTTGCACCCGTTCTTCCAGTGGTTCCAGTATCTGATTGACTACCAGTGTAACCAGTTGGAGTAACACCTGCTGGACCTACTGCACCAGTTGTACCCGTTAGTCCAGTTTCACCTTTTATTCCACGATGACCAATAGGACCAGTTCTACCTGTTGTACCTGTATCTCCAGTATCACCTGTGTAACCTTGAGAACCTGTCTGACCAGTTGCACCCGTTCTTCCAGTTGCACCGGTTCTTCCAGTATCACCAGTATCACCAGTGTTACCCGTTGAACCTGTTGAACCTGTTTGAGTACAACCAGTAGTACCTGTAAAAGGAGACATTAAACCAGCAGAACCACGAGAACCTGTTGGACCTCGTACACCAGTCGAGCCAGTCAAACCGGTATCACCTATATCACCACGAGAACCCGTTGAACCTTGAGAACCTGTTCTACCAGTTGTTCCAGTAGTTCCAGCATCACCGGTGTCACCGCGAGAACCTGTTGAACCTTGAGAACCAGTTCTACCAGTTGCACCCATATGTCCAGTATCACCCGTGTCACCACGAGAACCTGTAGTACCTGTCGCACCTTGATATATCGTTCCTGTTGCACCTTGAGAACCATCAGAACCTGTCGCACCACGAGAACCGGTTGAACCAGTTGTACCGATTGCACCAATCATTCCATCAGAACCTATTTCTCCACGAGAACCGGTTGAACCACGAGAACCGGTTGAACCAGTAACTCCAAATGAACCGGTTGAACCAGTATCACCTCTTGAACCTGTCGAACCAGTTGCACCTTGATAACTTGAACCTGTCGTTCCGGTTGCGCCAATAGAACCTGTCGAACCAGTCGCACCTCTTGTTCCAGTGGATCCTGAAGTACCGACAAATCCAAATGAACCTGTTTCACCTTTTTCTCCTTGAAATCCAGTCATACCAGTAGTTCCAATTTGCCCACTTACACCAATATTTCCATTGTTTCCTGTTATACCGGTTGAACCTAGCGAACCAGTCGAACCAGTCGAACCTTGAAACCCAGTAATACCATCTTCACCGGTTGGACCACGAGAACCGGTTGGACCACGAGAGCCGGTTGCTCCTAATGAACCAATAACTCCATCAAAACCAATATCACCCGTGTCACCTTGAGAACCAGTAGAACCTGTTTGACCAAACGTACCCATAGAACCTGTAAATCCGGTTACACCATTATCTCCTGTAAAACCTATAATTCCTCTAGAACCGGTCGCACCTTGAGAGCCTGTCGCACCTTGAGAACCAGTTTCTCCCATAAACCCCATAAAACCTTGACCACCAGTTCCACCTTTTCCACCTGAAAAACCAGTAGAACCCGTCGATCCAGTGTCTCCATTATATCCTTGAATACCTTTCATTCCAGTTGCTCCTTGTGACCCCATATTTCCTGTCGAACCTTGTGTTCCAGTGGAACCTAGAGAACCTGTTGTGCCTGTATTACCTCTTTGACCAATAATTCCTTGAATTCCATCCGAACCGGTTGCTCCACGGTCTCCAGTTGTACCTCTTGAACCACTATTTCCAGTGTTTCCACCATTTCCTTCAAAACCAGTGATACCTTGAATACCAATCATTCCAGTTATACCAGTTGCTCCAGTCATACCAGTTGAACCAGTTGAACCCGTCGTTCCAATGATTCCTTGAACACCTGTTTGTCCTTGATTTCCTTTTTCTCCTTGAATTCCAGTGTCTCCAAGAATACCTATAAAACCATTATCACCGGTTTCTCCAGTTGAACCTCTCGCACCAGTTGAACCAGTTGAACCCATCGATCCAGTATTTCCTTTATCTCCTGTTGACCCTTTGTCTCCTGTATTTCCAACTGTACCTTGAGAACCATTCGTTCCTGTCGAACCTAGAGAACCAGTTGTACCTCTTGCACCAGTTGTACCTCTCGCACCAGTGGTACCTTGATTTCCAATAGATCCTTGTTCACCAGTTTCACCCATTATACCATTGATTCCTTGTTGACCAATTGAACCATCATTTCCAGTGATTCCAGTCAATCCTATAGAACCTTGAAAACCGGTTGCACCTTTTGAACCAATCGAACCTGTTACACCCATTGAACCATCTTTTCCATCAAAACCACTGGGACCCATCGAACCCGTTGTTCCCATCGAACCCGTCGTTCCCATCGAACCCGTTGTTCCTATCGAACCTCGATGGCCAGTTGTTCCAGTTGTTCCAGTTGTTCCCATCGATCCATTCGCACCGTTTGAACCAATCAAACCAGTTGTTCCAGTTGTTCCATCTTTTCCATCATATCCACTTTGACCTCTATCACCGGTTGAACCAGTCGAACCAATTGAACCAGTAGAACCAATTGAACCTTCGTTTCCTATAATTCCAATGTCACCTTTTGAACCAGTAGAACCGGTTGTTCCCATAAAACCTGTTGCACCTTTTGTTCCTGTAGAACCAGTAGAACCAATCGTTCCTGTCGAACCAATCGTTCCTGTTGAACCATCAGTACCATTTGAACCTGTTGCTCCAGTTGAACCAATAGTACCTGTCATTCCAATCATTCCAACAGAACCCTGAGAACCTTGTGAACCTGTCCAACCCGTTG
>Ga0255210_1000122_pt1 | contig 37059 bp, 34 predicted proteins | sample Miss_Yuk_RepA_8d_FD_188422 | JGI IMG/M metagenome (GOLD analysis project Ga0255210, IMG submission 188422) | Freshwater microbial communities from Mississippi River, Louisiana, United States - Miss_Yuk_RepA_8d | ecosystem: Environmental > Aquatic > Freshwater > River | place: USA: Louisiana...
GGTGACCGGCACTCCCGAACAGCCGTCCAAGGCCGGGCTGTCAATTGCCGACATTGCCGCCGGCATGTACGCCTACAGCAGCGTGCTGGCCGCGCTGCTTCAACGCGGTCGCACGGGGCGCGGTCAGCGGCTCGAAATCTCGATGCTCGAAGCGATGTCCGAGTGGATGGGCTTCCCGCTCTACTACACGATGGACGGCCAGCCGCCGCCGCCGCGCGCGGGTGCCTCGCACGCGGCGATTTACCCCTATGGCCCGTTTACCTGCGGCGACGGCAAGCAGGTGGTGCTGGCGGTGCAGCATGACCGCGAGTGGGCCATTTTTTGCGAGAAGGTGCTGCTTCAGCCGGAGCTGGCCAAGGCGTATCTGGGCAATGCCAACCGCCTGGCCCAGCGCGAGCAGTTGCGCGCTGTCATCGAAAGCGTGTGCTTGACATTAACGGCCGAGCAATTGGTCGAGCGCCTGGATGGGGCGCAAATCGCCAATGCTCAACTCAACGAGATGGCCGCTCTGTGGCGTCACCCGCAGTTGGCGGCGCGTGGGCGTTGGACCGATATCGGTTCGCCGTGCGGCCCGCTGCCGGCGCTGTACCCGCCGCATCACCTCGGTGGCAGCGAGGAGCCACCCCCGATGGGGCCCGTGCCTGCTTTGGGTGAGCACACCGAATCCATTCTCGCCGAGCTGGGCTACGGTGCGCCCGAGATTGCACGGCTGCGTGCGGAACAAGCAATCTGACTGAAAGTGTAATGCCATGATTCTGGATACAAACCCGAGCGCGGCGCTGGCCGCCTTTGCGGCTGGCCTGCCATTCGACATGATCCCGGCACCAGTGCTTCGCCGCACCGAGGATCTGTTTCTCGACTGGTACGCTTCGGCGCTGGCCGGCAAGGGTGCGCGACCGGTCGAGGCCATCGAGGCCTATGCCCGCGAGATGGGGCCGGCCTCGGGCCGCGCCGAGGTGCTGATCTCGCGCCGCACCACCTCACCCCATTTTGCCGCCATGGTCAATGCAGCAGCGTCGCATTTCGCGGAGCAAGACGATGTGCACAACGGCTCGGTGTTCCACCCCGGGGCCGTTGTGTTCCCGGCGGCGCTGGCCATAGCGCAAGACATCGGCGCGAGTGGCCGCGAGTTTTTGACCGCCGTGGTGGCTGGCTACGAGGTCGGCATCCGCGTCGGAGAATTTCTCGGACGCTCACACTATCGCATCTTCCACACCACCGCCACCGCAGGCACGTTGGCCGCCGCTGCAGCGGCCGGGCGGCTGCTCAAGCTGGATGCGCCGGCCATGCTGCATGCCTTCGGCAGCGCCGGCACGCAAGCCGCCGGACTGTGGGAGTTCCTGCGCGACGCAGCCGACTCCAAGCAACTGCACACCGCGCATGCGGCGTCCAGCGGACTGGCTTCGGCTTACCTGGCGCGCGCAGGTCTGACCGGCGCGCGCCAGATTCTGGAAGGGCCGCAGGGCCTGGCCGCAGGCATGTCCAGCGACACCGACCCGGCGCGGCTCACCGACCGTCTGGGACAGCGTTGGGCCACGGCTGAAACCTCGTTCAAATACCACGCCTCGTGCCGTCATACGCACCCCAGCGCAGACGCGCTGCTGGCGTTGATGCAAACGCACCGGCTTGTTGCGGATGATTTGGTCCAGGTGACGACCCATGTGCACCAGGGCGCGATCGACGTGCTCGGGCGGGTCACCGTGCCATCCACTGTGCACCAGGCCAAGTTCTCGATGGGTACCGTGCTCGCGCTGGTGGCCGAGTACGGTTACGCCGGGCTTGACGAATTCGAGCAGCACTACCTTGCGCCGCGCGTGGCGGCCTTGCGCGACCGGGTCACGATGCAGCTCGACGATGAGGTCGACCGTGCTTATCCACAGCGCTGGATCGGCAAGGTGACAGCCAGCACACGCGACGGCAAAACACTCTCGGCGCGCGTTGACGAACCCAAGGGGGACCCGGGCAACACCCTCACGCGCGCCGAACTGGAGGACAAGGCGCGGCGACTGGCGGCCTACGGCAGGGGCGCCACCCCGGCGGAGATGGACGATCTGATGGCCCGTGTCTGGTCCGTTGCCGAGGCGCCGCGCGTTGAACGATGGCTGGCGGCATGAGCCGCCCGGCAGTTCCGAAGGCGAATACCGCAGCCCGAAGGGCGAAGGTTGCCCCATGAGTGCGCCGCCGGTCCTGACTCGGCTGCCGAGGTCCTACCTTTTCGTTCCCGGGGACCGCCCCGAGCGCTTCGCCAAGGCGCGCGTCGCCGGTGCCGACATGGTGATCGTCGATCTGGAGGACGCGGTCGCGCCCGAGTCCAAGCCGCGTGCCCGCGCTGCGCTGGCGGCCGCACTCGACGAGGCCGTGCCGCTCATCGTGCGCGTCAACGCTGCCGGTACACCGTGGTTCGACGAGGACATCGAGCTGTGCCGCCATCCCGGCGTGGCAGCCGTCATGCTGCCCAAGGCCGAGGGCATCGAAGCCATTTGCGCGGTGGTCGAGACCACCTACAAGGATGTGCTGCCGATCATCGAATCGGCGCGCGGTGTCGAAGCGGTGCGCGCCATCGCCCGCGTGCCAGGCGTCGTGCGCCTGGCCTTCGGCAGCGTCGACCTGGCACTGGATCTGGGCATTGACTGTGCGCCCGACGGGGGTGAAATCGAGTTGCAGTGGTTCCGCTCGCAGCTCGTGCTCGCCTCGCGCCTGGCCGGGCTGGACGCGCCGATCGACGGCGTCAGCCTTGTGATCGATGACTTCGACCGGCTGCATGCCGATGCCCAGCGCGCCAGGCGCCAGGGCTTCGGCGCCAAGCTGTGCATCCATCCCAAGCAGATCGCCGCCGTCCAGGCGGTGTTCACTCCCAACGCCGAGCAACTCGACTGGGCGCGCGGCGTGCGAGATGTCTTCGTTGCTGCTGGTGGTGCCGCCGTCGTGATGGACGGTCGAATGGTCGACAGCCCGATCTACCAGCGTGCGCTTGCCGTCCTGCGCAGCGCTGGCCTGGAGGCCTGATTTTTCTGAACCCACTGGAGATGCCCTCGTGGCCCGCAAAAACAAACCCATCCGCTCCGACATTGCCTGGAGCACCCCCGACCGCATCGAAGTGCACGGCAAGAGTCTGCCCGACGAGATACTCGGTCACATCAACCTGGGCGACATGGCCTTCCTGCAGATCGTCGGGCGCATGCCGACGCCGCAGGAGTCGAACGTGTTCAACGCCATTGCGGTGACATTGGTCGAGCACGGCATCACGCCCAGCGCACTGGTCGCGCGCCTGACCTACGCCGGCGCGCCCGAATCGCTGCAGGCGGCGGTGGCGGCAGGCCTGTGCGGCCTGGGCAGCGTGTTCGTCGGCTCGACTGAAGGCACCGCCAGGATGCTGTACGAGGCGCTGCCGCCGGGCACGCAAGGCGCCGACCTGGAGCGCATCGCGCGCGAGACCGTGGCGGCTTTCCGCGAGCGCGGCCAGATCATTCCCGGGCTCGGCCATCCGTTGCACAAGCCGGTCGATCCGCGCGCGCCGCGGCTGTTCCAGATGGCCGAGGACAATGGCTTCTCCGGTGACTACATCCGGCTCGAACAACTGATCTGCGCCGAGGCCGAACGTGCCGCGGGCAAGTCGCTTCCCGTCAATGCGACCGGCGCCATCGGTGCCATCAGCTGCGAACTCGGGTTGCCGTGGAAGATCGTGCGCGGCATCGGCGTGCTCGCACGCGCAATCGGGCTGGTTGGCCACATCCTCGAGGAGAGCCAGACGCCGATGGCGGTGGAGATCTGGCAGCGCGTGGAAGACGAGGCGACGGCGCACATCCGCCCCGGTGCCTGAGCCGAGAATCCTTGATAACAATCCACCTGTACAAAACGACCACCATGAACACCTTCGAGACGCCCGCCCAGCCGATCCAATTCACCCGCCGCCTTGCGGCCCCTGCGCTCGATGCTGCCGAGGCCCCCTGGCCGACGGCCGAGGTACTGGCTCTGTTAGAGCTGCCGTTCAACGACCTGTTGTTCCGGGCCCAGCAGGTGCACCGTGAGAATTTCGACCCCAACGAAGTCCAGTTGTCGACGTTGCTGTCGATCAAGACCGGTGGCTGCCCGGAAGACTGCGCGTATTGTCCGCAATCGGTCCACTACGACACCGGAGTCGAGGCGGGCAAGCTGCTCGACGCCGCAACCGTCTCCGAGGCCGCCCAGGCGGCACGCGAGGAGGGGGCCAGCCGATTCTGCATGGGCGCCGCCTGGCGTGCGCCGAAGGATCGCGATATCGAGAACGTCGCCGAGCTGGTGCGGGTCGTGAAGTCGCATGGACTGGAGGCCTGCTGCACGCTCGGCATGCTGAGCAACACGCAGGCGCGCACGCTCAAGGACGCTGGGCTCGACTACTACAACCACAACCTCGACACCGCGCCCGAAGCCTACGGCCGGATCATCACCACGCGCGATTATCAGGACCGGATCGACACGCTCGGCTATGTGCGCGAAGCCGGTATTCACGTGTGCAGTGGTGGCATCGTCGGCATGGGGGAATCGCGGCGCGAGCGCGCTGGGCTGATCGCTCAGCTCGCCAATCTCGATCCCTACCCTGAGTCGGTGCCGATCAACAACCTCGTGCAGGTGGAGGGCACACCGCTGCACGGCATCGATGCGCTCGAGCCGTTCGAGTTCGTGCGCACCATCGCCGCGGCGCGGATCACGATGCCGAAGGCGCGGGTGCGCCTGTCCGCCGGGCGTCAGCAGATGGGCGAGGCGGTGCAGGCGCTGTGCTTCCTGGCCGGTGCCAACTCGATCTTCTACGGCGACAAGCTGCTCACCACGGGCAACCCTGACTGGGCCAGCGACCGACGCCTGTTCGACACGCTGGGGCTGGTGGCGCGCTGAACTTTATTGCATTGAAGGTGAAACCATGTACCGTACCCTCCTCAGGTCCAAGATACACCGCGCGACCGTGACGGCGTGTGAGCTGCATTACGATGGCTCCTGCGCGATCGACGAGGATCTGCTGGACGCCGCCGATCTGCGGGAGAACGAGCAAGTCCACATCTGGAACATCGCCAATGGCGAGAGATTCATCACCTATGCGATCCGTGCCGAGCGTGGCAGCGGAACAATTTCGCTCAACGGCTCGGCCGCGCGCCGCGCCGCTGTGGGCGATCTGGTCATCATTGCCGCCTTTGGGCTGGTGGCAGAGGCCGATCTCGACAGCGTCCAGCCCCGCCTGGTCTTTGTGGATGCCGACAACCGTATACGCGAACTGAGGGCGACGATTCCGGTCCAGGGCGCAAAGAACTGAGAGAGTGAGAGTTTTTCGCCAGCGGTCTGAGCTGGCACGAGATCCGCCGAGCATCCATGATGCGGGACGACGCGACGATCTCTGGTAAGGCCAGGCCTTTGTTTTTCGCCAGCCAAAAGCTCGACGTCGTACTGAGCTCTTACCTGCAGGAGCGAGTGACGCAGCGCGGTGAAGCTGAGGCTACATCCGCCTATCGCGGCCTGGACCCGATGAGCCGACTTTTTCTCTCCCCGACAGGTGAAGGCTTCAAGATCACGCCATACGGCAAAGATGGGCAACGGCGCTTTCTGTGCCGCGCCATTCTGGAGACCTACACCAAGCTGTTCCGGTATGCGGAGCTTGAGGGCGTGACGGCCATGTCCGTACGACGCACGGTGATCTCCAGGCTGTATGACCGCGGCGCCGATGAAGACCAGATCGGATTGTTGCTCGGTATCAGTGAGCGCAGCGCAGTGAGAGAACTGCTTTCCCGACCCAAGCCTGCTCTTTCTACGTTGGTTGATGAATTGATCTGAGTTGACCTGGTCACTTGTTGCCGAAACCCCACCTGACGCCGGCCTGTATCGCATCGCGTGTTCAGGCGAGGCGGTGCAGCATCGTCGATTAGGAGGTAAACGACCATGGATGCCCAGCGTTTCTCAATCAAAGGCCGCGTATTCAAAGCAGACGACGCTCTGCTGCAAGCGATCCTGGCACAGATTCATGAAACGCCCGAGCGGCCACGTTGTCTGTGCGTTTCCGGCGGCGTGGAAATGTACGTTGCCCACCACACAAAATTCGTCGTCAAACGGATGCCGGAGACCGGGAGTCTGCATCACCCCGGCTGTCCATCGTTTGAGCCGGCATTGCAGCAGTCCGGGTTGGGCGAGCTGATGGGTGACGCGGTGTTGGAGTCAGCGCTGGGCAACGTTGAATTGCGGGTGAACTTCGCCTGGACCAGAATGCCTGGTCGAAGTATTCCACATGGCGAACCGCAAGAGGCCCCCGAGGTCGAGGTGCCGCACCGCCGAATGAGTCTGCGGGCATTGATGCATTTTCTGTTCGAACGTGCCGGTTTCAATCGCTGGAGCCCGGCGATGCAAGGTAAGCGCAACCAGGGTGTGTTGCACAAGTACCTGCTGGAGGCGGCTGAAGAGGTTTCGATCAAGGGAGTGGTGCTGGCTGAGCGACTGTACGTCCCCGAGCCGTTCAGCGAAACCACCAGAGTAAGCGAGGCCCAGCGTCGACGGGAGAAACTGGCCGTACTCAGATCCAGGGCGGGACTAAGCCCCGCTGCCATCGTGATGGGTGAATTCAAGGTGAGCGAAGTCACCCCCTTGGGCCGCAGGGTATGGATCAAGCACATGCCGGATGCGCCACTGCTGATCAGTGCCAAGGCCTGGAAGCGGATCGAGCGGGTGTTCGCTGCGCTGTTCGAAGCGCGGGACGCCGACACGGGGCACAAGGTGCGCCTGGTGATGGCCGCATTGATCCGCGCACGGCGTGAGGATACCTACGAGATCGACGTTGCCAGCCTGATGTTGACCAGTGAGCACTGGATTCCCGTCGAAGGTGTCCATGAGCTGCCTTTGATCCATGCCTTGGTCGAGCAGCAGCGGCGCTTCGTCAAACCGTTGCGCTACGACGCTAAAAGTGCTGCAGCGTTTCCGAATGTTTTGCTGCTTGACGTGGGAGAGGCGCCCGTCCCCTTGCATGTGGTCAGCACATTCATGGACCCTAAAGAGCAGGCCGTCAAGGTATCTGCCCTCAAAGCCTGCGATCCTGCGGTCTGGGGCTGGCAGACGAGCGAGTCCATGCCAGCGTTTCCGGTCCGAGAACGTTCATAGGCGGGTCTCATCCGGGCCATGACGGATTCGGTGCCGCCCGCCTCCGTAGGTTTTCACAATCGAAGATGGCGTAGGTCGGGGTTGTTGCGGGTCCTGCCATCGGGGCGTGCGTCAAATGCCGAAACCCCTTTTTATTCCTCTGGCTTGTCCCTGGTTCGTTGTGCGACGGCCCTTGAACATCGTGGACTGTTGCCATTTGCGGCAATACAACCCACACGAGCCATCTATGAATCACGAGCAGGTCAGTCAACTGTGTTTTGAAGAGTCTTACACCGTGCCGTCCGAACAAACCGCGCGGTCATTGTTCACGCGACTTCACTGAAGCTGCCGCAGCCGGTGTTTGCGTAGCGACTGCGCATAAACACCAACACCTCGCAAAATTGGGAGCAGGGTAGATCCAAGCCCAATGCACGGCGAGCTTGCTCATCAGGATGCTTGAGCGCTTTCCAGACATGCCCCAGCTCCTGGCAGCGGTCTAGCGGCCGGGTCAAGCTGAATGAGCAAGCCGTTCTCGCCGTCCGGCTCTTCAGGCTTCTTGTAGCTAGCCAGCGGGCCTGAAAGCAGTTCTTCCGGGAATCAGTTGAGGTTCAAGGTCAGAAAAGTTGCTGATCTTCACGGCACCATCAGGAAACCGTGCAACAACCTCAAGCTCACCACCCATCGCCTCGATGTGGCTGCGAAGGGTGGACAGGTACATGTCAGTTCGTTTTTCGAGCTTAGCCACAGCCGGCTGCTGGATTTGCAGCACCTCGGCCAGCATTTTTTGCGATAGACCACGCGCCTGACGCAACTCATGCAGGGGCATCTCTGCCAGCATTGCGTTTGCTTCTTCATTGGCGCGTACTCGAGATTCAGGCGTCATCTTGGCCCGCAAAGTGGCAAACTTCTTCGTCATCGATCAGGGCTTCCTCTTAGTTGGTTAGCCGCACTGGCATCGAAAAGGCAGGGATGAAGTCGCCCCATGACTGACTAGGCTGTCTCAAGCTCTTTTTCGGTTTTAGGCGCCTTTTTGGGACGGCCTCCCTTGGCGCCATTCGTGCGGGCGGCGTTAGCTTTCGCTTCAGTTCTGGCTTTGCCGCCGAGTTCGCCAAGTCGTTTGGCCATCCATGCCTTTGATCCAAAGTGTCCTTCAATCAAGCTTGGCAGATAGATGTCAACATCGAGTCGCGGGAAATGCAGGCCATGGCCAGAGGGCGAAATCGCAATTTCGCTCATAGCCGCTGGCTTAGCATGCTCCAGACCCTGCACTTCATGAGGATTGAAGGCGATGGCGAGACCTGTTTTGAGAACCACATACACACGACCAATCCGGCGGTCGTACTTGGCCTCGATGGCGGCTGGATACTTGGCCGAGCGCTCAGCACCACGACGCTTGGCAGCCTCAAATGCTTTTTCAAAATTGTCCATGTATCTCGCTCCAGCCCTCGCATAGTTCGCTTAGCAACTCGGTCAGTTTTTCGAGGATGTCCTTGACCTGTTTCGTGCTCAATCCATAGACTTCCCTTAGCTCTGGAGGTCCCTCAGGGCAGTGAAGCTTGAAGACGGCTTCTCCGCCTTTCCCAATCACATGGACATGTGCAGGGCGGTGGTCGTTCAGCCAGATGACTACTCTGTAGCCATTGAATCGATGCACAGTGGTCATTCTATAGGAAACCCAATCGGTTAGGTTTTATTTTGTTAGTTTTGGTCTGCGAGGGCATGTTGCAGCCGGTTGTGCTTGAAGGCGTGCTGCGTTCACAACGGATGCCGGTGCTGTGATCCCATCGTGCCGGCCATGATGACCGGAATGTCCAATCACATGACGTCATTTGATCCTACATGAATTATTCCTTTGATGGAATAATTTGATAGAAGAGTCTCCTCGCAGACATGTATTGCTTCATGACCTCTAAAGTGCTCTCATGAGGACAATCGAAGAAGGATTTAGCTGTGGCGACTATGATTTGCCCCTATGGGAGCAAATCATGAAGGTCACTGAACAGACGCTGGCTGAACTGGCGTTATTGTTGCGGGCAGAGCGCAAGCGTCAAAAGCTGTCACGTCAGGCAGCGGCGGCTGTTTGCGGCGTCAGCATGTCATTCATTAGGGATGCGGAGTCAAATCCTGAGAACTGCACCCTTGGCAAGCTGGTTAGATACATCAACGGCTTGGGTCTAGGCGCTGACTTACATAAGCGTGGTGCGCCAGAGCCAGCATTGCCAAGGACTTACGATTTCGGGGTACCTGATTCGCAGCTTGTGGTGAGGGGTGCGTAGGGCTGGTCCGATCGTTTATAGTGCGGGTCCGTGCTCAGCGCCCGCTGCTACCATTGGTAGCAACTCAGGGCGTAGAGTGAAGATAGAGTGAAATGCTAACAAATCGAGCATTCATGCGGCCTGTAGAAGGTTCTTGGTTGGGTCCCGTCCACTCCGCCAAAACTAAAGCCGCTGCTCATGCAGCGGCTTTTTTCATGGGCATCGCTCTTGCTTTTGTAAATGCCCGTGACGCTTGTGAGAAGTTAAAGTAAGCTCACGCCCTTTCTGTTTTCGAAGTTCATGAACGCAGCATTGCCTTCCATTCCTGCCAAGCGGTACTTCACCATCGGTGAAGTGGCTGATTTGTGCGGTGTGAAGACGCATGTCCTGCGGTATTGGGAGCAGGAGTTCACCCAGTTGCGTCCGGTCAAACGCCGTGGCAACCGGCGCTACTACCAGCACCATGAAGTGCTCATGATCCGGCGCATCCGTGATCTGCTATACGAGCAGGGCTTTACCATCAGCGGTGCTCGCAACAAACTGCAGGAATTGGCGCACCAGGACCGTCTGCCCTCAGGGCATGCGTTGCTTGAATCTGGCAGCATGGACGAGGGCGATGCCACGATCTCCGTCGGCAGCCATGAAAGCGTCGAGATCCTTTCGGGCCATTCGGGCGCAGACTTGCTCAGAGAGTTGCAGGAAATCCGTTCGCTGCTCACGATTTGAGGTCAATCTCAAGCTATAATCTATAACTTCGGCGTGTAGCGCAGCCTGGTAGCGCACTTGCATGGGGTGCAAGGGGTCGCGAGTTCGAATCCCGCCACGCCGACCAACCGATGTGATAAAGGCTTCTAGCTAGTGATAGTTAGAAGCCTTTTTCCTTTGTAGATCAACACTTTGCGTTCTAACGACTGCTACTGACTTCTACCCACTGCTATGAGCATGTGGGGGTCAAAATGGGGGCAAAAGTTGGAGGCACTTGGCAGGGTGGGGGTAAAAACTCAGAGGGTCACTTTTTGGGAGGGTGTTGACGCCCTGACTGACCTCACAGGCCGCGCCGCATGCACCAGCTCTGCCCGAATAGGCATGCGTGCCTGCCGTGGGTGGCCGTAGTGCTTCTTCGTATCCTCTGCAGCATGCCCGAGGATCGCTGAAATCACCTTGCCAGACATGCCGGCAGCTTTCAGATCGCTGGCAAATGCGTGACGCAGGCTGTACGCGCTGACAGATGCACTTCCTCGACACCCAAACAGCTTTCGTCCGATGCGGCCAGCTTCAACAGAAATCTGGTTTGCCCTGTCGACTTTGATGAGCCGTTCGCCGCCCTGAGCCAGCAAAACTGCCAACTCGCTCTGAACTTCAAAAATCCGGAGAGGCTGGCCATGCTCCCGGTCCGTTTTCGTTCCTTGCACCACAACACGAGCCCCTCCAGCGATCGGGGTAACGGCTACGCCATTGACCACCTCGGACGGCCTAACGCCGGTAGCCGCCATCAACAACAGTGCAGGGCCGACGGTTGAATCACGCATTGCCTCGAGCATCACCTGCCGCCAGTTCGCCGGGAGGCCTCGAAGGCTGCTTCGCTTGCTTGCGCGACGCTGTGGGTTCTGCAATGGACAGGCAGGCATCTCTGTAGCGCACTCGCTCTGAGTGACGCCCGATGTGAATTTCGCTAGAACTCGCAGGGCATGGGCCGCATCCTTGGCGTTGCCCGCTTGAACTGCATCGCGCAGCTTGCCTGTCGCGAAATATGTCAGGGCTGCTTTTCGAAGGTAGTAAGACCGCTTGCTTGTGGTGTCCAGAGCTCTTTCTGCGTCTGCGTAGTACAGCTGGCCCGTTAGCTCATACAAGCGCTCTGTGGCAGGTTTCAGTGGCCGCGCGGGGATGGCCGCCAGCACTGAATGTGCAAACTCCATAACTTTGGAGTCCTCCATTTTGGGTTTCTCAGAGTTCATGTTGCCTCTCTTTTTTCTTATGGATTCCACATTGCCCTGTGATACAGGGCTCATTATCTGTCTTACTTAAATTTAAATGTGTCCGACAGATAATGCAAGAAAAATTTGAATCCTAAAAAAATTGGCAACTTGGTATTAGTTGTTTACTATAAATTAGTTTCGTGGAGGATGCTATGCTACTTTCAGAAGTTGATTTGAATCGTTGCTATGATGTTGAGCTGTTGCGGCAGCATGGCTTTGTTGTTAGAGATGTTTTAATCGAGAGAAATGCTTCGGGTGATTATTTTGTGAGCTGCTTCAATGAATTCACAGATTTGGAGATCGTGCTTGGAGTGCTACGGCCAACATTAAATGTACTAGGAACAATTGATCAATGGTTTGACGTCACTAGATGTGATGGATTGATGGCGATTTATGTAGATGAATATGAGGTTTTGGTTGTTGATTATTACTATGCACTGGAATAATGAAAAAAATTGACCATGATCTCGGCAGTCTGGCGACTTAGAAAAAACCGATGGTGGATCGTGTTGCTTTCTGGGCCATTTCAGGCGGGATGACCACGTCGCGCTGTCGGCTGAGAATGGCCTTCCCGATAGAGCTGCGCAAAATGCCTTTCTGTTCGCGGGGCGAGATCGTGCCCAGCACATTGAGTGAGGCGTTATTTAGTACGAGACCTGCAGCGCACAGATTGAGTTCCTTGACCATTTTGCTGAATTGAACGGCGGCAATCTTCGCAGCTTGCTCGCTACTCAATTGGGGTAACTCAACCGCTTGGATGCGCGACAAAATCGGAGCGGAAATCGTGGAAAGGGTATTTGCAGTAAAGACGAAATTCAATGATGTAATATCCAATCGCAATTCTGGAATGCTCAAGTCCGTGAATGACTTTGCGGTTGTTTCCTCAAGAATTTGAAGTAGTGCATTTTCTGCGCTATATCGATGATCTCCGGCTGTCTTGTCCAGCTCTTCAAAAGCAATAATTCCATTTACGAAGGATTGATTTCCTCGACGCGCCAGAAAGCGGACAATCTGACCGGGGTTATGAGTGCCATACGACTTGTCAAGACCAGTAATTGCGAAATTTCCTTGTGCTCCTTCAAGGTTGACACGGCTAAATGGCAGTTGAAACAGCTTTGCAATTTGACTCGCAAAATATGTTTTCCCGACGCCCGGTGAGCCTTGGATGCAAAGTGTTGGGAGCTTAAGACCCCGACCGCCAAAATGACTGATTGCCAATTCAGGGAGAATTTTCTCGTCGATTACATGAGCGATGTTTGGAAACTCGTCGGCCAATTCTCGGCACCGATCTTCAAAATCATCGGGGACTGGAGCCAATGGGCGTACGCCTCCCATTACGGACAGATCATTAAGTGCCGCGCGCGTGTCTGATACCGAAGCGTTTTTCAACGCGCGCTGCATATCGTCGGTTTTGTAGAGGCGGTGCTGGTAAGCCCCCAGTACGGCGGTTTGTAATGGCGCCTCCTCGGACGCACCTTCGGTGCTGCCGCTATCTGAGTTGGCATCTGGTGCGCTTTTGTCGTCGTCACTTTCCATTGCGCGCATCACTGCCTCATGGCGGCGGCGTCGCTGTTCAGCAAGAATCCGGCTCGCAATCGTGTAGTCCTGATCTGAGAGTTGGGAAAGTTTGCTGGTTTTCATGACAACCGAATATAACCGGTTGTTTGTCGATGTCAAGATTTCACAACGATCACGCCTCTGAAAATTTGGTCGCATTGGAAGAGTTGACACTGCAGACGACGGCGCCTGCGTCGAGACGATCTTCAGTGGCAAGATGATTTATTCTTGCGACACATCACCTGTGATCTGAGAACCTTGAGGACGACTGTGGCAACTGTGCAAGCGCATCTGTTTAAGGGCAGTTTTGGCCCATTTGTTCACCTGCTCAATGAGCACAAGTTGGCATATCAGATGCATGCAAATCGCGCCGGGACAGCCATGGCGTCGGGGGGAACGCTGGAGATTATTCAAGCCGTAGGCAATGCTGCTTTTTGGGCCTCACTTGCAACCGTTATCGTTGCGTTTATCAAAAGTCGTCGCAGCCGCAAAGTAATCATCACAGCCAAAGACGGCACTGTGGTTCATGCAGAGGGGCTTAGCATGGAAGAGCTGGAAGAGGTTTTGAAGCAAGCGCGCAACCTCACCGCCATGGACACCTGTGATACAAGCCATGATCAGATGTGAGGGGGGCAGAAACACCGTCGGTAGCGGTGTCGAAACCCTCTTTGCATTTGCCGCCAGTGCGTACCTCTGCGAAGCTGGTAGCAAGGCTGGGGCTCCTATACTCGTAAAAGTGGTTCGCGGAGCCACCAACAGAAGAACGAAAACATGCCATTTTTAGACTGGGTGAACAAGAATCAAGCGAAGGAAGTCACCCGGGAGGTGCCCTATCACTTGCTCAAACAGGAGTCGATCCATGGGGATGTGGGCGGTGGGTATGCCGACAACCTGCTGATTCAGGGGGACAATCTGCTAGCCCTCAAAGCTTTGATCCCTTTCTACGCTGGCCGGGTCAAGTGCATCTTCATTGACCCACCCTACAACACTCAAAGTGCGTTTGAGCATTACGACGACAAGCTGGAGCACAGCCAATGGCTGTCGATGATCTACCCCCGGCTAGTGCTGTTGCGGGAACTACTAACCACGGATGGCAGTATTTGGGTCTCACTTGATGACAACGAGTCTCATTACATCAAAGTCATGATGGATGAGATATTTGGTCGTCAGTGTTTTGTAGCAAACCTGATTTGGGAAAAAGCGGATTCACCGCGCAACTCAGCAAGGCAATTTTCGTCTGACCACGACCATATCTTTGTGTACTCCAAGACTCCGGGCTGGCAACCTTGTAGGTTACCTAGGACCGAGGAGGCTAATTCGATCTACACGAATCCTGATAGCGATGAACGGGGGCCTTGGATCCCGGGCGATCCATACGCGAATAAGCCATATTCCAAGGGTCTGTTCTCGATAACTGGACCTTCAGGTAGAGTGTTTTCTCCACCGCCGGGCCGATATTGGCGTGTGTCGGAAGAAAAGCTTCGAGAACTGGACGCTGATGGTCGAGTGTGGTGGGGCCCGAAGGGGGATGCGCGACCTAGCATCAAACGGTATCTTGCGGAGGTGTCTGATTTAGTGCCAAGAACGCTTTGGCGTAAAGAGGATGTCGGTAGTAACCGGACATCAAAGAACGAGATGCGTGCACTGTTTCCTGAGGAAGCATCATTTGGTACTCCCAAGCCAGAGGCACTTGTAAAACGCGCACTGCAGGTTGCGTCGGAGCCCGGTGATATGGTGCTGGACTCATTTCTCGGTTCAGGCACTACAGCCGCAGTGGCACACAAAATGGGGCGGCGTTACATCGGCATTGAAATGGGTGAGCATGCCCGCACTCACTGCCTACCGCGCCTCCAAAAGGTCATCGACGGTGAGCAGGGTGGTATCAGCGCTAGTGTCGAATGGAAGGGGGGCGGTGGCTTTCGCTACTGCACCTTGGGCGAACCTGCCTTTGACGATCATGGCCGCATCAGCACCGATGTGAAGTTCGCCACACTGGCCGCATATGTTTGGCACTTCGAGACCGGCGCGCCCGGCCATCAGGTATTTGACAAGCCGCTGCTTGGTATCCACAACGGCACTGCTTACTACCTGCTTTACAACGGTATCTTGGGCGACCGACGCCCTGCAGGCGGCAACGTCCTGACCCATGCCGTGCTGCAAGCCATCAACGAGATATTCCCGCACTCAGGACCAAAGGTGGTTTATGGCGAAATGTCCCGCTTAGGCGCTGCGCGTCTCTCTGCCGAGGACATCACCTTTAAGCAGATACCCTACGACGTGAAGATGCGTTAGGAATGCTGGCATGACCGACACCACACAATACCGCAAGGCACTGGCAGAGCGATCCTCTTATGTAGAGAACGTGCTGGTGCACCGCATGGTGGCCAGCCTTGCTGGGGAGTTGTGGCGGCGCGACCCAACCATGCCGTTGCATATCTTCAATTCAGAGGTGGATGATTCTGGCTTCGACTTAGTGCTTGGTTGCGGCACGAAGTTGAGATACATACAGGTCAAGCAGGTGCATACCAAGGGTGCAGCCAGCAAGTTTTCCGTGCGGCTAGACTTCACGCGCATGCCCGGCAGTTGCTTGGTTGTGGTGGTGCATACCGAGAATGATTTGATGGTGGACCACTTCTTGTTTTACGGAGGGGCCGTACATGAACCCATGCCCAGTGTGGAGGACAACAAAGCGTCGATCCTGCCGGGCAAACGCGGCATTGACGGTAATCGCAAGACTCGCCCCCATTACCGCGATGTAAAACGCAATAAGTTTAGGGGACCACTGACCGTAGCTGAATTGCTCGATGCACTCTTTGGGGTGGCGCACGAGGGACGAACATAACAATAAGCATGCTGACACTCAAAACTTACCAACAAAGCGCCTTAGCGGTTTTATCGCAGTTCCTGACCGATACCCGCAGCCAGCCTGTGGCAGCGGCCTATGCAGTCACCCTCGCCGGGCAAAACCGGACAGGTGAGACCTACCAACCCTTTTTTGGCGATGTGCCCTGCGTGTGTCTGCGCGTGCCCACTGGGGGTGGCAAGACCATCATGGCGGCGCACGCCGTGGCCATGGCAGGCAAGGCGGTGTTAAACAGCAATGCACCCATCGCCCTATGGCTCACACCCTCGGACACAATCCGCACACAGACCCTCGAAGCATTGGCCAATGCGCGCCACCCCTACCGGCAGGCGCTGGCCCACTACTTTGGCGACCGGGTACAGGTGTGCGACTTGGAGAGCTTGCAGACCATCAGTCCCCATGATATTGGCAAGGCTGCCATCGTCATCGTGGCCACCATCCAGTCGTTCAATGTGACCGATACCGCCAAGCGCAACGTGTATTCGTTCTTTGAAGAACTGGCACCGCACTTTGATAACTTGCCGCCGCACCTGACCGTCGGCTTGGAGACGGTAGCCGAGGCTGACTTGCAGACCCAACCCTATCTGACGGCCAAGGATATTGGGCGCGTGAAGTTTTCAGTAGCCAACTGGATGCACCTGCAACGGCCCATCGTCATCGTGGATGAAGCGCACAACAACCGCACGGATCGCTTTTTCAAGTCGCTGGGGCGTGTCAATCCGAGCTGCGTCATCGAGATGACTGCCACCCCTGTCCCGGGTAATAACGTCCTGTATCACGTCGCCGCTGCCGAGCTAAAAGCAGAGCAGATGATCAAGCTGCCCATCGTACTGGCCGAGCATCCGCAGGGATGGCGCGAGTGTTTGCGTGATGCTGTCCTGACCCGCGACCGTCTGGAACTGGCCGCGCAGCGGGAGCCTGACTACGTCCGTCCTATCGTGCTGGTGCAAGCCCAGCCCAAGGGTGGAGAGGCCGTGGTGGAGGTGGTTAGACAGCATCTGATCGAACAAGAAAATATCCCCGAAAACCAGATCGCGATTGCAACAGGGACGCAGAAGGAACTGGACGGCATCAACCTGTTCGATCCGGCCACCCCCATTCGCTATGTCATCACGGTCGAGGCCCTGAAAGAAGGATGGGACTGTTCATTCGCCTATGTGCTGGCCAGCCTGCAATCGGTTAGCTCGTCCAAGGATGTGGAGCAGTTGTTGGGGCGCGTGCTGCGCATGCCCTACGCCAAGAACAGGACACAGGACTCGCTGAACCGCGCCTATGCCCACATCGTGGCCGACAACTTCGCGCAGGCTGCGGCCACGCTCAAAGACCGGATGGTGCAGAACATGGGCTTTGAGAAGCTGGAAACAGCTTCACTCATCATCCCACAGCAGCCGTTACCCCTCACGGGTGGAGAAGGCGGGACCGCGCCTACTGCAAGCCGCGCCGGCGGCACGGCAACCCCCGCCATGCCGGAATGCCATATAGAGCTACCGCAGGCCCCCGACACTCAGAACTGGCCGGATGAGTTAAAGCAGGCCGTGCGGGTCATGCAGACCACGCAGGGCGCCACCGTGTTGCTGCACGGGAATGTCAGCAGTGAACTATTGACGCAGGCTGAGGTATTTATCAGCAATGCCGTGCCCGCCAAGGCACGCGAGAAGGTTAAGGAGCAGTTCGATGCTCACCGGGCCATGCGTCAAGCTATGCGTGCACCCGCGCAATTGGGGCTGGACTTTGCACCAATCCCGCAGCTTTGTCTGAATTTGGGTGGCCACCTCGAAGTGGTGGAGCGCGAGACGCTGTCCAGCTTGGGGGATTGGAGCTTGTTGGATGAGCAGGTGCAGTTGGCCGGGTTCAGCATCACAGAGACTGTCAATTCGTTCGAGATTGATGTCAACGGTGCCAGAGTGACCTATCGGCATACTGATGCCCAGCAGCTTCAGCTGAATGAGGCGGTGAGTCACACCAGTCAGCAAGATCTGATTCGGTGGTTGGACGTCGAAGTGCGTCAGAGCGACATTGGACAGGCGCAGATGCAGGCGTATCTGGTCAAGATGGTGACGCACCTGACTTCCGACCGTGGCTTTACTCTGACCGCCTTGGTTCGCGCCCGCTTCCAGTTGGCACAGGCACTGGTGAAGGAAATAGGGCGACTGCGTCAGATCGCCATGGCCCGAGGCTACCAAGGTCGTCTAATGGATATGACAGTACCCGGTGTGGAGGAGCTGGCGCATTACAGCTTCCACTACCAGCCGGGCCAATACCCGGCGCGGCAGATCTATCAGGGTAGCTATGAGTTCACCAAGCACTTTTACCCGGTCATTCACGACCTGCGCGAGAAAACGCAGGCAGGAGCCGTGGCGGAGGAGTTCCGCTGTGCCCAAGCCATCGACGCACACCCCAAGGTCAAACAGTGGGTGCGCAATATTGAACGGCAGGAAAAGTTCTCGTTTTGGTTGCCAACCGCCACCGACTACTTTTATCCCGACTTTGTAGCTGAATTGTCAGATGGCCGCTTGCTGGCGGTGGAATACAAGGGGGAGCCGTACAAGACCAATGACGATTCGCGCGAAAAGCAGCAAGTGGGCTACCAGTGGGAGCAGTCTAGCGGTGGCCGCTGCCTTTTCCTGTTTGCGGTTGATCGTGACGCGCAAGGGCGGGATGTGTTCCAGCAGGTGGCGGAAAAGCTGCGCTAGTTTTGGAGCGATAAGAAGGCCACCCAATGGTGGCCAATTTCCATCAATCCTTTTGCATCAGTTCCGGATGTAGCCAGTAGCGCGTACTGGTACGGCCCAAATGCTGTGGATGATTGGCGGGCTTAACTTCTTTTCGGAGCCAGCCATGCTGGACCAAGCTATCAAGCACAGGCAAAAGCTCTTCTGTAGTCTTCATCCCGGCCCATCCTTTTTGAACGATTTCGCGTGGAGTGAAGAAGGCTTCAGGAGGTGCGCCCTTGTTACGCTGCACACCGCCTCTGAGCTTGGCTAGCAGTGCGTATGCCTTGTTCTGAGTATTTGGAGCGCCAGAACTGTAAATCTTCAAGGCATGGCTCCGCAGAAATTTTGACCATGCAATAGCCCGTTGAAGTTCTGGCAATTCGACAATATTGCCGTTATCGGGCGTGTCGATCAATGCAAACACTAGAGAGAGCGCCGGTACAAGCTTTCGATACTTGGACAGGTGAGTCACAAATGCCGGTGGCATCTCGGATGTGCGCAACTCATGTTCAAAGTCAGTCACCCATTGCTTGTAGACCACTTGTGCTTCATCTGAATAGCTCCACACGGTGGCCTCGCCGTCGATGGTCTGCAGCTGATTGAGTCTTTCATAAATTGCACGGAATTGGGCTTCAGCTTCCCTGTCCGGTGGTTCGTCAACATACTCATATTTCTCAGACAAGTCAGGCCAAACTGCCATCGAAAAGCGCTGAAGCAGACCGTCGTCACCAATGCCGCCTGCAACAGTTTTTCCCACATGAGATGCCAACGCGCCGGGCTGAATACCACCAAGGATGGAAAGGCACAGCCGAGGAATGTGGCGATAGCCACGTGTAACCCGCTTGAGTGAATAACTCTGATCGCCATCAAAAGCCGATAGATAGAAAGATCGGGCGGCCTCTTGCCCACGCTTTTCCATATCGTGCAGCAAACCTACCAGTTCATCTCGATAAACCAGCAGGCCCCATTGCTCATCTTCCAGTGTCTCTGCGAGGCTTTCAACCGATGTGTCATTGAGCTTGTAGATTTTCCGCTTTGGCTTTTCACCAGCCGAGATAGGGTCGATTTGCTCCGAAGCCTGCCACTTTTTGAACTCCGTATTGAATTGCTTTTCTGCCGCGTTTTGCAGGTCGGCAAGTGGTTTCACGCCAACATTCAAAAGAGGTGATTTCATGGTGGCGGGCCTTCCCACAATAATCCCCCAAATCGTAGCAACCACGCGCCAGCCTTTGTCTAGTGCTTTTGGGGTGATGACCGCCTTCGCGCCAATCAACGCGGCAATGCTGACCAATGTGCTGACCGCAGCATATTCAGGTGGACCTTGCATGCGCCGACATGAGTCAAAAATCCAAGGTCTGATTTTTTCTGGGAGCAGGTCCCATTCGAACTTTTTTACAGTGTTACCTCCCGGCGGCATCAAGTCCGTTGGATCTGGCCAAGATTGGTTGGGCCGAGGCTCGTTCACTGCATGATCAATCGCCTTCTTCACCGCAGCAATGCCGCATTTCCTTTTGAGATCATTGAAGTCGGTGTCCTTGTCCGATCTTTGCGATGGGAAAGTGGGGAAGACGAGGGTAGCGTTGACAGACTTTGCTGCTTGAGTGGCGGCAACAAGGCCGGGGTTCTTATCAGTCTTCCAGTCATCGTCCGCTGCAATCAAGATCTGCAAATCAGCGTTGACGCTACGGATGCTGGCTGCTACTGCCGCAAGATTTGATGCACTGAAGGCCGCAACGCAACACAGTCCTGTCGCCTCGTGCAGGGTTGCTGCGGTTGCGTAGCCTTCGCACACGATCACAGGGCTGGTCAATGCTCCAATTTTGTGGAAGCCTGCTTTTACCTTGCCGCCGGAAAGGAATCGTTTTTCCCCTTTGGGGCCGATGATCTGGAGGCTTTGCATGATGCCTGCCGAGTCCGTGATGGGGATCAGCAGGCTCTCGTCCTCGATTTTGAGCCCATGCGCCTGCACCTCTTTTTGCAAAAGGTATGGATGGCTCTCGGGGCCAATAGTCGATGCATTGTTCCAGCGCGCGAGGGCCTGTTTTTGTGCCTCAGCTTGTCGGGCCGCCAGCATCTGCTGATGAATTGCATTGGCTTCACGCAGCTGTTTTTGGAGCGCTTCCCTGTCTTCGCCGCTCAATTGCTCATCGTCAATGGATGACCATGAGACTTTGAGGCCTGACCGCCAACAGCCATATGTTGCATAAGGCACAGGGTGGCTGTGGGCGATGTACCACCCACTTTTGTCTCTGGGATTCCCGTTCGACGAAAATCTTTGGAATTTCCCATCCGCTACGATTTTCGACGGAGGCGTCAGTCCCCTTTCCGCGATTGCGGTCTGCAGTTCAGCGAATGGATCTGCCCAAAATCTCTGAGATAGGGATTGCAGGGTTTGGCGGATGCCCTTCATGCTGCACCTCCCATCATTCCAAAGTCGGCGGCTGCGACTCGATTGGCATGCAGGTGTGCAACGAGTTCCTTGAGCTGGTCTTTACTGAGACCAGCTATGCGTGCCTTGTAAATGCGCAAAACTTCGTCGTCTGGCCATCCTACCGATCGTTCGCCAATGGCGACCGGTTTGGTGAAAATTCCATCTTTGATGGAGTTGTAAATAGATGCGTGTGCTCGATAGCCCATCAACCGCATCACCTCGGGAAGCCTCAGAATTGCCATGCAATCTCTCCTGTTCCGTCGCAAACACCGTGTCTGCGTCCATGAGAGATAAATCGCTGCTTTATGGGTTTTTTACACCTTAACTAGGGTGAGGGCCGTGGCGCAAAAAAAGGCGCGTCGCGCCTTGGGTGGATGTAATTTATGGCAGATCAATGCGATTGGCTTGCCCCTCGCGATCAAGAGCGCGTTTCGACTGCGCAAAAAGTTTTTGTAGGTTTGAGCGGCTCAGGCCGGGAGTGTTTGGATAGGTGTCTAGGATGTCACGAATAACGGCGTCTTCTGTTCCGCCGCCGGCATGTGATTGCAAAAGTATGTCGACTAATGCACCAACTGTTCGAAGCATGTTCCCTCGCTCGCGCATCGTCAGTGGATCATCAAAAGCGGGTCCTTTGCTTAGCAACTTGAGCAACTGGTTGGCATGTTCTTTGAGCAAAATTGCGGACTCCATGCTCACGTGGATCTTAATGTGGAAGCTGTCATACGCCACAAATTGTCCATTCTTCAAGACGGCAACTCGATAAACGCGAGGAGGGCATGTCGGGTATTCCACCATTCGCTCAATGACATTCCTGTCCAGTGGAATACAGACATTTGATGGAAATTTTGCTGGATACAAGCGGTGGTCAGTTAGCAAGCTTTTTGTGTAATCGTCAATTGACCTTGATCGATGATCATCAGTCAGCTGAGAGGCCAGATTTGCCGTCAGCATGATGCACATAGCTATTTGATGGTCGCGAATTGCCACCAACAAGTCGGCCACCTCATAATCAATCTTCTTGGCCAGCTCTGGGATGCTGATGTAGTCAGTTGCGATTGGTTTGAATTTTTTCATTTCGAACTCATGCTGTGCTGATGCACCTACAGAACCTACAAATCTGTTTTTGTAGGTTCTGTAGGTGCTGGTTTAGTCGTTCACTGGTCGTCGTCATCAAGGCTGTCATCGGTAATCAGGCCCATGCGCATCTGATCAATGTAATCAGCCCATGCTTGCATCATCTTTTTGCGCTGGTTGACAAATTTGGTCCGGTTGTATGCACCGCCTTGCGTGTCTTTGACGGAGTGGGCCAACTGAGCCTCGATAACCCGAGGATCAAATTTGAGACGCTCATCAATCATTGTTCGTGCAGATGCACGGAAGCCGTGCACGGTTTGCAGATCCCCACTGAATCCAAGTGTCTGGAGTGCTGCTCGCAAAGTGCCATCCGAGATCGGTCGCGTGCGCGAACGGATACTCGGAAACAAATACTCAGATCCACGAGAGTGCTTTTTCAGATGCATCAGCAATTCGATGGCTTGTGTAGGAATTGGCACGATGTGGTCATCACCGTGCGCTTTCCCATCGAACTCACGCTTCATGCGACGAGCAGGAACTGTCCAAAGATTGTTTTGGAAGTCGAATTCGGTCCATTTCGCCTCCCTCAGTTCTGTAGGGCGTTGGAAGAACATTAGCGTCAGCTTGAGCGCAGTCCTGACGATCTCACCGCCCTTGTAGGCATCAATTGCATTCAGCATCTTTCCGAAAACAGTCGGTTGTGTGATGGCTGAGTAGTGCTTTTTGGAGTGTTTCCGTAGGGCGTTGCGTGTTGCAGCTGCTGGGTTGATCTGAATGTGGCCACATGCGATCGCGAACTCGAACACTCCCCGCGCAGTTTTGGCGATGCGATGCGCTACATCGAGCGATCCGCGTTTTTCAGCGCCCTGTGCTGCTTTGAGCACATCCGACGCAGTGATCTCTCCAATGGGCTTGCTCTCGAGTTCTGGATACAGGTCTTTTTCGAGATTCCGTTTTTCCCGAGTGGTGTGTGACTGACTCCACCGTGGACTGCGGTTCTTGAACCAATCTTCCGCGACGTCACGGAATGTGATGACTTGCTTGGGTGTTGAATCCACGACCTTTGCCGGGCTCAACTTCGGATGGATCTTCTGCCGCACGCGCTTGGCTGCATCACTGCGCTTTTCGCGAGCGAGGGTCAACGACACCTCTGGATACGATCCCAAAGTAGCACGCGACTCCACACCATTCATCCGGAACTTGTAGTACCAAGTTTTGCTGAAGCCCGCCGTCCTCTTGAGCCTGCGCACCTCGAGGTACAGACCATTGCCATCATGAAGACGGGCGTGGTGCTGGCCTTCTGGACAACTGGCATTTTTGACAGTGAGCGCTGTGAGCATAACAACGAGAAATAACTGGTTGATTTGTGGTTTTAAAAAAAGCCGCGACCTGATCGGTGGCGAGCTATCGTTGCTTTCGCGAACAAACTGTATCACAATACAACCAGATATTTCTAGTTTGTAAATATTTCATGATGCAAAATAAAGAGCATGTTGTCCGTTTATGCCTGCTTGCCAAGTTACACATGCGGGGTGCAGCAGCACTTACACGGAAGATCGGCTACACAACCAGCAACCTAATTTCCGTCCTCGTAGGACGGTTCAACATGAGTCCGGCGGTTGAGGCGCGCTTGGGCGCCGCGTTAGGCTTCAACTCGGAGGGCTTTCATCAGACTGGAAAGGTTGTTTCATGGCTCGCGCGGCAGTCAGATGATGTCCTGCAGCTCTTGGATCATGGTTTTGAGATCCAACTGCTTGCACGCTTCATCAGCGATCGTGAGTCTGCGGGATCTCAGACTAAGCGCTCTGTGCTGTATCAAATGGCTCTTTTGCATGTGAAATTCGGCCAGACTGATAGATTCGTAGTGCTGCGTATGACGCAAGGCGGCATAGACAAGCTGCTTGAAGCGGATCGAATGAAGAAGCGTGCACTGCTTGCTGGTGGGAGTGTTACCCAGTCGCGCTATCGCTACTTAGATCTGCCCGCGTGGATGGAGATTGATGCAACGCCATGGTCTACAGATCAGCGGCAGCAGTTGCAGACGATGGACGCGCAGCGTGACTGGCTATTGAACTGGCTATCAGAGCACGTGAAGCTGCAGCCGACGGTCGATGGCGATCAGGAAATACCATTTGGTACCAGACTCAGCAGCATGCTTTTTGCCAGTTACGACCTGCGCGCTGAGCAAGATGGCACTCTCCATGGTGTGACCAATGCTGGTCAACAGCGCAAGGTCAGCGTACAGATCCAACGGTCTACGGAAACCTATCATGAGCTAGTTGCAGAACAGCTGGCCGAGCATTTAATTGTCTGTCGGGAGCATGCCCAAGGTTTGGTGGAAGTGCTGTTCGAAGGGCCGACCGGACATGCCTTGGTGGGGCTGGGATCAATACGAATGAAAGCTGGCGGTCCAATCCGAATAGTGGCGCGTGAGATGCGAGCACGCAACTCTCAGGTCCCTTACGAAGAGCGGCTTAGAGACAAAGTGGTGCAGCAAGCGTAAGGTGGGGGAAAAGAAGGGGGTAAAGTTGGCGATTTTTGGCAGATTCGGCAAAAAAAACCAATAAAAATCAAGAGGTTAGGATGTTTTTTTGGAATCCCGCCACGCCGACCAAAGCGTAAACGGGCCCATCATTGATGGGCCCGTTTTTTTTATTGCGGCGTAAAGTTCGGGGGGAACTGATCAGCGCGCGGTCCGCAGCAAGTCCGCCTGGCGCGTTGCCATGATGGCTGCAAAGAATCCGTTGAGCCAGTGCATGCTCAAGGGTTTGGGCATGAAGATGACCCCTTCTGGCAGGCCTCCTCGTGCATTGATTTCTTCCTGTGTCAATGCTGAAACAGCAAGGCATGACATTTTGCTGAACTGGCTGTTGTTGCGCAGGGTGCGCAACAATTCAAAGCCATCGACACCCGGCATGTTCAGATCCGCAATAAGCACGTCGGGCTGGATGCTGGCCATGTCGATCAGTGCTTCAAGGCCCGATGCCATGATGGTGCAATCCAAGGACATGTCACTGCGGGCGGCAAAGTTTTTCAGCATTTCTCTGGCCAGCGGATCATCGTCAACAGCCAGGATCTTGAGCCGCTGATCGGCCTTGGCTGCGGTGATCAGAGGCATGTTTTGCTTGCGCTGGTATTGCAGTATGGAGGGCAAGGAAATGCGTCGGTGACCGCCTTGCGTTTTCCATGCCTGCAATTCGTTCTTCTCGACCAGTGTCTGAATCGTGCCCACGGAAAGGCCCAGCAGTCGGGCTGCATAGGTGGTGCCGCAGTAGTTTTCCAGAGGGTCTTGTGGGTTAGGTATTTGCATGGCATCGATTTTATTTATTGAATACCAAAGATGTCAAATATTTCAAATACCAAAGACAATGAAACTCTTTGCGTGAAGGTCTGCCGTGAGGCCAGTCCCTGTCGTGACAGCTTCAGCGGAGGTGAGCCGCAAAGCCCTGATTAATATTCGGCAAAAGAGGAGACCCACCCCATGCCACGTCACGCCGCCGTCTGGCCAGCCAGGCTGCCCTTGCGCATGAACCCACCTGCCACGCCACTTTGGGCCAATCTGTCCATCAGTGCGTGGCGTTACCCTGAGAAAGCCGCGTTGGTGTTCATGGGCAAGTGCTGGACTTACCGCGAATTGATGGCGGCCAGTGAGCAGATGGCGGGCCATCTGGCGCGTCTAGGGGTCCGCAAGGGTGACCGCGTCCTGCTGGACATGCAGAACTGCCCGCAACTGGTGATCACCCATTTTGCGATCCTGCGCCTGGATGCCGTGGTGGTGCCGGTCAATCCGATGAACAAGGCGCACGAGCTGCAGCACTACATCACCGACCCGGATGTGAAGGTGGGCGTGATCACGGCGGATCTGGCACCTGAACTGGCGCAGGCTAACGCCGAGTTGCCTGAGCAGCAGCGTCTGGCGCACATGGTGGTGACGCAATTCACCGATGTGTTTGATCCGCAGACGCTGGACCCCGCGGAGATGCCATCGGCCTGGAAAGACTGGCTGTTACCGAGACGTGCCTTGCCATCCCTGCCGGGAGGGCAAGTGCATGCCTGGTCCGACTTGATGCAGCAGCCGCACGGCCAGTCGCTGGCCGCAGCACAAGCAGGTTCCGAAGATCTGGCGGTCCTGCCCTACACCAGTGGTACCACGGGGCTGCCCAAAGGCTGCATGCACACCCATGGGACGGTGATGCACAACGCGGTGGCTTCAGGAATGTGGGGTTCCGGCACAGCCGAAAATGTGACCTTGTGTGTGGTTCCGATGTTCCACATCACGGGCATGGTCAGCTTGATGCACGCGAACATCTATCTGGGCGCCACCCTGGTGGTGATGCCCCGCTGGGACCGCGATGTCGCCGGGCACCTGATCTCCAAGTGGAAGGTGACCCACTGGACCAATATCCCGACCATGGTGATCGATTTGCTCGGCAGTCCCCATCTGGAGCAGTATGACCTCAGCAGTCTGGTCTACATCGGCGGCGGGGGGGCCGCCATGCCGCAAGCAGTCGCCCAGCGCCTGCTGGAGCAGTTTGGCCTGCGTTATGTGGAAGGCTATGGGCTAACGGAAACAGCGGCGCCGTCACACACCAATCCGCCGGACCAGCCCAAACAGCAATGTCTGGGCATTCCGTTCATCAGTGTGGACTCGCGTGTGGTGGATCCTGACACGCTCAAGGAGTTGCCGGTGGGTGAATCCGGTGAAATCGTCACGCATGGCCCTCAGGTCTTCAAGGGCTACTGGAAACGTCCAGAGGCCACGGCTGCCGCCTTCTTCGAGATGGACGGCAAAACCTTCTTCCGCACCGGCGACATGGGCCGGGTGGATGAACAAGGCTATTTCTTTATGACCGATCGACTCAAGCGCATGATCAATGCGAGCGGGTTCAAGGTCTGGCCAGCCGAAGTCGAGGCCTTGATGTTCAAGCACCCTGCCATTCAGGAGGCGTGCATCATTGCGACCAAGGATGCGTACCGAGGTGAATCGGTCAAGGCTGTGGTGGTGCTGCGCGCCAGCCACAAAGGGCAAGTGAGCGAGCAGGACATCATCGATTGGTGTCGCGACAACATGGCGGTCTACAAGATTCCCCGCGCCGTCCAGTTTGCCGATGCACTGCCCAAGAGCGGCAGCGGCAAAGTCATGTGGCGTGCCCTGCAGGAAGCCGAGACGGCCGCACAGGGAGGCTGAGGGCATGGGTTTGCGTCTGTCGATCCTGGACCAGTCGGTGGCCACCGCCGGTCGCGGGCACGACGAAACCATCCGCAACACGCTGGCGCTGGCGCAGCAGGCCGAAGCCTGGGGCTACCACCGTTTCTGGGTCAGCGAGCACCACAGCCACCCGAGCATCGTGGGCTCGGCCCCCGAAGTCCTGATGGCGGCGATCGCAGCGCGCACGCAGCGCATCCGCGTCGGCAGCGCTGGCGTGATGCTGCCGCATTACGCACCTTACAAGGTGGCCGAGCAGTTTCGCGTGCTGGACGCGCTGGCGCCCGGGCGCATCGACCTGGGTGTGGGCCGTGCGCCCGGCAGCGATGGCCGCACGGCGCATGTGCTCAACCCGGACCGTTACGCGTCCGAACGTTTTCCGCAGCAGGTCAAGGAGTTGCACGCTTGGGTGCAGGGGCGTGAATTGCCTGTGGGTCACCCGGGGCATGGCATTCACGCTTATCCAGCGGCCGAGACCGAGCCTGCGCTGTGGATGCTGGGCAGTTCGGACTACGGAGCCCAGCTGGCCGCCCATCTGGGGCTGCCTTACGCCTTTGCCTGGTTCATCACCGACGGCCAGGGCGCAGACGAGGCCATGGCCATTTACCGCGAGACCTTCAAGCCCAGCGCAGGCATGAACCGACCGCACGCCATCGTGTGTGTTTGGGCGCTGGCGTCAGACACCGACGAAGAGGCCTGGCATCTGTTTGAAAGCCGTGCCCGTTGGCGCATGGATCGCAACATCGGGCGCTTGGGGCCTTTGCTGCCACCGGGGCAGGCCATGCGCGATTACAGCCCGGCAGAGCAGATCGCTTTGGACAAACTCAAGGCCAATGCCATCGTGGGTTCGGCGTCCACCGTCGGCGGTCGGCTGCGGCAGTTGGCCAGGCGGCTGGAAGTGGACGAGGTGGCGGTCATCACATGGACGCACGATCCGCAGGCACAACGCCGCTCTTATGAATTGCTGGCCCGCGAGTTCTCTCTGGCGTCGCAAGGTCAATCGGCCTGATCTACAGTCCGGGCCATTCTTCTTTCCCACAATTTCAAGGACCACACCATGTTCCGCACCGCGATTGCCGGCAGCCTGCCCAAACCCGCCTGGCTGGCCGAAACCCACAAGCTCTGGCCGCAATGGAAGGCCCAGGGCGACGAGCTGCTGCAGGCCAAGGCCGACGCCACGCTGTTGTGGGTCAAGTTGCAGGAGGATGCGGGCCTGGAGGTGATTGGCGATGGTGAGCAGGCACGCCAGCACTTCGTGCACGGTTTTCTCGAACAGGTCGAGGGCATCGACTTCGAGAACAAGGTGAAGATGGGCATCCGCAACAACCGCTACGATGCCATGGTACCGCAGGTGGTGGCGCCGCTGCGCCTCAAGGGCCGGGTGCATGCCTTTGAAGCGCAGCTCACGCGGGCCCACACAACCAAGAAAGTCAAGTTCACCTTGCCCGGCCCGATGACCATTGTGGATACCGTGGCCGATCGTTTTTACGGCGACAAGGTCAAGATGGCGATGGCTTTTGCCGAGCTGCTGAATCAGGAGGCGCTGGCTCTGCAAGCCGATGGCGTGGACATCGTGCAATTCGACGAGCCGGCCTTCAACGTCTACATGGAAGAGGCCGCCGACTGGGGTGTGAAGGCACTGGAGCGCGCCGCCCAGGGTCTGACCTGCACGACCGCCGTGCACATCTGTTACGGCTACGGCATCCAGGCCAACATCGACTGGAAAAACACGCTGGGCCACGAGTGGCGCCAGTACGAAAAGGTGTTCCCGGCACTGGCCAAGAGCAGCATCGACCAGGTCAGTCTGGAGTGTTTCCATTCGCATGTGCCGCCCGACCTGATGAAGCTGCTCGAAGGCAAGGACGTGATGGTCGGCGTGATCGACGTGGCCAGCGAGGAGATCGAAACGCCCGAGCAGGTGGCTGACACCATCGGCCTGGCACTGCAGTTCGTGCCTAAACAACACCTGATCGCCTGCACCAACTGTGGCCTGGCGCCCATGGACCGTGCCGTGGCCGAAGCCAAGCTCAAGGCGCTGGCAGAGGGGGCCAAACTGGCGGCCAGGCGCTATGGCTGACGGTCTGTCGAGTCTTTCGGGGGCTGCAGGTAGAGCCGGTCTGACCACGTGGCCAGCCATTGCGGCTTGAAGGCCACCAGGATCGCCGCCATCAGTCCGGTGAGGAAGGCGTCACCCCAGGCCATCAGCCATTGGGCGACCAGGGACAGACCTGTGCTCACTTCTTCACTTGGAGGTCCTGTCAGTGTCTGGAGGGTGCGTGAAGCAAACAGGCAAAGCGCCGTGCCCAGAAAACCCCTGCCCAGGATGTAGATGAACGGGTGATGCGGTAGCCAGCGGCGCAAGCTGGCGCCCAAGCCCAAGGCCAGTGTGGCAGGCAAGATGCCCAGAAAGAACAGGTCACGCACCTGAGCGTCCAGGGTTTGGGGGGCCAGCCAGTCACCGATCAGGCTGACTGCCAGCAACACCCAGACGGCCAGTGGCCAGCCCACACACAGCAGAACAAGCACCGCACCACTCAGCTGCAGTTGCAGTGGCATGGCATGCAGGCGCGGCAGTGCCCAGAACCAGGGTAGCACCACCAGCGCGGCCAGCAGAGGTGTCCACAGCTCGGCTTGTGCGAGCTGACGCCAAGGGCGCATCAACAAGGCGGCAGCCAGACCGGTACCGATCAGGGTGCCCATCCAGAACGTGTCCACAGTGCAGGCGACAGGAAGTTGGGAAAAGTGGGTCAGCTTAACGGTGGTCTTGCCCACAAGGCTTGATGCAGGTCATGCCTGATGGGCAGCAAGTGCCCATTGCGGCGTTATGCTTGCGCTTTTGCCAAGACCGCTGATCACCATGCCCGAACGCAAGTTGCCACCGCCCCTGACGCCTGCAGACCAGCTGGACGCTACACTGCGGCAGCAAGGCTATGCGGTGTTGTCGCCGGCCAGCGTGTGCGCGCTGGCAGGTGTGAGCCTTTCGGATTTACAGGCGCTGGAGCCGTCGTGGAACGATTTGCCACCCGACGCGTACCTCAAGGATGGAGGCCGCTATCGCCGTCGCCGCCATGCCAGCCTGGAGGTGTCGGGCGCTGCTGTCCATCAGGTGCCGCACCGTGCACATTGGCAGCCCCTGTCTTACAACGCTTTGCATGGGGGCATGCAACGCTGGTTCGAGCCCATGGCTGCCGAGGTGCTGGCGCGACCGGTCTGGCAGGCCTTGCTGCGCTGGCTGGGGCAGGTCGCTTCCCGTATTCAGGGACAGCAGACCTGGTACACCGAGGCCCACCAGTTCCGGATCGACACCACCGACGGCATTGGCCGACCCACGCCCGAAGGGGCGCACCGCGATGGCGTGGACTGGGTGGCGGTGTTTCTCGTGGGACGACACGGCATCAAAGGCGGTGAGACCCGCGTCTTCGATGTGGACAGTCCGCGCGGCCAGCGTTTCACGCTGACCGAGCCCTGGTCACTGCTCTTGCTGGACGACCAGCGAGTGATCCATGAAACCACCCCGATCCAGCCGGTCGAAGGTGAAGGCTGGCGCGACACCCTGGTGGTCACGTTGCGTGCAGGCGGTTTTCTGGATGATCCGGCTCCGGCCCTGAAGGCCTGAGGTGCCTGTCGCGTTTCAGATTTCGAAATTGTCGATCAGTCGGGTGTTGCCCAGACGGGCGGCGCCCAGCACCACCAGCGCATCACCAGCTTGAGGCGCTTGCAGGTCTTCGCGACGACGAACCGTCAGGTAGTCCGGTTGCCAGCCGCGCTGGCGCAGGCCTTCCATGGCCTTGGCTTCCAGGGCGTGCAAGTGGGTGGACAGCGCATTCGCGGCAGCCAGTGCATCGCGCCCCAGTGCCCGCAGGGCCATTGAAAGCTGTACCGCTTCGGTCCGCTCGGACTCGCTCAGATAACCATTGCGTGAGCTCAGGGCCAGTCCGTCTTCGGCGCGGCAGGTGTCCACGCCCACGATCTCGATCGGCAACGCGAACTGCCGCACCATCTGACGGATCACCATCAGTTGCTGGTAGTCCTTTTTGCCGAACACGGCCACGCCCTGGACCTTGCCCGCAAACACGCTCATGAACAGCTTCATGACCACGGTGGACACGCCGGTGAAAAAGCCGGGGCGGAACTGGCCTTCCAGAATGTCGCCCAGGGCCGGATCGGCATGCACCTTGACGGTTTGTGGCTGTGGGTAGAGGTCGGTTTCGCGCGGGGCGAACACCACATCACAACCGTTGGCTTCGAGCTTGGTGCAGTCGGCCTCGAAGGTGCGGGGATAGCTGTCAAAGTCTTCGTGCGGCAGGAACTGCAGGCGGTTGACGAAGATGCTGGCCACGGTTTTGTCGCCACGCGACTGGGCCTCGCGCACCAGGCGCAGGTGGCCGTCGTGCAGGTTACCCATGGTGGGGACAAAAGACGGTTTGTGGCTGGCGCCAAGAGCAACGCGGAGTTCATCGATGGAGCGGACGATCTGCATGGTTCACCAGGCGTGGAGTGAGTTGTCGGGGAAGCTGCCGTCCTTGACGGCGCTCACGTAGGCGCGCATGGCGTCGAGCACACTGCCCTGGCCTTGCATGAAATTGCGCACAAATTTCGGGTTCTTGCCGAGGTTGATGCCCAGCATGTCGTGCATCACCAGCACCTGGCCGGCTGTGTCCTTGCCGGCCCCGATGCCAATGGTGTGGCAGCGGGGCAGTTTTTCGGTCAGTTGCGCTGACAGGGCGGCGGGTACCATTTCCAGCACCAGCATGCTGGCCCCCGCGTCCTGCAGGGCCAGCGCGTCTCGTTCAAGCGCACGGGCAGATTCTTCGCCGCGGCCTTGCACGCGGTAGCCACCCAGTGCATGCACGGTCTGGGGGGTCAGGCCCAGATGGGCACAGACCGGGATGCCGCGTTCGACCAGAAATCGCACCGTCTCGGTGGTCCAGCCGCCGCCTTCGAGCTTGACCATGTGGGCACCAGCCTGCATCAGCGCAGTGGCGCTGCGCAGCGCCTGCTCGCGCGATTCCTGATAGCTGCCAAAGGGCAGGTCACCAATGATCCAGCAGGTGCCCTGAACGCGGCGGATACCGCGTGCCACGCTTTCGGTGTGGTAGCACATGGTCTCCAGCGTCACCCCCACGGTGCTGGGCAGACCCTGACAGACCATGCCCAGCGAATCACCCACCAGAATGCACTCGACGCCGGCAGCATCGGCCACGGCGGCAAAGGTGGCGTCGTAGGCGGTGAGCATGGTGATTTTTTCGCCGCGTTCGCGCATCTCGGCCAGACGCGGCAGGCTCACGGGCTTGCGCGCCGCCACGGGCGATGCGGGTGGCAGGGTTCCATAAGGGGTGGCAGTGGTCATGGCCGATGCAGTGGGGTTGGATGAAGTGGCGGGCAGGGTGCCGCGCTGAACATTCAGTTGGGCGTGTAGGCGAGCCGGACGTAAATTGGCGCAAAGGCCTCGGCCTGGGTGATTTCGATCAGTGTTTCCTTGGCCAGCTCCAGCAGGGCGATGAAGGTCACCACCAGTACCGGCACACCCTGTGTAGGGTCGAACAGGTGCTCGAACTCGATGAACTTGCGCCCCTGCAACTTGCGCAGCACGATGCTCATGTGTTCACGCACGCTCAGTTCCTCGCGGCTGATCTTGTGATGCTGAACCAGTTGCGCACGCTTGAGGATGTCGCGCCACGCCTCCTGCAGCTCGTCCATGCTGACATCCGGAAAGCGCGGCTGCAGGCTTTGTTCGATGTAGACCTGCGCCTTGAGGAAGTCGCGCCCGTATTGCGGTATTTCGTTGAGTTGCGCAGAGGCCAGCTTGATCTGCTCGTATTCGAGCAGGCGACGCACCAGCTCGGCACGCGGGTCCTCGGCCTCTTCACCATCGGCCACCTTTTTGGGAGGCAGCAGCATGCGGGACTTGATCTCGATGAGCATGGCCGCCATCAGCAGGTATTCGGCGGCCAGTTCCAGGTTGCGGGCCCGGATTTCGTCGACATAGCTCAGGTATTGCCGGGTCACGCCGGCCATCGGGATGTCGAGGATGTTGAAATTCTGCTTGCGGATCAGGTAGAGCAGCAGGTCCAGCGGGCCTTCGAAAGCTTCGAGAAAAATCTCCAGCGCATCGGGCGGGATGTAGAGGTCATTGGGCAGGCTGAACAGCGGCTCGCCATACAGCCGGGCCACGGCCACATGATCCACCACTTCGGGCATGGGGGCACCAGACGGCTCGAGCGGATCGGGCAACTCGGCAGGCTCGGTGGTGTTACTCATGCGGGCTCAGCAGGACGGGCTGTCTCTGGGGGCTCAAGCCTGTGTCTGGTAGACGTAGGGCTTCTGGGCCACTCGGGCGGCCTTGAACTGCGCCTGGTTTTCGCGGTCCACCTGTTTGTCCCACAGCAGGGCGCGGCCCTGGCGCTGTTGGGCTTCGAGCTCGGGCTTGCTGGCCTTGAGCTGTTTGATGAACTGGGTGGTGTCGGACTCGTAGTCGGCGCGGCGGAACAGGCCCATGGTGTTTTCCTTGGAAGGCTGACAAAGCACGCAGACGCAGCTGCGCGTAAATCGTGCATTTTAACGGGCCGGGTCGGGGGCAAGACCCAGCGCGTGGGTCAGGCCGGCGGCCAGATCGGGCTCCAGCCTCCCCTCCAGATGCTCAATCAGACCGCTGCGACGGGCGATGTCCAGAGGCTGGTGCATCAAGCCGCAGACGATCAGATGGATTTGTTTTTTTCGACAGGTGTGGATCAGATTCATCAGGGCGTCGGCACCCGAGGAGTCCACATAGATCAGGTTCTTGAGGTCCAGCACGAGCACGGGCTTGTGCAACTGGTCTTCGATGGCTTCGACCAGCTTGACCGCACCGAAGAACAGGGCGCCATACAGCCGCCAGGCCTGGATGTGGTCTTCGTGGCCGGCCAGCACCGGGTGGTCGATGGCGCCCACCGCCTCGCTGCGGCTGAGGCTGGAGATGCGGTAGATGAACGTCAGGCAGGCCGCGATCAGGCCCACTTCGACGGCCACTGTGAGGTCGAACACCACGGTCAGAAAAAACACCGCCAGCAGGGTCAGCCGGTAGGGCATGCGGTACTGACGCAGGTGCAGAAATTCACGCCATTCCCCCATGTTCCAGGCCACGAACATCAGGATGGCGGCCAGCGCGGCCAGCGGGATGTGGTTGGCCAGAGGGGCCGCGACCAGGACCACGGCCAGCAAGGTCAGTGCATGGACCATGCCGGCCACGGGCGTGCGGGCGCCGCTTTTCACGTTGGTCACGGTGCGGGCAATGGTGCCGGTGGCCGGCATGCCACCGAAGAAAGGGGTGACGAAATTGGCGATGCCCTGGGCCATCAGCTCCTGGTTGGGGTTGTGGCGGTCTTCGGTCAGGCCATCGGCGATGCGGGCGCACAGCAGCGATTCGATCGCCCCCAGCAAAGCCAAGGTCATGGTGGGCATGAACAGGAAGCGTGCGGAATCCCAGCTGAATTCGGGCCATTGCAGGTGCGGCAAGCTGGCCGGGATGCCGCCGAATTTGCTTCCGATCGTGTCCACCGGCAGCGACAGGCCTGCGGTGGCCAAAGTGGCAAACAGCAATGCGATGATGGAGCCAGGAATGGTGCTCAGCCACTGGTAACGGGTGTTTTCGAGCCGGCGGCCCAGCCGCATCCAGCCCACCAGCAGGGACAGCGAGCCCAGTGCCACCAGCAGGGCGGCCAGGTTGAGGGTGTGCAGATGGGCGGACAAAGTGTGCAACATGCCAAAAAAATCGGCGGGCATCGCGTTGATTTTCAGGCCCAGGAAGTCCTTGATCTGCGAGAGCATGATCAGCACCGCAATGCCATTGGTGAAGCCGATCACCACCGCCACGGGGATGAAGCGAATCAACGTACCGAGCCGGAACAACCCCATCAGGAACAGGACGGCGCCCGACATGGCCGTGGCCAGGATCAGGTTGGCCAGGCCGTAGCGTTCCAGAATGCCGTAGACGATGACGATGAAAGCCCCGGCGGGGCCACCGATCTGTACCCGGCTGCCACCCAGCGCCGAAATCAGAAAGCCTGCGACGATGGCGGTGAACAGTCCGGCCTCTGGCTTGAGCCCGGAAGCAATCGCAAAGGCCATGGCCAGTGGCAGCGCCACCACGCCGACGGTGACGCCGGCGCCCACGTCACGCACGAGCGTGGCACGGTCATAACCAGACAGGCAGTCGAGGAGTTTGGGACGAAAGAGGGAAGTGTCCAGCTTCATCGTGGGGGGAGTATGCACCAGCCGACCCACATGAAACTGTCACGCACTGCCTTTGTCATTGCCCGGCTTGACCGGGGAATCGATGGATCCTCGGTGCAAGCCCGAGGATGACGCATGACAGGTTTGAGGAAGGCACGATTGCCGCGCTCAGTGGATGCGCATGCCCGGTTTGGCGCCTGGCCAGGGGTGCAGCACGTAAATGCCTGGTTCGGCTTTTTCGTCGGCATGGCTGGCGGCCAGCACCATGCCTTCGGAGACACCGAACTTCATCTTGCGCGGCGCCAGGTTGGCCACCATCACCGTCAGCTTGCCCACCAGGTCTTCGGGCTTGTACATGCTGGCGATACCGGAGAACACATTGCGCGTGCGGCCCTCGCCCACGTCCAGCGTCAGGCGCAGCAGCTTGGTCGAGCCTTCCACGGCTTCGCATTGAACGATCTGGGCGATGCGCAGGTCGATTTTGGCGAAATCGTCGATGGAGATGACCGGGGCGATCTCTTCGCCGCCCGGAATGACTTTCTCCGGCTCGGGTGCAGCAGGAGCTTCAAACAGTGCATCCAGCATCTTGGGGTCGACACGTTGCATCAGGTGTTTGTACTCGCCAATGGCATGACCGGCGCCCAGGGGCTGGCTGGCGTTGGCAAAGGTCATGGGGCCGATGTTCAGGAAAGCCTCGACCTGCGCGGCCAGACTTGGCAGCACCGGCTTGAGCAGCACGGTCAGCACCCGGAAGGCTTCGATGCAGGTGCTGCACACATCGTGCAGGCGGCCTTCCATGCCTTCTTTTTTGGCCAGTTCCCAGGGCTTGTTGGCGTCCACGTATTCGTTGACGCGGTCGGTCAGCGCCATCACATCGCGCAGGGCCTTGGCGTAGTCGCGCTCGGCCAGCAGCTCGGCAATCGGGGCGATGCCGTCACGCAGGTGGGACAACAGGGCGTCGCCGTCGGCCGAGACCTCGCCCAGCAGGCCGCCAAAGCGCTTGGCGATGAAGCCTGCCGAGCGGCTGGCGATGTTGACGTACTTGCCGATCAGGTCCGAGTTGACGCGGGCCATGAAATCGTCGGGGTTGAAGTCCACGTCTTCGTTGCGGCCGTTGAGCTTGGCGGCGATGTAGTAGCGCAGCCACTCGGGGTTCATGCCCAGGCTCAGGTACTTGAGCGGGTCCAGCCCCGTGCCGCGGCTCTTGCTCATTTTCTCGCCGCTCACCGTCAGGAAGCCATGCACGAAGACCGCGTTGGGCACCTTGCGGCCACTGAAGTGCAGCATGGCCGGCCAGAACAGGGTGTGGAAAGTGATGATGTCCTTGCCGATGAAGTGGTACTGCTCCACTTTCGGGTCGGCCATGAAGGCGTCAAAGTCCCGGCCGGTCTTGTCGAAGTAGTTTTTCAGCGAAGCCAGGTAGCCGATCGGTGCGTCCAGCCAAACGTAAAAGTACTTGCCCGGCGCGTCGGGGATTTCGATGCCGAAATAGGGTGCGTCGCGCGAGATGTCCCAGTCGCCCATCTTGGGCTTGCCGTCTTCGCCGGGTTCGATCCACTCGGCGATCTTGTTGAGCACCTCGGACTGCACGGCGCCGCTGTTGGTCCACTGGGCCAGGAAGTCCAGGCAGCGCTTGTCCGAGAGTTTGAAGAAGAAGTGTTCGGAGGTGCGCAGCACCGGCGT
>Ga0255210_1000124_pt1 | contig 36761 bp, 39 predicted proteins | sample Miss_Yuk_RepA_8d_FD_188422 | JGI IMG/M metagenome (GOLD analysis project Ga0255210, IMG submission 188422) | Freshwater microbial communities from Mississippi River, Louisiana, United States - Miss_Yuk_RepA_8d | ecosystem: Environmental > Aquatic > Freshwater > River | place: USA: Louisiana...
GGGCGAATGCCTCTCCAAGGTCTCCGGGCCAGTGATTGCTGCCACGGATTACATGAAGGTGCATGCCGACCAGATTCGTGAATTCGTGCCCGATACCTATCGTGTGCTGGGCACCGACGGTTTCGGTCGTAGTGATACACGCGAGAATCTGCGTCATTTCTTCGAAGTGAACAGCAGTTTCGTGGTGCTCGCCGCACTGAGCGAACTCAAGGGTCGCGGACTGGTGACTGCCGACACCATCGCCAAGGCGATGAAGTCCATGGGCATCGCACAGGACAAGATCGATCCGTTGACCATGTAGTCAACACACAACCGACAAGAACATTCAGGAGCATCATTCCGTGCCAGTTGAAAGCATAAAAGTACCGAATCTGGGCGATTCCAAGGACGTCGAGGTTATTGAACTTCTGGTCAAGCCAGGTCAGAGCGTGAAGGAGAACGACTCCCTGATGGTTCTGGAAAGCGACAAGGCCGCCATGGAGATTCCCTCGCCGAAGTCCGGTGTGGTCAAGAGTCTGTCCATCAAGCTGGGCGACCAGGTGTCCGAGGGCGACGAGATCCTGTTGCTGGAGGTAGAGGGTGTCGCAGCGGCGCCTGCCGCGGCGAAAGCTGAGCCGGCGCCGTCAGCCGCTCCTGCCGCTCCCGCTCCTGCAGCGCCTGCCCCTGCGGCGGCGTCTGCGCCCGCAGCCGCCAGTGCGGTGGAGCCGATCGTCGTGCCGGACATCGGTGGCGACAGCGATGTGGAAGTGATCGAAGTCCATGTCAAGGTGGGCGATGTCATCAAGGCAGAACAGTCCCTGATCACACTGGAGTCCGACAAGGCCGCGATGGAGGTGCCATCTCCCAAGGGCGGCGAAGTCAAGGCTCTGAAACTCAAGGTGGGCGACAAGGTATCCAAGGGCTCGCTGATTCTGGAACTCGCAGTTGTCGGCGCTGCTGCTGCGCCCGCCGCGCCTGCCGCTGCGAGCGCTGCGGTTCCCGCCGCCACTCAACCCGCGGCTGCAACGGTCAGCGCACCGGCGCCCGCTCCCGTCAGCACGCCTGCTGCCGTCGCACCAGCCGCGGCGGCCAGCACAGCCGATGTCTATGCCGGACCGGCGGTACGCAAGCTCGCCCGCGAGTTGGGTGTTGACCTGACACAGGTGTCTGGCAGCGGCGCGCGTGGCCGTATCCAGAAAGAAGATCTGCATGCCTTCGTCAAGGCGCGTCTGCAGGCGCCCGTTGCCGTGGCGGGCAGCGCAGGGGGTGCAGGCATACCGGCCATCGCCGATATCGACTTCAGTCAGTTCGGCAGCGTGGAACAGGTGCCGCTGAGCAAGCTGCACAAGGTCACTGCAGCCAACATGCAACGCAACTGGCTTAACGTGCCACATGTCACTCAGTTCAATGAAGCCGACATTACCGACCTGGAAGCGTTCCGCACCGAGCTCAGGGGAGAGGCCGACAAGAAGGACGTCAAGCTCACCTTCCTGCCATTCCTGCTCAAGGCCTGTGCGCGTGCGCTGCAGGAGCACAAGCAGTTCAACGTGTCACTGCACTCCTCCGGCGAATTCCTGATCCAGAAGCACTACATTCACATCGGTGTCGCCGTCGCGACCGATGCAGGCTTGATGGTGCCGGTGATCCGGGATGTCGACAAGAAGTCGGTCTGGGATCTGGCCCGTGAAGTCGTCGCCCTGAGCGACAAGGCCAAGAATCGTCGGCTGAGCAAGGAAGAGATGCAGGGCGCCTGCTTCACCATCTCCAGTCTTGGCGCCCTCGGCGGCACGGGCTTCACGCCCATCGTCAATGCGCCGGAAGTGGCGATCCTCGGTGTGTCGAAGACACAGACCAGGCCGGTCTACATCAATGGTCAGTTCGTGCCGCGGCAGATGCTGCCCATCGCGCTGTCCTACGATCATCGCGCCGTCAATGGCGTCGATGGTGGCATGTTCGTCACCACGCTGGCGCGCTTGCTTGGCGATATCCGCCTGCTGGCGCTGTAAGCACGACACGCTGGCGACTGTCCCGCCGCCTGCGTGCGGCGTGGCAGTCGACTCGAGCGCCCCCTGCGCAATCCGAGCGACCTCCCCGCCACTCACTCCACGAAGAACACCTGGCGCTTTCCATTGCTCACGACGCCGATTCGACACTCGTAAGCCTCGCTCAGCCTGGCTGGTGTGAGTATTTCCTGTGCAGCTCCCAGAAGCGGCTGGCCATGTGGGTGCAGCAGGAGGATGTGCGTGCAGAAGCGCGCCGCGAGATTGATGTCATGCGTGGCCATGCACACGGCGGCACCCTGTGTCTGCAGACGGGCACACAGCACCTGCAACACGTTCACTTGATAGGCAATATCCAGATGATTGCCGGGTTCATCGAGGAGATACAGTTGCGGTTGCTGGGCCAGCAGCATGGCCAGGGCCAGACGCTGGCGCTCGCCGCCAGACAGACTGGCAAGCTCACGCCGAGCCATGGACTGCAGGCCGACATGCTCCAGCGCAGCGCGGGCCAGTGCGTGGTCCTGCCGTCCTTCCCATTGCCAGTCGGGTAGATGCGGGTGCCTGCCCAGCAACACCGTTTGTTCCACACTGGCCGGCATCTCGTCATGGCGGCTTTGAAACAGCATACCTAGGCGCGTCGCCAGTGCTTTTCTGGACCATAGAGTCAGATTGCGTCCCTGCAGCAGGATTTCGCCACCGGCCGCCGGCCGCAGACGCGCCAGGGTATGCAGCAGCGTGGTCTTGCCCGTGCCGTTCTGACCGAGCACGCCCAGACAGTCGCCCGCGTGCAGTTGCAGCGTGAGGGATTCGCAGAGGACGCGACTCGCCACCTCGAGGCGCAGCTCACGGGTTTCCAGAAGCGCGTCGCCCATCGTCTTACTCCCGACCACTGCTGCGGGTGTGCCGCAGAATCAACAGGAATACGGGCACCCCGATGATGGCGGTGACGACGCCCACCGGCAGCTGCAGAGGCGCCACGATACTGCGTGCCAGACTGTCCGCCAGCATCAGAAAGCTGCCGCCCAGCAGGACGGCCGCGGGAATCAGCAGGCGATGATCACGCGCCCCCAGCAGTCGCAGCATGTGCGGAATGACCAGGCCGACGAAGCCGATGGAGCCTGCGATGGTGACGGCGCAGGCGGTCAGCACCGACGTGCACACATACAGCTGCAGCGTCAGGCTTGACACCTCCACCCCCAGGGCCTCTGCCTGCAGCTCGCCTCGCGCCAGCACGTTCAGGGCGCGCGCCTGCCACAGCATCAGACTCAGGCCGCCCAGCAGGATGCCGGCACTGATCCAGCCCACCCGGCTCTGGCTCAAGTCGCCCATCAGCCAGAACAACATGCTGTAGACACTGTTGTTGGCACTGGTGGTGAGCAGGATGTTGATGAGTGCCCCCCAGCCGGCCGAGACCACGACGCCGGTCAGCAGCAGGCGCGTGGAGGACCAGGCGGCGTCGCCGCGCGCCAGACCAAAGACGATGAGGATCGAGAGCAGGGCACCGGCGAAGGCGGCATTGGAAATCCACATGGCGCCGGCGCCCAGCAGAATGGCTGCCAGCGCCGCCACGGCTGCGCCGCCGGAGATGCCCAGAATATAGGGGTCGGCCAGCGGATTGCGCAGTAGTACCTGCATCAGCACCCCCGAAAGGGCCAGCAGGGCGCCTGTCACGAAGGCGGCCAGACTGCGGGGGATGCGCAGCTCGAACAGGATCTGCTGCTGCAGTCCGGGTTCCTCAGCGAACAGGTGCGACATCACCGCGCCCAGGCCCAGGTCAGCGCTGCCACTGCTGAAGGACACCAGGAAACTCAGCAGCGTCAACACCAGCAGGGCAGACAAGAGGACGAGCGGGTGACGCTGGCGCACGAGAATCCCTTCTAGTTGGCGGCAAACTGGGTGGCCTGACCAGCCACCACATACCAGCTGACCACCAGGCCGTTGAGCAGGGCACCGGGCAGCCAGGACCCGGTGCGACGCCAGGTGAAGGTGCTCAACACCGCCACCATGGCGAGCAGGGGCACAAACTGCATCATCACGATGGTGTTCAGCGGTTCGGCGGGTGTCAGCAGAAAGCCGGTCAGAAACAGACTGCCGTACTGCAGCAGCAGGAACAGCAGGAAGCCGCCCGCCAGCGCGAACAGGTTGCCGGCGTACTGTCGCGTGGGATTGTCACCAGCCACACTCAGGCCAGTGTGCAGTGCCCTCAGGGCCAGCACGAAGAACAGGGTGAATGGAAGCAGATAGGCCAGCATGATCTGGAACTGGGCAAGGCTCAGCAGCTTGAAGCCGACGAACCAGAAGCGGAAATCCACCTGGAACAGGAAGTCGGCCAGCAGAAGAGAGGCATAGCCGATGCCCGTGGTGGCGAGTATCAGCAGTGCCAGGGAGACTCCCTGTGGCAGCGTGCCACTCTGCGTGCTCTGGCCGGACTGTGAGAGCTGGCTGGCCGGCGAACTCTCGGGAGCCGCCTTGAACACCCGCCCCAGCGCCGTGAAGATCAGTCCGTTGACCACGCCCCAGAACGCCACCTGATTGCTGATGCTCTGCGGCAGCAGGGCCGAGGTGCCCAGCAGCTGTCCGCCCCAGCGCATGAAGGGGTAGTAGGTCAGCACGGGGATGGCGGCACTCAACGTGGCCAGCAGCCACCAGCGTGTGTCGCGTGCGCTGCGGGCGAACTGAGTGGGAGTGGCACGCAGCGCGGCAAAGGGCGCGCGCTGCAGCAGCAGGGCGAAGCTGCCGCACAGCAGAACCACAAAGCCGATGAGCGCTATGAGGGTGCCGATTTCCTTCCAGAACCATATCTGATCCGCGGCCGGGCGCGGCGTGCCGCCCTCCAGGGTTTGAGCGAACCAGTCCAGGGCATGGCCGATGGCGGCGTGGGAAATGTGGTCTCCGGGATGGGTGACCGGTGGCGAATGCAGCACCCGCGCCGTGCCCGCCGCGATATCGCCATAGAGGCGTCCGGTCTCGACGGCGCTGCTGCTGCCGAACAGGGCCTGCAGGTTCGCACTGTTGCCCACCTCGCTGCCACGCGGCACCTGCCACATGGAGGCAGCGAATTCGTCGAACTGCGAGAACACCACCGCGACATTGCGCGGCCACTGCGGCGTGCCCGGTGCCGAGCGACCACCACCCACGCTGGCGCCTTCCAGCACCATGGCGCGGTAGTCCTCCGGATGCGCGGCGGCCGCAGCAAGAATCGTCCAGCCGCCCATGGAATGTCCTTCCAGACCGATATTGTCCTTGTCGACGATGTCCAGGCTGCGCAGGTACTGCAGCGCCGCTGGTCCACCGAAGCCGGCGGCGAAGGCCGGGGCTGCGGAATAGCCGTGTCCGGCCTGATCCAGCGCCAGCACGACATAGCCACGGCGGGCGAATTCGATGGCGAAGCCCGACTGCACTTCGCGGGAATTGATGTAGCCATGGACGGCCAGGATGCCGGGTGCCGGCGTGGCCGACGTGGCATTGGGCGGAACGTAGAGATAGGCGCTGAGGGTGCGGCCGTCAGCCCCGGTGAAACGCAGGTCCTCGATGCGGACGTTGCCGCTGGTCTGGATCAGATGAGCAAGCAGGGAGCCGGCCAGGATGAGGGCCCAGCCCAGGCCGAAGAGGCGCCAGTCGCGAGTCATGTTGTTGTTTTCCTTGAGGCGGGTGGGAGGGCGGTGGTCTGTTCGGTGACACAGGCAGGGCGATGGTAAGGGATCGACCAGGGCTGTGCAATTCAGCTGCTGGAGGCCCCCGTGCGCTGCGCGACCGCCTGCAGCAGCTGCGCGTTCAGTGGGGCTGCCAGCCCGTGCTGTGCAGCCAGACTCAGCAGATAACCGTTCAGGTGGTCGAGCTCGGTCGCGCGACCGGCACGGGCATCCTGGAGGGTGGACGAGAGATTGGCCGCCGTGGCGGCGAGTACCTCGTGCACCGAAACGCGCAGATCTGGCAGCGTGGGTGCAGGCGGCAGTGCCCGCAGCAGGCCGTCGATCTCTTCGATCAGGGCGTCCAGCGTCTGGCGCGCGGCCGGTCGGTGCAGCAGCTCGCCGTTGGCGCAGTCGTGCACGACCGTCAGTGCATTGACGGCACAGTTCACTGCGAATTTCTGCCACAGGCGCACGGCGATGTCTGCGTCGCCGCGTACCTGCATGGCCTGTTCGGGCAACAGCGCCAGCAGCGCGCGCCTCTGCGCGGCGTCGGCATGGGTCAGCTGGCCGAGCCAGGCGCTGCCCGCGCCGGCATGCACGACATGCCAGGGCGAACGGCGCCAGGCGCCATGGCTGGTGCTGAGGCACCAGACGCGGTCGGCGCCGTACTGCACGGTGATCTCGCGCTGCACGCGTACCCCATTCTGCAGCAGCACGATGCGGGTGCAGGCGTCGAGCCGATGCTGCACGCTGACAAGGGCCGCTGCCACATCCTGCGCCTTGGTGGCGACCAGCAGATTGCGCAGGGCCGGCCCGGGCATCGACACCTGCTCGGCTGCCACGGGCACCTGCAGCGGCGCGCCGCCCGCTGGCGCTTCCAGCGTGAGACCGCCGTGCTGTCGATAGTCCGCCAGGGTCACGGCAGAGCGCAGCAACAGTGCTACGCGGTGCTGCAGCGGTGGGTGCTGCCACAGGCGCGCAGCCCACAGGCAGCCCATGGCGCCGACCCCCAGCACGTGCCAGAGCGGTTCGCTGGCGGAATCTGTCAGTGTGTTCAAGGGCTTGTCTCCCGTGCGCGGGCGGTCGTCATGATTCACCATCTTCCTGCCCGGTGGTAGTATGGCCGCCATTCAATGTTTGCCGTACCCCGCCAGAGGATCCCCCCATGCCATCGTTCGACATCGTTTCCGAAGTAGACATGCCTGAAGTCAACAATGCCCTGGATCAGTCCAGACGCGAGCTTGCCACCCGTTTCGACTTCAAGGGCGTGGAAGCCAGCTTCGAGCTCAAGGACAAGGAGATCACGCTCACGGCGGATTCCGAATTCCAGCTGGAACAGATGCTGGACATTCTCAAGGGCAAGCTGGTCAAGCGCAATGTGGACGGCCGTGCGCTAAAGGCGGGCGATGTGCAGAAGTCCGGCAAGCAGGTGTTTCAGGTGCTGAGCATCCAGCAGGGGCTGGAGGCCGACGTCAGCCGCAAGATCGTCAAGCTGGTGAAGGATTCCAAGGCCAAGGTGCAGACGGCCATCAATGGCGACAAGCTGCGTGTCACCGGCAAGAAGCGGGACGACCTGCAGGAAGTGATCGCCATGCTGCGCGACGCCAAGCTCGAGGTGCCGCTGCAGTTCAACAATTTCCGCGATTGACGCGCCCGGCGCGCCTGCGGGCCCGCCGCCGCAGGACCCTCCCTGATGCGTGACGCCACGCCCACCATGCACGAACGCTCCGCCAATGCCCTGCGCGCGCTGGCGGTCTATGGCGAGCGCCGGGTGCTGGTCATGCTGCTGCTGGGCTTCGCCGCCGGGCTGCCGTTCCTGCTGATCTTCGACACACTCTCCGTCTGGCTGCGCCAGTCGGGGCTCTCCCTGCAGTCCATTTCCATCTTTGCCCTGGCCACCCTCAGCTACGCGCTGAAGTTCGTCTGGGCGCCTGTCATCGACCGCGTGCGTCTGCCGGTGCTGGAGCCGCTGCTGGGTTCGCGCCGTTCGTGGATGCTGCTGACCCAGCTCGTGGTGATGCTCGGACTGTGGGCCATTGCCGGCTCCGATCCGCAGCTGGAATTGTGGAAGGTCGGTGCACTGGCAGCGCTGGTGGGCTTCGCCGGGGCCAGCCAGGACATCGTGATCGACGCCTGGCGCATCGAGGCCGTGGACGAGTCACGCCACGGCGCCATGGCGGCCGCTTATCAGTGGGGCTATCGCCTCGCCATGATCGTGGCTGGTGCCGTACCGCTGTTCCTGGCCGAGGCCTTCAGCTGGCAGTTCTCCTATGCCGTGATGGCCGCGCTGATGGGCATCGGCATGGCGGGTGTCCTGCTGGCGCCGCGCGAGACCGTGGTGCGACCGCCGCAGGCGGCCCCGAGTGCACTGCCTTCCCGCCCGGTGGTGGAAGCGCTGGAGTGGGCGCTGCGTCTGGCGCTGGTGCTGCTGGCGGCGCTGCTCATGGGCTCGGGGCTGTCGGGCAATGCCGTGCTGCTGCAGGACGTGCTTCGTGCCGCCGGGGCTTCGGCGCAGGCAACGGACGACCTGCAGACCCTGTGGCGTTCCACGCCTGTCGGTGTCTACGTGCAGGTGTGCGCCGTACTGGCCGGTCTTGGCCTGCTGGCCCTCGTCTGTCGCCCCTTGCCCGGCGTGCAGACTCGCCCCGGCGAACATCTGGCCCGTGCCTATGGTGAGCCGCTGGGCAATTTCTTCTCCCGCTTCGGCGGCCGGCTGGGCGGCATGATCCTGGCGTTGATCTGCCTGTATCGCCTGTCGGACTTCGTGCTGAACCTGATGGGCCCGTTCTATCTGGATCTGGGCTTCACGCTCAGCGAGATCGCCCAGGTGCGCAAGATCTTCGGCGTGCTGGCGCTGATCGGCGGCGTGGCGCTCGGCGGCTACTGCGTCGCGCGTTACGGCGTGCTCAGGACCATGCTGCTGGGCGTGTTCGCCAGCCCCTTTTCGAATCTGATCTTCCTCTGGCTCACCCCACAGGGGCCCGAGGTCTGGGCTCTGTACGTGGCCATCACTGTGGACAATCTGGCGACCGGCTTTGCCGGCACGGCGCTGATCGCTTACATGTCCTCGCTCACCTCGGCTGGTTTTACCGCCACGCAGTACGCGCTGTTCTCCTCGCTCTACGCCCTGCTGGGCAAGCTGGTGGCGTCCCAGAGCGGGCGCATCGTGGAAGGGGCGGCGCGCTCGGCCGAGGCAGGGGGGCTGCCGTCGGTGTTCCTGCCCCTGCTGCAGGGGCTGCCGGCGGAATCGCTCGTCGGCGGGGCGCAGGTCGCAGGTGTCTCGGCCCATGCCCTGGGGGCTGGCTACATGAGTTTCTTCGTCTACTCCTTCGTGCTCGGTCTTCTTGCCATCGCGCTGGCTTTCCTGGTGGCGCGACAGACGCGTGCCACGGCAGGTGCGCCATGAGATTCCCCCTGCTGGCCTTCATCGTGGTGCCCTTTGTCGAGATCCTGATCCTGCTGGAGGTCAGCCAGCGCATCGGCGCCCTGCCCACCATTGGTCTGGTGTTGCTGACGGCTTTCGTCGGCATCAACCTGCTCAAACGGCAGGGGCTGAACACGCTGCTGCGCTTTCAGGACCGCCTGCGTGCCGGTCAACTGCCGGCGCAGGAAATTGTCGAAGGCATGCTGGTGGCCTTCGCCGGGGCGCTGTTGCTGGCGCCGGGCTTCATCACCGATACCGTCGGGGTGCTGCTGCTCACTCCCGGCGTGCGCGGCGCCATCGCCCGCCGCATTCTGCGCTCAGGCAATGTCTTCGTCAGCGGCAGCAGTTTCCGCGCGCAGTCCGGCTTCGGTGCCGGCGGTCCCTTCGATCAGCGCCGCGACCCCTTCGGGCAAGACAGCCAGGGCGACATCATCGACGGGGAGTTCCGGCGCGAATCCGATCGCCGCACGGCCCTTTCCGACGATGCGGAAAAAAAGTGAAGTTTTTTTCCGCACTGCCATTGAAATGCGTTCTCAGTCCCCCATCTTTGAGCCACCCCTGCGGAGAGCTTCTTCCGAAGGCTTGACCGCACGCATTCAACAACACTGATTCAGGAGATCAAACCGAATGAAAATCAGACCATTGCAAGACCGAGTCGTCGTTCGACGCAAGGAAGAAGAGACCAAGTCAGCCGGAGGGATCGTGCTGCCCGGTTCTGCAGCTGAAAAGCCCGCCCAGGGCGAGGTCCTGGCGGTTGGCCCGGGCCGGATCATGGACAACGGCGACAAGCGTCCTGTTGATCTGAAAGTGGGCGACACCGTGGTCTTTGGCAAATACGCCAGCAACACCATCAAGATCAATGGGGAAGAGCTGCTCATCCTCAGCGAAAACGAAATCTATGGTGTCATTGAGGCCTGATTCGCGGCGCTCTGACCCTCTCCTTGTTTCCACCTCATTCTGAATACAGGAACTGAACAAAATGGCTAAAGACGTAAAATTTGGTGATCCCGCGCGCCAGAAAATGCTCAAGGGCGTGAACATCCTGGCAGACGCCGTGAAAGTGACCCTCGGCCCGAAAGGCCGCAACGTGGTGCTGGACAAGTCCTTCGGCGCTCCGACCGTGACCAAGGACGGCGTGTCCGTGGCCAAGGAGATCGAACTGAAAGACAAGTTCGAGAACATGGGCGCCCAGATGGTGAAGGAAGTCGCCTCCCAGACCTCCGATGTGGCCGGTGACGGCACCACCACCGCGACCGTGCTGGCCCAGGCCATCCTGAATGAAGGCCTCAAGTCCGTGGCCGCCGGCATGAACCCGATGGATCTGAAGCGCGGCATCGACAAGGCCGTGAAGGCCATGGTGGACGAGATCGGCAAGCTGTCCATTCCCTGCACCGATTCCAAGGCAATTGCCCAGGTCGGCACCATCTCTGCCAACTCTGACGAGCAGATCGGCGCCATCATTGCCCAGGCCATGGAAAAGGTCGGCAAGGAAGGCGTGATCACCGTGGAAGAGGGTTCCGGCTTCGACAACGAGCTGGACGTGGTGGAAGGCATGCAGTTCGACCGCGGCTACCTGTCTCCCTACTTCATCAACAACCAGGACAACATGAGCGCCGAGCTGGAAAACCCGGTGATCCTGCTGGTCGACAAGAAGATCTCCAACATCCGCGAAATGCTGCCGGTGCTGGAATCCGTCGCCAAGTCCGGCCGTCCGCTGCTGGTGATTGCAGAAGACGTGGAAGGCGAAGCGCTGGCCACTCTGATCGTCAACAACATGCGCGGCATCGTCAAAGTGGCCGCTGCCAAGGCCCCGGGCTTTGGTGATCGCCGCAAGGCCATGCTGGAAGACATCGCCATCCTGACTGGCGGTACCGTGATCTCCGAAGAAGTGGGCCTGAGCCTGGAAAGCGCGACACTGGAACACCTGGGTCACGCCAAGAGCGTGGTCCTGTCCAAGGAAAACACCACCATCATCGACGGCGCCGGCGACTCCAAAGTGATCGAAGCCCGTGTGGCCCAGATCCGTCGTCAGATCGAAGACACCTCGTCCGACTACGACAAGGAGAAACTGCAGGAGCGCGTGGCCAAGCTGGCCGGTGGGGTGGCAGTGATCAAGGTCGGCGCCGGCACCGAGATGGAAATGAAAGAGAAGAAGGCCCGCGTGGAAGACGCGCTGCACTCCACCCGCGCTGCGGTGGAAGAGGGCGTGGTCCCCGGCGGTGGCGTGGCGCTGATCCGTGCCCTGCAGAAAGTGGAAGGCCTGAAGGGCGACAACGAAGACCAGAACGTGGGCATTGCCCTGTTGCTGCGCGCTGTCACGTCTCCGTTGCGTCAGATCGTGCAGAACGCCGGTGACGAGCCGTCCGTGGTGCTGGACAAGGTCAAGGCCGGCAAGGGCAACTACGGCTACAACGCCGCGTCCGGTCAGTACGTGGACATGGTGGAGCAGGGCATCATTGACCCGGCCAAGGTGACCCGCAGCGCGCTGCAGGCCGCCGGTTCCGTGGCAGGCCTGATGATCACCACCGAGTGCATGATCAGCGACATCGTGGAAGACAAGCCTGCCGGTGGCGCGCCAGACATGGGCGGCATGGGCGGAATGGGTGGCATGGGCGGCATGATGTAAGTCGGCCCCTGTCGGAGCGGGCCTGCCCGCGATTGCCAACAAAACCCCGCTTCGGCGGGGTTTTTGTTTTCCCGACACCCCATTCCCGCGGTGTCGTGTCGAAGTCCGCGCAGCAACTAGCGCCCCAGCATTCGGCCGAGCGTCAGCAGAATGCCGGCATGGTCCATCCCCGCAGCCTGCAGTTGTTCTTGCTCGGCTGGCCCGTACAGGCGCCCGTCGGCGATGACCGCGTCGATCTGCTGCAGGTTTGCCAGATCCTCGCGCGGGTCCTTAGCCAGCAGGAGAAGGTCCGCTGCATGGCCGGCCGCGACACGTCCGAGGGTCTGCGAGCGTCCGAGAATGGCGGCCGGGGTGCGTGTGGCGGCGATGAGGACTTCGTCATTGCTCAGGCCGCTGCGCGCCAGCTGCTGCAGTTCGGCATGCAGCGAACTGCCGGGGGCTGTCAGATGCGGTCCATAGTCCGTCCCCACGGCGATGCGCACGCCCGCACGATGGAAGCGCTCGGTAATTCGCTGCATCCGGTTGACGGTGCCGGCAAAGTTGTCGCAGTCAATCGCGCCCGCAATCCACGGCTGCAGTCCCATTCTGCCCATCCAGGCGATCAACGGGTTGATGAAGGGAGTTTCGACCTGCTGCAGTGCCGCTTCGCCGCCACCGCAGACGTCGACGAGCCGCTGCACGATCTGCAGCGTGCTGACCAGGGCAGTGTCGTGCGCCACGAAACGCGCTGCCACCTGGTCGATGGCTGCGTCGTCGGCCTCGTGCAGCTGGTTCTGCCAGAGTTCCTCGGCGTGTTCCACACTGACATAGGCCGTCAGGATGGCATCGAGCGGCACATTGGCAGGCAGATGACCCGCGACAGCGATGCCCTGGGCTTCGGCCTCCGCGACAATCGCGGCAAACACCTCGGGGCTGACCTCGTCATACACTTTGATGAGGTCGAAGCCCCGGGCAACACTGTCCTGCACGGCTTCTACCGCCTGCGCCGGTGTGTCGACGACGCGATGCAGGGGCGCCCCGGTTCCATCCAGCGTGGGTCCGGCACTGAAGAGTCGTGCTCCCGCGAGCTTTCCTTCCGCGACTGCTGTGCGCATTCGCAATTGAAACGGGCTGCCCATCATGTTGCGGCTTGCTGTCACGCCGTGCGCCAGCATCACGGCCAGATCGCTTTCGTCGAACACATGGGCATGCAGATCGATCAAGCCTGGCATCACCCAGCGCCCGACGCCCTCGACACGCTGATACTCGACTGGCAGTCCCAGCTCACGCGCTTGCACGCCGACGATGGAGCCACCCTGTATCAACACGGTCTGGCCAGGCCGGGGCGCCTCGCCGGGATTCAGAACTGTGACATCGACGAGGGCCAGCGCAGTCTGTGCCGGGGGGCTCAGAATGCTGCGCACGCCCACCAGCGGCGGCAGGAACCCCAGCAGCAGTGCCACCGCCAGCACAATCATCAGAACAGCGGCGAGCAGCCACGCGAATGCTTTCTTGATCATGGAGTGCTTCCTCAGCAAGGGACAATGAGATGTCCATTGTGAAGAGGAGCCGCGCGCCACGTGTCCGGATTCCGGATTCCGGGCACGAAATTAGGCAGGAGAATGTGGCATCGCGTGTATCTTGCGCCACTGCTCCGGCGCCATGCCGGTCTCGCGCCGGAAGGCTGCGTTGAAGACGGAGCGGGAGGCAAATCCAGCGTCCAGCTGGACGGCGATCAGTTTGTCGTTCTGCCTGGCCGGATCCTGCAGGATCTGACAGGCCACCCGTACTCGCGCGGCGTTGACGATATCGTTGAAGTTGCGGCCGTAGTGCTGGTTCAGCAAGGCCGAGAGCTGCCGCGCCGGCCAGCCGAGTTGGCCGGCGAGGTCGCCGACTGTCAACTCCGGGTCCAGATAAGGGTGGGTGCTCGCCATATGCGTCTCGAAGGCAGTCGCCATGGATTCCCAGTCGACGAGAGGCGCAGACGCACTGGCCGTGCGTGGTGCCGTCTGCTGCGCGGCGTCGCCGCCTTCCACCAGCGTCTGTTCGTCCAGTGCCAGCCCGCCGAAGCGCATATGCTGCTGCCAGCCACGCCAGACAAGGTAGAGCACGACGAGCAAGGCCAGCAGATAGGTCGTGCCTGCCAGCCAGCTGTCCAGTCCCGGAAAATGCGGCTGCAGGATCAGCCGCGAGGCATCGCTGATGGCAACGGTGGTGAGGCCGGCCAGACAGTCGCGCAGCCAGCGCAGGCTTTGATGCTCGTACGCCGAGTGCGTCGCCCGCAGGATGCGTTCATAGCGTGCAATCGTGTGAAACGCGAGCAGCAGATGTACCCCTGTCCAGAGGGCGACAATCGGCCACAGCAGCTGGACAAGGCCCGGCAGCAGCGGGACAAGGGCTGGCGCCAGGCACGCGGGGACAAGTCCTGGCCAGCTCCATGCCGTGCCGTCGCGCCAGGCCAGTCGCTGTGTCAGTGCCAGCAGCAACGGGCCGTAGAGCAAGGCCAGGCCCGGTCGAATATCGAACAGGCCAGGGATGCGATCCGTCGCAATGTTCCAGCCCATGTGCAAGGCCAGAGAGGCCATGAAGGCCGCGAGAGGCCAGACAGAGCGGTGTGCAAGCAGCAGCAGGGCCAGCAGCATGGACTGCAAACAGAGCAGCAACTGAAGCAGTTCGAGAGCACTGAACATCATGACAAGGCCACCGGGCAAATTCCGAGCCTGCAGAATAGCACTGTGCGGACTCGCCCCTCGCCCGGTTTCCTTTGCCTGGCGAAAACAGCAGAATGCGCGCTCGACAAAACTCTCGGGAACACCTGCCAATGCCTGGACTCACTCTTACTGCTCTGCGCGTTCTGCTCTGTCTCGTCTTGCTGTCCTCGCCTGGCGCGCTGGCCGGCACCGTCGTTCGGGTCAGCACCGCACTGGGCGACTTCGACATCGAACTGCTGGACGACACTGCGCCCTTCACGGTCGCCAACTTCCTGGCCTACCTGAACCAGGGCGCCTACAACGGCACCGTGGTGCATCGACTGGTGCCGGGCTTCGTGATCCAGGGCGGCTGGCTGAGCTTCAATGAGGCACAGCAAACGTTTTATCCCCTGGCCACGACACCGCCCATCCTCAACGAGTTCACGTCCGCCGCTCCCAATCGCCGCGGCACGCTGGCCATGGCCAAGCGGGCCGGTGATCCGAACAGTGCCACCAGTCAGTGGTTCATCAATCTCCAGGACAATCCCGTCCTGAACACCACTGAAGGCGGTTACGCCGTGTTCGGCCGCGTCATGGGCAAAGGCATGCAGATCGTGGACAAGATCGGCGCGCTGCCGCCGGTCACCGTGCTGGCTGGCTACGACCCCTTTCCGCTGATCAACTACACCGGTGGTGCGCTGCTCAACCGCCACCTGGTCAGCCTGAACATGCGGGTGCTCGGCACCACCAGTGGTTACCCGGTGGTGTTCGATGGGGCCACGGCAACCCTGCATGCGCGCATCAATGCCGGCGAGCTGGGCTTGATCCAGGGGGCTTTCCGTCTGGTGCGCGAGACTCCGGCCATCGAGATCCAGCTGGACGCCGCCTCGGTGTTCACGCTGGAGCAGAGCGTGGCCAACATGGGCAGCTTCGACAGCGCCACGGGCCGTCTGACCCTGCCGGAGCTGCACATCAACGGTGCCGTGGCCTATCGCCATGTGCGCTTCGTGCTGGTGGACGCCCAGCAGTTGCTGTTCCGGCTGGAAGGCGCGGACTAGGGACTGCTGGCTGGCTGCCCCCGCATCTTGTGGTACTCTCCGGGCTTTGCGACCTGGCCTGGATGTGTCCCATGAATGAATTCGTAAGTGCTGTGAATGCCGTGGTGTGGAGCCCGGCCCTGGTGTTTCTGTGTCTGGGGGCGGGGCTGTACTTCTCCGTGCGCACCCGCTTCCTGCAACTGCGCCACTTCCGCGAGATGATCCGCCTGATCTTTCAGGGCAAGGTATCGGAAACCGGCATCTCCCCCTTTCAAGCACTGAGCATGACCCTGGCCGGCCGCGTGGGCACCGGCAATATCGCTGGCGTCGCCACCGCCATCACCTTCGGCGGGCCGGGGGCCTTGTTCTGGATGTGGGTAGTGGCCTTCCTCGGGGCCAGTTCCGCCTTTGTCGAATCCACGCTCGGCCAGGTCTACAAGGAAAAGATCCACGGCGAGTACCGCGGCGGGCCGGCCTTCTACATTGAAAAGGGCCTGGGCATGAAGCGCTATGCCTGGGTGTTCGCCTTCGTGACCATCATTTCCTGCGGACTGCTGCTGCCCGGCGTGCAGGCCAATGCCATTGCCGGCAGCCTGCAGACCGCCTTCGGCATCGACACCCGCATCACCGCCGTGGCGCTGGCCCTGCTGGTGGGCTTCATCATCTTTGGCGGACTCAAGCGCATCGCGCGCTTCGCCTCGGCCGCTGTGCCCTTCATGGCAATCGCCTATATCGGTGTGGCCCTGATCATCGTCCTGCTCAACATCAGCCAGGTGCCCGCCATGCTGTGGCTGATCTTCAGCAGTGCGCTGGGTTTCGATTCAGCCTTCGGCGCCCTGCTGGGGCTGGCCATCATGTGGGGCGTGCGGCGTGGTGTGTATTCCAACGAGGCCGGGCAGGGCACGGCACCCCACGCGTCCTCGGCCGCGTCGGTGAGCCATCCCGCCAAGCAGGGGCTGGTGCAGGCCTTCTCCGTCTATGTGGACACGCTGTTCATCTGCTCGGCCACCGGCTTCATGCTGCTGATTCTGGGCCACTACAACGTGCAAGGGCCCGATGGCACGGCGATCTACACGGGCATTGCCGGCGTGGGCGCGGGCGCCGGCTATGTGCAGCAGGCCATGGAGACGCTGATGCCGGGCTTCGGCAATATCTTCGTGGCGCTGGCCTTGTTCTTCTTCGCCTTCACCACGGTGCTGGCCTATTACTACATCGCCGAGACCAACGTCAGCTATATCAACCGCTATGTGGCACGCCCCTGGCTGAGTGTGGTGCTGAAATTCGCGGTGATCGGCGCCGTGGTCTACGGCACCCTGCGCACGGCCGAGCTGGCCTGGGGTCTGGGCGACATCGGCGTGGGGCTGATGGCCTGGCTCAACATCGCCGCCATCCTGCTGCTGCAGAAGCCTGCCCTGCAGTGCTTGACCGACTACGAAGCGCAAAAGGCGCTGGGGGTGGACCCGGTGTTCAACCCGCACACGCTCGGCATCAAGGATGCCGAATACTGGGAGAAGCGGCTGGAGGCGAGGGAGAGTCTGGAGTAGGGGGCTCGATCCCGCTTGAGCACTGTATGCAAGGCCAGCACGGCCTTTGTCCGGGTAGCCGTGAAAGAGTGGCGTCACTGACTACGTCCACTCTCACGGAGACCTTTGATGAAAACTGCCATTGCCCTTCTGACCCTCGGCCTTTCCCTCAGCAATTGCGCCACCATCACGCGTGGCACCACCCAGGCCTTCACCATCACCTCTGAACCCACGGGTGTCGACATCCGCCTGTCCAACGGCCTGGCCTGCCAGACGCCGTGTGCGCTGGAAGTGAAGCGCCGCCCGGGCTTCGTGGTGACCGCCAGCAAGCCGGGTTACAAGACGGTGACGACCAGCGTGGTGTCGTCCATTTCGGGCGGTGGAGGCGTGGGGAAGACTCTGGTGGAGGTGAACAGCTGATGCAGCTGTTGCATGCGGTCCAACTTGTCCATGTGGGCTCCGGTACGCACCTGACCCGTCCTGCCGCCGAGCGGAAGGCGAGGGGTGTACTGACCCGATGGTAGCCCGACTGCTGGAAATTGCGAAAGCGCTTTGCCTTGGGTGCTGCCGGGCACTACCATACACACTGAATGTACATACAAGGGAGTCTCCCATGACGGCATCCTCACAGGCCGATGGCACCGCGGGCATGGCTACCCGGGTTTTCATGAATGGCAACAGTCAGGCGGTCCGCATACCTCTGGAGTTCCGACTAGACTGCAAGCAGGTACAGATAAGTCGCAACCTTGCCGGGGAACTGGTGCTGCGTCCGTTGCCACCGATGGAGAATCGCGGGGATGCCTTGCTCGCAGCCCTTGAGGCATTCGAGCCTTCTTTCGCACAGGCAGTCGAGGAGCAGCGAGCGCTTCCGCCCGCGGAGCAGGAAAGGGAACCGCTGTGAGATACATGCTCGACACCAATATCCTGATCTACCTGATCAAGAACCGCCCCGCGGAAGTGGCAATCCACATGAATCGACTTGCCGCGGAAGACACGGTATGCATGTCGTACGTGACGTATGCCGAGCTTCTCAAAGGCGCGCAGCGCAGTGCCAGTCGCGACCGCGTGCTGTTGCAGCTGGCAGCACTGACCCAGGTGGTGCCAGTGGATTATCAGGTGGATGACCGCCTGTGCACACACTATGCTCGCGTGTCCACCCAATTGCGGGATGCCGGCACGCCAATTGGTGCCAATGATCTCTGGATTGCCAGCCATGCCTTGTCACTGGCATGCGTACTGGTCACCAACAACGAGCGCGAATTTCAGCGCGTCGAAGGACTGCAGCTCCAGAACTGGGCGGCAGCCTGACTCATTCAAGGAGTTTCCCCCTCGTGACCCTTCCGCACTTCTTCATCCTCATCGCCCGCTTCGAAGCCTTCACCTGGGCTGGCCTGCTCGTCGGCATGCTGCTGGAGCATGTGCTGGCGGTGACCGATCTGGGGGTCTGGCTGTTCGGTCGCCTGCATGGCGGGGCGTTCATCGTCTACTTCTTCACGGCGATCGTAGCGGGAGTGCGGCTGCGCTGGCCCTGGTGGGCTACCACGCTGGCCGTGCTGGCGGCGATTCCGCCGCTGGTGACGTGGCCGCTGGAGGGGTGGTACCGGCGGCGGGGGCTGGTGTGAAAACCGGGGTCAGAGACGCTTTATTCATCAAGCGTTCTTGGCTTTACCAAATCGCTACAAGAATAAAGCGTCTCTGACCCCGGTTTTCCCCTCGGTTTCCCCGGTGTATCAGGCCTTGGCGAGGTTGGCGTTCGCGAAATCCCAGTTCAGCAGATTGTCGACGAAGCAGGCCAGGAAGTCGGGGCGACGATTCTGGAAGTCCAGGTAATAGGCGTGTTCCCACACATCGCAGACGATGATCGGGGTGGCGCCGCTGGTCAGCGGCGTCTCGGCATTCGCTGACTTGGCAATCTTCAGCTTGCCGCCATCCAGCACCAGCCAGACCCAGCCGCTGCCGAACTGGCCCACGCCGCCGGCCACGAATTCCTTCTTGAAGTTGTCGTAGCTGCCGAAGTCGGCATCGATCTTCGCGGCAATGGCGCCGGTGGGAGCGCCACCGCCGTTCGGCTTCATGCTCTTCCAGAAGAACTCATGGTTGTAGCACTGGCCGACGTTGTTGAAGAGGGCGCCGCCCACCTTGGCCGCTGCCTTGACCAGCTCTTCGAGGGTATTGGCGACAATGCCGGAGCCTTCCAGCAGTTCATTGCCCTTCACGACATAGGCGTTGTGATGCTTGGCGTGGTGAAAGCTGAAGGTCTGCGCAGACATGTGGGGCTCAAGCGCATTGGTCGCATAGGGAAGTGCGGGCAGTTCAAGTTTCATGGTGACCTCGGTTGGTTTATGCATTGAAAAATCTTGCTTTTCCAGCATCCACGGCTAAGATTTGCCGCAGTTCGCAGCGCTGGATCGTGTCTGGGAAAGAGTCGGCGAGCTTAATTCAGTGTGCTGCCCAATTCAAGGAAAGTGCCCTCTGGGTCAAGGTTCCGGTAGACCCGTCAAAGCCACTTGCAGGATAATGCCGCCATGAAAGACAACGACGATTTCAAAGACATTCCCTCGCTGGTGCTATCACGTGAAGACGTGGTGGAGCGCCAGTCCGCCCGCAAAGGCTCCGACATCCAGTCCACGCCGAGTTACGGTGAAATCATCAAGGTGAGCACCTGGCCGGTGCGCATCATGCTGTTTCTGTTGACTGCGTCCATCGGTGGTGGCGCCTGGCTGGGCTATCAGGCCTATGCCGAGAATCTGCGCACCCTGGAGCAGACCAATCGCCGCATTGAAGACCTCGAGAGTCGCCTGGCGCTGGTGGGAGATTCCGCCGAGGAAACCACGGCCAATGTGATTGAACGTCTGGACTTCAACTTCTCCGAGATCGACAAGTTGTGGGCCGCCCGCAATGCCACCAACAACACGGTGAACGAGCTGACCGGTCGCGTGGCGGTGGTGGAAGATGCCAGCAAGGGCCACACCGAGACCACCGAGACCCTGGCGCAGATGATCGCCAACAACACCGAACAGAATCAGGCCACTCTGGGCGAAGTGAACAGCGTCAAGGCAGACCTGGAGCAGATCAATGCCAGCCTTACCAGCATCAACGCCACGCTGCGCAGTGTGCAGAACGTGGCACAGGACATGGCCAATATCCGCGCCAGTCTGAACAACGGCGACAGTACCCTGGTGGGCCTGCAGGATCGCATGGTCAACCTCGAGGAAGCCGTCGAATCCATCGATGCCTACCGCCTGCAGGTCAACCAGACACTGAGTCGCCTGCAACAGAATATCGAGAACCTGCAAGGGGGTGCGCGCCCCGCGCCCTGAGCGAAACCCGCCCGCGGATGTGGTGGAATTGGTAGACACACTGGATTTAGGTTCCAGCGCCGCAAGGTGTGAGAGTTCGAGTCTCTCCGTCCGCACCAGGGTTTCCCGCTTCAAGGTTGCAAGAGTCGATTCGCGAGGCCGCTGGCATGTCCGATTCCCCGAAAGATCTTCCCACCCGCGTTGCCGCCCGTAGCGAAATCAGTGCATTTCTGCAGAAAGTCGCGTCCTTGCCCGCCGTGGCCAGGAGGGAGGGGGCCGGACGTCTTCTGTTTGCTCTGGATGCCACGGGCAGCCGTGAGCAGACCTGGGACCAGGCTACCCAACTGCAGGGCGAGATGTTTCTCGCTGCGCGCGCACAAGGTGGTTTGCAGATCCAGCTCACCTATTTCCGTGGCTTCGCCGAATTCTACAAGACGCCCTGGTGCCGGGATGCCGCCGCGTTGCTCGGGCTGATGACCGGTATCGGCTGCCGCGCCGGCACCACACAGATCGAGCGGGTGCTGCGCCATGCGCTGGCCGAAAACAAGGCCCAGCGCATTCACTGCGTGGTCTATGTGGGCGATGCGATGGAAGAGAACGCCGATGTGCTGTGTCAGCTGGCCGGGCAGCTGGGCCTGCTGAACGTGCCGGTGTTCGTGTTTCAGGAAGGGGCCGATGCGCGCGCGCAGCAGACCTTTCAGAGCATTGCGAAGCTTTCCGGAGGGGCCTGGTCTCCCTTTGATGGCGCGAGTGCCGCGCAACTGCGCGACCTGCTGCGAGCCGTGGCGGTGTATGCCAGCGGCGGTCGCCAGGCACTGGCGAATTTCAGTGCGAACGCGAGCCAGGCCGTGCAGCGGCTGACGCAGCAGCTGCGCCCATGACGCGGCGTGTAACCGGCTGCGGGAGAATGGAACGATGATTCTTTTGCGTTATTTGCTGATCCTGCTGATTCCCGTGCTGGGCTACATCGGCCTGCGCAAGCTCGCCATCAAGTATTCCCTGAGTCAGCGTCAGTTCAATCTGCTGCTGGTGCTCGCCAGCATCCTCGCCGTCATCGTGGTACTGATCCTGCTGGGGCGTCTCTCGCCCACCTTCATCATTGCGCCCATCATGGTGGCGGCCACCTTTGCGCTGCGCAATCTGCACCTGCTGATCCGCCTTCTGCCGCTGTGGCAGATGCTGCGCAGTCGCACAGCGAAGAGTGCCTACGGGAGTGCAGGCGCCAGCGACACTTCCAGCATCCGCACGCGCTTTCTGCTGATGCAGCTGCAGCATGCCACCGGCGACATGGATGGCGAGGTGCTGCAGGGCAGCTTCAGTGGCCGGCGCCTGTCGTCGCTGAGCATGGAGCAATTGCTGGTGCTGGCGCAGGAATGTCTGCAGGACGCCGATTCGCTGCAGATTCTGGAGGCCTACATGGATCGCGTGCACCCGGACTGGCGTGCCGATCAGGCGTCCTCCTCGCAGCAGGCGCATGCGCCGCAGCCGCCCGCCACGGAAGCGGCCATGAGCGAGACGGAAGCGCTGGAGATCCTGGGCTTGCAGAAAGGGGCGACGCGGGACGACGTGGTGCAGGCGCACCGCCGTCTGATGCAGAAGATGCACCCGGATCGGGGCGGCTCGGACTATCTGGCGCGCAAGATCAATCTGGCGCGCGACTACCTGCTGGAGCGTCTGTAGGCGCTGGGTGTTGGAGCCTGCTTGCAGGCGTCCCCTGAACGCTGGCCTGAACCCTGCTCAGATCTCCCCCATTCACTCACTCTCGCCCGCGCTGCAGAAAGGCCTGCATGATGGCTCTGGCCTCGGGGCTGCGCAGCAGCCGCGTAAAGTTCACCAGTTCCAGCGCCATGATGTCGTCGATGCCCGCCTGCTGATTGCGCTTGAGCAGATGCTTGGAGGTCTGCACCGCCTCGGGGGGCAGGGCCGCCAGGGCCTGTGCCCTGGCAAGTGCGTGGGGCAGAACCTGCGCGGCCGGCAGCACCTCGTTGACCAGACCGTACTCCCACGCCTTGCTGGCGCTGAAACGCTCGCCCAGCAGCAACAGTTCCGCCGCACGCTGGTGGCCCATCAGCTGCGGCACCAGCAGACTGGAGGCGGCCTCCGGGCACAGCCCCAGTCGCGTGAAGGGCAGTTGCAGCCAGGCATCCTCGGCGGCATAGACCAGATCGCAGTGCAGCAGCAGCGTGGTGCCGATGCCTACGGCCAGGCCGTTCACCGCCGCCACCAGGGGTTTGCGCACGTGGGCGATGGCCTTGAGAAACTGCACGGCGGGACGCTCCGTGGTGTGCTCGTCTTCTTTCAGGAAGTCATTCACGTCGTTGCCACTGGTGAAGCATTCAGGCTCGCCGCGCAGCAGGATCGCGCGCACGGCCGGGTCGGTGTCGGCACGCCGCAATGCCTCGGCCAGAGTGTGATACATGGCGCGGGTGAGGGCGTTCTTCTTCTCGGGCCGGCGGATGTGCAGGATCTGCACGCCCTGGTCGATGCTGCTGAGGATCTCGGGGCTGTCGATGGCGAGCATGGTGGCCTCCTGGGGAGTGAGGGGCCGGGAGGAGCTTGCAGGCAGGCTCTTGCCGGACGGTTCTGCTCGCACTCTATGCTAGACTCCACCGCAAATTCCACCACCGGCGGCTGCGCGCCGCGCCATTCGTGCCCTCAAGGACAGCATTGCCATGACAGTGATTCGCCAGGAAGACCTGATCCAGAGCGTCGCCGACGCCCTGCAATACATCTCCTACTACCACCCGCTGGACTTCATCCAGGCCGTGAACGAGGCCTATGAACGTGAGGAGTCGCCGGCAGCGAAGGACGCCATGGCGCAGATCCTCATCAATTCGCGGCTGTGCGCCGAGGGCAAGCGGCCCATCTGCCAGGACACCGGCATCGTGACGGTGTTCCTGAAGATCGGCATGCAGGTGCAGTGGCAGGGCGACATGAGCGTGGCGGACATGGTCAACGAAGGCGTGCGCCGCGCCTATCTGCATCCGGACAATGTGCTGCGCGCCTCGATCCTCAATGACCCGGCCGGTGCCCGCAGGAATACGAAGGACAACACGCCGGCGGTGATCCACATGGAGGTCGTGCCCGGGCACGAGCTGGAAGTGATCGTGGCAGCCAAGGGCGGCGGCTCCGAGAACAAGGCCAAGCTGGTGATGCTCAACCCCAGTGACAGTATCGTCGAGTGGGTGCTGAAGACCGTCCCCACCATGGGCGCAGGCTGGTGTCCCCCGGGCATGCTGGGCATCGGCATCGGCGGCACGGCCGAGAAGGCGGCGGTGCTGGCCAAGGAAGCGCTGATGGACCCGATCGACATTCACGAGCTGCGCCGTCGCGGCCCGCAGAACCGGGTGGAAGAGCTGCGGCTGGAGATCATGGACAAGGTCAATGCCCTGGGCATTGGCGCCCAGGGCCTGGGCGGTCTGACCACGGTGCTCGACATCAAGATCAAGGACTACCCGACCCACGCCGCCTCTCTGCCCGTGGCCATGATTCCGAACTGCGCCGCCACGCGTCACGCCCACTTCACCCTGGATGGCAGCGGCCCGGCGCACCTGGAGCCGCCGCGTCTGGAAGACTGGCCGCAGATCACCTGGGAGGCCGGACCGCGTGCGCGCCGCGTGAATCTGGACACTGTGACCCCGGAGGACGTGGCTCAGTGGCAGCCGGGGGACACGCTGCTGCTGTCCGGCAGGATGCTGACCGGCCGCGATGCAGCACACAAGCGCATGAGTGAGATGTTTGCCCGGGGCGAGTCCCTGCCCGAAGGCGTGGATCTCAAGGGCAGGTTCATTTACTACGTGGGTCCGGTCGACCCGGTGCGCGACGAGGTGATCGGCCCGGCCGGTCCCACCACGGCCACGCGCATGGACAAGTTCACCGAGGAGCTGCTGAGCAAGACCGGCCTGCTGGGCATGATCGGCAAGGCGGAGCGCGGCCAGGTAGCCATCGATGCCATCAAGAAGCACAAGGCGGTGTACCTGATGGCGGTGGGCGGCGCGGCCTATCTGGTGTCCAAGGCGATCCGCAAGGCGCGTGTGGTGGCCTTCGCCGATCTGGGCATGGAGGCGATCCACGAGTTCGAGGTGCAGGACATGCCCGTCACCGTGGCGGTGGATGTCAACGGCACCTCCGTGCACCGCACCGGGCCGGCGCAGTGGCAGGAGATCATCGCGCACAAGGTGACGGTGAAGTAGGGCTCAGTCGCAGTAGTCGGCGTAGGGGTTGGGCAGGTCGAGGTTGACCGTGCGCTGCCTGCCCTCGATATGCAGCGACTGGCCGCTCAGGCACACGCCGTCGCTGTCCACCACCTGATGATCGAAGCGGTAGATCGGCGCGATCTGCCCCGCGGTCATGCCTTCGTCATAGGTCGTGATCGCGGCCTGCACGGGTTCATTGCGCCGCGCGTGCTCTGCCATGGCCGCGCGGCCGTGCTTCTTCTCCAGCATGCGCAGGGCCACATGCGGCGCCAGCACCGACGCCGTCGCATTGTTGCCGCCGAAGCCCTTGGAGTTGATCAGCACCGCATCCATCCCCTGTGCGCCCACCTCGCGGTGCTGCAGTACGAAGTCCAGACCTGCCGTGTGCACATCCTGCGCGACGCGCTCGGTGCTCAGAATCCCCGGCAATATGCCGTAGCGCCAAAGGCCCAGAGCACCGCTCAGCTGGTCTCCGGCCGAGCTGGCCAGAGAATGGCCCAGGTATGCCTTGAGTGCCGTGACTGCCCATTGCTCGATGCCGAACGAGGCCGCCACCGTGCTCAGGATGTGCGACTCGGTGACGCGGTTCTGCGGTGTACCGGTGCCGTGGGCCTGCACATAGCTGCGTTCGCGCAGGCCGCGTTCGCCAATCACGTTGCGCGTGGCAGCGGCTGCCTTGGCCATGGTGATGTAGTTGCCGGCGCCCGGGCTGGAAATCGACTTCTTGTAGCCATCGGCATTCACGAACACATCGTTCACCGCGCCCAGAATACTGGCCCCGGTCTGCAAGGCCAGGTCGTCGGCGCACAGCACCACGAACTGGGCCGACTCGGCGAGGGTGAAGCCCGCGTTGTTGCCGAAGGGGCGGCAGGCGCGGCGATGATCGGGCTGGGCCACATCGTCCAGTTCGCGCAGCGCCTCGTCGCTGGCCAGGGCGCCCATGGCGTAATAGCCTTCCATGACTTCGGAGGTGATGGGGGCTTCGCTGGCGCCGACAATCACCAGGCGGTGGGAACCGTCCTGGATGTCGCGAATGCCCTGGCGCAGGTTGTAGAGGAAGGTGGCACAGGCAGCCACCTGCGTGCCCGTGGTGCCGACGTTGCCGAGCACGTAGGCGTTGATGAAGTCGGCGGGCATTTCCGCCAGGCCCAGAGGCAACTGCTTCGAGGTGACCTTCTTGCCCAGCAGGCGTGACTGCAGCAGCCCGCCATTGCCGTTGAAATCCAGTTGCGACATGCAGCTGCCGGCGTAGACCGCGATCTGGTCCGGTGCCACATGGGTGAGCAGGGTGTCCCAGTCGATGCCCAGGGACTGCACGGCATCGCTGGCGCCGAAGACCGTCATCTGCAGGCCGCGTGGGTGGTTGCGCGAGGGGTAGAGTGCCTTCGGGTCGAAGCCACGGGGCAGCTGCCCCGCCGTGTTGACCTCGCTGCGGCGCACATTCTCCGTGAGGATGTCGAAGCTGCCCTGCACCTGCACACGTACCAGACCATCCGGTCCGGCAGTGAGCTGCCATGTGTCAGGCACGGCGTCGGGCAGGTGCTGCGTGCGCAGCAGGAAACTGATAGGGGCATTGGCGGTGGCCTGCAGGGTGGCGCGCTTGTGATACGGCACCGCCTGCGGGTCGAACAGATTGTTTTCCAGGCGTCGGATCAGCGTGCCGGCGCGCAGCGCCGGGTCGAGCGCGTGCAGATAAGGCAAGAGTTCCACCGGTGTCCCCAGGGCATCACACCACTGGCCCTCGGCACACTTCAGCAGACCCATGAGGGAGGCCAGGCTGGCCCGCGTCTGCATGGCATCGTGTTCGCTCAGGGCATCGAGCACGAGGCGCCGATAGGCGTGATGCAGGGAGCTGCGGCCGGCAGGATTGATGCCGCCCATGCCGATGATGACGGGAAGGTGTGCCATGTGGAGTCCCCTGTGGCGTGAAGGCGTCGCTACTATAGTGAGACGCACCCGAGTGTAACTATGGCAAAATAGACAGTTTGCTGCCCATTCTGGCCACCAAGCGCTGGCCATGTGGGCCACGTGACCGCCGCCTTGCGCATTGCGCGTCCGCGCGCCGACGCTATAGCATAGCCCCATGATCACTGCCGACTATCTGCAACGCCTCCACCAGCTGCACCAGGCGCTGGGCATCCCCGCTGACTATGCCCGGACCACGCCGCTCTGCCTTTGCGAGGAGGCGCAGACCCTGGTGGACACCGAGCCCGACGTGCACGGGCGTGTGCTGCGCCTGACGCCCCAGACCCTTGCTGCCTGGCAGGCCATGAAGCAGGCGGCGGCGGCAGACGACATCGTGCTGCATCTGGTGTCGGCCTTTCGCAGCGTCGATTACCAGGCCCAGCTCATCCGCCGCAAGCGCGAGGCCGGTCGCAGCCTGGAGCAGATCCTGCGGGTCAATGCTGCACCGGGCTACAGCGAGCACCACACCGGCCGCGCAATCGACATCGGCACGCCCGGCTGCCCGGATCTCGAAGAGCCCTTCGAGAACACGCCCGCCTTTGCCTGGCTGATGTCTCGTGGAGCTGCCTTCGGCTTCACGTTGAGCTATCCGCGCGACAACCACACGGGCATCTGCTACGAGCCCTGGCACTGGTGCTGTTCGACTTGAACAAGTCTGAAACGATGGGATAGGCTGCGGATGAAAGAGGAACAAGGAGAGAGCATGCAAACCGCTGGACTCGCCGCAGGGAAGTGTCTGCTCGCACTGCTGATGCTCGTCGCCTCGCTCCGGACCCTGGCGCAGGAGCCGCAGTTGCCATTCGAAGACTGGCTCGCCATCGTCGTTGCCGAGGCCCGGGAGCAGGGCATTCGCGAGGACATCATCCAGCAGGCGCTGGTGCCCGTCACCCCCATTCCCCAGGTCATCAGCAATGACCGCAGCCAGGCCGAATTCACCGAGACCTTCGAACAATACCTCGAGAAACGCGTCACCCAGTGGCGTATCGACACCGGGCGCGCCCGCCTCGCGCAGCACCGCGAACTGCTCGAGCAGGTCGGCGCCCATTACGGCGTGGAACCGCGCTTCATCGTCGCCTTCTGGGGCATCGAGACCAACTACGGCAATTTCACCGGCGGCACCGACGTCATTCGAGCGCTGGTGACGCTGGCCTATGACCCGCGCCGCGCCGACTATTTCCGGCGTGAACTCTTCAGTGCCCTGCAGATTCTCAACGAAGGCCACATCGCCCATGCCGACATGAAGGGCTCCTGGGCAGGCGCCATGGGTCAGAGTCAGTTCATGCCCTCCAGCTTCGTGCAGTACGCCCAGGATTTCGATGGCGACGGCCGGCGCGACATCTGGACCACACCGGCCGATGTGTTCGCCTCCATCGCCCAGTACCTGAAAGCCGCCGACTGGCGTGACGACCAGACCTGGGGGCGTGAGGTGCAGCTGCCCGCGGACTACCAGGCCCGCGCCAGTCAATGGCAGCAGCCGCCGGCCCAGCATTCCTGCAGCGTCGTCCGTCATCACACCCAGATGCTGCCGCTGGCGCAGTGGCAGAAGATCGGCGTGCGCCGCATCGACGGCAGCGACCTGCCGGGCAATGATTTCCTGGCGTCGATCATTCTGCCCGACGGGCCCGAGGGGCGTGCCTTCCTGACCTATCAGAATTTCCGGGCCATTCTGCGCTACAACTGTGCGAACAATTATGCGCTGTCCATCGGCCACCTTGCCGATCGACTGGCCGGGTATTGAATTGCGGACGACACACACCACATTCATCAACAGGCGTCGCAGAACTTGCGACAGATCAACGACGGGGAGGGCACGACAGAAGCAGCATTGAGACAACAAGCCACGTGCAACGACAACTAGGAGATTTTCGCAATGACCAACGAATTCCAGATTGTTTTTCACAATATCGACCAGTCACCCGCGTTGACCGCGAACGTCAACAAGCGCATCCAGAAACTGCAGCGCTTCAGCAACGACATCATCGGAGGCCGCGTCGTTCTCGATTGTCCGCACAACAATCACTACAAAGGCAAGGTCTTCAGCGTCACCATCGAGATTCACACCGCGTCGCGCGAAGTGATTGTCAAGCAGGGTCAGCATGACAAGCCGCAGCACGAGGACATCTACGTGGCCGTGCGCGATGCCTTCAATGCCGCCGAACGTCAGCTCAAGGCCACCGACAAGAAACATCGCAAGGCTACCCTGGAAGTGGAGAACTTCGAGGGGGTGCCCGATGTCCCTACTATGCAGAGCGTTGCCGCCTGAGCAGCGCAGTACAGGAACGCAGGTATGTCACTGACAGAACAACAGCGCATGGAACTTGAAGCCGCGGCCTTTCGTCGTCTGCTCCAGCACCTGGATGACAACAAGCAGGTCCAGAACATCGACCTGATGAACCTCGCCGGGTTCTGTCGCAACTGCCTGGCCAAATGGTATGCCGCGGCCGCCCAGGAAAACGGGTTGACAGTGGACTACGAAGCGGCCCGGGAAATGGTGTATGGCATGCCTTACGCGCAGTGGAAAGAAAAGTTCCAGCTGCCCGTCACTCCCCAATAGTGTGCAAGGCAGAGACCCTGCAGGTCCGTGCTCAGCTCCTCTGGGGCCTAGCACGGACCTGCAGCGTCGACAGACCCGACCTGCCTGGCAGTCTCAGAGCGTTTCCGCTTCCACGTTGAACAGTTTCGTGCGCACCAGATGCCGGTATTCATTCGGCGTGATGGCGTTGACGCGCTTGAACAGCGCCGAGAAATGACTGGTGTCCTGATAGCCCACCGCGAACGCGATTTCCGCAATGCTCAGATTGCTTTGCTTGAGCAGCGCCTTGGACTGTTGCAGGCGTACTTCCTGCAAGTACTGCAGCGGTGTCTGGCCCGCGGCCAGACGAAAGCGCCGATTGAAAGACCGCACGCTGATGTCAAACTGCGCCGCCAGGCTCCTGAGTGTCACGTCCCTCTGGTAATGCTTCTTCAACCACTCCTGGATCTTGATGATCTGCTCGTCGTGGTGCGTGTCCTTTTCCTCGCTGGCCAGCAGCATGGATTCGTAGGAGCGCTTGAGTTCGTGAGTAAAGTGGTGTGACACTTCGTCGGCTACCGCAGACGTAAACAGCCGTTCCACAAAATGCAGCGTGACGTCGCGTACTGCGTTGACGCTGCCCGTGCAGTAAAGCCGATCGGCATGAGTAATGAAGCGTTTGCGCTGCAGCGTCACGCGTGGGTAACGCTTGCGGAAATCATCGAAGTAATACCAGTGCGTGGTGGCATTGCGGCCATCGAGCAGGCCGGCTTCGGCCAGGAAATAGCTGCCGGTGCCCACGCTGCAGAGAGTCGCGCCCTGCTCGTACTGTCTGCGCAGCCAAGCCGTGATGGCTGGGTTGGCCTGCACCACGGCATTGGGGTTGCCCCACAGTGCGGGAATGAAGATCAGATCGGTGCGGACAATCGCAGCGAGACCGAGTTCAGGCTGTACGCGGATGCCGCCGACCATGGGCAGCGCCGCGCCGTCGGCACTGGCGATCACGAAACGGTGCTGGTCCCGACGGCGCAGCCGGATGCGCTGAATCACCTCGGCGGCCTCGATCATCTCCAAGGGAATGGTGATGCTGGAGGCCAGCGCGTTCTCGATTGCCAGCAGGGTGACATGTTTCATCGGGCACCCTGATAGGACACGCGCAGTACATACCAGTCACGTCGACCGCTCGGCGTCTCGATGCTGACTTCGCTGTCCTGCGCCTTGCCCAGCAGGGCGCGGCCCAGGGGGGCGTCCACGCTGATGTAGCCGGGCTTCTCGGCGATCTCGTCCTGTCCCACCAGACGGAACTCATGTTCCCTGCCCTCGTCGTCTTCCAGGGTCACCCAGGCGCCGAAATAGATGCGCGAAGGATCGCTCGGCGGCTTGTCCACCACGGTCAGCAGTTCCAGGCGCTTGCGCAGATGGCGCACACGGCGGTCGATCTCGCGCAGCCGTTTCTTGCCGTAAATGTATTCCGCGTTCTCGGAGCGGTCCCCCAGCGCGGCAGCATCGGCCACCTGCTGGGTCACAATCGGGCGCTCGACGCGCCAGAGGTGGGTGAGCTCGTCACGCAGGCGCTGCTCGCCCTCGACGGTGATGTAGTTGGAGATGCGGGGGCGGGGTTTTTCGTCTGCCATCGTTGTTGTCTGCGGCCGGGGTCAGGCTGGCACGATAGCCGAATTCCGCCGGCTTGGCATCATTCCAGAGGCAGGGGCAGCTGCCGTCGCTCGGGATGCACGGCGTAGGGGGACGCGCTTTGCTGCACGCCCCCCAGCGGTTCCAGACGCACGCCGAGGCCGATCAGCCGCACCGGCCGGTCGCCCCGTGCATGGGCCTCGCGGCACAGCTGTTCATAGCCGGCGAGGTCTGTCCCTGACGACGCGGCTTCGATGGTGGTGGAGACGAAATTGTCGAATTTCAGCTTGAGGAATCTCTTGCTGACCCGGTACTGCGCCAGGGCGTTCTGCAGGCGGGCGAGCATCTGGCGATGCAGCTGGGGCAGTTCGGCCAGCACGGCGTCGAGAGAGGGCAGATCCACCGCAAAGGTGTTCTCGACGCTCAGGGACTTGCGCGTGCGGTCGGTGACCACCGGCCGCTCGTCGATGCCACGGCAGAGTCTGAAGAGACTGCTGCCGAAGCTGCCGAAGTGTTCGCTCAGTGCGGCCTCGTCGAGGGCCCGCAGGTCCTCGCAGGTGTGGATGCCCAGGGCATTCAGACGGGCGGCGGTGACCTTGCCCACGCCGAAGAGCTTCTTCACTGGCAGAGCCCGCACGAAGGCGTCCACCTCATGGGGTTTGACGACGAACTGGCCGTCGGGCTTGTTCCAGTCGCTGGCGATCTTGGCGATGAACTTGTTGGGGGCGATGCCGGCGGAGAGCGTGATACCGATGGTCTCCCGTACGCGTTGGCGGATCTCGCGCGCAATGAGCGTGGCGCTGCCTTGGCAGGCCGTGGCGGCGCTGACATCGAGATAGGCTTCGTCCAGCGACAGCGGCTCGATCAGATCGGTGTAGTCGCGGAAGATGCGGTGCACCGCCGCCGAGGCTTCACGGTACTTGTCCATGCGCGGGTGAATGACAATCAGCGGCGGGCACTTGCGCAGCGCGGTGGCCATGGGCATGGCGGAGTGCACGCCGTAGCGACGGGCTTCGTAATTGCAGGTGGCGACCACGCCGCGCTGTTCCGGGCGACCGCCGACCGCCACGGGCTTGCCGAGCAGGGAAGGGTTGTCGCGGGTCTCGATGGAGGCGTAGAAACAGTCGCAGTCGCAGTGAATGATCTTGCGGGGCGGGTCAAGCACAAAGGGGTCAGGGACGCTTGCCCTGGCAAGTGTCTCTGACCCCTTCGCGTCGCTGGAGTCGGGCTCTATCACGACGGCTCAGCCGTGGCGGCGCTCGAAGTCCTGCATGAAGTCCACCAGCGCCTGGCAGCCTGCCAGCGGCATGGCGTTGTAAATGGAGGCGCGCATGCCGCCCACCACACGGTGCCCCTTCAGGGCGTACAGGCCGCGGGCTTCGGCTTCGCTCAGGAAGGCCTTGTCCAGCCCACTGTCTGCCAACGTGAAGGTGATGTTCATGTGCGAGCGGTGGGCTTTCTGGGCCGCGCCGCGGTAGAAGTCGGTGGCATCGATCGCGTCATAGATCAGCTGCGCTTTCTGCGCATTGATCTTCTCGATCGCCGGCACACCGCCCTGGTCCTTCAGCCACTTCAGCACCAGATTCATCATGTACACGGCGAAGGTGTTGATGGTGTTGGGCATGGAGTGGTTTTTGGCGTAGGTGTCGTAGTTGAGCAGATTCGGTGTCTGCGGCATGGCGTGGCCGATGAGGTCCTTGCGGATCATCACGGCGGCCATGCCAGAGGGGCCGAGGTTCTTCTGCAGACCGGCGAACACCAGGCCGAACTTGTTGTAGTCGATGACGCGGGACATCAGCTCGGAGGTCATGTCGGCCACCAGCGGGATGTCGCCGGTGTCGGGGAATTCGTTCCAGCGTGTGCCGAACAGCGTGTTGTTGCTGGTGATGTGGACATAGGAAGTGTCCGCATCCAGCGTGGACACGTCGTAGTCGGGAATGTGATTGAAATTGCTCGCCTCGCTGCTGGCAACCGTGACGGCCTTGCCGTAGCGCGCGGCCTCCTTGCGGGCCAGCACGGTCCAGTGACCACTCTCGATGAAAGCAGCCTTGTGCGCGCTCTTGAGCGGCATCAGGTTCAGCGGGATGGCGGCGAACTGCATCTGCGCGCTGCCGTGCACGTAGAGAATGTCGAAGTTGTCCGGCAAGCCGGCCAGTTCGCGCAACAGAGTGTCAGTCTCGGTCAGCAGGGCTTCGAACTCCGCGCTGCGGTGGCTGACTTCGATGACGGACATGCCCAGGCCGTTCCAGTCCAGAAACTCGTCTCTGGCCTTCTCCAGCACGGGCAGTGGCAACATGGCCGGACCGGCCCCGAAGTTGTATACACGTTTCATGGTGATTTCCTGTTTGCAATGGGTGATTCGTGGTGCCCGTGGCGCGCTCTCAGAGCACGCTCACCTTGATCACATCCTGGACCGCGGCAATCTCGGCCAGCACCGCATCGGAGGGGCGCGACTCGACGTCGATCAGGTTGTAGGCAATCTCGTTGCGACTCTTGTTGATCATGTCCACCACGTTGAGGTTCTGGTTGGCAAGAATCGACAGGATCTGGCCCAGCATCTTGGGCACGTTCTTGTTGCTGATGGCAAGACGCGTGCCGCGTGCGGCGCCGGGGGCGCGGTCGAGCGCCACGCTCGGGAAATTCACGGAGTTGCGGATATTGCCGTTCTCCAGGAAGTCCATCAGCTGGTCGGCGGCCATCACGGCGCAGTTGTCCTCCGCTTCGTCCGTGCTCGCCCCGATATGCGGCATCAGAATGACGTCGTCGCGGCCGATCAGCTCCTTGCAGGGGAAATCGCTGACGTACATGCGCAGGCGCTTCTTGTCGAGGCCGTCGACGATGGCCTGGGTGTTGACGATCTCGTCACGGGAGAAATTGAGCAGGCACAGTCCGGGCTTCATGTTCGCCACGGCCGCCGCGTCGATCAGGTTGCGGGTGGAGTCGAGCACCGGCAGATGCAGGCTCACGAAGTCGGAGTTCACCAGCAGGGCAGTCAGGTTCTCGATCTTGCGCACCTGGTTCGGCAGACGCCAGGCGGCGTCCACGGACAGCGCCGGGTCATAGCCCAGCACCTTCATGCCCAGGCCGATCGCCATTTCCGCCACCAGGGAGCCGATGGCGCCCAGACCAACAATGCCCAGGGTCTTGCCAGCGATCTCCGAGCCCTTGAAGCGGCTCTTCTCCTGCTCCAGCAGTTTGGACATCGCGGCGTTGTCCTGCATTTCGTGCAGGGAATTGACGTAGGCGATGCCCGGCAGGATGCCGCGCGAGGACAGCAGCAGGCCGCACAGCACCAGCTCCTTCACGGCATTGGCGTTGGCGCCCGGGGTGTTGAACACGACGATGCCTTTCTCGGTGTAGCTGGCCACGGGCACATTGTTCACGCCGGCGCCGGCACGGGCCACGGCCTTCAGATTGGGATTGGCGTCGCTGTCCTGCAGCTTGTGGCTGCGCACCAGGATGGCATCGGCGTCGCCGAGGCCGGCACCCACTTCATAGCTGCTGTTGAAGCGCACGAGGCCCTTGGGGGAAATCTGGTTGAAAGTCTGGATCTTGTACATCGCGGTTACCTTGCATGCGCTGCGAGCAGCGATCTGGGCACGTATGGAGCGGAAAACTTCGTCGAAGCCCTGAGTGAAGCCAGGTGCACGGAGGACAGGAAAAAGGATCGATCGAGCTACGCGCCGGGGTTTTTGAAGGCGCACTTTATATCCCGAAACGGGTCGGAAAGCCAGCTCAGGCTGAAGTCGCGCGAGTGGGGTGAACGACTGCGCGCCGCGTTTCTCGCCCCGTCGCAATCCGGCTATCATGCGTCGCATCGCGGGCAGCGGCCCGCCCGACCGGAGTACAGAAGATGATTGCAGGCGTGCCAGTTGCTGTGGCAGGCGGCAGTGTGCCGGTGCACTGTCTGCTCGCCCGCAATGCTGGTCCGATGACGGGGCCTGGCACCAATTCCTACCTTGTTGGCGAGCAACGTCTGGCAGTGGTGGACCCGGGTCCGGTCGATCCTCAGCACCTGCAGGCAATCCTGGAATTTGCTGGAGAGCGCCCCATCAACTGGATATTCGTCACTCATACCCACGGGGATCACTCGCCCGGAGCCGCCCCGCTGCAGGCGCGTACCGGGGCACAGGTCATCGGCCTGCCTCCGCCACCCGGCAGCGGCCAGGACCCGTCCTTTTGCGCCACGCGGCCCTTTTACGATGGTGAGTGCATCCACTGTGACGGGTTCAGCATGCGATTGATCCACACCCCGGGGCATGTCTCCAATCATCTGTGCTTTCTGCTGGAGCAGGATGGGCTGCTGTTCACCGGAGATCATATCCTGGATGGCATGACGCCCGTGATCGCGCCGCCGGATGGCTGCATGCGGCAGTATCTGCGGTCCCTCGAAAGTCTCGGATCATTGCCCCTGCAGGCCCTGGCGCCGGCGCACGGTCGAATGATGCATGAGCCGCTCCAGGTCATCGAAACCCTGCTGCGCCACCGGGCACGCCGCGAGAGCAAGCTGCTGGGCGTGCTGGTGGCGCAGCGGCAGCCTTTGTCACTGCAGGCTCTGGCCAGCCTGGTCTACGACGACATCGCCCCGGCCCTGCTGCCCCTTGCCTGCCGCACCTTGCTGGCCCATCTGCTGAAACTGGAGGCCGAAGGCCGCGCTCGCCAGGTTGATGCCCTGTGGCAGGGAGTTGCGCATGGGCGCTGATTCGGGCTGGCATCTGTACATGATCCGCTGTTGCCGCGGCAGTCTGTACGCCGGCATCAGCACCGATGTCGAGCGTCGCTTCGCCGAACACGTGCGAGGTGGCCCGCAGGCGTCGCGATATCTGCGAGGCAAAGGCCCGCTGGAGCTGGTATACAGGACGGCAGCGGGGACGCGAGCGCAGGCCAGTGTGCTGGAGCATCGCGTGAAGAAGTTGCCGCGAGAGCAGAAGTTGCGATTGATTGCAGGTGAGTTGACGATCGCGTCGCTGGGCTGGGCGCAAGCCGCACCCGCGGCGCCAGGAGCAAGGGACGATGAACAAAGCTGCTGACTGGGTGAACCTGTCCGCCAGTATTGCCGTCATCAGAAGGTGCATGCGGGGGAGCCGGTGACACCGGGTGAAGCCTTGCAGCACGCCTATTTCCTGGCTGGAGTGTGGCGTGAGTGGGAGAACTCCCATTATCAGTTCGAACAAGGCTTGTTCGATCGGGATGAATTCGAACCGCGCATCAATCGCTGGATCTCCGTGATGCGTGTCAAAGCCAATCGGGATGCCTGGCTTGCCACCCGCATGAACTACTCGCCTTCCTTTCGCGCCGAGGTCGATCGCATCATTGCCCGACATTCCGACACCGCCGAAGCATCCGGATCGCAGGCGACGGTGCATTGATGGCGCGGCAGACGCAACCCGCGGGGATCAGCAGTGGTCTGCTGGGGCAGGTGCCCCTGATCGTTGCCATGACGCTGCTTCATCATGCCTGGCGCAAGCACCCCAACGACGAACGCAAGTCCTGGTGCATGCGGCCCTATCGGGGCGAATCGAGTCTGCCAAACGATATTCTGGCAATCCGGGAGGCATGCTTTGTTCCACAGCAGGCCGCAGGGCTATAATGCGCCACTTTTCCTGCAGGCGGGTTTGGCAATGACGGGCACGAGCGCAGTGGCGGCCACCATCGACATCGATCACTACATGACGTCACTCGGACGTCAGGCGCGCGCGGCGGCGCGTGACACGGCCCGTGCCGGCACGGCGCAAAAGAACGCGGCCCTGCGCGCCATGGCCGATTCCGTGACCGCCAGGCGTGAGGATATCGCCCATGCCAATGCACTGGATCTGGCAGCAGGACGTGAGAAAGGCCTCGATGCGGCCATGCTCGATCGGCTCGCTCTTACTGCGTCGCGCATCGACGGCATGATCGAAGGCTTGCTGCAGGTGGCCGCACTGGAAGACCCGGTGGGCGCCATCACCGATCTGCGCTTTCGCCCTTCCGGCATTCAAGTGGGCAAGATGCGCGTGCCGCTGGGCGTGGTCGGCATCATTTACGAGTCGCGCCCCAATGTCACCTGCGAGGCGGCGAGTCTCTGCCTGAAATCCGGCAACGCCGTGATCCTGCGCGGAGGCTCAGAGGCCCTGCATTCCAACCAGGCGCTGGCCCGTTGCATCGCGCAGGGGCTGCGTGCCGCTGGCATTACGGAACACGCGGTCCAGGTGGTGGCCACAACGGATCGCGCTGCCGTGGGGCGGTTGATCACGATGCCGGAATTCGTCGATGTGATCGTGCCGCGTG
>Ga0255210_1000125_pt1 | contig 35718 bp, 20 predicted proteins | sample Miss_Yuk_RepA_8d_FD_188422 | JGI IMG/M metagenome (GOLD analysis project Ga0255210, IMG submission 188422) | Freshwater microbial communities from Mississippi River, Louisiana, United States - Miss_Yuk_RepA_8d | ecosystem: Environmental > Aquatic > Freshwater > River | place: USA: Louisiana...
GTCTTGTTGGGCGACTGCATGAAGAGCAGCAGCAGCTCGTATTCCATGGTGGTGAGTTCGACGATCTCGCCGTCCAGTTTCACCAGGCGCCGCGTGGTGTCGACATCCAGCCCCTGGATCTTCGGCATGTCCATCTGACTGCGGGCTTCGTCGCTGGTGCGGCGCAGGATATTGGTGATGCGTGCCACCAGTTCGCGCGGCTCGAAGGGTTTGGGCAGATAGTCGTCGGCACCCAGTTCCAGACCGACGATGCGGTCGGTGACTTCGCCATGGGCCGTGAGCATGAGAATGGGGAGCTGGCCGAAAAGGGAAGACTTGGCGCGGATCTCGCGACAGATCTCGAAGCCGTCCTTTTCCGGCAGCATCACGTCGAGAATCAGCAGATCGGGCTTGTTGCGCTTGAGGTATTCAAAGCCCTTCGACGGGGTGTGCGCCGCCGTCACCTCCATGTCGTAACGCTCCAGATATTGGGTCAACAACTGGCCGAGCTTTTCGTCGTCATCAATCAGCAGAATCTGTTTCATGCAGCACCCTGAACGTATCCGGACCGAGTGTACGAAGTCGGCCTGGCGAAAGCAATTGCAGGGCAGAGGCGCTCCAGTGCAGGTGCTCGCGCGGTCGTGGCAGTAGTATCATGGCGCCCCTGCAGGCCCGCGGGGCTCACCTGGATCGAGACGACACAATGATATCCCTGAACAATGCCACCCTGCTGCGCGGCGAACTGGTGTTGCTGCGCGAGGCGACCCTGGCCATTCACAACGGTCAGAAGATCGGCGTGATCGGGCGCAACGGCAGTGGCAAGTCCAGTCTCTTCGCCTGCCTTCTGGGGCAACTGGCGCTGGACAAGGGCGAGCTGTCCATGCCCGACGGGCTGCGTTGCGCGCACATGAAACAGGAGAGCGTGGCCTCGGCAGCCTCGGCCGTGGATTTCGTGATCGATGGCGATGCCGGCTTTCGCGCCATCGAGCGCGCTTTGCTCGCCGCAGAGGCGCGCGGTGACGGCGCGGCCATCGCGCATCTGCACAGTGAGATGGACAAGATCGGCGGCTACGATATCCGGTACCGCGCGATGCAGCTGCTGTCCGGACTGGGCTTCGCGGCCCAGCAGTTCGACAATCCTGTGGCGAGTTTTTCCGGGGGCTGGCGCATCCGCCTGAATCTGGCGGCGGCGCTGATGGCGCCTTCCGATCTGTTGCTGCTGGACGAGCCCACCAACCACCTCGATCTGGAAGCCACGCTGTGGCTGGAACAATGGCTCAAGCGCTATCAAGGCACGCTGCTGATCATCTCCCATGACCGCAACTTTCTTGATGAAGTGATTGCCTATGTGGTGAGTGTGGAGCAGCAGAAGCTCACGCTGTATCGCGGTAATTACAGCAGCTTCGAGACCCAGCGGGCGGAGCGGCTCGCCCAGGAGCAGGCGCTGCTCGAGAAGCAGCAGCGGCGCGTGGCGCAGATCGAGGACTTCGTGCGGCGCTTTCGCGCCAAGGCGACCAAGGCGCGCCAGGCGCAGAGTCGCCTGAAGGAACTCGACCGTATGCAGCTGATTGCTCCCGCGCATATCGACTCGCCGTTCCAGTTCGAATTTGCACCGCCCGAGCGTCTCCCTTCCGAACTGCTGGCACTCGACAAACTCAGTGTGGGCTACACGACCCCTCTGGTCAGCAATATCCGGCTCACCATTCGCGACACCACCCGTATCGGCCTGCTCGGTTTCAATGGCTGTGGTAAGTCCACGCTGCTGCGTACCATCGCGGGCGATCTGGCGCCTCTGGCGGGCGAGCTGCGCACTTCGAAGTACCTGCAGGTGGGCTATTTCGCCCAGCATCAGGTGGACGTACTGGATCAGCGTGCCAGCCCCCTGCTGCTGCTGCAACGTCTGGACCCGACGGCCCGCGAGCAGGCGCTGCGCGATTTTCTGGGGGGCTTCGACTTTCGGGGCGAGCGCATCAACGAGACCATCGAGAATTTCTCCGGCGGCGAGAAGGCGCGACTGGCCCTCGCCCTGGTAGTGTGGCAGCGGCCCAATCTGCTGCTGCTGGACGAGCCGACCAACCACCTCGACCTGGAAATGCGCCATGCGCTGACTGTCGCGCTGCAGGGGTTCGAGGGCGCGCTGGTGATCGTGTCCCACGACCGGCATCTGCTCGCCAATACCGTGGATGAGTTCTACTCGATTCACCACGGCCGCTGTCAGGAGTTCGAGGGCGATCTGCACGATTACGAAAAGTGGATGCAGGAGAACAGCAAGGGCAGCACCGGCACGGCGCCGCGGCCGCAGGATGCAGGAGCCGACCGCAAGGGCGACCGGCGCGAGCAGCGGCAACAGGCCGCAGCGACGCGGCAGCAGCTGGCGCCGCTGAAGAACGAGATCAGGAAGCTGGAACAGACGCTGGAAAAGTTGCATGCCGAGCTCGCCCAGGTGGAAACTGCGCTGGGCGATGCGAGTCTTTACGCAGAAGCCCGCAAGAAGGACCTGACCGAGCTGCTGCAGAAGCAGGCCACGCTGAAGGCGGAGTCCGACACTGTGGAAACGCAGTGGCTCGAGAAAAGCGAAACACTGGAATCTCTCTGATGCCTGTCGGCATCTTGTTCACCCAAGGAGTCTCACCATGAATACCGCATGGCTTGCTCTGCTTGCCTCTCTCGCACTTGCGCTGGGCGCCAGCGCTCTGCAGGCCCAACCCGGCAGTGGTCAGGGCGGCGGCCCGGGCCTGGGCGGCGGAGGGGGCATGCGCATGAACCCCGAAGCCCGCATCCAGGAGCTGATCAGTACCCTGCAAGTCACCCCCGCCCAGGAACCCGCCTTCCGCGAGGCCATGGCCAAGGTGATTGAACTGCAGCGCGGCGCGATGGCTGGCATGCGGCAGGGGGGAGGTCAGGGGGCCGGGCAGGCCATGCAGCGTCGCGCCGAATTGCAGCAGCAGGCGCAAGCGCTGCTGGCCAGCGTGTTGACCGAGGCTCAACTGGCGAAGTTCGGCGCCGCCGAAGAAGCCCGCATGTCGCGGATGCGCGAGCGCAACGCACCCTGAGCAATGCTGGCAAGGTCAGGGGGCGGACGCTCAAGGCAGCAGCGTGAAGCTCTCCGCGAGTTGCCAGTAGGCCAGCGGGTCGGGGGTATCCGCCGGAACAGCAGGACACGCACTGTCATCGGCCATTGCGCTGCTGGCCGCATCCCATTGGTCGATCCAGAAACTCCCCGGATCGTCACCCCAGTCGCCCTGCATGACAGCGCTGGCGATGCCACCGCCCGAGGTGAGCAAGGCTGTGGTGCCAGCGCCAGCGGCGCCGATGTCGACAAGGGGATCTTCGCTGGCAGGCTCGGGCGCGCTGGACGCGGCCACCGTGACGACGAATGGCTTCCCGTCGTGGCTCGTGACCACGGCCGTCAATGGCGTGAGGCTGCCTCCTGGCGCATCCGTCACCTCGATCGCAAACACACGGTCCCCTGCGGCTGCCCCCGGTTGCGAGCGCATGACGACGAATTGAAGCAACTCGCTCCAGGTGCCGTTCGAGATGGACACACCTGCCTTGGCTGCAAGAATCAGCTCACCCGGCCCAACGGCGTTGACGGTTGCATCGGGGTCGTACTGTGTGATGTCGAGGTTATCGGCGACGCTTAGATTAGGGACGAAGCCGTCGAAATACGTCGCGGCGAGTTCCAGCCTGTCGTTCGCCGAATCCAGACCGGACGTGACAACGATCTTGATGCGGGTGATGACGTTGTTTTCGGGGTCCGAGGGCTGTGCCCCTCCCGACATCAGGTAGGCAACCGGGTTGCCTGCGATGGCCGGCGCGGTGGGGTCGTAGGGGGTTTTGGAGTAGTCGTCCCATAACATAAGTCCGATGCCCGGAGCATCGTTGACTGACGTCAGATTTGCCTGCAACTGAGCGAGGCTCGACGACGCCGCGCCATCGTTGTCCACAGCTCGCACGGTGAACATGCTGCGCAAGCCGTTTTGGTTGCTGGCCGGGGTCCAGTACGCATTCAGGTCGGCGGTGATGGCATTGTCGGTGCTGCTGTTGAAGACAACCGCCGACTCGGGCGTCGCACCGATCTTCAGGCTGCCCGAGGTGACGCTGCCGACGGTGAACTTGGCAACGGTGCCGTCGGCGTCGGTGGCAACCAGCGCAGTCTGGATGTCGGCAAAGCGCACGACGACCACGGTGTCTTCCGTCCCCGCGTTCGAGGTGACTGGCCCCGCAACCGTGGTAGGCAGGCTATTGACCGCAGCCGTTGCCGAGCTCTCCAGGGTCTCGGCGGTGCCTTGACCATCGGTGTACCGGGCCCGCACGCTGATGGCGCTGCCTGCATCGGCAGTCACCAGCGTGTAGGTGCTGTTGGTGGCGCCGTCGATCACGTTGCCGGCACGCAGCCACTGGTAAGTGAGCGTGCCCAGGTCGTCCGCATCGGCCGTGGTACCGGTGCCGGCCGTGAGCACCTGGCCGACGTTGGGTCGGGCGCCCGCGACGGCGGGTGTGTAGGTGATCGCCGGCGCTCCGGTGGGCAAGTCGTTGACGTTGGCCACCGGGCTGCTGGCCGCGCTGGTCACGCTTTCCGACCCGCCCTTGCGGTCCTCGAAGCTCACCCGCACGCTGATGGCCTTGCCCACGTCGGCATCGCCCAGGGTGTAGGTGCTGCTGGTGGCCCCGTCGATGGCCGTGCCATCGCGCAGCCACTGGTAGCTGAACGTGCCCAGGCCATCCACATCGGCCAGGCCACCGGCGTTGGCCGTGAGCACCTGGTCTTCGGTGAACGTGCCGCTGATCACCACCGTGCCCGTGGCCGGCGTGTTGGTGTGCGCCACCGGAGCGGTGGCCGCGCTGGTCACAGTCTCTGCCGTGCCGTGCCCGTCGGTGTAGGTCACCTGCACGCTGATGGCCTTGCCCACGTCGGCGTCGCCCAACGTGTAGCTGCTGGCCGTGGCGCCGTCGATGGCACTGCCGTCACGCAGCCACTGGATGCCGAGCGTGCCCAGGACATCGGCGTCGCCGATCACGCTGGTGTCGGTGCTCAGCACCCGGCCCTTGGCCGCCGTGCCGCTGATGGTCAGCGTGCCGGTGGGGGCGTCGTTGACGTTGGCCACCGGGCCGTAGGCCGCGCTGGTCATGGTCTCCACCGTGCCCTTGCCATCCTCGAAGCTCACCCGCACGCTGATGGCCTTGCCCACGTCGGCATCGCCCAGGGTGTAGGTGCTGCTGGTGGCCCCGTCGATGGCCGCGCCATCGCGCAGCCACACGAAACCGAAGCGGCCCAGGCCGTCGGCGTCGCCGATGCCGCTGATGACGGCGGTGAGCGTCTGGTCTTCGGTGAACGTGCCGCTGATGGTTGGCGTGCCATTGGCCGGGGTGTTGACGAACGCCACCTTGCCGCTGGTTTGGCTCACCACAGTCTCGCTCAGGCCGTTACCGTCGGTGTAGCTCACCCGCACGCTGATGGATTTGTCGACATCGGCGTCGCCCAGGGTGTAGGTGCTGCTGGTGGCCCCGTCGATGGCCACGCCATCGCGCAGCCACTGGTAGCTGAACGGGCCCAGGCCGTCGGCATCGCCGATGGTGCTGGCATCGGCGATGAGCACCTGGCCCTTGGCGGGGGTGCCGCTCAGGAGGAGTGTGCCCGTGGGCGCATCGTTGACGGCATTGACGGTGATCGCGACCGGGCCGCTCGGGGTGACGCCTCCGACCCCGTCGTTCGACGTCATCGTCAGGATGGCCGGGTTCTCCGTGGTGGAGAAGTAGTGTTCCGCAGGATAGAACACCACGCCGTTGGCGGCCGAAAGCGTCGCCTTGACTTGCGCAAACGTGCCGGTCAGCGTCACGAAGCGACCCTCGTCGAACGAGGCGATTCCTCCAGCGCCAAGCCCGCCCGTTACCGCGGCGTCGACCTGCAGCATGCCGTTGGTCACGGTCAGGATGACCGTGAAGGTGTCCGTTGCTGCGGCATCTGCATCGTCCACGGAAAGACCGATGATCGCGACGGGCGTGTCCTCGTTGGTGGTGACGCCCAGCGGAGCCGTACTGACAGGCAGGGTGTTGCTGCGCACCGAGACACCGATCTCATGGAGCGTAGCGCCGTCGAAACTCTTCACCTCCAGCGTGTCCAGGACGGAAACACCGGGCGCCAGGTTCTGCGTCGCTTCGAACCTGTCGTCCAGCGTATACGTCCACCCGCCGGTGGTGTGGTTGAAGGTGAAGTTGCCATACATGCCGACCAAGGCTGAATCGGCCACGGGCGCAAAGACGTTCTCGCCGGCATCCCGGTCGACCACTACCAAGGTGCCGCCGGCCGTGAGGTTGGCGGGATCACCCTTCTTCACCGCCAGATCGGGCGTGCCTTGGGGCGTAATGGTGGCCACGTCGTTGCTGCCCGTCACATTGACCGTGATGGTGTACGGCGTGCCATCGGCGCTGGTGATGGTGAGCGACTCTTCTTCAATCTGCCCGCCACGCAAGGCCTGCGTGGCATTGCTTGATTGGTCCAGCTCGTAGGTCCATCGCCCGGTGCTGTCGGTGAAGGTGAAATTGCCGTAGCGGCCTTCCAGGCTGCCAGGAGCAGCAGGAAGAAGTACGTTTTCTCCCACGTCAGGGTCTTGCACCTGCAGATTGCCACCCGCCAGAGAGTTGCTTTCGTCGTCTTCCACAACGCTCGTCACTTGTGCGCCGTCGGGGGTAATGGTGGCGTTCTGTGCCTGCACATCCACATGGACCGTGGCAGCGGTGCTGCTGACGGCACCCTGCCGATCCACGGCCTCCACCCTGAAGGCAGCCACGTGGCCACTTTCGCCACTTTCCGGGCTCTTCTGCCAGCTCAACATCGTGTCACGGTCGATGAGCACCCCCCCCGTCGGCAGCGCTGAGCCGGGGGTGTAGGAGGCCGCCCCGACCGTCAGCGTGCCGGCCACCACCTCCGTTACCCGAAAGTGGGCGATGTCGACTGTGTAGTCGTCTTCGGTGCTGTCGTCCCAGTCAGCCGCGTCCACGCCGTAGGCTACGTCGTAGAAGCCGATGCTGCTGGCCGATTCGACGGCCAATGACTCTCCGGGCACAGTGAAGTCGACCACCGAAGGGGCATCGTTCACGCCACGCAGCAGCACAGGCACCTGCAGCCGGGTGACTTCGCCATTGGCGGCGCCCGGCTCCGTGGTGTTCACCCACAGCGTGATGGGGGTGGAAAGCGACTCACCTTCACTGAGGGCCTTGTAGGCGCCGGCCGCCGGGTTCAGCACATAGGCCAGTTGCAGGCCGGCCCCGGTGCCAACGGCACGGAAGGTCAGGAGGTCGACTGCGCTGCGGTTGTCAGGCAGCTTGCCCTCCAGATCGGGGTCGGGGTTGTCTGCGATGAACCGGGCAAGGGGCTCGTTGCCGCCCGCACCCCAGACCGTCCAGCCTGCGTTCGCGTTGGACTCGGTGTCCAGATGGTAGTAGGTGTTGGCAGCAGTCAGGTCGGTCGGCGTCAGTGTGACTGCGCCGACTGTGCGCGCCTCGTCCAGCGGCTCCGTCAACAAGCCGCTGATCTGGAATGCAGGCCCGAGGTTGTTCAGGCTGAACCGGACGACCTGCTCGGTGGTGTTGCCCTTGCCGTCGTCTGCGTGCAGCGTGACCTGGTAGGTGTTGTCGCCAGCGGCGCTGCCGAACGCCTCGTAATCCCTGGACCCGGTGTATACGAGCGTGTTCCCGGCCAGGGTGAACTTGCCCAGGTCCGGACTCTTGGTCGGATCGGTCACCAGTTGCAGGGAGTATGTGGGCTCTTCGGCGCCACCACCGGTGCTCAGGTTGAGCTGCCAGCCGGTGGTGTTTTCGTCCACAGTGCTGGTAAAGCCGTGGCCCCCGGTGGCGCTGATCGTCACTGGCGAATAGGTGACCGTGACCGTACCGGAATCTGCCGGGTTGCCCGCTTCGCTCCGGGCCGTGGTACTGGCCACCACGCTGTACCTGCCGCTGGCTGGCAAGTCGGGCAGCTCGCGGCTGAAAGTACCGTCTGCGTTGGTGGTGACGCTGATGCCGCCTTCGAAGGCGGCGCCGCCAAGGGCATTGCCGGCGCTGTCATACACCGTGAGCAACACGGTGACGGCACCCACCGGCAGCCCGGTCACCTTGCCCGACACGACAGGCGATCTGTCGCCCACCGCAGTGCCGGGCAGGGCATCGAGCGTGACCTGCGGCTTGTCCAGGTTGAAGCTGTAGCCGTGCTCGGAAGTCGTGGTGGCGGTGTTGTCCGCCGCGTCGTGCCGCGCCACGCTGACCGTGACCGACCTGTCGGCGTCGTCAATGAGGTCGACACGCCGCACGCCGATGCTGAAACGGCCATCGTCATCGAGCACCGGCCCGGTGCTCGAGATGCCAGCGACGACAAGGGTGACCACATCGCCCACCTTGAAGTCGCCGGTTACCTTGCCGGTGACGGTGAGCGTGGCCGTGCCGTCAGTTCCTATCGTGCTCTCTTCAATGTTGACGATGTTGTCGTCGGTGACCTTCACGTCGATGACAACGCCGGTCGGTGCCACGGTGTCATAGGGCTGATCAGCCGCGCTGATGGAGTCTGCGGACAACGTGTTGCCGGCCTTGTCAGTCCATCCTTTGCCCACGGAAAGCAAGATGCTCTCACCTTCTGTGTCAGGGTCGGGCGTGACAACGAGGCTGAACACCTTGTCGGCGTTCTCGCCCTCAGGGGCGGGCGTGAACGCGCCCTTGCTGCCAAACTCGACCGCGATGTCTTCCGCCGTGAAGCCTTCAACTGCTTCGCTGAAGCGGAAGGTATAAGTGACAGGGCCAGTAGCGGTGCGGCCCTCGTGGTCGCTCTCGATGGTGAGCGTGGGCCGCCGGTTGTCAACGGCCAGCGAGGGCGTGGCTACTGTAGCGCCGGTGTTGCCGGCGGCATCGGTGAATGCGCCCGGTGCCACGCTGACGCTGGCGGGGCCTTCGAATCCGTCTGTCGGAGTGAAAGTGGCCGTGCGGACGGGGCCGGTGCCCCCAAACGAACTGAGCGTGCCACCGGTGACGGAGATTTCGCTGTCCGCCAGCAGGCTGTTGCCGGGGTCTTCGCTGAACGTGAAGGTGATGATGGCGTTCTCACCGGCCTTCAGGCTCGCGGCGCTGCTGGTGATGCTCAGCGTGGGCGCGGTGGTGTCCACGGCGAAGGTCTGCGGGAATGCAGGCGTGAAGCCGACATTGCCGGCCTCATCCTGCAGCCGCACGCTGGCACTGACAGCACCGCTGCCGTCGGTTGCGATGGCCAGCAGATCCGAGCGCAGCACACCATTGAAGCTGAACCGGCCTTCGGCATCGTCCACGGCGCCCAAATAGGCCTTGCTGTTCACCACAAGCAAGACCGTGTCGCCCACAGTGTACTCACCCGCCACCCTGCCGGTGACGGCAAGTGTGTCTTGCCCGCTTTCAGCGAAGTTGATGACGTTGTCTTCCGTCACCGACAGGCTGGTCACGCTGCCACTGGGCGCCAGGGTGTCGAATGGCTGCGACGCGGCGCTGGTGGTGGCAGCGGCAGGCCGGTTCCCGAGCTTGTCGGTCCACCCGTTGCCTGCGCTCACCTCGATGGTGCCGGCCGCGGTGTCGACTGGAGGCACCACGACCAGGGAGTACACCCTGTCGACTCCTGGGCCAGCGATGGTGGGCACCAGCTCGAGCGGCTGGCCACCGGTGACGGCAATGTCACTGATGTCGAAGCCGGTGACGGCTTCGCTGAAGGTGAAGGTGTAGGTCACCTGACCCTTGGCCGTGCTGCCGGGGGTCTGGTCGTTGGTGATGCCGAGCGTGGGTTGCCGGGTGTCCACGCCCAGGGTGTGCGAGGCGGCAGCGGTGCTGGCATTGCCTGCGGCATCGGCGAACCTGCCGGCAGCCACGCTGACGCTTGCCGTGCCTTCGAAGTTGGCTTCAGGTGTGAAGGCGGCCGTGTACGTGGTGGAGCCGCTGGCAGTCAGCTCGCCAAGCGAGCCGCCAACCACGTCGATGTCGTCCTTCGAGAAGCCCGTGACGGCTTCGGTGAAGGTGAAGGTGAATGTGACCTGGGCCTCTTCGTCGCCGTTGAGCGTGTCGTAATCGCTGCTGATGGTCAGCCCGGGGGCCAGGGTGTCGAAGGCCTGCGGAGGGGCGCTGCTGTTGCCGGCCGGCGCGTTGCCGGCCAGGTCGGCCCAGTCGGTACCCACAGTCAAGCCGATGCTCTCGCCCTGAGTGCCAGGCGTGGGGCCTACGACCAGGGTGTAGACACGGCCCGCGTCCGCGCCTTCGCCGGCGGTGAACGCACCCTTGGTGCCGTTGGTGACGGTGATGTCTTCCAGCGCAAAGCCGCGGACCGCTTCGCTGAAGGTGAAGGTGTAGTTGACGTCTCCGTTAGCGATGCTGCCGGACTGGTTGTTGGTGATGGTCAGCGTGGGCCGCGCAGTATCGAAGCTTTGTGCGGGCGCAATGGTGTCGGCCACCGGCTCAAGGCCGGCGGCATCTGTCCATTCACGACCCGCGCTCACGCCGATATCGCTGCCCTCTGCGTTGGCTTTGGGCGTGACCACCAAGGTAAACAGTTTGCCTGCATCTGCCCCGGTGGTGGTGGCAACAAATTCGCCCTTGGTGCCATGGGTCACGGTGATGTCGTCGCCGGTGAAGTTGATCACCGGTTCGCTGAAGCGGAAGGTATAAGTGACAGGGCCCGTGGCTGCACCGCTGGCCTGGCTGTCACTGATGGTGAGGGTGGCGCGCTCGACCACGTCGGTGATGGTCACGGCCACGGGCCTGGTGGCCGTGTTGCCGTCGGCGTCGGTGGCGCGGACGGTGACGTTGTAGACGTTGTTGGCGCCCTGGTCGGCCGGGGCTTCGAAGTTCTGTGCGGACAGCATGAGCTGGCCAGAGGCATTGATGTTGAATAGCGCGGCGTCGTCGCCCTCGACGGTCCAGGTCACCGCGCCGATGGCGCCGGCGACGGTGGCATCGGCACTGAAGGAGCGGTTCTCGGCCACGCTGGCATCGGCCAGCCCGCCGATGGACAGCGTGGCTGCCTCGACCACGTCGGTAATGGTCACGTTAACTGGCCGGGTGGCAGTGTTGCCGTCGGCGTCGGTGGCGCGGACGGTGACGTTGTAGACGTTGTTGCGATCGCTGTCGGCCGGGGCCTCGAAGTTCTGCGTGGCCAGCGTGAGCTTGCCGCTCGAGCCGATGGCAAACAGCCGTGCGTCGCTGCCCTCCAAGGTCCACCTGACGTCGCCGATGGCGCCGGAGACGATGGCATCGGCACTGAAGGAGCGGTTCTCGGTCACGCTGGCATTGGCCAGCCCTTCGATAGACAGCGCGGCGCGCTCGACCACGTCGGTGATGGTGACGACCACGGGCCTGGTGGCCGTGTTGCCGTCGGCGTCGGTGGCGCGGATGGTGACGTTGTAGACGTTGTTGCCGTCGCTGTCGGCCGGGGCCTCGAAGTTCTGCGCGGCCAGCGTGAGCTTGCCGCTCGAGCCGATGGCAAAGAGCCGTGCGTCGCTGCCCTCCAAGGTCCACCTGACGTCGCCGATGGCGCCGTAGACGATGGCATCGGCACTGAAGGAGCTGTTCTCGGTCACGCTGGCATTGGCCAGCCCTTCGATAGACAGCGTGGCGTGCTCGACCACGTCGGTGATGGTCACGGTAACTGGCCTGGTGGCCGTGTTGCCGCCGGCATCGGTGGCGCGGACGGTGACGTTGTAGACGTTGTTGCGATCGCTGTCGGCCGGGGCCTCGAAGTTAGTGGCAGCCAAGCGGAGGAGACCGCTGGCTACACTGATTTGGAACAGCGCGGCATCGTCACCTTCCACGGTCCACGTCACCGCGTCGATGGCGCCGGAGGTGGTGGCGATAGCGGAGTAAGCAGTGTTCTCAGTCACGCTGGCGTCGACAAGGCCGCCGATGGACAGCGTCGTGAGCTCGTTGATGTCGGTGACGGTAATCACCACGGCCTGGGTGCCGAAGTCGCCCCGCTCGTCGGTGGCCCTGACGGTGACCTTGTAGGTGTTGTCGGCCCCGGTGTCGACAGGACGCTCGAAGTCCCTGTCCGTCAGCGTCAGCCTGCCAGCGCTACTTATTTTGAACCGTGCGGCATCCTCGCCTTCCAGGCTCCAGGTGACGCGGCCCACCGCACCCGACACGGTGGCGGTGTCACTGTGGGTGCGGTTCTCGGCCATGTTGGCATCGCTCAGGCCCGAGATGACGAGCTTGCCTGCCGGACGCGAGGGGGCGTTGATGATGGTGACTGCCAAAGGCTGCGCGGCGGTATTGCCGTCAGCGTCGGTGGCGCGAACGGTGACGTTGTAGGTGTTGTCGGCACCCTTGTCAGCGGGGGCGTTCAAGGTCTGGGGGCCCAGCTCGAGAAGGCCTGAACTGTTGAGGGAGAAGAGATCAGCGTCGTCGCCTTCCACCGTCCAGGTCACCGCGCCGATAGCCTCAGACGCGGAGGCGAATTGGCGGAAGAATGAGTTTTGTTCCACCTCAGTATTGCTCAGTCCGAAGATGGACAGCGAGGCTGCCTCGATCACATCGGTAATGATGATGGACAGTGGCTTGGCGGCTGTGTTGCCGAGGGCATCGGCGGCGCGTACGGTGACGTCGTAGACGTTGTTGCGGTCGCTGTCTGATGGGGCCTCAAAGTTCATCGCGGCCATGCTCAGCTGGCCTGTCGTTGCGTCGATGCTGAAACGCGAGGCATCGACGCCTCCCAACGTCCATCTCACCGCGCCTGAGGCCCCCGAAGCGATGGCGGAGGCAATGAAGGCGGTTTTCTCGGTCACACTGGCATCCGCCAGTCCGCCGATGGACAGCGTGGCGCGCTCGACTACGTCGGTGACGGTCACGGCCACGGGCCTGCTGGTGGCGGTGTTGCCGTCGGCGTCGGTAGCGCGCACGGTCACGTGGTAGACGTTGTCGGCGTCGTGGTCGGCCGGGGCCTCGAAGTCTCGCGCGCCCAGCGTGAGGCGGCCCGATGCGTTGACGCTGAACAGCGCGGCGTCGTCGCCCTCGACGGACCAGGTCACCGCGCCGATGGCGCCGGAGACGATCGCTGTGGCGGCGAAGGCGTTGTTCTCGGCAACCCGGGCGTCGGCCAGCCCGCCGATAGACAGCGTGGCGCGCTCGACCACGTCGGTGATGGTAATCGCCACGGCCTGGGTGCCGAAGTTGCCTACGCTGTCCGTGACTCTCACGATGACGTCGTACACGTTGTCGGCGCCCTGGTCCGTCGGACGCTCGAAGTCTTTGTGTCGAAGCATGAGCCGTCCCGTGGAACTTATGGTGAACTGGCCTGCATCCGCGCCTTCCAGGCTCCAGGTGACGCGTCCGGTCGCATCTGTCACGCTGGGGGTATCTCTGTGGGTGCGGTTCTCGCTCACCGAGGCATTGGCCAAGTTCTTGATGAGGAGCGTTGGGGTGCTGGCGGCCATTGTGGCCACGCGGTCGGCCGCATGCTCAAGGCCATTGACAGCGAGCGCCAACCTGCCAGCGGTGCCGGCTTCTAACTGCGCAGCGTTGACGCCTTCAAGGCTCCAGAGGGTATGCCCGGAGTCACCCGCCACGCTTGGGACGTCGCCTTGACTGAGGCTGGCATCGCTCAGGCCCGAGACGACGAGCTTGCCTGCCGGACGCGAGGGGGCGTTGATGATGGTGACTGCCAAAGGCTGCGCGGCGGTATTGCCGTCAGCGTCGGTGGCGCGAACGGTGACGTTGTAGGTGTTGTCGGCACCCTTGTCAGCGGGGGCGTTCAAGGTCTGGGGGCCCAGCTCGAGAAGGCCTGAACTGTTGAGGGTGAAGAGATCGGCGTCGTTGCCTTCCACCGTCCAGGTCACCACGCCGATAGCGCCTGTCACGTTCGCGTAGGCGGCATAGATGCTGCCCTCGAACGCCCGGAAATCGGCCAGTCCGCCTATCGATAGCGAGGCGCGCTCGTTGATGTCGGTGACGCTGATGGCCACGGGCTGGTTGGCGATGAGCCCGTTGGCGTCGACGGCGCGAACGATGAGATTGTAGACGTTGTCGTTGCCGGCATCGACGGGCGCCTCGAAGTCGCGGGCCAGCATGGCCAGCGCTCCCGTGTTGGGATCAATGCTGAAATGACGTGCATCTGCCCCTTCTACCGTCCAGCTGACCGCGCCGGTGGCGCCCGCCGCGGTGGGTGTGGCACTGAATGCGGTGTTCTCGGGGACGCTGGCATCGGCCAGGCCTGAAATCGCGAAAGCAGATGTCTCGTCGACGTTCTGAATTCGAACAGCGATATCCTTGGTTGCGACATTGTGCTCGGCGTCGATCATGCGGACCGTCACCTGATAGACATTGTCCCCGTCGCTGTCGGCAGGAACCTCGAAGTCGCGAGCGGACATGCCGAGAATGCCTCGGTCCAGGCGAAAGAGCTCTGCATCTGCCCCCTCCAAAGTCCAGCGGATTTCGCCTGCGGTGTTGTTCGCGCCTGTTTGCACGCCGAAGAGGGTGTTCTCGCCAACAACGAAGGTGTCTATCAGGCCAGTGATCTGGGGTCGGGGCAGGGGCGGGAGATCATCTATCTCGAAAATGGCAGATTCGCGCGAGTAACCGCTGCTGGTGACTTCGCTGAGCACCCACTGCAACTCCTCGAGGGTGTCGGCGTTCTTGCCCCTGGCCATGGAGTAGTGTTGCGCCACGGCCACTTTGTTCTCGAACGCCTGGCGTGCCGCTCCCCATTCGGGGTTGTCGCGGTCTACGCCCAGCAAGGCCTGGACAGCAACGATGATGACCTGGCTCCTGTCCATCCCGGACTCCTGCAGGGCGGTCAATTCCTCGACGGCATAATTCAACTGTTCTGACCCGACTTCTGTGCCGAGGATGCGTTGCGCGAAGAGTTCTGCGAATTCCCAGGCGTCAAGATCGACGGGATAGAGGGAGTGAAAGACATCCGTCTGAGCGAGATTGCGTGCCAGGTTTTCCACGCTTTCGCCCGCTTGAAGAACGCGTCGCAACTCTGCCACGACGGCACTACCTGGCGCAGCATCGAACATGGCGACGATCAGTTTTGTGACGATGGGGTCGAGGGGATTCTCTGTTGACATGGCAGGATCTCGCTTCTGTTTGGCTGAGTTTGGATGGCCAAGTTAAGCAGAAGAAAATGCCCTGATTTCCCGTTTTTCCCTGAATTGTCCCCCTATAGGTTCTGAGCAGTAAATATGCAGATTTACCGCACTAGCGCACGGATTTTCAGACTTAAAACTCTATTAAAAGTGCCCCTAAAAATTCCCTAAATTGATCAAATTTTGTTCATTTCAGAAACTGGAAAAAATGGGGTGTTTTTGTACGAGGGTTGGTCTTTCTTGAAAGTGCAAGTCGGTATGTGAGAGGTGAAGTATTTGCGGCTAGAAAATTTTTTGAACAAACAATCAATAGGTGCGTCATTCACGCACTCTGGAGGGAGTTTCGCAATCAGAGTCTCCGGGCGAGCAGGGCAGAAACCCCCACCAGCAGCGACGACACGAACAGGCAGGCGGCGAGTCCCCAGACTTGATAGACCAGCCCGGAGAGCACCGTACCGAGCAGGCGCCCGGCCGCATTCGCCATGTAGTAGAAACCGACGTCCAGTGACACGCCATCACTGCGCGCCCAGGCCACAATCAGATACGAATGCACGGAGGAATTGACGGCGAACACGGCGCCGAACACCAGCAGACCGCCCACCAGTACGAGTTCCGCCTGCCACTGTGCCAGCAGGGCGGCCCCGATCAGCGCCGGCAGCACGCACAGCAGTGCGGCCCACACAAACGCCGTTCCTCCCGTAGGAGCGAGCCCTGCTCGCGAACGCCCCCCCACAAGCCCTGGCGCCAGCCCCTGCACCAGGCCATACCCGATCACCCACAGCGCCATCAGCGTGCCCACCGCCACGGCACTCCAGCCCAGCTGACTCTGCAGATACACCGGCAACGCCACCACGAACCAGACATCGCGTGCGGCAAACAGAAAGAAGCGGGCCGCCGCCAGCCGGTTGATGGCGCTGCTGCTGGAGAAGACTTCGCGAAATTTCGGTTTGAAACTGGCCACGCCCGTCTGGCGCTCCAGCAAGACGACGCTCCCCAGCAACACCACGCCCAGCAGCGCAGCCATGAGTGCAATGGCCCCCTGAAACCCGAAGCGCGCCAGCAGGGCACCGCCGAGGAAGAAGCCCACGCCCTTGAGTGCATTCTTGGAGCCGGTCAGCCGCGCCACCCAGCGGTAGAGCGTGCCCTGCGCGTCGTCCTGCACCAGGCCCTTCACGCTGCTCTTGGCGCTCATCTTGTTGAGATCCTTGGCGATGCCGGACAGCGCCTGCGCCACCATCACCCAGATCACTGTCAGCAGCGCTGGCTCCACCAGTAGCATCGACAGTGCCAGAATCTGCAGGGCGAGGCCCATGTGCATGGTCAAGTTGAGCCCGATGCGGCTGGCCAGCCAGCCGCCGAAGAGATTGGTGAGGATGCCGAAGAATTCATACAGCAGGAACAGCGAGGCCACTTCCAGCGGGCTGAAGCCGAGACCGTGAAAGAACAGCACCACCAGCATGCGCAGCGCGCCGTCGGTGAGGGTGAAGGCCCAGTAGCTGGCGGTGATCACCAGGTACTGCGCCAGAGGCTTGTGCTGCAGAAGGCTGCCCACGCCGCTCAGCTCCTGCCAACTTTCAGGGCTAGCTCCATCATGCGATGCACATAGCCGATCTCGTTGTCGTACCAGGCCAGAATCTTCACCTGGGTGCCATTGATCACCATGGTGGAGAGCGCATCCACGATGCTGGAGCGCGGGTCATTGACATAGTCCACCGACACCAGCGGGCGTTCCTCATAGCCCAGAATGCCGCGCAGCCGGCCCGCGGCGGCCTCCTTCAAGAGCGCATTGACCTCGTCCACGGTCACGGGTCGCTCCACCTCGAACACGCAGTCGGTGAGCGAGGCATTGGTGATGGGTACGCGCACGGCGATGCCGTTCAGGCGGCCCTTGAGCTCGGGGAAGATCTCGGTGATGGCGGTGGCCGAGCCGGTGCTGGTGGGGATCAGCGACAGGCCGCAGGCGCGGGCACGGCGCAGGTCCTTGTGGTATTCGTCCAGCACGCTCTGAGTGTTGGTGATGTCGTGCACGGTGGTGATGCTGCCATGGCGGATGCCGATGCCACGGTGAATCACCTCGACGATGGGGGCCAGACAGTTGGTGGTGCAGGAGGCCGCCGTGACGATACGGTGCTGGGATGGATCGTAGAGATGATCGTTGACGCCCATGACGATGTTGAGCGTGCCGTCTTTCACCGGGGCAGAGACCACGACCCGGCGCACACCCTGCTCGAGCAGCGGCGCGAGAGCCTGCCGGGACTTGAACTTGCCGGTGCATTCGACCACCACTTCCGCGCCGTTTGCAGCCCAGGGGGTATCGGCCAGCGCGGCATTGCGCGACCAGCTGACCCGGCGTCCATCGATGATCAGCGCGTCGGCGGCGGCGTGGATGTCCTTGTGCCAGGTTCCATGCTGGGAATCGAACTGCAGCAGGTGGGCGGCATCAAAGGGACTGCCGGCAATCTCGTTGATATGGACGATCTCGATCTCGGGCCAGTCCCAGGCCGCGCGCAGGGCCAGGCGGCCCATGCGGCCGAAACCGTTGATGGCGATCTTGATGCTCATGCGTGTGCTCCTCATGCGGGTGTGCAGCGGAGTATAGCCACGACGCTATATTTGGATAAACAAATATATCAACGGCAGCGTGCTGCCGCGTCTTCCGCTGGCAGAGCAGGCAGTGCATCGGGTGGCAGGGCCAGCAGTCCCAGCACGGGTGCCAGGCTGGCAAGGGCAGACGGTGCAATCTGGTAATGCATCCACACGCCCCGGCGCGTGGCGCTGACCAGCTGGTGCCTGCGCAGATACGCCAGGTGACGCGACACGACGCTCTGCGGCAGGCCCAGTGCCGTGGTGAGATCGCAGACGCAGAGTTCTTCGCGGGTCAGCAGCAGCGCCATGAGGCGCACGCGGACGGGTTCCGAGAGAGCTTTGAAAAGGCTGGCAAGGGCGTCTGGCTGCATGCCGGGCAGTATAGGGCGCTGGCTCGCAGGCGGTCACGGAATTTGTCGGCCTCCCTTGAACGGCCCGCCACCAGCGCCCACTATGAAGCCACGTTTTCAGGATCCGGAGGCTTTCATCCCATGAAACAAGTTCACTACTGGCTTGCACTGCTGGTCTGGCTGGGCAGCAGCCTTGCCCCGTCCGGCGCCACAGCCCAGCAGGACTACGCGAGCTTCAAGACCAATGATGAAGAGAACAACATCGAGGTCTTCAAGCAGGCCAGTCCCTCGGTGGTCTACATCACCAACTCGCGGCTTGTGCGACGCTCGTTCTATTCGCTGAACCCGCAGGAGATTCCCCAGGGCAGTGGCTCCGGTTTCATCTGGAGCCGGGAAGGCTATGTGGTCACCAATTTCCATGTCATCCAGCAGGCCTCGCGGCTGACGGTGACCCTGCAGGACGGCAGTGCCTGGGACGCCGAGGTGGTGGGCGCCGAGCCGGACAAGGACCTGGCCGTGCTGCGCATCGATGCGCCGGCCGACAAGTTGCAGCCCTTGCAGGTGGGCGATTCCGCCTTGCTGGAGGTAGGGCGCAAGGTAATCGCCATCGGCAACCCCTTCGGGCTGGACACCACGCTGACGGTGGGGGTGGTGAGTGCGCTGGGGCGCGAGATCGACTCGGTGAGCCGGCGCAAGATCCGTGACGTGATCCAGACCGACGCCGCCATCAATCCCGGCAACTCCGGCGGGCCGCTGCTCAACTCCCTGGGTCAGCTGGTGGGCGTGAACACCGCCATCTACAGCCCCTCGGGCGCCAGCTCCGGCATCGGTTTCGCCATTCCCTCCAATACGGTCGCCAAGATCGTGCCCGAGCTGATCACCTATGGTCGGGTGCAGACGCCGACTCTGGGCATCTCCCTGCTGCCGCCGCAGTATGCCGAGTACTACCGCAGCCAGGCGGGTATTCGCGGCGTGATCGTGATGGATGTGATCGAGGGCGGCAGTCCGGAGCGCGTGGGCATGCGCGGACTGCGCGAGACCAACCGGGGGATTGCGCTGGGCGATGTGATCACGGCGATCGATGACGAGGAGATCGTCAATGAAGATGATCTGCTGAATGCGCTGGAGAACCGCCGCGCCGGCGACGTGGTGACCGTCACCACGCAGCGCGATACGGAAACACTGACTTACGAGATCGAGCTGCAGGCCTCGCAGGCGCAGTAAGCCACTGCCCTGTTGGAGCTTGCCTGCAAGCGAACAGTTCGCCTGCAAGCAGGCTCCCAACCGGTCATGCGCCCGTGCGGGCGTGGAGTTCCTCGCGGCGCCTCGCCACCGCGGCGCGCACCTGCTCCGGCGCTGTGCCACCCACATGGTTGCGGGCACGCACCGAGCCTTCCAGCGTCAGCACGGCGAACACATCTTCTTCGATGGCGCTGGAGAACTGCTGCAGCTCCTGCAGCGACATGGCACTCAGGTCCTTCTTCTGCGCGATGCCATAGGCCACTGACTTGCCGACGATCTCGTGGGCGTCGCGGAAGGCGATGCCCTTGCGCACCAGGTAGTCGGCCAGATCCGTGGCAGTGGCGTAGCCCTTGAGTGCCGCGTTGTAGAGCGAGTCCTTCTTCGGCCGGATGGCCGGCACCATGTCCGCATAGGCCTGCAGACAATCGCGCAGCGTGTCGATCAGGTCGAACAGCGGCTCCTTGTCCTCCTGATTGTCCTTGTTGTAGGCCAGCGGCTGGGACTTCATCAGCGTCAGCAGGGCCACCAGATGACCGTTGACGCGGCCTGTCTTGCCTCGCACCAGTTCGGGCACGTCGGGGTTCTTCTTCTGCGGCATGATGGAGGAGCCGGTGCAGAAGCGGTCGGGCAGGTCCACGAAGTCGAACTGCGAGGAGGTCCACAGCACCAGCTCCTCGGAGAAGCGCGACAGGTGGGTCATGATCAGGCTGCCGGCGGCGGCCAGCTCGATGGCGAAGTCGCGGTCGCTCACCGAATCCAGCGAATTGCGCGTGGCGGCGGTGAAACCCAGCAGCCTTGCCGTGTATTCGCGGTCGATCGGGTAACTGGTGCCGGCCAGTGCGGCGGCTCCCAGCGGCGACTGATTCAGGCGCGCGCGACAGTCGCGCAGGCGGCCGTAGTCACGCTCCAGCATTTCGAACCAGGCCATCATGTGGTGACCGAAAGTGATGGGCTGGGCGGTCTGCAGATGGGTGAAGCCGGGCATGATCGTGTCGGCCTCGCGCTCAGCCAGGTCCAGCAGCGCGAACTGCAGGCGGGCGAGGGTGCCCACCAGGGAATCGATCTCGTCGCGCACATAGAGACGGATGTCGGTCGCCACCTGATCGTTGCGCGAACGCCCAGTGTGCAGCTTCTTGCCGGCGATACCGATGCGCCGTGTCAGCTCGGACTCGATGTTCATGTGCACGTCTTCCAGCTGCACCGACCACTCGAAGCGCCCCGCCACGATGTCCTCGCGGATGGCCTCCAGGCCGTTGACGATGGCGTCCACTTCCGACGCGCTCAGAATGCCGACCTTGCCCAGCATCGTGGCGTGCGCAATCGAGCCGTTGATGTCGTGGTGGTAGAGCCGCTTGTCGAAAGTCACCGAGGCGGTGAAGCGTTCCACGAAGGCGTCCGTCGCTTCGCTGAAGCGGCCGCCCCAGGGTTTGATGGCATCGGGTGTCTTGTCGCTCATGATGGGAATCTCTCTCTGGCCGTGCGGCCGCTGCAGGGGCGCGATTATAACCACATCGCCCCGGGCTGTGTCTCGGCGGGGGGGATTGGCGTAGAATCGGCCGCTACACAGTTCTGGAGTTCCCCCTCGATCATGGCAGTTGCAAGAATCCGTATCGCCACGCGCGAAAGTCCCCTGGCCCTGTGGCAGGCGGAGTATGTGAAGGCCCGTCTGCTGGCGCATTACCCGAGCCTGGAAGTCGAGCTGATCGGCATGACCACGCGCGGCGATGTCATCCTCGACACGCCGCTGGCGAAGATCGGCGGCAAGGCCCTGTTCGTGAAGGAGCTGGAAGTCGCCCTGCTGGAGGGGCGCGCCGACATCGCGGTGCACTCCATGAAGGACGTGCCGATGGAATTCCCGGAAGGCCTCGGTCTGCGTGTCATCTGCGAACGGGAGGACCCGAGCGACGCCTTTGTCTCCAACACCTTTGCCAGCATCGACGCGCTGCCCCTGGGGGCACGCGTGGGCACGTCGAGCCTGCGCCGGCAGTGCCAGCTGCGCAGCTACCGGCCCGACCTGCAGATCCTCGACCTGCGCGGCAATGTCGGCACGCGTCTGGGCAAGCTCGATCGGGGCGACTACGACGCCATCATCCTTGCCACGGCCGGCCTGCTGCGTCTGGGTCTGGTCGGGCGCATCCGCGAGCGCATCAGCACCACGGCCTCGCTGCCGGCGGGCGGGCAGGGCGCGGTGGGCATCGAGTGCCGTGTGGATGATCACGAGATCATCGCGCTGCTGCAGGTGCTGCACCACAGCGACACCGCCGACCGTGTCATCGCCGAGCGCGCCGTCAACACGCGCCTGCAGGGCGGCTGTCAGGTGCCGATCGCCTGCTTCGCCGAACTGGATGGTGACGAGCTGTATCTGCGCGCCCTGGTGGGCGATGTGAATGGTCAGCGCATCCTGCGCGAGGCGCAGCGCGGTCCGCGCCAGAGCGCCGAACAGCTGGGTGTCGCCGTGGCCGATGCGCTGCTGGCCCAGGGCGCCGACAAGATACTCGCTGCACTCTACGCTCAGGCATGAACGACACAGCCGCCCCTGCCGCCCCAGACCCTTCCCGCTCAGAGCTGGCGCACAGCCGTGTGCTGCTGACGCGCCCGGCCGATCAGGCGCATGGCCTCGCCGCCGCCATCCGCGCGCAGGGTGGGCAAGCCTTCTTGCTGCCCCTGTTGAACATCGTGCCGGTGCACTCCGCCGAGGACACGCAACGCGTGCGTTCGCGGATCATGGCTCTCGATCAGTACGAGATCGCCATCTTCATCAGCACCAATGCGGCGACGCTCGGACTGGAATGGATCGAAAACTTCTGGCCGCAGCTGCCGGTCGGCCTGCAGGCCTGCGCCGTGGGGCCGGGCACGGCTGCCGTGTTGCGTCAGTGGCCCTGGCCAGTGCATTGCGCCACCACGGGCGTGACCAGCGAGGACTTGCTGGCACTGCCGGTGCTGCAGCAGGTGGAAGGCAAGCGCATCGCGCTGTTTCGCGGCAAGGGCGGGCGCGAACTGCTGGCAGACACTCTGCGCGAGCGTGGCGCCAGGGTGGAGTACGTCGAACTCTACACGCGCGAAGCCCCGGCCCATACGCCCGTGCAGACGCTGGCTTTGCTGCAGGAACAAGCGATCAATGGAGTCGTGCTGACCAGCCAGCAGATCTTCGACACCTTCCACACGCTGCTGCAGCAAGGCGCTACTGCACTTGATGTGTCGCAAGACAGTGCGCCGAGCGCTCTGCTAGGCTTGCAGCAGAATCTGACGTTGATAGTGCCCTCCGCGCGCGTCGAGGACGTGGCACGCCGTGCGGGCTACCCCCATGTGCTGAATGCCGGCGGGGCAGATGATCAGGCGGTGCTGGCCTGCCTGCGGCAATGTCCGGTCACACTCGTTGAACCTCAGGAGGCCCGGTGACAGACGGCAGCTCTTCTTCCACACCCTGCGGCGCAGACGCGGCGGCGCGAGCCGACACGCCCCGCGTACTGGATGAACTCAGCCGCAGCAATGCTGCCCCGCATTCCCGCGCGCGTTCGCGCAACAGCGGCCTGCGTCGCCTTCTGCTGCTCGTCCTCCTGCTGGTGCCGGTGCTTCTGGCGCTGGTCTGGCTGGTATCCGCGCAGCTGCAGACGGCTGCGCAAGTCGATGCTCTGCTGGCCGAGAATGCGAAGTTGCAGCAGCGTCTCACCGATGCGGGTTCGGGCATTCCCGCGGAGCAATTGTCCGGCCTGGTTGATCGACAGGCTCTGGACTCCCTGCGCAGCGAGCTGGACCAGCGCCTGGCGGCAATCGCCGTCGAGGCTGAAAATGCCGCCAATGCCCGCGACGCCGGTGCGCAGCGACAGGCACAGGACTGGCTGTGGACGGAAGCGGAATACCTTTTGCGACTGGCCAATCAAAAACTCGCGCTGCAGGGCGATGGTGATTCGGCGCTGCTGATACTGAGCACCGTCGATGACATGCTGCGCGACTCGGGCGAAGTCTCCGTCCTGGGTGTGCGCGATGCGCTGGCAGGCGAGATGCTGGCTCTGCGCAGCATGGACTACGTCGACGTCGAAGGCCTGCATGCACGACTGAACGCGCTGGGGCCACTGGTGGAGCAGCTTTCGTTGCGTGAGGCACTGGTGCAGAATCACGCCGATCGCCTCGCACAGCAGCAGGAGCTTCCTGCTGACGCCGACTTCGGTGCACGGGCTCTGGCGCTGCTGCGCAGCATCTTTGTCTGGCAGCGGTGGGATGTGCCGCCTGAAGCGCTGTTGCCACCGCAGCAGGAGGCGACGCTCAAGCAGAATCTGCAGCTCTTGCTGGAACAGGCGCAACTGGCGCTGCTCATGGCACAGCCAGAAGTCTATCGCAGTGCGCTGCAGCGCGGCCATGACTGGGTGGCGCGTCACTTCGCCATCGACACCGGAGCAGCTCGCACCTTGCAACAGCAATTGCAGGCACTGGCGCAGGAGCGCGTGGCGTCGACGCGCCCCGACATCTCCGGTTCACTCGCCCTGCTGCAGCAGGCCAATGCGCGGCGCGCCAGTGCCGCTGCCAGCGACGGGCTCTGAGCATGATCCGCCTTTTCGCATACTCGCTGGTCGCCGTCGTGCTGGGTCTGCTGGTGACTCTCGCGCTGGCACGCGATCCAGGCTATCTGCTGCTGTCCTGGGGCAACGTCACCTTCGAAACGAGCCTGTTCGCACTCTTTATAGCGCTGATCCTGCTGTTGCTCACACTGCGAGTGGTCTACCTGTTGACGGGCTGGCTCAATCCACTGCGCTGGCTGCGTTCAGGACGTCAGTGGTCGGCGACCCGCGCTGCGCGCCGTGCACTCAATGCGCGCAATGATCAACAGGAAGCGCAGGTTGAACTGATCCACCGGCTCGCCGGTCTGCGTGACGAGCCAGGCACCACGCCCGCCGCGCTGCGCCGTTTCTGGAAACGCCACACCCGGGGACTGACGCCGGACGATGAACTGGTCAGCACCTGTGCCTTCGCCTATCTGCACCTGGGGGCGCCAGGCGAGGCTGTCGGCCTGTTGGAGACCGCGTTGAACGCACGCTGGAGCGATGTGCTGGTGCGGCGCTACAGTCTGTTGAGCCTGAAGCTGGCAGATGCTCTTGCTGTGCAGCAACTGCAGCAGGCGGAGCGCTGGCTGGCTCAGCGTCCACAAGATGCCGTGCTGCTGCTGGCGACGGCCAGGCTGGCGCTGCGGGCATCCCTGTGGGGCAAGGCACGGGATTATCTGGAACGCTGCGTGCGTTTGAACGGCGACTCCGAAGCCTTTGCCGAATTGGCAAGACTGCTGCAGGGCTTGCGTGAGGAAGAGCGCGACCCGCGCCTGCTGCAGACGGCGACCCGCGCCGTCAGTGCAGCGCTGCCGCCGTTCCCGCAACCGCAGTGATCACTTGCTCTTGATGCCGAGTTCGTCCCAGATGGCATCGACGCGCTTCTTCACATCATCGTTCATGCTGATCGGAGTGCCCCACTCGCGGGTGGTTTCCGCCGGCCATTTGCTGGTCGCGTCCATGCCCATCTTGGAGCCGAGGCCGGAGACAGGCGAGGCGAAGTCCAGATAGTCGATGGGGGTGTTTTCAATGAGCACCGTGTCGCGTGCCGGGTCCATGCGCGTGGTCATGGCCCAGATCACATCGTTCCAGTCCCGCACATTCACGTCCTCGTCCACGATGATCACGAACTTGGTGTACATGAACTGCCGCAGGAAGGACCACGCGCCCATCATGATGCGTTTGGCGTGGCCCGGGTACTGCTTGCGGATGCTGATGACAGCCATGCGGTAGGAGCAGCCCTCGGGCGGCAGATAGAAATCCACGATCTCCGGGTACTGTTTCTGAATGAGTGGAATGAAGACTTCATTGAGTGCCACGCCCAGCATCGCGGGTTCATCCGGCGGACGTCCCGTATAGGTGCTGTGATAGATCGGGTCCTTGCGATGCGTAAGTTTCTTGACCGTGAAGACAGGAAAGCGCTCGACCTCGTTGTAGTAGCCGGTGTGATCTCCGAAGGGGCCTTCCTCGGCCATTTCGCCCGGCTCGATTACGCCCTCGAGCACGAACTCGGCGCTGGCCGGCACTTGCAGATTGCTGGTGAGGCAATTGAGCACTTCCGTCTTCTGTCCGCGCAACAGGCCGGCGAAGGCGTACTCGGAAAGCGTGTCCGGTACCGGCGTGACCGTGGCCAGAATCGTGGCTGGGTCGGCGCCGATGGCGATGGCGACGGGGAACGGTTCACCTGGATGCTTGAGTTGCCAGTCGCGGAAATCCAGCGCGCCGCCACGATGTGAGAGCCAGCGCATGATGAGCTTGTTTCGACCGATGACCTGCATGCGATAGATGCCAAGGTTTTGTCGCTCTTTTTCGGGGCCGCGAGTGATGACCAGCGGCCAGGTGACAAGGGGCCCGACGTCCCCGGGCCAGCAGGTCTGCACCGGCAGCATGCTCAGGTCGATATCGGCTTCGTCGATGATCACGTCGCGGCAGGGCGCCGTCTTTTTCACATCCGGCGCGATATTCAGTACCTGGCGATAGGCGGGCAGATTCTGCCACAGCTCCTTCCACCCTTTGGGCGGCACCGGCTCCTTCAGAAAGGCGAGAAGGTGCCCGACATCTCGCAATCCCTGAAGGTCCTTCTGACCCATGGCCAAGGCTACCCGACGCGGATGGCCGAAGAGATTGCCCAGCAGAGGAATGGAAGAATTGCGCGGCTTTTCGAACAGCAGTGCGGGGCCGCCGGCGCGCAGCGTACGATCGCAGATTTCCGTGATTTCCAGATTCGGGTCCACTTCGTGACGAATCCGGACGAGGTCGCCCTCGTGTTCCAGAAGGGTGATGAATTCACGTAGATCCTTGCAGGGCATGTGAGCGCTCTCTCGACGAAATTCGAACTGTGGGGGCCTGTCTTGCCGGGCAGGCGCAGTGGCGAGTCTCCATCGCGAGCTAGGCTCGCTCCCACACAGGGCTCGCTCCCACAAATACGCAGGAGCGAGGGTGTGGATTACTTGCGCTTCATGGAGTTGAAGAATTCGTCGTTGGTCTTCGTGTCCTTCAGCTTGTCCAGAATGAATTCCGTGGCCTGCACGTCTTCCATCGAGCTGAGGATCTTGCGCAGGATCCACATGCGCTGCAGTTCTTCTTCCGTGGTCAGCAACTCTTCCCGGCGTGTGCCGGAACGACGCACATTGATGGCCGGATAGACGCGCTTCTCGGCAATTTTGCGGTCAAGATGCAGCTCCATGTTGCCGGTGCCCTTGAACTCTTCGTAGATCACCTCGTCCATCTTGGAACCGGTTTCCACCAGTGCCGTGGCGATGATGGTGAGGCTGCCGCCTTCTTCCAGATTGCGCGCAGCACCGAAGAAGCGCTTCGGACGTTCAAGCGCGTGGGCATCCACGCCGCCTGTCAGCACCTTGCCGGAAGACGGCACGATGGTGTTGTAGGCGCGCGCCAGACGTGTAATGGAGTCGAGCAGAATCACCACGTCCTCTTTGTGTTCGACCAGGCGCTTGGCCTTCTCGATCACCATCTCCGCAACCTGCACATGGCGGGCGGGCGGTTCGTCGAAGGTGCTGGCCACCACCTCGCCGCGCACGGAGCGCTGCATTTCCGTCACTTCTTCCGGGCGTTCGTCAATGAGCAGGACGATCAGACGGCACTCGGGATTGTTCTTGGCGATGGACTGGGCGATGTTCTGCAGGATGAAGGTCTTGCCGGCCTTGGGTGGTGACACGATGAGGCCGCGCTGGCCCTTGCCGATGGGCGCCGTCAGATCGATGGTGCGGGCGCTCAAGTCCTCGGTGCTGCCATTACCGATCTGCAGACGCAGACGCTCGGACGGGAACAGCGGAGTGAGGTTTTCAAAAAGAATCTTGTTCTTGGAATTTTCAGGCTTGGCGAAATTGACTTCGGAAATCTTCAGCAGCGCGAAGTAGCGCTCGCCTTCCTTCGGTGGTCTGATCTTGCCCTCGATGGTGTCCCCGGTACGCAGGTTGAAACGTCGAATCTGACTGGGTGATACATAGATGTCGTCCGGACCGGCCAGGTAGGAAGAGTCGGCCGAGCGCAGAAACCCGAATCCATCCTGCAGGATTTCCAGAACGCCATCGCCGGAAATGTCCTCGCCGTTCTTGGCGTGCTTCTTGAGGATGGCGAAGATGATGTCCTGCTTGCGGGTTCTGGAGAGGTTCTCGAGACCCATTTCCTGGGACATGGCGAGCAGGTCCGCGATGGGTTGTTTCTTCAGGTCAGTTAGATTCATGATGATGTTGATACGCAGGTTTGTGGGCTGAGGACAAGCTTAGTCCCGTGACAGTGCACGACGCTGAAGGTCAGTCTGCCGGGGGCTGACATGCTTGTGATGCAAGCTTGTGTTGGTAGTGAACAGAATGGTTTTCTGATGTTTTAGTAAATACTGAATTTACGGGTTACGGATTAAAGCGTTGTTTGGAGCGGTGTAGATAAGAGACAAGGTCGTCAGTCGGACGAGACGATGAACGCAATGTATACCGACTCCAACGAGACTGTCCAGAACAATTTTGTCTTTATTTGTGACCTGTAAACAGCATTTGCGGCGCCCTTGTTGCAGGTGTTTGCAAGGGCGCCGCCGCGCATTTCTGCGGGGGTTCAACCGGGTTGGCAGATGCGTCAGACCCGACCTCAGATGACGCTGTCCACGAAGGCGGCGAGCTGTGAACGCGACAGGGCGCCCACTTTGGTGCCGGCCACCTGACCATTCTTGAAGATGATAAGCGTGGGGATGCCGCGAACACCATACTTCGGGGCTGTTGCCATATTTGAATCAATATTCAGCTTGGCAATCTTCAGTCGACCAGCATATTCCTCTGCGATGTCTTCCAGTACAGGAGCGATCATCTTGCAGGGTCCGCACCATTCCGCCCAGAAGTCCACCATCACAGGGCCACTGGCCTGCAATACATCCTGCTCGAAACTGGCATCGGTCACTTGAACGATATGGTCGCTCATAAACTCATTCCTTCATTGGTGGGAGAGATGTGAAGCTCGTTCCAGACGAGTCGAGCGTCACGCAGGTGCCTATCATAAGGCCTGAAGTGCCGGATTCAAGTCGCAAATTCGCGGCACGCTGGCCTCCTTTTACTGCTGAAGCAGAGCCGCCACCTTCTTCGCGAAGTAGGTCAGGATGGCATCTGCCCCGGCGCGCCGGATGCAGAGCAGGGATTCCATGGCCACGGCCGATTCGTCCAGCCAGCCATGGCGGGCAGCAGCCATATGCATCGCATACTCGCCGCTGACCTGGTAGACGAATGTGGGCGCGCCGAATTCATCCTTCACCCGGCGCACAATGTCGAGGTACGGCATGCCAGGCTTGACCATCACCATGTCGGCGCCTTCGGCCAGGTCGAGTGCCACTTCATGCAGGGCTTCATCGCTGTTGGCCACATCCATCTGATAGGTGTGCTTGTCGCCCTTGCCCAGAGCAGTGCTGGAGCCCACGGCATCGCGGAACGGTCCGTAGTAGTTGGAGGCGTACTTGGCAGAATAGGCGAGGATGCGGGTGTGAATGTGGCCGGCACCTTCGAGAGCGCTGCGGATGGCACCGATGCGGCCATCCATCATGTCCGAGGGGGCCACGATGTCGGCACCGGCCTCGGCATGGGACAGGGCCTGGCGGATCAAGGCCTCGACGGTCACATCATTGAGCACATAGCCCTGGGCATCGATGATGCCGTCCTGGCCGTGCGTGGTGTAGGGGTCCAGTGCCACGTCCGTGATGATGCCCAGATCGGGAAAGGCCTGCTTGAGCGCACGTACGGCGCGTTGCACCAGGCCGTCCGGGTTCCAGGCCTCGCGTCCGTCCAGTGACTTGCCTGCAGGGTCGGGGGAGGGAAACAGGGCAATGGCCGGGATGCCCAGCGCCACGATCTCGGCCACTTCCTTCATCAGCTCGTCCAGACTGAAACGATGGATATCGGGCATGGAGGCAATGCTCTGGCGCTGCCCCCTGCCTTCGACGATGAACATGGGAAAGATCAGGTTGTCGGTCGTCAGCTGCGTCTCGCGCATCAGGCGACGGCTGAAGTCGTCGCGGCGCATGCGGCGCATGCGCGTGGCAGGGAACTGGCGGGACATCGGCGCAGTGGGCTTTGTGGTATCGTTCGGCACGTGGCGTTTCTCGGTCTGGGTCAGCAAGCTGGCCTTATAACACAAACCGCTGCAGGCAGAAATAAACCCGCGCCCCTGCAACAGCCTTGGCGCTCCTGCGTCTGGTGCACCACAAGCCCTCTGCGAGATTTTCATGAAATCACTCAAACTCCTGGTTGTCCTGGTGATTGTGTCGCTGATCGCGGCCTTCTTCGTGCTCGATCTTGGTCGTTACATGACGCTGGACTTCGTGCAGTCGCAACTGCAGGGCCTGCAGGATTTCGGGCGCGAGAATTTCCTCACACTCGCTGTGGGGTACTTTCTTGTCTATGTGGCGGCCGCGGCGCTGTCCATTCCCGGCTCGGTTGTCATCACTCTCGTGGGTGGCGCCATCTTCGGCCTGTGGTGGGGCACGCTGCTGGTGTCCTTCGCCAGCACCATCGGTGCGACGCTGGCCTTTCTCAGTGCCCGCCTGCTGTTGCGCGACTGGGTGCAGTCCCGCTTCGGCAATTCGCTCAAGGCGATCAATGCCGGCATGGAGAAGGACGGCAATTTCTATCTCTTCAGTCTGCGCATCGTGCCGATCTTTCCTTTCTTTCTCGTGAATCTGGTGATGGGGCTGACGCCCATTCGCGTGCTTCCCTATTTCTTCATCAGCCAGCTGGGCATGCTCATGGCCACGATCCTCTATGTGAATGCCGGTGCGGAACTGGCGCAGATCGACTCCGTGTCCGGGCTGATCAGCGCCCCCATGCTGCTGTCACTCGCTGCCCTGGGTGTCCTGCCCTGGCTCGCCCGAGGACTGCTGGGCCTGTTGCGGCCCGCGCGCACGCCGGTGAGCTTCAAACGGCCCTCGCGCTTCGAGGCCAATGTGGTGGTGATCGGAGCGGGCTCGGCAGGCCTGGTGTCGTCCATCATCGCGGCGGGCGCAAAGGCGAAGGTAGTGCTGATCGAGCGCCACCGCATGGGCGGAGATTGTCTGAATACGGGCTGTGTGCCCAGCAAGGCGCTGATCCGCAGCGCACGCATTGCCGACTATCTCAAACGCGCCGCAGAGTTCGGCATCGACGGTGCGACCGGGCAGGTGAACTTCGCCCGCATCATGCAGCGGGTACAGGCGGTGATTCAGCGCATCGAACCTCACGATTCCGTGGAGCGCTTTACCGGACTGGGCGTGGAGTGTGTCGCCGGCGAGGCCGTCATCACCTCGCCCTGGAGCGTGCGGGTCGGCGAGCGCACCATCACCACGCGCGCCATTGTGGTCGCCACGGGCGCGCGTCCCTTCGTGCCGCTGATTCCCGGGCTCGAGAAAATTGCGTATCTGACCTCTGATTCCTTGTGGGAGTTGCGGGAGTTGCCCCGCCGCCTCCTGGTCCTGGGTGGCGGCGCCATCGGCTGCGAACTGGCGCAGAGTTTCGCGCGCCTGGGTTCGCAGGTGACTCTGGTGGATCAGGCGCCGCGCATCATGCCGCGGGAGGACGAGGAGGTTTCGGCCATGGTGCGCGAGCGCTTTCAGGCGGCGGGCATCACGGTGCACACCGGCTGCCGCGCCACCGCGTTTTCGACCAGCAACGAAGGCGGGGTGCTGCATGCGGAGTCCGCGGCCGGCGCCCTGGAAATCGGTTTCGACAAGGTACTGGTGGCCATCGGCCGCAAGGCCAATGTGGAAGGCTTCGGTCTGGAAGCCCTGCAGATGCCGCTGACCGAGCGCGGCCTGATCCAGGTCAATGCGCAGCTGCAAACGGTCTACCCCAGCATCTACGCCTGTGGTGACGTGGCCGGACCATACCAGTTCACCCACATGGCTTCGTTCCAGGCCTGGTATGCCACGCTCAATGCGCTGGCCGGCCGCCTGAAGAAGTTCCACGTGAATTACCGTGTGGTGCCCTGGGCTACCTTCACCGACCCGGAAGTGGCGCGAGTCGGCCTGAATGAACAAGAGGCCCGGGAGCAGGGCATCGCCTTCGAGGTGACGCGCTACGAGATCGACGACCTCGATCGGGCCATCGCCGACGGCGAGGCCCATGGCTTCGTGAAGGTGCTGACGGTAGCGGGCTCCGACCGCATTCTGGGGGCGACCATCGTGGGCTATCACGCGGCGGAGCTGATCACGGAATTCGTGCTGGCCATGACCCATGGGCTGGGGCTGAAGAAGATCGGCGCCACCACGCACATTTACCCGACGCTGGCGGAATCCAATCGCTTTGCCGCCAATGCTTGGCGCAACGCGCGGATTCCGACGCCTCTGCTGCCCTGGGCCGAGCGCTATTTCCGCTGGCGCCGGGGCTGATGGGCAGGGCTCAGGCTTTGCGCAGTGCCTGATACAGGCACAGCACGAACAGACCGATGAAACCGCCCAGAGAGAGTTCGGCAATCGAGAAGATGCCCAGGAAGCGCCAGGTCACTTCCGCGCAGTTGCCGTCACCCTTGAGCAGGAAGGACAGCATGTCCATCAGCGGGAAGTTTTCCATGATGTAGCTCAGGCCCGGGCCGCAGGCCGGCACCTGGTCTTCGGGCAGATGCTGCAGCCAGATCTGGCGCACGGCGAAGTAGCCGCCGCCGATGCACATGCTGGCGGCTGCGAACGCATAGTTGCGGCGCCCGGCTTCGCCGGTCTTGTGCAGGGCCGAGGCCAGGCAGATCAGCCCCACCAGAATCACGAACACACGCTGGGTGATGCACAGGCCGCAGGGTTGCAGCAGCATCACGTGCTCCATGTAGAGTGCCACGCCGATAATGGACGTGCAGGCAATGAAGATCAGGAAATTGAGATTGCGGGAGCCGGGAATTGCGTCCAACAGGGATGTAGCCATTGTGTCACTCACTGCCTGCGAGAGGCCTTCTGGGTTGTCGGGACTCGGCGCGAGTCACCGGGTGCATTGTAATCAAAACCATTCGCGGGCGTCCTCTTCCCGAATTGCTCACGAAATCGTCGCTCTGGACGATAGTGAGCGCCTGGTCTTCGTTGGCACTGCCCCCCTGCGCCCGCAGCGAGGCCCCTGCTTCGCACTCAGCCTCAGTGGCGTCACCCACTACCCTGGCGGCGGCAGGACGCGCTCGCGCTGATCCGTGAAGCCATCGAATTGGGGGAAGGGGAAGGCTCGCAAGGCATCCTCGACCTGTTCTTCACGTCGTACGTGATTCAGCAGCAAGGTTCCACTGCTGCACGAACGCCTCGAAACTCATCGTGTCCGTGGCCTCGATCTCGCTCTGTCGCTCAAGGGACAGGCGCGAGACCTGCCGCATTTCAGCCAGCCGTTCTGCCGCCAGCCCGACCTGCTGGAAATGTGCCAGCGTGGCGGTGGACTGCGCCATGGTATAAGCGCAGAAAGGTTTTCCGGCTGCCCGCATTTCCCGCAGCACCCTGGCCGATGGCGTCATCTCCGGATTTGCAAGCCTTGCCTGCGCAAAGGTGACGGCTGAGCGGTGGTCCGATGTCTGGTGCACGCCATCGAGCAGCTCTGCCGCGTGAGCCACATCCAGCAGCAACTCTTGCGCCCAGTCCGTGAAGGCCACTTCGCGACCTTCGCGGCACAGCAGCAGGCCGGGTTCGCGGCCGCGATTGACCACACGTGAGAGATTCTCCTCGCTTTCCTGATGCCTGGCGCGGGTACAGAGCGGGCTGTCGGCCAGCAGGCAATGCAGCAGAAAGGCGTCCAGGAAGCGGATCTGTGGCGCGTCGATACCCAGCGGCAGGAAAGGGTTCAGGTCCAGCGCGCGAACCTCGATGTACTGGATGCCGTGCTGGCGCAGCAGGGTCAGCGGACGTTCGCCCGAGCCGCCCACGCGCTTGGGCCGGATGGTGCCGTAGAACTCGTTTTCGAGCTGCAGAAGGTTGGTGTTGATCTGCTGCAGTTTTCCCTCTCGTCGTGCGCCGATGGCCTCGTATGGCGGGTAGGGTGTGGTCAGTGCCTTCTGCAGGCTGTCCAGATAAGACTCCAGTTCGTTGTAGCACACGAACAGCGAACGCTGGGCTTCGCTCTTGTAGCCCAGATTGCCCATGCGCAGGGCGGTGGCATGGGGCTTGTACCAGGTGCTGTCGTCGAAGGCTTCCAGATCGTGAACACGGCCGCGGGTGAAACAGCGCGACACCGCCGGCGATGCACCGAAAAGATAGGGCAGCAGCCAGCTGAAGCGGTGGAAGTTGCGGATCAGGTGCAGGTACTGCCGGGTCTGGAATTGTTCCAGAGGCTCGCTGGCCCCCCTCATCTCCCGATAGTCGGCCCAGAAGCTGTCGGGCATGGAGAAGTTGTAATGGATGCCCGCGATGGTCTGCATCACCCGGCCGTAGCGCAGCCCCAGTCCCTCGCGGTAGAGCGTCTTCAGGCGGCCGATGTTGGAGCTGCCATAGCGCGCGAGGGGGATCTGTTCATCGCTCTCGATCAGGCAGGGCATGCTGGACACCCACAAGCGCTCGCCTGCCGCAAGGTGCATGCAGGTGTAGGCGTGTAAATCGTGCAGCTGTTGCAGGCAGTCGTCGATGGAATGGCTTGCCGAGGTGATCAGTTCGATCAGGGCTTCGGAATAGTCTGTGGTGATATTGGCATGCGTAAGCGCCGAGCCGAGCGCAGCGGGATGATCGGTCTGGGCCAGTCGGCCCTGCGGCGTGACCCGCAGGCTTTCCTTCTCTATGCCGCGCAGGATCTGCGCCCACTGCGGTTTGAACTGGGTCAGGCCGAAGCGACGCAGTGCACTGGTTTGGCTGTCTGTCATGCTGCGCCCTCTGCGCCCTGGCTCTGCGGGCCGGCCGCCAGAATCGACGCGGGCACGTGGAACTTGGTGATGTTATGGTGGAACTGGGCGGCAAGCGCGGCCGCTCTGGCGTCATACGCGGCGGTATCGGCCCAGGCACGTCGTGGATCGATTACGTCAGGGTCTACCCCCGGCACTGACCGGGGAATGCGCAGATTCATGCCCGCCAGCAGCTCAGTGTCGCAGTGCTGCAGCGCGCCGCTCTGGATCGCGGCGATCACGGCACGGGTCTCGGGAATGCTGAAGCGTCTGCCGACGCCGTGGGGCCCGCCGGTCCACCCGGTGCTGACCAGATACATCTGACTGTCGGCACCCGCGATTCGTTGCATCAGCAGCTCGGAATATTCGGTGGCGCGGCGCGGCAAGAAGGGCGCCCCGAAGCAGGTGGAAAAGGTCGCCTTGATGCCGGTACCGGCGCCGACTTCGGTGGACCCCACCAGGGCGGTGTAGCCACTCAGGAAGTGATAGGCCGCCGCCTCCCGTGACAGCATGGCCACCGGTGGCAACACCCCGTGCAAGTCACAGGTCAGGAAGATGATGGACTCGGGCTGACCGGCGCGATTGTCGGGCACCCGCGCGGCGATATGGGCGAGGGGATAGCAGGCGCGGGTGTTATGGGTGAGGCTGGCATCGCTGTAATCCGCCTGCCGGCTCTGGGCGTCAATGATGACGTTCTCCAGCACGGCGCCGAAGCGGATGGCGTCCCAGATCACGGGTTCGTTCTTCTGGCTCAGGTCGATGCACTTGGCGTAGCAACCGCCTTCCAGGTTGAACACGCCGTCCTCGCCCCAGCCGTGCTCGTCATCGCCAATCAGCAGGCGTTCCGGATCGGCTGACAGCGTGGTCTTGCCGGTGCCTGACAGGCCGAAGAACAGGCAGACATCACCTCGCCTGCCCACATTCGCAGCGCAGTGCATGGGCAGCACCTCCTGTTCCGGGAGCAGGAAGTTCTGTACGGCGAACATGGACTTCTTCAGCTCACCGGCGTAGCGCAGGCCGGCGAGCAGCACGCGGCGGCGGGCGAAGTCGATGATCAGAGCGCTCTCGGAACGGGTGCCATCGCGGAACGGGTCGCAGACGAAGCCCGGGGCACTGAGCACTTGCCACACGGGCTTGTGCAGCGGGTTGTGCTCGTGAGGGTGGATGAACAGTGTGCTGGAGAAGAGGCTGTGCCAGGCCACATCCGTGCAGACCTGCACGCTCTGGTAGTGCCGAGGATGCGCGCCAACGTGCAGGTCCGAGATGAACACGTCCTTGTCGGCCAGCCAGAGACTCACCCGTTCCCACAGGGCGTTGGCCTGTGCCGGGTCGAGGGGCTGGTTGACGTCGCCCCAGTCGATCTGCGCTGCCGTGGACGCCTCGTTCACGATGTAGCGGTCCTTCGGACTGCGACCGGTGCGCGCGCCGGTTTCCACCACCAGGGCTCCCGTATCGGCCAGACGGCCTTCGCCGCGCTGCACGGCCAGTTCGATCAAGTGACTGTTGCCGAGATTCTGATAGACACGGCGCCCAGGACCGGAACGGATATCCGTGCGGCTGTTCGGCATTGGCTGTGTCTCCTGACTCGTCAAGTTCTTGTTCCCGGGCGTGGCGGCCGGATTATGCCAAAGATTCGTGAAGCCC
>Ga0255210_1000127_pt1 | contig 35518 bp, 29 predicted proteins | sample Miss_Yuk_RepA_8d_FD_188422 | JGI IMG/M metagenome (GOLD analysis project Ga0255210, IMG submission 188422) | Freshwater microbial communities from Mississippi River, Louisiana, United States - Miss_Yuk_RepA_8d | ecosystem: Environmental > Aquatic > Freshwater > River | place: USA: Louisiana...
ACCCAGTTCAATGTGTCCTGCCAACAGGTGCCGACGGCGTCGGCTCTTACCTCCTGTCCCCGATCAACTCAGGTGGCGGAGTTTGGGGTGGCCATCAGTGGGGGAGTTTGGGTGGCCGCCGGGGCCAGATGCAGCCGCACCGCATGCGGCCTGCCGTCGATGCTGCACGCGTGGACAGCGCCCTGCACCGGCTGGCGATCACGGCGGCACCGGATCACCAGGGCGCGCAGCTCGGCCTGGATGCCCGGCTCGACCAGGTCGAACAGCCGCAGGCCCGCAGCGCCGGTCGGGAAACCGAGGAAGGGATGGAGCTTGCCCTCGAAGCGCAGCACATCGCCGTCGTGATCGATCAGCACCGACGGCGGCACATGGCGCGCCACGAGCTGCGCCTGCAGGCGCCGGGCTGTGGCTTCGGCCGGCGGCGCGTCGGCCTGCGCGCCGGCCAGAGGCAGGCCGCCCGGGCTGGCCAGGCCTGGCTGGGCGGCGGGCGAGCGCCACGCTGGCGAGCGCTGCGGGAGGCCCTGGGTGGGCTGGTACAGCCGGGCCGGCAGGTCGACCGCTGCAAACAGGTCGGCGTGGACATCCAGCGCCTCCGACCTGCCCAGGAACAGCCGCCCGTCCGGCTTCAGCGCGTAACGGAAGAGCTCCAGCACGCGGCGCTGCACCGGCGGGTTCAGGTAGATCAGCAGGTTGCGGCAACTGATCAGGTCCAGGCGCGAGAACGGTGGGTCGTCGATCACGTTCTGGCGGGCGAACACCAGTCGGTTGCGCAGACCCTTGGCGACACGCCCGACATCGCCATGCAGCTCGACATGGCGGTCCCGCAGGGCCGGTGGCAAGGCCTCGAGCGCGTGCACCGGGTAGCTGGCTTGGCGCGCCACCTCCAGCGCGTCGTCGTCGAGATCCGATGCGAACACCAGGTACTGCAGGTCGGCACGCTGCCCGGTGCGCAGCGCCTCCTCCAGCAGCATCGCGATGCTGTAGGCCTCCTCGCCGGTGGCGCAGCCGGGCACCCAGCAGCGCAGCACGCCGCTGGGCGCATGGCGCACCAACGTGGCGATGGCCTGTTCCAGTGCGTGCCAGGCGTCGCGGTCGCGGAAGAACGCAGTGACGCTGATGGAGATCTCGCGCACGAGCCGTTGTGCCTCGTCCGGCGTGGTGCGCAGGTGATCGACATAGTCGGCCAGCGAGGACAGGTTCAACAGCGCCAGCCGACGCGCGATGCGGCGGCGCACCGTGGCGGGCTTGTAGCCATCGAGCCTGAACGCGGTGCGCTGCCGCACCAGCTGCAAGATCTGCCCGTAGCGGTCGCCGTCGAGCGCCGCCGCGGCCTGCGCATCGGCCGGCTGGCACACCAAGCGTTCAAGCGCCGGGCCGATCGCCTCTGGGCGCAGCACCAGGTCGACCCTGGCGGTGCGGAGGGCGGCCCGGGGCATGCCGTCGTACTCGGCGCTGGCCGGATCCTGCACGATGGCGACGCCGCCGGCGGCCTGGATGTCGCGCAGGCCGGCGGCGCCGTCGCTGCCGGTGCCCGACAGCACGATGCCCACCGCGGACTCGCCCAGCGCCTCGGCCAGCGACTGGAACAGGTTGTTGGCCGACGGTTTCGGCCCGATCGCGTTCTGCGGCTTGACGAGCTGGAACCGGCCGTCGGTGAACACCGCGTCCTGGTTGGGCGGGATGATGGCGATGGTGCCGGGCTGCGGCAGGTCGCCATGCTCCAGGGTCACCACCCGCAGCTTGGTGCGCGGCGCCAGCAGCTCGGCCAGGGTGCTGACGTGGGTCGGCGACACATGCTGCGCCACCACGTAGCTCAGGCGGTCGGATTCGGGCAGCGCCTCGAAGACCTCGCGCAGCGCCTCCAGGCCGCCGGCCGACGAAGCGATGCCGACGACCCGCAGCGCGGACCCCGGGGGTCGGGGGGCGGCGGACTGATCGACAGGATCGGACGATCCACCTGATTCGCCGGCAGGCGCCGGTCCAGACGCTGGACTCAACCACTTTCTCCGAGGCCCTACAGAATCAGAATACTCCTACGCTAATCAATAGAAAATCACTACAAAATGGTAATTCATCCACTACTTCCAGGTAGATGACATGCCTATTTAAGGGGATTTCTACCGTGTCAGGCGTCACCGCCGTGCCGGCACAGCGATGCCGTGCTCGATCGCATAACGGATCAGCTCCGCCTTGTTGCGCAGGCCCAGCTTCTGCAGCAGGTTGCGGCGGTGGGTGCTGGCGGTGTCCTTGCTGATGCTCAGCCGCTGCGCGATCTCACCAGACGTGAGCCCGGCGGCCAGCAGTGCCAGCACCTCGCGGCTGCGCGGCGTCAGCCGCACCTGGAACCCGCTGGATGCGGGCCGGGCCTCCGGCGGCGGCGCGCGGCCGGCGGACGATCCGAGCCCAGCGATCAGCGCCTCGATCTGCTTGAGCAGTGCCGCGCCCTCGGTAGCCACGCGTTTGCGGTCGGTGATGTCCTGGTGCGTGCCGACGGCGCGCACCGGCCGGCCGTCGGCGTCGCGCTGCACCTTGCCGCGCGCCTGGACCCAGACCCAGTGGCCCTCCTTGTGGCGCACCCGGTGCTCGGTCTCGTAGAGCCGGGTGTCGCCCCGCTCGTGCGCGGCGATCGCCGCATCCACCCGCGGGCGGTCGTCCGGATGGACACGTTGCAGCCAAGCTTCCCTGGTAGGCGCTAGCTCACCGGGCACCTGACCCTGGATGGCCAGGTAGCGCTCGTCGTACCGGGCCTCGCCGCTCCGGAGGTCGATGTCCCAGGTGCCCAGTTCGGCACCGGCCAGCGCCATGTCCAGCAGGTTGCGGCTCTCTTCCAGCGCCTGGCGCTGCGCCGACTCCTGCCGCAGCAGCTCGGTCAGGTCGCGGGCGACGCCAAAGATGCCGACCACTTCGCCCTGCGCGCTTCGCAGCGGCCCCTTGGTGGTGAGGAAGTGGCGCACGTCGCCCTCGGTCCAGGCCAAGGCTTCGCGGTCGGTGCGCACCACGCCGCCCTGGATCAGCTCCGCGTCGATGGCCCGCATCGCAGCGGTGGCGTCGGGTGGCAGGAAGGCGGCCGCATCGCGGCCGAGCAGTTCCGACTCGGTGCGCCCGACCATCGTGCACAGCGCCTGGTTCACCAGCAGGTAGCGGCCCTGCAGGTCCTTCACGAACACCGCGTCGGTGGTGCCTTCGACGATGGCGCGCAGCATGGCTTCGTTGCGCTGCAGCGCCTGCTTCAGCTGCAGCCACTCGGTGATGTCGACATGGGTGCCGATGGCGCGCAGCGGACGGCCCTGCGCATCGCGCCGCACCGTCTTGCCGCGGCTCTCGATCCAGCGTTCGCTGCCATCGACATGGCGCATGCGCAAATGCACCACGAACTGACCGGGATCGTCCAACAGCGCCTCGGCGCGGGCGACGACGGCCAGATCGTCCGGATGGACCCGTTGGGCCATGGCCGCTAGCGGCTGGTCGCCATCCAGTGGGGGCAGGCCGAGCATCGCGGTAAAAGCCGGGCTGAAATAGGTCAGGTCATTGTCCAGCCGGCGGTCCCACAGGCCCTCGCCGGACGCCTCCAGCGCGTAGCGCAGCCGCTCCTCGTTCTCGACCAGCGCCTGCTGTCGGGCCCGCTGTTCGGTCACGTCGGTGGCGGTGCCGACCCACTCGACAATCGCACCGCTGTCGTCGAACAGCGGCACGGCCCGCGACCGCGTCCAGCCCACGCTGCCGTCGACCCGCAGCACCCGGTGCTCCAGCTCGAAGAGGCGGCGACCGCGGATCGCCGCATCGATCGCGGCCAGCACCTCGGGCCGGTCCTCCGGCGGGATGTAGTCCTCGAGCCAGCGGTGGGTGGGAGCATGGCGGTCGGCGATGAAATCCTGGCCCTCGAGATGGCGCATCTCGGTCCAGTCGGGGCCCATGCGGTACACCACGTCGGCGCTGGCCTCCACCAGGGCCCGGAAGCGGGCCTCGCTCGCGCGCAGCGCCTGCTCGGCCCGCCGGGTGGCGGTGACCTCGATCGACAGCAGCACCGCCCGGGCGACGCCGTTGCGGGGCTGCACCGGCAGCACCTCGGTCACCCAGCGTCCGCTGGGACCGCTGGCCACCGTGCCCCCGGCCTCGAACTGGCCGGGTACGCCGGTGCGCAGCACGGCGGCGATCGCCGCGCGCGCCGCAGCGCAGTCGCTGGGCGGTAGGTGATCGAAGATCGACGTGCCGATCAGCGCGGCCGCTTCGCGGCCGGGCGCGGTGCGGTTGATCGTCAAGACGCGGCTCTGCGCGTCGATGGTGACGACGATGCAGGGGCCATGCAGCAGCAGCGCCTGCAGCATGGCTTCGCCATCCTCGGTGGCCATGATGGAGAGAGGGGCTGGGTTCATCCGGACTGCCTTCCACTGGCCCGGCGGGGTCGTTGACGCACGGAATATCAACCTGTCGTGCAGGCTGCCGACCGGGCCCGCCGCGCCTGACCGACCGGATTCTGCACCGCGGCCACAGCCATCCGCCGCGCGGATTTGCGACCAGGATCACCGCGCAAGTCGGTATCACTATTGCTATCCACTGCCTCGGGATCTACCGGCACGCACACTGGCAACGGGCGATTGGGCGAGTGCCGATCGAGTACAGGGAGATGAAGTCGAATCAGTAGCGAACCGGTGGTCGCCAGCGGACGGATGGACGCTTCCTTCTCCAGGAAAGAGCGGATCTCGTCGGCGCGCATTGCCTAGATCAGACTGACCCGGACGGCGCCTGGAAGCACGCGAGCTCGTCTCGCAGTTCAGGGCTTCTTCGCGGGTGCCGGTCAGCGCTTGGGCCTTGGTGAGCTTGGCCACCTGGTCCAGGTAGGTCTTCACCCCGATGCGCTTGCCCTTGCGCGGAGCGCGGCTCGATCGAGAAGCACTACTGGATCGCCGGCCGCAAGCAGTGGCGCCGCAGCAGCGTCGGCCGCGGCCACCTGTTCTCGATGACTAGCAGCACGGTCTTCTGCGACCACAATCTGCCGCGGAAGAAGATCCCCAAGGCCATGGCAATCTTCATCAACCATGTGAAGGACATCAGCGCGCTCGCCATGCCGCGGGAACTCGGGGTGGCCGACCAGACCGCCTTCATTCTGCTGCACAAGCTGCGGGAGGCGCCATTTAAGAAGCTGGACTGGACGCCACTGGAGGGACTGATCCACATGGATGGCGCCCACGTCTCGGGTCGCATTCACAAGCCCAGGACGAAGAGTCCTGCAATGAAGACTCAGGCACGGGATCGGTTCCCGAAGAAGGCGTACCCATGCCATCTTCCAGCGATGAGTCGATTCAGGTGACCTGCCTGAACCTTCCGAGAACGAGCTTCCCCGATGTCAGCAACTGCTCGATGTAGTCGCCCCAAAATTGCAACATCTCCCGCCGTTGCGGTTCGAACTCGGCTCGGTTGTAGACGCCGCGCACGCCACCGATGGTGTGGTTCAGGGCCTTCTCCACCACATCGGACGCCCAGCCGTTTTCATGCAGCAGCGTGGATGCGGTGCGGCGCAGGTCGTGGATCGTGAAGGCGGGAATGTCCTGTCCGATCAGCGACATCTTCAGCGCGTTGTTCAGCGCGTTCTTGGCAAAGGGCTGGGTCAGGCTGCCGCGGCTGGGCAGCACGAACTCGCTGCCGCCGGCCAGCGCCTGCAGCTCGCGAAAGATGTCCAGCGACTGCCGCGACAGAAAGACGATGTGCGGCCTGCCGGTCTTCGAATGCTCGGCCGGGATGTGCCACTCGGCCGCGTCGAAGTCCACGTGCTCCCACCTGGCCAGCAACAGTTCCGACTTGCGCACCATCGTCAGCAGGATCAGGTGCAGCGCCAGCTTGAACTGCCGCCGGATGTTCGACTCGATGGCAGCGTGCAGAAAGAGGCGAATCTCGTCCGGCGACAGCGTGCGGTCGCGTGACTTTGCCCGGTGCACATGGCGCATCGGCAGCGCCAGCACCGGGTTCACCGACACCAGGCCCGCGGTCATCGCATAGTCGAAGAGGCGCTTCAACACGCCGCGCACCTGCCCGGCGGCAGCGTCGAAGCCCTGGTCCTTCTTCGCCCAGATGATGGCGCGCACGTCCTCGGTGGTCACATCGCGCACAGCCTTGGCGCCGATGGCCGGCACGATGTTCTTGTCGAAGTAGCGGCGCGGCAACGTGATGTCGGCGCGGTCCTTGGCCACCATCTCGCGGAAAAAGCGCTCGCCGAACTCGGCCACCGTGGTGGCTTCCGCGGCCGCACGCTTGGCCAACTGCTTCTGCTGCGCGGGCGACTTGTCCATTGCCGCGGCCTGCGCCGCCTCGTCGCGCTTCAGGCGGGCGTTCTTCAGCGTCAGCGCTGGGTACTTGCCCAGCGTCAGCTTCTCCCGCTTGGTGCCGATGCGGTAGCGGTAGCGCCACACGATGCCGCCGGTCGGGAACACCTCTACGTACAGGCCACGCTCGTCGGCCACGGTGTAGGGCTTGTCCTTCGGCTTGAGGGCCTTCAGTGCGGTGTCGGTCAGTGCCATGTGCGCCTCGCTGGGTCCAAGTAAACCATGAATTCGGGTCCAAGTAGGGACTTGGGCCTGAACTTGGACCCGGCAGCTTACGGCTGTTGCTGGGTCCAACGGGACACCGGTGGACGATGAAGCGCTTGAATGACAGTGACTTAGAGACGCTTCTACGATCCCGGTGAACCGCGTTGGACGCAACTCTACTTCCCTATACAGAAGTGCCCGAAGATTTCGCCGAGCAGGTCGTCGGACGTGAAGGCGCCGGTGATCTCGCCCAGCGCGTCGTGGGCCAGGCGCAGTTCCTCGGCGAACAGGTCCAGCGCGGCGTCGCCCACCGCGGCCTGGGCGCGGGCCAGGCCCAGGTGCTCGGCCGTGCGCTGCAGCGCCTGCACGTGGCGCTTGCGGGCGATGAACACGCCCTCGCTGGTGGCCTGCCAGCCGGCCCGCTGCAGCAGGGCCTGGCGCAGGGCCTGCAGGCCGGCGCCGGTGCGCGCCGACAGCACGATGCCGTCCTCGCCCGGCGGAGTGGCGGCGGTCGGCGTGTCGACGCCGTCGGCCTTGTTGTGCACGTGCAGCAGGCGCGCGGCGCCGCCCTCGGCCAGGCGGGCGGCGATGGCCGCCTCGGCAGCCTCGTAGCCGGGCTGGCCGCGGCGCGTCAGGTCGTGCAGGAAGATCACCGCGTCGGCCTCGGCGATGGCCGCCCAGCTGCGGGCAATGCCGATGCGCTCGACCTCGTCGCTGGCCTCGTCGGCGCCGCGCAGGCCGGCGGTGTCGATCACGTGCAGCGGCACGCCCTCGATCTGGATCGTCTCGCTGACCTTGTCGCGCGTGGTGCCGGGGATGGCGGTGACGATGGCCAGCTCGGCGCCGGCCAGCGCGTTGAGCAGGCTGCTCTTGCCCACGTTGGGCTGGCCGGCCAGCACCACCTGCAGGCCCTCGCGCAGCAGCGCGCCCTGGCGTGCCCGTGCCTGCACCGCGGCCAGCGCGGCGTCGATGGCGTCGAGCTGGCCCATCGCGTCGGCACGCTGCAGGAAGTCGATCTCCTCCTCGGGGAAGTCCAGCGTCGCCTCGACCAGCATGCGCAGCCGCACGATGCGCTGGCGCAGCGCCTCCACCTCGTGCGAGAAGGCGCCTGAGAGCGAGCGGCCGGCCGAGCGGGCGGCCGCCTCGGTGCTGGCCTCGATCAGGTCGGCCACGGCCTCGGCCTGGGCCAGGTCCAGCTTGTCGTTGAGGAAGGCGCGCTGGGTGAACTCGCCGGGCTGGGCCAGGCGCAGTCCGGGCAGGCGGGCGGCGCCGGTGGCGGCGTCGGGCTCGGCCGCGGCTTCCAGGCAGCGCGCCAGCAGCAGCTGCAGCACCACCGGGCCGCCGTGGGCCTGCAGTTCCAGCACGTCCTCGCCGGTGTAGCTGTGCGGCGCCGGAAACCACAGCGCCAGGCCCTGGTCGATGGCCTGGCCGTCGGCCGCGCGGAAGGGCCCGTAGCAGGCCTGGCGCGGCGGCAGCGCGCGGCCGCACAGCGCGCCGGCCAGCGGCGCCACGCCGCGGCCCGAGACGCGGACGATGCCCACCGCGCCGCGCCCGGGCGCGGTGGCGATGGCGACGATGGGGTCGAGGTGTTGGGTCAGCGGCACCCTTCGCATTGTCCGCGAAGGGTGCCGCGCTGCCGGGGCAGATGGCGCGGGGCGGCGTGCTGGCCGGCCCGCGCGGGCCGGCCGCCTGGAGCACGCCAACGCCGGGGCCGCGAGGGCTCCGGGGCGGACCCCGCATTGCTCGGCGGCGGCCGCACTGCCCGCGCAGCGCCTGACCGCCGTGGCCGTAGCATCGCCCCAATGAAGAACGCCGCCTACCCCCGGGCAGGGGACAGGCGGCGTCGCGCTGTGCAAACCGTCACACGCACGGTCGCGCCGTGCGCGGCCTCACTTGTTGGTGACGCCCAGCTGCTTGTTGATGAACCACTGCTGGGCGATGCCCAGGATGTTGTTGGTCAGCCAGTACAGCACCAGGCCGGCGGGGAAGAAGAAGAACATCACCGAGAACACCAGCGGCATGATCCACATCATCTTGGCCTGCACCGGGTCCGGCGGCGTCGGGTTCAGCCAGGTCTGGAACAGCGTGGACAGCGTCATCAGCAGCGGCAGCACGAAGTACGGGTCCTTGGTCGACAGGTCGTGGATCCAGCCGATCCACGGCGCGTTGCGCATCTCCACCGACGACAGCAGCACCCAGTACAGCGCGATGAAGAAGGGCATCTGCACCAGGATCGGCAGGCAGCCGCCCAGCGGGTTGACCTTCTCCTCGCGGTAGATGCGCATCATCTCCTGCTGCATCTGCTGCGGCTTGTCCTTGTAGCGCTCGCGCAGCTCCATCACCTTGGGGTTGATGGCCTTCATCTTGGCCATCGACTTGTATGCGCTGGCGTTGAGCCAGTAGAAGGCGATCTTCAGCAGCACCACCAGCGCGACGATGGCCCAGCCCCAGTTGCCGATGGCCTTGTGCAGCTGGTCCAGCAGCCAGAACAGCGGCTTGCTCAGGATGGTCAGCCAGCCGTAGTCCTTGACCAGCTCCAGCCCCGGCGCCAGGGCCTCCAGCTTCTTCTCCTCCTGCGGGCCGGCGAACAGCACCGCCTGGTGGCTCTTGCTGGCCCCGGCGGCCACCTCGCCCAGCGGCACCACCATGGCGATCGAATACAGGTTGTCGCTGACCTTGGCGGTGCGGAACTCGCGCGGCGACTTCTCGCCCACCAGCCAGGCGCTGGCGAAGTAGTGCTGCACCATGCCGACCCAGCCGTTGTCGGCCGACTTGTCGTGCTCGGCGCTGCCCTTCTCGATGTCCTTGAACTCGATCTTGTGGAACTTGCTGGCCTCGGTGTACAGCGCCGGGCCGGTGAAGGTCGAGTAGAAGCTGGACTCGCCCGGGGGCGGGTTACCGTCGCGGGTGAGCTGCAGGTACAGCTGCGGCTGCAGCGCGGCGGCCGAGACGTTCTTCAGCTCGTGCTTGACGGCCACCGTGTAGCTGCCGCGCTGGAAGGTGAAGGTCTTGACCAGCTGCACGCCGCCGACCTCGGGCGACTGGAACTGGATGCTCAGCTCCTGGCTGCCGTCCTTGAGCGCGCGCTCGCCGGGCAGTAGCTGCATCACCGTCAGGTGGTTGGGCAGGCTGACGCCGGGCTGGGTGGTGATCAGGCCGGTCTGCGCCAGGTACACGCGCTGGGCGCTGCGGTCGAACAGCAGCACCGGCTTGCTGGTGTCGTTGGCGTCGCGGTACTTCAGCAGCTCCAGGCGGATCAGGTCGCCGCCGCGGCTGTCGAAACTGGCCTTGAGCACGTCGGTGCTCACCGTCACCTGCTCGCTGGCCACCGGCGCGGCGGCCGGGGCGGCGGTCGGCGTGGCGGCCGCGCCGGGCGCCGCGGCCGGGGCGGGCAGGCCGGCGGCCGGCGCCGAGCCCGCGGCCGCCACCGGCTTGGCCGGTGCCGGGCTGAACATCGACGGCTGGCCGTTGTGCTTTTGCCACGCGTCCCACAGCAGGACGAGCGAGAACGAGAACACCACCCACAGGATGGTGCGACGGATGTCGGTCATGGGCGGGCCTTCGAGGAGGGTAGCAGTCGGGTGAAGAGGGCCGGCGGCGCGTCGGGCACCGGGTCGCAGCCGCCGTCGCACCAGGGGTGGCAGCGCAGCAGGCGGCGCGCCGCCAGGTAGCTGCCCGCGGCGGCGCCATGCTGCTGCAGGGCCTGCAGCGCGTAGGCCGAGCAGGTCGGCTCGAAGCGGCAGACGTTGCCCAGCCAGGGCTTGAGGAAGAAGCGGTAGGCGCGCACCAGCGTGATCAGCAGCGTGCGCGGCAGGCCCAGCAGACCATGCCGCAGCCGCGCCCAGGCGCTGACGGCGTCGTCGCGGGGCGGGGTCACCGGGTCACCGGCCGGCGGCCGGCCTTGCCGCTGCGGCGCGCTGGAGCAGCAGGCGCAGCTCGGCGCCGGCGTCCTCGCGCAGCAGTTCCGACGCCGGGCTATGGAAGCGCTGGCGGTCGAAAGGCGCCTTCAGACGCAGCACCCACAGGCCGGCCGGCAGCGGCGCCACCGGGTCGGCCGCGGCCGCGGCCAGCGCCGCGCGCATCGCCCGCTTGATCAGGTTGCGCGTCACCGAACGCCGCGCATGGCGCTTGGGCACGACCATGCCCAGCCAGCAGCCCCGTGGCGCAGCGCAACCACCCTCGGGACCCTTGGCCGGCGAGTCTTCCACAGGCGGTGGACAAGCAGGTGCATCGCCTGTGGATAAGTCCGCCGCCTCAGGCCGCCGCGCCGGCTTGGCGGGCAGGCTCGGCTCCGCCGCCAGGTGGTGGGCGGCGAAGTGGGCGCTTCGCGAACAGGGCGGACGGGCCAGCACGCGTTCGAAGTCGGCCGTGCGCAGCAGGCGGCCGACCATGGGGCGCTGTGGCGGATCCCCGGGCGCAGACAGCAGGCGCTGTCCGGCGCTCAGACCTGGGTCAGGCGCTTGCGGCCCTTGGCACGGCGCGCGGCGATCACGGCACGGCCGCCGCGGGTCTTCATGCGGACGAGGAAGCCGTGGGTACGGGCGCGGCGGGTCTTGGAAGGCTGGTAGGTGCGCTTCATGGTGCGGTTCCTGGAAAAAGGGGTCCCCGGCACGGCGCCGGGCAGCCGAGACCGGGTGGTCGCGACCGCCTGCGGCCCCTGTCCAGCGCGCGCGCCGGCTCATCAGGCGCCCTCACGCTGCACGCTGCACGCTGCGGGCCCGTTCGGTGTGGCCCCGGCCGCCTCATGTTCGGCCGATCACCACCACCCCCTAGCCCGCGTTGGGGAAACCCACTATTAGAGCAAAAACCCCCTTCCCGGTCAAACACTTGCGCCGCAAGCCCCCAGAAGCGCCCGATTTGATCGCGGGCATCCAACTGTGGATAACCCGCGCCGCGTCGCGCCCGGCGGCTCTACAATGCCGCCGCTCTAGAACGACTTGTCCACAATGAGCCCAGACCTCTGGCAGCAGGGTTGCGAGCGCCTCGCCGCCGAACTGCCCGAACAGCAATTCAACACCTGGATCCGCCCCCTGCCCGCCGCCGAGCTCGCTGCCGACGGTGACGCCGGGGTGGTGGCCCAGGTGCGCGTGCCCAACCGCTTCAAGCTCGACTGGATCCGTTCGCAGTACGCCCGCCGCATCGAAGCCATCCTGAGCGACCTGGCCGGCAAGCCGGTGCGCCTGGACCTGGCGCTGGCCCCGCGCGAGTTGCCCGCCGGCCGCGCGCCCGCGGCCAACAGCCCGGTGCGTGCCGCCGCGCTGCTGGCCGGCCAGCCCCATGTGGCCACCGTGCGCCCCAGCAGCCCGGTGCCCGCCGGCGCCGACGAGCCCGAGCCCGCCGCCCCGGCGGCCGGCCCCTCGCCCGGCCACCACCTGCCGCCGGCGGCCAACAGCCACCGGCTGAACACCGCGCTGACCTTCGACACCCTGGTGCCCGGCCGCGCCAACCAGATGGCCCGCACCGCCGCGCTGCACGTGGCCGGCGCCCCGGGCGTCATGTACAACCCGCTGTTCATCTACGGCGGCGTCGGCCTGGGCAAGACCCACCTGATCCACGCCGTGGGCAACGCCCTGCTCAAGGACAAGCCCGACGCCCGCGTGCTCTACCTGCACGCCGAGCAGTTCATCAGCGACGTCGTCAAGAACTACCAGCGCAAGACCTTCGACGAGCTCAAGGCCAAGTACCACAACCTCGACCTGCTGCTGATCGACGACGTGCAGTTCTTCGCCGGCAAGGACCGCACGCAGGAGGAGTTCTTCAACGCCTTCGAGGCGCTGCTGGCCAAGCGCGCGCACATCATCATGACCAGCGACACCTACCCCAAGGGGCTGGTGGACATCGACGAGCGGCTGACCAGCCGCTTCGACGCCGGCCTGACGGTGGCCATCGAGCCGCCCGAGCTGGAGATGCGCGTGGCCATCCTGATCAAGAAGGCTGCCGCCGAGGGCGCCGAGATGCCCGAGGACGTGGCCTTCTTCATCGCCAAGAACGTGCGCGCCAACGTGCGCGAGCTCGAGGGCGCGCTGCGCAAGGTGCTGGCCTACAGCCGCTTCAGCCACAAGGACATCAACATCACCCTGGCGCGCGAGGCGCTGAAGGATCTGCTGTCGATCCAGAACCGGCAGATCTCGGTCGAGAACATCCAGAAGACGGTGGCCGACTTCTACAAGATCAAGATCGCCGACATGTACAGCAAGAAGCGGCCGGCCTCGATCGCCAAGCCGCGGCAGATCGCCATGTACCTGGCCAAGGAGATGACGCAGAAGAGCCTGCCCGAGATCGGCGAGCTCTTCGGCGGCCGTGACCACACCACGGTGCTGCACGCGGTGCGCAAGATCGGCGGCGACCGCCAGAAGGACACCGAGCTGAACCAGCAGCTGCACGTGCTGGAGCAGACGCTGAAGGGCTGATTCCCGCCCCGCCTCCCCCGCCGACGGGCCGCCTTGTGCGGCCCGTTGTCGTTTCCGGGTGCGCCGGCCGCCGGCCGGCACCCGCAGCGGCCCCGGCCACCCCCGCACGGCCAGCCACAGCCCGTGCGGCGCTGTCAACGCACAGGGCTGTGGACAAGATCCGAACAAGCGTCCAGTCATCCACAGGCCAGCGCGTCCGGCGCAAGTTGTTGTCATCGGCGCCCGCCGCAGCCCGCAGCCGTCCCACAGGGTTGAACCCGCGGCAAGTGCGCGCCGGCACTGGACAAAGCGCACTTGTCCACAGTGGCGGGCGCCCTCTACTACGGCTACCAATTCAAGAGAAAGGCAGTGATGTGGAAGAACAGCCGTTCCACCACGCACGAAAAAAGCCCGGGGCAGCCGCCCGTCGGGCCCCCGCCGCCGGCGAGCGCCGGGCCACCGCAGCGCGACCGCAAAATTACGCCGCTCCGCCGGCCGCAAGCGGGTGAAAAGACAGGCGAAAATAGGCGTTTGCGCCGACCGGCCCGAACGACACCGGCCCTGCCGGGGACCAAGAGGAAGACATGATCGTTTTGAAAGCGCCGCAAGAGAGGTTGCTGCAGGCCCTGCAGAGCGTGGCCGGTATCGTCGAGCGGCGCCACACGCTGCCCATCCTGGCCAACGTGCTGCTGCGCAAGAACGGCGACGACATCGAGTTCACCACCAGCGACCTGGAGATCCAGGTGCGCACCCACGCCGAGCTGGGCGGTGATGCCGGCGCCTTCGCCACCACCGTCGGCGCGCGCAAGCTGATCGACATCCTGCGCACCCTGCCGGCCGACCAGCTGGTGACGCTGAGCGCCGCGCAGAGCAAGCTCACGCTGACCGGCGGCAAGAGCCGCTTCACGCTGCAGACCCTGCCGGCCGAGGACTTCCCGCTGGTCAACGAGGCGGCCGACTTCGGCCCCGCCTTCGGCGTGCCGCAGAAGGTGCTCAAGGGCCTGATCAACCAGGTCCACTTCGCGATGGCGGTGCACGACATCCGCTACTACCTGAACGGCATCCTGTTCGTCGCCGAAGGCAAGACCCTGACCCTGGTGGCCACCGACGGCCACCGCCTGGCCCTGGCCCAGGCGCAGCTGGAGGCCGAGGTGCCCAAGCAGGAGGTGATCCTGCCGCGCAAGACCGTGCTCGAGCTGCAGCGCCTGCTGAAGGACGAGGACACGCCCATCGAGATGCGCTTCGCCGGCAACCAGGCCAAGTTCGCCTTCTCGGGCATGGAGTTCGTCACCAAGCTGGTCGAGGGCAAGTTCCCCGACTACAACCGCGTGATCCCCAAGAACCACAAGAACAGCGTCACCCTGGGCCGCGCGCCGCTGCTGGCCAGCCTGCAGCGCGCCGCCATCCTGACCAGCGAGAAGTTCAAGGGCGTGCGCGTCAACCTCGAGCCCGGCGTGCTGCGCATCGCCAGCAGCAACGCCGAGCAGGAAGAGGCCAAGGAAGAGCTCGAGATCGACTACGGCGGCGACACCATCGAGGTCGGCTTCAACGTGACCTACCTGATGGACGCGCTGGGCAACATGAGCGCCGAGATGGTCAAGATCGAGCTGCAGGACGGCAACGCCAGCGCGCTGATCACCGTGCCCGAGCAGGCCGGCTTCAAGTACGTGGTGATGCCGATGAGGATCTGACGCTTCGCGTCAGTTCCGCATCGGCATCGATGCCATTCCGTGGGGCACCCCCTGCCCCCCGCCAAGCGGGGGCACCTGTTTGAATGACGATGGCCGCCTCAGCGGCCTGGAAGACCAGCGATGAGCGAACCCACCCTGCCCCCCAGCCCCCAGCCCGATGCCAATGGCGTGACCCAGCGCCCGGTGCCCGGCGCCGACGGGCCGGCGGTGTCCACCGGGGCCGAGGCCTCGGCGGCCTACGGCGAGGGCAGCATCCAGATCCTCGAAGGCCTGGAGGCGGTGCGCAAGCGCCCGGGCATGTACATCGGCGACACGTCCGACGGCACCGGCCTGCACCACCTGGTGTTCGAGGTGGTCGACAACTCCATCGACGAGGCCCTGGCCGGTCACTGCGACGACATCATCGTCACCATCCACTCGGACAACTCGATCTCCGTCATCGACAACGGCCGCGGCATCCCCACCGGCGTGAAGATGGACGACAAGCACGAGCCCAAGCGCTCGGCCGCCGAGATCGCGCTGACCGAGCTGCACGCCGGCGGCAAGTTCAACCAGAACTCGTACAAGGTCTCGGGCGGCCTGCACGGCGTGGGCGTGAGCTGCGTCAACGCGCTGAGCAAGTGGCTGCGCCTGACGGTGCGCCGCGACGGCAAGGTGCACTTCATCGAGTTCGCCCGCGGCGTGCCGCAGGAGCGCGTGCTGGAGATGCGCGACGGCTTCGAGGTCAGCCCGATGAAGGTCGTCGGCGACACCGAGAAGCGCGGCACCGAGGTGCACTTCCTGCCCGACGAGACCATCTTCACCAACGTCGACTTCCACTACGACGTGCTGGCCAAGCGCCTGCGCGAGCTGAGCTTCCTGAACAACGGCGTGAAGATCCGCCTGGTCGACGAGCGCAACGCCAAGGAAGACAACTTCGCCTACGCCGGCGGCGTCAAGGGCTTCGTCGAGTTCATCAACCAGGGCAAGAAGGTGCTGCACCCGAACATCTTCCACGCCATGGGCGAGAAGATGAGCGAGCAGAACACCACCATCGGCGTCGAGGTGGCGATGCAGTGGAACGACGGCTACAACGAGTCCGTCCTGTGCTTCACCAACAACATCCCGCAGCGCGACGGCGGCACCCACCTGACCGGCCTGCGCGCGGCGATGACCCGCGTCATCAACAAGTACATCGAGGACAACGAGCTGGCCAAGAAGGCCAAGGTCGAGGTCAGCGGCGACGACATGCGCGAGGGCCTGGCCTGCGTGGTCAGCGTCAAGGTGCCCGAGCCCAAGTTCAGCAGCCAGACCAAGGACAAGCTCGTCTCGTCCGAGGTGCGCGGCCCGGTCGAGGAGATCGTCTCCAAGCTGCTGACCGACTGGCTGCTGGAGAACCCGCTGGACGCCAAGACCATCTGCGGCAAGATCGTCGAGGCCGCCCGCGCCCGCGAGGCCGCGCGCAAGGCCCGCGAGATGACGCGCCGCAAGGGCGTGCTCGATGGCATGGGCCTGCCCGGCAAGCTGGCCGACTGCCAGGAGAAGGACCCCGCGCTGTGCGAGATCTACATCGTCGAGGGCGACAGCGCCGGCGGCAGCGCCAAGCAGGGGCGTGACCGCAAGTTCCAGGCGATCCTGCCGCTGCGCGGCAAGATCCTCAACGTCGAGAAGGCGCGCTACGAGAAGCTGCTGTCCTCCGACGCCATCGTCACGCTGATCACCGCGCTGGGCACCAGCATCGGGCCCGAAGAGTTCAACATCGACAAGCTGCGCTACCACCGCATCATCGTGATGACCGACGCGGACGTGGACGGCGCGCACATCCGCACCCTGCTGCTGACCTTCTTCTACCGCCAGATGCCCGAGCTGGTGGAGCGCGGCCACATCTACATCGCCCAGCCGCCGCTGTACAAGGTGAAGGTGGGCAAGCACGAGCAGTACCTGAAGGACGGCCACGAGCTGGACGGCTTCCTGCTGAAGGTGGCGCTGGACGGCGCCGTGGTGCTGCCGCACGGCGCGGCCGCCGGCCAGCCGCTGCAGGGCGCCGAGCTGGAGGAGCTGGCCCGCAAGTACGTGGCCGGCAACCACGTGGTCGAGCGCCTGTCGAACTGGATGGACCAGGAGGCCCTGCGCGCCCTGGCCAACGGCCTGCAGCTGGACCTGGACAGCGCCGCCGCCGCCGAGGCCAGCGCCGTGGCCCTGCAGGGCGCGCTGCACGATGCCCAGGTCGAGGCCCAGTTCGACGCCCGCACCGACAAGCACCTGCTGCGCATCAGCCGCCGCCACCACGGCAACGTCAAGAGCAGCGTCATCACGCAGGACTTCGTGCACGGCGCCGACTACGCCGCGCTGAAGGAGGCCGGCAGCACCTTCAAGGGCCTGCTGGGCGCCGACGCCGTGGTGCGCCGCGGCGAGGGCGAGCGCATGAAGGAGCACAAGGTGGCCGACTTCCGCGCCGCCATGGCCTGGCTGATGGCCCAGGCCGAAAGCGCCGTGGGCCGCCAGCGCTACAAGGGCCTGGGCGAGATGAACCCCGAGCAGCTGTGGGAAACCACCATGGACCCGACCGTGCGCCGCCTGCTGCGCGTGCAGATCGAGGACGCCATCGAGGCCGACCGCGTGTTCACCATGCTGATGGGCGACGAGGTGGAACCGCGCCGCGACTTCATCGAGAGCAATGCGCTGAGGGCGGCGAACATCGACGTTTGATCGAGGCCTTGTCGATCCGTCGACAGTGACGATGCAGCGGGCCTCTGGTGTCTCGAACGCTCGCTGAGCTCACCGATCCGGCTGCAGTACAGGCGGCGCTGGATGAGTTTCTTCGGTTGGGACAGGGCGAGTTCCTCCAACGCTATGGGTATGGCCGCGCCAGCGGCTACCTCGTCCGCGATCCTCGAAGTGGTCAATGGGCAGACTCCAAGGCCATTGCAGGCGTGGCCGTGGGCTACCAGTATCCAGAAGCTGGGCCGCTCGCGGCCTCCGCGTTTTCTGGCGGGACTGCGACAGTGGTCCGTCGATTGGCCAGCCTGGGGTTCGAAGTTCGGTCGCTCGAACCGAGAACCGGGACTGACTGGAGTCGAGACGAGGTCGAACTCATCGTCTCGGACTACCTGGCGATGCTGCAGTCTGAACTGGCGGGGCAGCCTTACAGCAAGCGTGCGCATCGCCAGCATTTGCAGCGGCTGCTGTCGGGGCGCTCCGAGGCTTCGATCGAGTTCAAACACGCCAACATCAGTGCGGTACTGCTCGAACTGGGTTACCCCTACATTCGGGGCTACCAGCCGCGCAGCAACTTTCAGCGAAGAGTGCTGGTCGAGATCGTCCGGCAACAGTTGGTGCACCAGCATCAACTAGACGACATCGCGCTCTCGGCCGTGGAGCGTCCCGCCGTGCCGATCGAGCATGCCGACTTTGCGCGCGTCCTCACGGACGCCCCGACCGCGCACCGCGCATTGCGCGAGCCGGAGGCGGGCTACCACCGTGCCGCGGTAAAGCGGGACTACTTTGCACGTGAAGCCCAGAACCGATCGCTGGGCGCGGCTGGTGAGCGCTTCGCCTTGGATTTCGAGCGCTGGCGACTGGTGCAACTGGGTGCGCCTCAGTTGGCGGAGCAAGTGCGCCACGTGTCGCTGATCGACGGGGACGGGCTCGGCTATGACATCCGTTCATTCGAGGCGGATGGTCGGCCTCGCTATGTCGAGGTGAAGACGACAAGTTTCGGGGAGCTGACACCATTCTTCGTGTCCGCCAACGAGGCGCGCTTTGCCCAGGAGCATCACGAGCGTTTTCGTCTCTATCGGCTCTACGATTTCAGGTCGGCACCCCGGCTCTTCGAACTGTCCGGCCCGATCGAGGCGCATTGCTTGTTGGATGCGGTGACGTTCCGCGCCAGCTTTGGCTGAGAGCGGGTTCATGGCCTCCCGGGCGGAAGCCCTGCATGTCTACCGCGACAGATTCATTTGCTTGGACGTCAACGTCCGTGGTGGCCGGGCGAGCCCTCACATGATGTGCATGCTCCTGGCAATGTTGGACTTGGCAATGGGCGGTGGTCTGCGCCGGAATCTGATCGCCGACGCACCACCCTTGCTGGGGCGCTATCGCCTGTACTTCGATGCGGTTCGCAGGGATGTCGATCACCCAAACGCCTACGTCCCGTTCTTTCACCTCGCGGGTCGGTTGCGCGGGGGTGCGCCCAGCTTCTGGCACTTGGTGCCCTTGCCAGGACGTGTAACTGCGATGGCCGATCGCCTATGCCGCGGGCTTCATCGGCACCCAGGTTCTGAGTCAGTGGCTGGCAGACCAGCCGGCCGGTTCGACGAGGTGCTTTCCCTGGGCGCCGGGCTGACCACTCATGCCGGGGCCGAACCCGGACACGCGCTGGGCGTCACCGTGCTGTGCCTGCTGCTTCAGCGCGGCGGAGCGCGGTAGGCCGCCAGCCGAAGGTCTTGCCGAGGCCCTGGTCGACGCGTTCGTCGACGCCGAGCCCGCTGCCGGCCCGCCGCCAGCCCCCGTCCCGGGCCTGCCACAGCCCCGCCCCCACCCGCCGCACCACCCGCCGCACCACCCGCCGCCGGGCCCGGCGGCCCTGGGGTCATCGCCGCCGGCCGGCGGCGCCGGCGGGGCGGCTTGCGTATGCTGCGGCCGCCGCTTCCGTTCCCCGCCCGCGCGATGCACCGCCGCACCGATCCCCCGGGCCGCCAAGGCCACAAGGGCAACAAGGCCGGGCTGCCCAGCAAGCCCTGCCAGGCCTGCGGCCGGCCGATGGTCTGGCGCAAGGCCTGGGCGCGCAGCTGGGACGCGGTGAAGTTCTGCAGCGAGCGCTGCCGCCGCCAGCGCGCACCCGGCCATGGCTGAGCGTCTGCGCCACCTGGTGCTGGTGCTGGGCGACCAGCTGGACCTGGACGCCGCGGCCTTCGACGGCTTCGACCCCGCGCAGGACCGCGTCTGGATGGCCGAGGTGGCCGAGGAGTCCACCCACGTCTGGAGCAGCCAGCCGCGCACCGCGCTGTTCCTGGCTGCGATGCGCCACTTCGCCCAGGCGCTGCAGGCCGCCGGCCGGCCGCTGGACTACCACCGCCTGGACGACCCGGCCACCCGCCCCAGCCTGGCCACCCAGCTGCGGGCCGACCTGGCCGCGCTGCGCGCCGCCGGCAGCGGCCCGCAGGCCCTGGTGCTGACGCGGCCGGGCGACTGGCGCGTGCTGCAGGCGCTGCGCGCGGCGGCCGCCGACGCCGGCCTGCCGCTGCAGCTGCGCGAGGACCGCCACTTCTTCACCACGCCGCAGGACTTCGACGCGCACGCCCGCGGCCGCGGCGCCGCGGGCCTGCGCCTGGAGTTCTTCTACCGCGCGCAGCGCCAGCGCTTCGGCGTGCTGATGGACGACAGGGGGGACGACAGGCGAGACGACGCGGGGGACCGCGCGGCGGACGACGTGGCAGGAGGCGGCCAGGCCGCCCGCGCGCCGCTGGGCGGGCGCTGGAACTTCGACGCCGAGAACCGCGCCGCCTTCGGCCCCGACGGCCCGGGCTTCGACCTGCCGCAGCCGCCGCGCTTCGCGCCCGACGCCACCACGCGCGCCGTGCTGGCCCTGGTGCGTGCGCGCTTCGGCCAGCACCCGGGCCGGCTGGACCACTTCGCCTGGCCGCTGACCCGGGCCCAGGCCCTGCAGGCGCTGGACGCCTTCGTGCGCGAGCGCCTGCCGCTGTTCGGTCCCTACCAGGACGCGATCTGGCCGGGCGAGCCCTGGCTGTACCACGCCCAGCTGTCGGCGGCGCTGAACCTGAAGCTGCTGCGCCCGCAGGAGGTGGTGGCCGCCGCCGAGGCCGCGGTGCGCGGCGGCCGCGTGCCGCTGGCCAGCGGCGAGGGCTTCATCCGCCAGGTGCTGGGCTGGCGCGAGTACGTGCGCGGCCTGTACTGGACGCGCATGCCCGGCTACGCCACGCTCAACGCGCTGGACGCCCGGCAGCCGCTGCCGGCCTGGTACTGGACCGGCGAGACCGACGCCGCCTGCCTGCGCGACGCGCTGGGCCAGACCCTGGCGCACGGCTATGCCCACCACATCCAGCGGCTGATGGTCACCGGCCTGTACGCGCTGCTGCTGGGCGTGGCGCCGGCCCAGGTGCACGCCTGGTACCTGGCGGTCTACGTGGACGCGGTGGAGTGGGTGGAGCTGCCCAACACCCTGGGCATGGGCCAGTACGCCGACGGCGGGCTGATGGCCAGCAAGCCCTACATCGCCAGCGGCCAGTACATCCACCGCCAGAGCCCGCTGTGCCGCGGCTGCCGCTACCGGCCCGACGAGCGCAGCGGCCCGCGCGCCTGCCCATTCACCACGCTGTACTGGGACTTCCTGCTGCGCCACGCGGCGCGCTTCGCCCGCCACCCGCGGCTGGCGCCGCAGCTGCGCCACCTGGACCGGCTGGACGCCGCCGAGCGCACGCGCATCCGTGCCCGGGCCGATGCCTGGCGCGCCGCGGACTGAGCGAGCCGCCGCGACCGCCCCCGCACGCCATGGACTTCGCCGACCTGCCGCCCACCCCCGAGGCCGCGCGCGCCCGCCTGGCCGCCGTCGACGCCGCGGCCTACGCGCGCACGCGCAACCACCTGGCCGGCGCCGTCACCGGCCTGTCGCCCTACCTCACCCACGGCCTGCTGACCGTGCCCGGCTGCCTGGCGGCGCTGGGCCTGCCGCCGGCGCACAAGCTGGTCTACGAGTTCGGCTGGCGCGCCTACTTCCGCCATGTCTGGGCGCACCGGGGCGACGCCATCCTGGCCAGCCTGCACCCCGGCCCGCTGCCCGACGCGGCCTACGCGGCCGAACTGCCCGAGGACGTCCGCCGCGGCGCCACCGGCGTGCCGGTGGTGGACCAGGCCGTGCGCCAGCTCTACGCCACCGGCACGCTGCACAACCACGCGCGCCTGTGGCTGGCCAGCTACCTGGTGCACGGCCGCAAGCTGCACTGGCGTGCCGGCGCCGACTGGCTGTACGGCCACCTGCTGGACGGCGACCTGGCCAGCAACCACCTGGGCTGGCAGTGGGTGGCCGGCACCGGCAGCCAGCGGCCCTACCTGTTCGACGCCGCCAACGTCGCGCGCTACGCGCCGGCGGCCTGGCACAGCGCCGGCAGCGCCATCGACCGCAGCCACGCCGACTGGGACGCGCTGGCCCGGCGCCCCGAGGCCCTGCCCGCCGGGCCGGCCGGCACCGCCGCCGTGGACGAGCCGCCGCTGCACCGCTGCCCGCCCGGCGTGCCGGCGGCGCGGCCGCCGCTGGCGCTGCGCCCGGGCGCCGAGGTCTGGCTGGCCCACCCCTGGGCCCTGGGCGACCCGCCCGAAGGCGCCACCGTGGTGGCCGCGGTCGTCACCGACGCGCATGCCGAGCGGCCCTGGAGCGCCCGGCGCTGGGCCTGGGTCGGCGCCCGGCTGGCGGCGCTGGCGCCCGCACCGTGGGTGGGCACGGCGGCCGAGCTGGCCGCGGCCCTGGCCCCCGCGGCCCGGGTGCGCACCGTGGCCAACCCGCACATCGACCGCTGGCTGCCGCCGGGCGTGCTGGCGCTGCCCGAGCCGCAGCACTTCCCGCCGGTGGCGCCGGTGTGCGCGTCCTTCTCGCGCTGGTGGGCCCGTGTCCAGGCCTGAGCCCACCGCCCTGGTCTGGTTCAAGCGCGACCTGCGCGTGCGCGACCACGCGCCGCTGGCCGAGGCGGCGCATTTCGGCCGCGCGCTGGCGGTCTACCTGGTCGAGCCGGCCTGGCTGGCATCGCCCGAGTTCCACCCGCAGCACTGGCGCTTCGTGCGCCGCGCGCTGGCCGCGCTGCAGGCGGCCCTGGCCGCGCGCGGCCTGCCGCTGCTGGTGCTGGTCGGCGAGGCGGTGGCCACGCTGGAGGCGCTGCGCCGCGCCCACGGCATCAGCCACCTGTTCAGCCACGAGGAGACCGGCGCCGGCTGGACCTGCGACCGCGACCGCGCCGTGGCCCGCTGGTGCCGCGCCAGCGGCGTGGCCTGGACCGAGTGGCCGCAGACCGGCGTGGTGCGCCGCCTGGCCAGCCGCGACGGCTGGGCCCGCCGCTGGGACCGCCGCATGGCCGCGCCCGAGGTGGCCATGCCCGCCGGCTGGCGCGGCCTGCCCCTGCGGCCGACGCTGCCCGTGCTGGACCTGCCCGAAGCGCCGCAGCCCGCGCGCGGCGCCACCGAGGCCGAGGCCTGGGCCACGCTGGGAGACTTCCTGGGCGGCCGCGGGCGCGGCTACAGCGCCGGCCTGTCCAGCCCGCTGACGGCCGAGACGCACTGCAGCCGCCTCGGCGAGCACCTGGCCCACGGCACGCTGTCGATGCGCTGCGTGCACCAGGCCACGGCGGCGGCGCTGCGCCGCGCGCCCGATGCGGCGCTGGCCCGCGACCTGCGCAGCTTCGCCGCGCGGCTGCGCTGGCGCTGCCACTTCATGCAGAAGCTGGAGGACGAGCCGGCCATCGAGCACCGCAACTTCGCGCGCAGCCACGACGGCCTGCGCCCCGGCGACGGGCGGCCGATGGACGCCGACGACCAGGAGCGCCTGGCCGCCTGGTGCGCGGGCCGCACCGGCTTCCCGATGGTCGACGCCTGCATGCGCCAGCTGCAGGCCACCGGCTGGCTGAACTTCCGCATGCGCGCGATGCTGGTCAGCTTCGCCGCCTACCACCTGTGGCTGCACTGGCGCGCGCCGGGCCTGCACCTGGCGCGGCTGTTCCTCGACTTCGAGCCCGGCATCCACTGGAGCCAGCTGCAGATGCAGTCGGGCACCACCGGCATCAACACCCTGCGCATCTACTCGCCGACGCGCCAGGCGCTGGAGCACGACCCCGACGGCCGCTACCGCCGCCGCTGGCTGCCCGAGTGGGGCACGCCGGCCTACCCGGCGCCCATCGTCGACGAGGCGGCCGCGCTGGCCCGCGCCAAGACGGTGCTCTACGGCCTGCGCCGCGGGCCCGAGGCCGCGCGCGAGGCCGACGCCATCCAGCAGCGCCACGGCTCGCGCAAGGCCGGGCTGCCGGCCACCGGCCGCGGCGCGCGCCGGCCGCCCGGCGGCGCCCGCGCGCCGAAGCCGGCGGTGCAGCCCGACCTGTTCGCGGACGGCGGGCCGGAGGCGGGCCCGGCGGACGAGGGTGCCTAGCCCGTGCGCCGCCGCGGCGCCGCGCTCACAGCCGCGCGCGGGCGCTCTGGCCGTCGTCGATGCGGATGGTCGCGCCGGTCACGCACTCGCTGGCCGGGGCCACCAGGTACAGCAGGGTCGAGTCCATCTGCTCGGGCACCGGCACGCGCTTGCGCGGCAGGTGTTGCGCCGGGTTGCCGCCCATGCGGGCGAACATGCCGTCGGTCATCTCCGAGACGAACATGCCCGGGGCGATGGCGTTGACGTTGATGTTGTAGTGCGCCCATTCCACCGCCAGCGCCTCGGTCATGCGGGCGATGGCGGTCTTGGTCACCGCGTACAGCGCGGCGCCGCCGCCGTCGTAGCGGAAGTGCGCCACCGAGCTGATGTTGACGATGCGCCCGGGCTTGCCCGCGGCGATCAGTCGGCGCGCCACCTCGCAGGCCAGGATCCAGGGCCCGCGCAGGTTCACGCCCAGCACCTGGTCGATCAGCTCGGTGCTCATCTTGTGCGCGCGCTGCGCGTCGGGCATGCCGGCGTTGTTGACCAGGATGTCCACGGTGCCGAAGGCGGCCTCGGCGCTGGCCACGGCCTGCACCAGCGAATCGGCCTGGGTGGCGTCCATGGCCACCGCGATGGCCTGGCCGCCGGCCGCGCGGATCTCGGCGGCCAGCGCCTCGAGGCGGTCGATGCGGCGCGCGCACAGCGCCACCTTGGCGCCCTTGGCCGCCAGCACGCGGGCAAAGCGCGCGCCCAGGCCGGACGAGGCGCCGGTGACCAGGGCCACGCGGCCGCTGAGGTCGTCGTTGGAGTAGGGCAGGGGGAAGTCGCTCATCGGGGTTGCTCCTAGGCCGGCCTCTGGGGGCGGGCCGGTGGCGCGCAGTATCCCGGCGGGGGCACGGGCGAACGCTCGCGTAGGTGACAGCGCCGGCGGCTGCGGCGGCGCGCCGGCGCGGCCCCTATAGTCGCGGGCCTCGGCCGGGCGCCTCACCCCCCGGCGTCCAACGGCCCACCCGCATGACCCCGCCCCAATCAGCGCCAGTGCCGCCAGCGCCGCAGGCGCTGCAGCCCCTGCTCGACGCCATCGCCGCCGCGCCGCGCTCTGCCGACGCGTGCCGCGTCTTCCACGGCCGCGGCGGCCTGCACCCCGGCTGCACGCACTGGACGCTGGACGCCTACCCGCCGGTGTGGCTGCTGACCAGCTACCAGCCGGTGGCCGACGACGAGCTGGCCACGGTGCTCGACGCACTGGCTGCCCGCTGGCAGCAGCTGGCGCCGGGCGAGCCGCTGCACTGCGTGCTGCAGCTGCGCGACGAGGTGCGCGCCGACAACCGCCTGCTGGCCGGCAGCGTGCCCGAGCCGCACGTCGTCACCGAGGACGGCACGCGCTACGGCGTGCACCTGCTGCGCGGGCTGAACCACGGCCTGTTCCTGGACATGGCCGAGGGCCGGCGCTGGGTGCGGCGCTGGGCCGCCGCCCACCCGGGCGGCCGGGTGCTGAACCTGTTCGCCTACAGCTGCGCCTTCTCGGTGGTGGCGCTGCAGGCCGGGGCGGCCGAGGTGGTCAACGTCGACATGGCCGGCGGCGCGCTGGCCCTGGGCAAGCGCAACCACGCGCTCAACGGCCTGCGCAGCGGCGCCGGCTTCCTGCCGCACGACGTGTTCAACAGCTGGGGCCGGCTGGGCCGCAGCGGCCCCTACGACCTGGTGGTGCTGGACCCGCCCAGCTACCAGAAGGGCAGCTTCGTGGCCACCAAGGACTACGCCCGCCTGGTGCGCCGCCTGCCCACGCTGCTGGCCCCGGGCGGCCACGCGCTGCTGTGCCTGAACGCGCCCCGCCTGGGCGCCGGCTTCCTGCAGCAGCTGGTGGCCGACGAGGCGCCGGCGCTGCAGTTCGTCGAGCGCGTGGCCAACCCGCCGGTCTTCGCCGACGTGGACGCCGACCGCGCGCTGAAGGTGCTGGTCTACCGCCAGCATGACTGAGCCGCGCCGGCCGCTCAGTCCAGCACGCAGAAGCGCAGCTCCACCCGCTCGGGCCGGCGCACGCCGCTGCCGACGAACAGGCGCTCGCTGACCCAGCCCAGCGTCGGCGAGTCGCTCTCCAGCGCCGGCTGGCATCGGAAGTAGACCAGCGCCGGGTCCACCGCCTCGCCGCGCAGCAGGCGGGCGGCCACCTCGGGCGGGGCCACGCGGATGGCGTGGTTGCGCACGTAGAGGCGGTCGCCGGCGTCGGTCTCCAGCACGTAGTGCGCCTGCAGCTCGGCCAGCGTGTCGCCGATCAGCAGCTGGTAGTCGGCGCCGCCGGGCAGCACGCGGGCCTGCCAGCCGTCGCCGCGGGCCTGGCCGCCGGTGATCGGGATCATGCGGCGGCGGCCGCGGGCGGTGGTGCCCACCTCGATCGGCGCACCGATCTCGACCGCCAGCTCGGCGAAGAAGCGCAGGGTGGGTTCGGGGGCGGCGCTCAGCGGCATGGTGGTGGCGGGCATGGTGGTGGCGGGCGTGGTCGTGGCGCCGTCAGCGTAAGTGCCGGTGGTGCGGCCGCCTGTCGTCCCTGAAGATGACCGCCCACCCCCGCGCACGATGAGGCATTGGCACCCCCCCGCCCCGGCAGCCGCCACCGCGCTGCTGACCGACCTGGTCGGCGAGCTCGGCGGCCCGGCCTTCGGCCCGCGCCTGCTGGCGCGCATGCGCACGCTGCTGCCGGCGTCCACGCTGTCGGTCTACCGCACCGGCCGCCGCCCGGCCCTGCTGCTGACCGGCGCGGCCGGCGTGCCCGACACGACCCGCGACTGCTGGCGCGCCTACCTGTCGGGCCCGCACCGGCGCGACCGCAGCCTGCTGCCCGACGATGCGGCGCGCGACGCGGCGCCCGCCGCGCCGCTGCTGGGCCATGTCACCGCGGCCGAGGTCCAGCCCGAGCACCGCGCCCGCGTCTACGAGGCCCACGGCGTGGCCGAGCGCGTCTCGGTGGTGCAGCCGCAGGCCGACGGCGGCGTGCTGGCGGTCAATTTCTACCGCCACGCCGGGCACCGGCCCTATGGCGACGTCCAGCTGGCCGATTTCGGCGCGCTGGCCGGCGCGGTGCTGGCGCTGACCACCAAGCACCTGGCGCTCAGCGGCCTGCTGGCCGAGGCCGGCGCACCGGCCGACGACGGCACGCCGCAGCGCCGCCGGCTGCAGGCGCTGTGCCCGGCGCTGACCGCGCGCGAGCTCGATGTCTGCGAGCGCCTGCTGCGCGGCTGGACGCACGAGGGCGTGGCCGCCGACCTGGGCCTGAGCGTGCCCACCGTCAAGACCTACCGCAACCGCGCCTTCCAGCGCCTGGGCATCCACTTCCGAAGCGAGCTCTACGGCCTGATGCTGCCGGCCTGAGCCGCCGCGTCGCCCGTGCCACGCGCGGTCAGTCGCCCTTGAAGCCGCTGGCCCTGACCACCGCCGTCCAGCGCCGCGCCTCGGCCTCCAGCATGCGCTGCGTCGCCGCGCGGCCGGCACCGACCACGCTGAAGCCGGCCTCCTGCAATCTGGCGCGCAGCTCGGGCGCCTGCAGCGCCGCCAGCAGCTGGCGCTCCAGCAGCTCCTGCACCGCCGCCGGCGTGCCGGCCGGCGCGAAGACGACGAACCAGGCCGCGAAGTCCAGCTTCGGGAAGCCCGCCTCGGCGAAGGTCGGCACCTCGGGCGGCAGCTGCGGCGCGCGCTCGCGCGCGGTGGTGGCCAGCGCACGCAGCTTGCCGCCCTTGAGCTGCGCGGCGGCCAGCGCCGTTGACACGAAGGCCGCCTGCACGTCGCCGGCGGCGATGGCCGTCACCGCGTCGCCGGTGGCGCGGTAGTGGATGGGCTCGACCTTGAAGCCGGCCTGCTCGGCGAACTCCTCGGCGCCGAAGTGCCCCGGCGTGCCGGCGCCGAAGGTGGCGAAGGGCACGCGCTCGCGCGCCGCGCGGGCCGCGCGCACCAGGTCGGCCACGGTCCTGTGCGGCGAGCCGGCGGGCACCAGCAGCACGAAGTCCGAGCGCACCAGCTCGGCCAGGCCGGCCAGCTCGCGCGCCGGGTCGTAGGGCAGCCTGCTGAAGGCCGGCGGCGCGATGGCGATCGAGCCGACCTCGCCGACCAGCAGCGTGTAGCCGTCGGCCGCGGCCTTGGCCACCGCCTGGGTGCCGATCTGGCCGCCGGCGCCGGGGCGGTTGTCCACCACCACCTGCTGCTTCAGGCCCTCGGCCAGGCGCTGGCCGAGCAGGCGCGTCAGCACGTCCGGGCCCGAGCCGGGCGGGAAGCCCACCACCAGGCGCAGCGGCCGGTCGGGGAACGCGCCCTGCGCCCGCAGCGGCAGCGGGATCGCGGCGGCCAGCGCCAGGTGCAGCGCGCGTCGGCGCGTCGGGCAGGTCGTCATCGGGGTCTCCAGGTCGGGGCGCGCTCGGGGGGCCGGCGTGGCGCGCAGTGTGGCCAGCCGCCGCCCACCGGCCTGTCATCCGAGAGGACGACAGCGTCGCCAGCCGCCGCCGCGGCGCCCGGCTGCCGTGCAGGTGACGCCGCGGCGCCACGCCGCGCCGTACCATCCCGGGCATGAACCCGACCCACGACGCCCTGCTGCGCAAGTACGTCTCCCGCGCGCCCCACATGCGCGACATCGGCATGGCCGTCACCGCGCTGGGCGCGGACCGCGGCACGATGGTGCTGCCCGACCGCCCCGACTGGCTGGGCGACCCGGCCCGCGGCCTGCTGCACCCCGGCCCGCTGATCGTGCTGGCCGACTCGGCCTGCGGCCTGGCGGTGGGCGCGGCGATGACCCAGCCCACGCCCTACGCCACGCTGGACCTGCGCATGGACTACCTGCGCCCGGCCGGCCCCGGCCACGACCTGCACTGCGAGGCCCACTGCTACCGCATGACGCGCAGCGTGGCCTTCGTGCGCGGCGAGGTCTGGCAGCGCGACCGCGCCGACCCGGTGGCCGGCGTGCAGGCCACCTTCATGCTGTCGACGCCGGCCGGCACCCACCCCTCGCAGCACGCGGCGCAGCGCGCCGCGGCCGAGGCCCCGCCGCCGGTCTGGACCGCGCCGACCGGCGACGACCCGGTGCTGGACCAGGCCGAGGTGCCCTACGTGCAGTACCTGGGCCTGCGCCTGGCGCGCGGTGGCGACCAGCCGCTGTTCCGCATGCCCTACGACGAGAAGCTGATCGGCAACCCGCGCCTGCCGGCGCTGCACGGCGGCGTGGTCGCCGGCTTCGCCGAGACCGCGGCCACGCTGCACCTGATCCGCACGCTGGGCGGGGCCAAGTTCCCCAAGTGCATCGACTTCTCGATCGACTACCTGCGCGCCGGCCGGCCCGAGGCCACCTACGCCGCCTGCGAGGTGGTGCGCCAGGGCGCGCGCGTCGCCCTGGTGCAGGTGCGCTGCTGGCAGGGCCGGGGGCCGGAGCAACCCATCGTCGTGGCGCGCGGCCACTTCCTGCTGACCGAGGCCGAGGCCGCCGCGCCGGCCGGCGGCTGAGCGCCGGCGCCCCGCCCGGCTGGGCCGGCGCCGCGCCTCACGAGGTGTGAAGGAACCGTCGCGAGCGGGCTCAGCTTGCGCCGAGCAGCGCAGCCGTACTGGCGTACGGCGAGCAGCGCAGGCGCAAGACGGGCCCGCGCAGCAGGTTCATGCACACCTTGTCAGTGCCCGGCGAAGTCGACCAGGGTGAACAGCGGCAGCCCGCCGGCGCGCAGGCGCTCGGAGCCGCCCAGCTCGGGCAGGTCGACGATCGCGGCGCCCTCGATCACCGTGGCGCCCAGCTTCTCCAGCAGGCGCTTGCCGGCCATCATCGTGCCGCCGGTGGCGATCAGGTCGTCGATCAGCACCACGCGGTCGCCCGGCCGCACCGCGTCGGTGTGCATCTCCACCGTGGCGCTGCCGTACTCCAGCTCGTAGCTTTCCTCGACCGTGGTGTAGGGCAGCTTGCCCTTCTTGCGGATCGGCACGAAGCCGACGTTGAGCTCGTAGGCCACCACCGCGCCGATGATGAAGCCGCGCGCGTCCAGCCCGGCGATGGCGTCGGGCCGCACGTCGAAGTAGCGGTGCACGAACTCGTCGATCAGCACCCGGAACACCTTGGGGTTCTGCAGCAGCGGCGTGATGTCGCGGAACTGCACGCCCGCGGCCGGCCAGTCGGGCACGGTGCGGATGTGGCGGCGGATGTAGTCGGCGTTCAGCGCGTGGGGGGTGTGGTGGGTGGCCATGGTCGGGTCCTCATCCTCGCAGCAGGCTGGCCTCGGCCAGCGACAGGGCCTCGGGCAGGCCCGACAGCACCAGCGTGTCGCCGCCGGACAGCGGCAGCTCGTCCTGGGCCGGCAGCACGCGGCCGCTGGCCTGGCGCACCGAGACCACCTGCACGCCCATCGCCGGCAGCGCCAGGTCGCCCAGCGGCCGGCCCAGGCAGGCGGCGGCGGCCGGCAGCGTGACGCTGGACAGCCGGGCCTGCTGGCGCTCCTCGGCGGTGTCGTCGTCGGCGCCGTGGAAGTAGCCGCGCAGCAGGTGGTAGCGGGCGTCGCGGGCGTCGCGCGTCAGGCGGATCACCCGCTTCATCGGCACGCCCACCAGGGCCAGGGCCTGGGCGGCCAGCATCAGGCTGCCCTCGATGGCCTCGGGCACCACCTCGGTCGCGCCGGCGTCGCGCAGCTTCTCCAGGTCGGTGTCGTCGATGGTGCGCACGATCACCGGCACCCGCGGCGCGTGCGCGCGCACCAGCGCCAGGATCTTCAGCGCCGAGGGCGTGTCGTGGTAGCTGACGACCACCGCGCTGGCCCGTGCCAGGCCGGCCGCCATCAGGCTGGGCAGGCGCGCGGCGTCGCCGAAGACCACGCTCTGGCCGGCCGCCGCGGCCTTGCGCACGCGGTCCGGGTCCAGGTCCAGCGCCATGTAGGGGATGGACTCCTTGTCCAGCAGCCGCGCCAGGTTCTGGCCGCTGCGGCCGTAGCCGGCGATGATCACGTGGGCCTCGGTCTTGATCGACTTCTTGGCGATCGAGGTCAGCTGCACCGACTGCAGCAGCCACTCGCTGGCCGACAGCTTCATCACGATGCGGTTGGAGGCCATCACCACGAAGGGCGTGGCCAGCATCGACAGCACCATGCTGGCCAGCACCGGGCTGACCCACTGCGCCGCCACCAGGCCGCGCTCGGCGCCCAGCGTCAGCAGCACGAAGCCGAACTCGCCGGCCTGGGCCAGGTACAGGCCGGTGCGGATCGCCACCCCCGGCGTGGCGCCGAAGGCGCGCGCCAGCCCGGCCACCAGCACCGACTTGGCCAGCACCGGCACCACGCTGAGCAGCAGCACCACCGGCCAGTGGGCCAGCACCGCGCGCCAGTCCAGCTTCATGCCGATGGTGATGAAGAACAGGCCCAGCAGCACGTCGTGGAAGGGCCGGATGTCGGTCTCCACCTGGTGCTTGAACTCGGTCTCGGCCACCAGCATGCCGGCGACGAAGGCGCCCAGCGCCAGGCTCAGCCCGGCGTGCTCGGTCAGCCAGGCCAGGCCCAGCGTGACCAGCAGCAGGTTCAGGATGAACAGCTCCTCGCTCTTGCGCCGGGCCACCAGGGTCAGCCACCAGCGCATCGCGCGCTGGCCGCCGACCAGCAGCAGCGTCAGCAGCACGGCGGCCTTGACCAGGGCCAGGCCCAGCGCCACCGCCATGGCGCGGCCGCTGTCGCCCAGCGCCGGGATCAGCACCAGCAGCGGCACCACCGCCAGGTCCTGGAACAGCAGCACGCCCATCACCTGGCGGCCGTGCTCGCTCTCCAGCTCCAGCCGCTCGGCCATCAGCTTGACGACGATGGCCGTCGACGACATCGCCATCGCCGCGCCCAGCGCCACCGCACCGGGCCAGTCCAGCCCCCAGCGCACGCCCAGCCAGCCGAAGCCCAGCGCCAGCATCGCGTTGCCCAGCACCGCGCCCAGGATGGTCAGCAGCACCTGCGACAGCCCCAGGCCGAACACCAGCCGGCGCATGCTGCGCAGCTTGGGCAGGTTGAACTCCAGCCCGATCACGAACATCAGGAAGACCACGCCGAACTCGGCCAGGTAGCGCACGCCGGCCGAGTCCTTGGCCAGCGCCAGCGCGTTGGGCCCGATCAGCACGCCCACCGCCAGGTAGCCCAGCATCGGCGGCAGCCTGGCCATGCGGCAGGCCACCACGCCCAGCACGGCCGCCACGAGGTAGAGCAGGACGAGTTCGAGGGTGGTGGCCATTCGGCGGCGCGCGCATCGGGCGCCGGGGGCGGCGCCTAGAATCCAGGGGGCTTTTCCCGATGCTAAGCGAGCGCGCCGCACCGGCCGCGTGCCCCGCTGTCTCTCCCACCGCCCCGATGCCCGACACCCCCGCCTCCGACCCCGCCCGCGCGCTGCAGCTGGCCGCGCAGACCTTCGAGATCGAGGCCCGCGCGCTGCTGGGCCTGGCCGCGCGCCAGGGCGAGGGCTTCGCCGGCGCGGTGGCGGCGATGCTGGCCTGCCGCGGCCGCGTCATCGTGATGGGCATGGGCAAGAGCGGCCACGTCGGCCGCAAGATCGCCGCGACGCTGGCGTCCACCGGCACGCCGGCCTTCTTCGTCCACCCGGCCGAGGCCAGCCACGGCGACCTCGGCATGGTGCAGCCCGGCGACGTGGTGCTGGCCATCTCCAACAGCGGCGAGAGCGACGAGCTGGCCGCCATCCTGCCGGCGCTGCGCCGCCTGGGCGTCACCCTGGTGGCGATGACCGGCAAGCCCGGCTCCACGCTGGCCGGCCACGCCGACTGGGTGCTCGACAGCGGCGTCGACCAGGAGGCCTGCCCGCTGAACCTGGCGCCCACCGCCAGCACCACCGCGCAGATGGCGCTGGGCGACGCGCTGGCCGTGGCCCTGCTGGACGCGCGCGGCTTCAAGGAGGCCGACTTCGCCCGCTCGCACCCCGGCGGCGCGCTGGGCCGCAAGCTGCTGGTCCACGTCGCCGACCTGATGGTGCGCGGCGACGCCCTGCCCACCGTGGCGCCGGAGACGCCGTTCATCGAGATGATGCGCACCATGTCGGCCAAGGGCCTGGGCACCGCGCTGGTGGTCGCGCCCGACGGCGCGGGCCAGCGCCTGCTGGGCATCTTCACCGACGGCGACCTGCGCCGCCAGGTCGAGCGCGGCGCCGACCTGCGCACGCTGCGCGCCGGCGACGTGATGCATCCCCGGCCCAAGACCATCCGCGCCGACGCGCTGGCGGTGGCCGCGGCCGAGCTGATGGAGCAGCACCGCATCACCGCGGTGGCGGTGCTCGACGCCGGCGGCGGCCTGGCCGGCCTGCTGACCATCGGCGACCTGATGCGCGCCAAGGTGGTCTGAGCATGGCGGCGCTGCGCTTCCCGCCCGAGCTGCTGCTGCGCGCCCAGGGCCGCGGCCTGGGCCTGCGCGCGGCGATCTTCGACGTCGACGGCGTGCTCACCGACGGCCGCCTGTACATCACCGAGCAGGGCGAGACGATGAAGGCCTTCCAGGTGCTGGACGGCCACGGCCTGAAGCTGCTGGCCCAGGCCGGCATCGCGCCGGTGGTCATCACCGGCCGCGACTCGCCGCCGCTGCGCCGCCGCCTGGCCGACCTGGGCCTGGGCGACGCGCACTTCGGCGTGTCCGACAAGCTGGCCAGGGCCGAGGCCCTGCTGGCCGAGCGCGGCTGGGACTGGGCCGACATCGGCGTCATCGGCGACGACTGGCCCGACCTGCCGCTGCTGGCCCGCGCCGGCTTCGCCTGCGCGCCGGCCAACGCCCATGCCGAGGCCCGGGCGCTGGCCCACCATGTCACCGCCGCGCGCGGCGGCGAGGGCGCGGCGCGCGAGTTCTGCGACCTGCTGCTGATGGCCGCCGGGCGCTACGAGGCCCTGCTGCAGGCCCACCTGCAGTCGCGCCAGGGCACGCTGGACGCGCGCTGAGCGCCCGCCGCCCGCCTGCCGCCCGGCGATGAGCGCCCCGACCCCGCCGATCGCGCTGCACCTGCCCGACCTGCCCGAGGTCTCGGTGCAGCTGGGCGGCACGCCGCCGCCGCCCGGGCCGCGGCCGGCGCTGTCCTGGGGCTGGCGGCTGCGCCAGGCGCTGTCGACCTACCTGCCGCTGGGCCTGATGGCGCTGCTCGCGCTGTCCACCTGGTGGCTGGTGCGCCACACCCCCGCCGGCCCCGGCCCGGCGGCGCCGGCCGCGGTGCGCCAGACGCCCGACTACACGATGACCGGCTTCGCGGTGACGCGCTTCGACGCGCAGGGCCGCGTCGTGCTGCGCATCGCCGGCGACGTGCTGCGCCACTTCCCGGCCACCGACCGCATGGAGGTCGAGGGCGTGCGCATCCACGCCATCGCGCCCGACGGCCGCGTCAGCGAGGCCACCGCGCGCCGCGCCCTGGCCAACGGCGACGGCAGCGAGGTGCAGCTGCTCGGCGGCGCCCAGGTCACCAGCCAGCTGCCCGGCGGCGACACCCTGCTGCTGCAGGGCGAGTTCCTGCACGCCTTCCTGCGCTTCGAGCGGGTGCGCTCGCACCTGCCGGTGCGCGTGACCCGCGGCGGCACCGAGCTGCGCGCCGGCGGCCTGGACTACGACCACCTGCAGGGCACGCTGCAGCTGGCCGCCCCGGTGCGTGCCCACCTGCTGCCGCGCGCCCGCGCCGCGGCCGCCGCCTCCGGGAGCCCGCGATGAGCGCGCCGACCACCCTGCCCGCAGTGCCGCCGGCGCCGCTGGCCTACATCACCGGCGCGTCCAGCGGCATCGGCCAGGCGCTGGCGCAGCGCTTCCTGCGCGCCGGCTGGCGCGTGGCCCTGGTGGCGCGACGCGCCGAGGCGCTGCAGGCCTGGGCCGACGCCCAGGGCCTGGCGCCCGGGCGCATCGGCGTCTACGCCGCCGACGTGCGCGACGAGGCCGCCACCGCCGCCGCCGGCCGCGCCTGCATCGCCGCCCAGGGCCTGCCCGCGGTGGTCATCGCCAACGCCGGCATCAGCGTGGGCATGGACACCGCCGACCCGGCGGACCTGGCGGTGATGCGCGCCACGCTGGAGACCAATGTGCTGGGCATGGCCGCCACCTTCCAGCCCTTCGTCGGGCCGATGCGCGCGCAGCGCCGCGGCACGCTGGTCGGCATCGCCAGCGTCGCCGGCATCCGCGGCCTGCCCGGCCACGGCGCCTACTGCGCCAGCAAGGCCGCGGTGATCAGCTACTGCGAGAGCCTGCGCGGCGAGTGCCGGCCCGACGGCGTGCGCGTGGTCACCGTGGTGCCCGGCTACATCGACACCCCGCTGACGCAGCGCAACCGCTACCGCATGCCCTTCCTGCTGGACGTCGAGGCCTTCGCCGACCGCGCCTTCGCGGCGATCGAGGCCGGCGTTTCCTACCGCGTCATCCCCTGGCAGATGGGTGTGGTGGCCAGGCTGCTGCGGGCCCTGCCCAATGCGCTGTTCGACCGCATCCTGGCCGGCCGGCCGCGCAAGCGCCGGCAGCACGAGTAGCCCGGCGCCACGGCGCGCCCGACGGGCGCGCCGCCCATGAGAAAGGGCGCCCGAAGGCGCCCTGTTCATCGGCCGGACCCCGCCCGGGTGGGGGGTCGGCCGCTTGGCTTGGCTCAGTAGCCCTGGCTGCCGCCGCCGTAGCCGCCGCCGCCACCGCCGCCGCGCGGGCCGCGGCCGGTGCCGTAGGGGCTGCGGCCACCGCCGCCACCACCACCGTAGCCGCCACCACCACCACCACCGCCGCCGTCGCCGCCGCCGCCACCGCCGTAGCCGCCGCCGCCCCCGCCGCGGCCACCGCCGCCGTCGCCGCCGCCGCCACCGCCGGCGCCGCCGCCGCCACG
>Ga0255210_1000131_pt1 | contig 34858 bp, 54 predicted proteins | sample Miss_Yuk_RepA_8d_FD_188422 | JGI IMG/M metagenome (GOLD analysis project Ga0255210, IMG submission 188422) | Freshwater microbial communities from Mississippi River, Louisiana, United States - Miss_Yuk_RepA_8d | ecosystem: Environmental > Aquatic > Freshwater > River | place: USA: Louisiana...
CCTAGAGATGGTTACCACCGATGTAAGGAACGGTGGCAAGATTAAGGTTCAGACCTGGCACGAATGAAAGCTGGTCAATTAGTTGACCATGGATAAAAACTTATCCACTTTTCTTATGCAAAGTCTCTTCTCGACAAGGTATACTAGAACCATGAGCTACATCAAGTCGGGCGACCTCCTGGTCGACAAGACCTACGGAACCAAGTACATCGCTACCTCGGACAGCTTCATCAAGCGAGTCCCTGGCACCGGCGAGTTCCTGGATGATTGGAGTTTCGTCCCAGCGGTTAACATCATCAATCCTGTCACGGGAGCCAAGGGTTCTATTCTTGTCTCCCACGTCACCAAGGTGGAGGTCAATCAGTGAAACTTAACTGGCTAGGCAAGACGTTCCTCGGCGTTGCTGGGGCTTACGCAGTCGGCAAGGTGTTGGAGAACGCCACCGGCGGCGATGATCAGTTCACGACCGAAGAGGTCCAGGCCATGGCAGATGCGACCAAGGCCAACGACCCCGCGCGGTTCTGCGAGATCTATAAGGCTCGCCGGCCGTGGGCCGATAATGAGCTGCTCGTTTCCGAGTGGCGGATGTTCTGTACCAAGCTCCTCTGAGAAAAAAATCACCAACGAAAAAAATAAAAAAGTTGGTGCAAAGTTCGAAGACAACGGTTTAAGATCAGATTATCAACGCGGCAATCGAGCCGCAACCCAAGGAAAAGGAAAGTTACAAATGAACACGCAGGATACGACGATCACCACGAAGCTCTCGGCCATTGACAAGGCGCTTGCCGCCGCTCAGGCTCGCAAGGCTGCCAAGGAGGGTACCGATACGGCCCCCAAGGCACGGCCTTCGAAGCCGAAGGGCGAGAAGATCAAGGTCGATGACGCTGCCAAGGCTGCGGCGAAGTCGGCAAAGGAAGAGGCCCGTAAGCAGCGTCAAGAGCAGCTCAAGCAGCAACGTGAGGCTCGTCGAGCAGCCAAGGCTGCCGAGCGTGGTGAGGCCAAGACTCCTCACATGAAGAAGATTGAGAAGGCTGCGGCGGCGCTGCCGGCGATGACCGACGCTACGCAGATGTCCTTCAACGAGATTACCACGAATCTTTCGGCCGCGCAGATCACGGCGCTGGCTCTTCATCTCCAGCACTTCAACCGTGTCAAGGCGACCGAGCGAGCTCTCAAGCAGGAGCTCGAGGCGGGGCAGCAGGTTCGCATCGTCGGCGGGCCTACCAAGCACGTCGGCAAGATTGGTACGGTTGATCGTGCACAGCGCATCCGCTGCTTCGTCAACATCCCGGGGGTTCGTAAGCCAGTTTACCTGTTTACGTCGGATGTCGAGGCGCTCGCAGAAGAGATGCTGGCCACGGGTACGGAGGGTTGATCTTACCTAGGTCCGTCGAGCGGGAGGATTGAAATAGAGCCTCCTCGCTCTCCCCATAGTTCAGCGGATAGAACGCAGGTTTCCTAAACCTGATGTCGGAGGTTCGAATCCTCCTGGGGAGGCTGCAGCATTTCGCTGCTAACAATATAAGGAAACAGAGTATATGAGCAAGAATGTTAAGCGTGCACTTGGTAAGGTCTACACTGCGTACATCGTCCGTGATGCGAACAGCCGTCGGTTCCTCAACCAGCGGTCGTATACGGGTCGCCGTCGTGGCCAGTGGGGTCTCATGGGCGATGCGCAGATCTTCTATTCGGAGGCGCAGGCTCAGTCATGTGCAGGCAACATCAATCGTCGCCGGCCAGAGGGCTACTCGGCCTTCTTCGCCGAGGTCATTCCTGTCAAGATGCGCGGCCGTGGCCGTCGAATCGACGACTGATTGATTAACTGATACACCCCCAAGGGGAGGGTTATAATATCCCCTATCAGCGCTCAGGTGGCGGAACAGGTATACGCAGCGGACTTAAAATCCGCGGACCATCGGTCGTAGGGGTTCGATTCCCCTCCTGAGCACCCCTTCGATCTTTGACAACTTGGCGTTCTTGTTACGAGCCGTTCTGGCGGAACTGGTAGACGCAGGGGACTCAAAATCCCCCGCCTTCGGGTGTGTGGGTTCGAGTCCCACGGACGGCACAATGCACCAATAGCTCAGCCGGATAGAGCATCCGCCTTCTAAGCGGCAGGTCGGTGGTTCGAATCCACCTTGGTGCGCTTCTTTTAGATACAATTCAATTCTAACGATTATATTATGTAGGTGTGCGGGTGTAACTCAGTGGTAGAGTGTCAGCCTTCCAAGCTGTTCGTCGCAGGTTCGATCCCTGTCACCCGCTCGAATGGAGAGATGTCCGAGTGGCTTAAGGAGCAGCATTGGAAATGCTGTGTATCTTAACGGGTACCCAGGGTTCGAATCCCTGTCTCTCCGCCGAGGAGTAGCTCAGTCTGGTAGAGCATCGCGTTTGGGACGCGAGGGTCATCGGTTCGAATCCGGTTTCCTCGACAAATCTGTAAAACATTGGGGAATCGTTCAATGGCAGGACAAGGGACTTTGAATCCCTTTATCTAGGTTCGAATCCTAGTTCCCCAACCAGTTTGTACATCAGTATCTAACAGCTTATAATAATAGAGATTTTGGCCCCGTCGTCTAAAGGTCAGGACCCGACGCTTTCAATGTCGATATCAGAGTTCGAGTCTCTGCGGGGTCGCCATACTTATCTTCATGGATATCAAACGCAGGTGGAAAAGCCTTTCATTTAAGGTAGAACATCTTCGTCTAGAACTCGAAGAACGTGAGGAAAAGATCCGCGAACTAGAAAGAGAGTTCATGGAAGAACTAACTCGCGTAGAAGTAGAAGACTTACCTGGAATAGAACCAAAACCGCTCGTAGGTACTGTTGAGCAGAATCAACCACAAGTAGTAGATAAAACTGACGAGCCAGAAGAACAATCGGATAAGGAACCAGAGGAAGTTCCTCCAGCCGAAGTAGCGGCAGGTCCAGAGGAAATGAAAAAACTCTGGAAAATGATAGCTAGTGTTGCGCATCCAGATAAAACGAATAACGATCCTCGCAAAACAGACTTATATAAAAAAGCCGCTGCTGCCTGGAAATCCAAGTCTTACGACGAACTATACCGCATCGCTCTTGAATTAGGAATAGATCCTCCCGATGCCTCTGACGAGTCAGTGGCAATATTGAATGGTATCTCGTCCGACCTGGAAAAGAAGTTAAAAGAAAGTGAAACGTCGATTTTGTGGTTGTGGGGTACGACGTCTCGCGAAAAAAGGTTGAGTATTTTAGATCTCTATTTGCGATCTCGCGGGAAGAAAAGAAAACAAAATCCCTAGAAGGCAGATAATTAACTACCGAAATGAGATACATCTTTTTGGTATTTGCTCTCTGCGGTTGCGTACCAGCAAAATCGCAAAAACAAATAAAACATGCACCATCGCAGTGTATACAAACCATCCAAGGTAGATACCTTTACATAGAAGAATGCGAGCAATGGAGACACGTTCCACCATCTGACTCACAATCGATTCTACCTCCTTGAAAACAAAGATTTTGCCGCTCTAGCATAGCGATCATGCACCTCACTTGTAATGAGGATCAGGTGGGTTTGACTCCCACGGGCGGCTCCAATGGAACGGTGCCCGAGTGGCTAAAGGGAGCAGACTGTAAATCGCACCTATAAAAGTTAGTCAATATAATATATATTACTATGGTGCGATGTGCTAAATGTTCTATAGAGATTGATGGTTCATATGGAAGTGGAAAGTTTTGTTCTAGAAAGTGTGCTAATTCTAGGACTATTTCTGAAGAACATAGAATAAGGGTGAGCAAAACTCTTATCTCTAAATTTGCGAAAAATAGAATAACAAGAAATTGTTTAACGTGTAACAAACAAATTACTACGACGGAAAAAAGAAATCAAAAGTATTGCGATTCTACTTGTGCTGATAAGCGCAAGATGCTTGATGTCAATAGAAAAAACGAAGTTTCGACCATTTGGTCGATGAGTTCTAGAACGAGATGTAAAATTCTAAAAAGAATGGGGAAAGGATGCTGTCGTTGTGGGTGGGATGAAGCATCTTGCGACTTACACCATGTTAGAGGAAGAAAAATACAAAATGCAAATGATGATAGCAATCTGACACTTTTGTGTCCTAATTGTCATAGATTGTATCACAGCGGTAAGATTGGTCCAAATGACGTAGTAACATTAGATGTTTATTTAAAGGATTGGAAAGATTATTATTTTGGATGATTGACTACGGAGGTTCGAATCCTTCCCGTTCCACAATATATATGAATGTTAGGGCGTGTAGCTCAGTTGGGAGAGCGCCAGCTTTGCAAGCTGGATGTCGTCGGTTCGATCCCGTCCATGTCCACTCTTTAGGTCAGTAGCTCAGTTGGTTAGAGCACCACCCTGATAAGGTGGGGGTCGGCAGTTCGACTCTGCCCTGACCTACCAGTCTGTCTCAACAACAACAAAGGAAACATGGAAAAGAACAAGAAGCGTGCAGTGTCTGGAGACTTCGTCACTCGCGACAATGCAGAAGGTTCGTGGATGATTACAGGCATCGTATACAACTACGAGCTCAACACATACCAGGCTCGTGTCATCAAGGTCGGCAATCCAAGCAATGTTGATTTCGTAGACCCATCGACATTGACAGTGATCGAAAAAAAGTATTAATGCCGTGCAAATAGACGGCTGAAGATGGTATATTAAGACCATCAAACGGGTCTGTAGCTCAATTGGCAGAGCATTCGGCTTTTAACCGACAGGTTGTGGGATCGTCCCCCACCGGACCCACTGGAGGAAACAATGCGAGACTGCGTTAGTTGTGGTGCACCATTCGACCCCCATTCACTCGCCAAGCGCCTCGCCGGCGGACGGATCAATACTTGCCCCGATTGCAGCGATGAACCCGCTGTCAAGTATCTTGGTCTGTCCGCCGGCGACGGCAAACAGGGAAGCCTCACCGTCCTCAAGTTCGACTCCCAAGAGGATCGCGAAGAGTACCGCCAGGCTTGGTGGGTCAACTCCGGTATGATGGTAGGCAAGTCCTGCCAGATGGGGTACCAAAAGAGAACCCCAAACGTTAAGTTTCAAACAGTTACCCAGTCAACCGCCACCAATCACAAAGGTAGGGCCTAAGTATCGGTAATCATTATGGTTTATTTTCTGTGCAAAGTGCGTGGAAAAGGCTGTAATATAGAACTATGGCAAGAACGCCAAGAAGACAGATTACCTGGAAAGTGGATCGTAAAGCAGACCCACCAACCAGACACAGGCAGTATTTCCCTGACTCGCCCATTGATGAAGCCTCGCGCGAGAAGTACGAGAAATGCCTGATTCCTGGCGGTATGTTCGTTCTTAAAACAGCCTTGCGCGTTCCACCTCGCAACAGCGGGTTCGAAGAACCACCTTTCCCTTACGCCATCGAGTCGTGGTATGTCACCGATACGCTGGCCGGTATGACAGGGGACGTGGCCATTTACACCGGTACCGTCAGGGTAGAAGAACATGCAGGCAAGGGTCTTATCCGTGTACCCCGTCACTCCTTCATCATCCGGGGCGGTAGGTACCTCATGACCAACCTAAACCTGCTGGATCCGGTCATCCAGGAGCTCCCAGGACACACTTGAAGGGCCTAGGATAGGGTAACCTATGGCCAGCCGGCCAAAAGCCCTTTAAAGAGCTCCTGGGTGACCCCAGAAATTGGCTAAAGATTTAGCCAGTTGGATAGTTTGACCTGGTCAAAAACTTATCCACTTAGCCTGTGCAAAGTTCAACCCAAGGATGGTAGGATAGATCTATGCCAAGGATCGTTACGCCCCAAGCTCGCATTACGCAGCTGGCCGAGAGTCTCTACCCGGGTCGCACTGTCAAGGTAACCGGCGAGCGCCCGCCCATGCGTGGTGGCAAGAAGCGTCCCTTCACGGCCTATCTGTACGTGGACGGCAAGGTAGTAGCCACCGCCCAGGAGCGGGACTGGCGTACTGCCTACAAGACTCTCCAAATCAATATCAGCAAAGGAAGCATCCTGTGACCAAAGACGACAAGATTCGTACATACAACCGTCTCCAAGGAACCATGGCAGTCGTCGACGAAATCGTCCGCCTGTATAAGCCGGAAGCTCCCGTGTTGGCAGAGCTCCTGATGGCCTATCAGGCACTGAAGATGGCCCAGAACGAGCTGGGATGGGATCCCGGTGGAAAAGTCTCCGAGACTCATGCAAAGTGACCAACCAGTAGGATAAGATAAGAAAGTCAAAGGAAACAACACATGACTACGATGCAAGTCCGTACGTTCCTCAAGGTCGCTCCTCTCCTCCCCGGCGAGACCTCAGTTCTCCTGCGCGGTGCCCACGGCATCGGCAAGTCCCAGGTCGTCCGTCAGGTGGCCAAGCATTTCAACCTTCCAGTCACCGACCGTCGCCTCTCGCAGATGTCCGAGGGTGACATGATCGGCCTTCCCTCAACGGATGGTGAGGTCACTCGTTTCAATCCACCGGATTGGTACAAGGCTGCGTGCAAATCACCTGTCTGCCTCTTCCTCGATGAGCTCAACCGAGCCACCCCCGAGGTCATGCAGGCTGCCTTCCAGATCGTCCTCGATCGCGAGCTCAATGGCTGGAAGCTTCACCCCAACACTCGCGTCTTTGCAGCAATCAACACAGGCGGCACGTATACCGTCAACGAGATGGATCCTGCCCTCCTCGATCGTTTCTGGACGGTCGACCTGACTCCTGATACGCAGGACTGGCTGACCTGGGCCAAGGAGTCTGGTAAGGTCCACGACAACGTTGTCACCTTCATCGCTGGCAACGAGAAGTGGCTCGACCCGCCCAAGGGTGGCGACCCGGGTGCCGTCAGCCCGTCGCGTCGAAGCTGGGAGCGGCTCAGCAATGCGCTGTGTCTCGCCAACGTGGCCGAGTTACCGGACGATCCGATGTTCTATCCTCTCTGCCTCGGTTACGTTGGCACCGAAGCCACCATCGCCTTCCACGGCTATGTGAAGACGATCGATGCCCAGGTCACCGGCCAGGAGATCATCGAGGAGTTCGACAAGGTCAAGAAGAAGATCGACCGCCTCGGACAGGAGAAGCTCAATATCGCCATTGAAAAGATGGCCGACTACGTCACGAAGAACCTCGCGACCCTGGACGACAACCAAGGTAAGAACCTCCGTGCCTTCATGAACCACCTGCCTGCCGAGCTTCGGGTGTCCGCCTGGAGCAAGCTGACGGCTGGTGGAGTCGAGAAGTTGGAGCTGGCCAAGTCTGTCCACAAGTGGTGTGTCGATGGCATCCTCAGCGTCTTTGGTGTCGATAAGGGCGCCGAGACAAAGACGCCTGCCACACCCGCCAAGAAGGGCAAGAAGTGATGAGGCCCGATGATCGAATTCGATCGTCAATTGTGGTGGGACCGAGCTTGGGCCAGGTTCAAACGCCAGGTTCGTAAGGGGACTTCTCGAAAGAAAAAAGCTCAGGCTGAACACCAGTGGTACCGCGATGCCTTGCACGTCGATAAGATGCGCGCCGTGGTCGACTGGTGTTCTTCCAAAGGCATCAAGGTTCAATTCGGCAAGAAGCCAGGAGGAATGTACAATGCTATCGACAAAACGATTACGATTGCTTGTCGTGCTGCGCCCGAGAAACAGCTCTACATGCTCCTCCACGAGTGTGGACACCACCTCATCGGATTTGACGAACACGACGAACGCTTCGGTATGGGTTATCCCTATGTCGAAGACTCGAACATCAATTCGACGTTTCAGCATCGGCTCGCCTGCCTGGAAGAAGAGATGGAGGCTTGGCACAGGGGTTGGCGCCTAAGCAAGCGCTTGCACCTAAACCTCGAAAGGGAACATTTCGACAAAGTCAGGCTTGATTGCCTGCGTAGCTACATCAAATGGGCCAACGGCAGATCGCTCATGAACGCATAATAAAAAAATTCTGCCGGTTCATGCAATGTTCGTCCACGACGTGGTAGTATAGATTTATATGGCAAACAACGAAACCGACATGGTCAACGAAGTCATCACCAACGACGAGGTCGACGAGATCACTCGTGCGGCCCGGGCTGAACAGACCAAGTTGGCTTCAAAGCCCGTCATCGATCACCTCGAAGACGCCGTCGGCAAGGACCCGTTTGGCAACCCCGTCCTTCTCGCCAAGGTCGGAGACCGTATCATCATCGAACGCTACGCCACCGTTCTCAGCCACAAGCCCTGGCTCGATACGAAGACGTACGTCATCACCAACGTCGATGGCGTCACCGGTGACCTCGTCCTCATGGACACTGACCTCGGGCAGCAAGCCGGATCCAACTACATCACCGGCACGAAGGCCGGCTATCGTTTCAAGCTGCCCAACTCCAAGAGCATGTCCATCGGCAAGCGCAAGCGTGGCCGTCCGCGCAAGAACCCCACTGGCGCGCCTGAACCCGTCAAGCCCGTGCAGCTTGGACCAGATGGCAAGCCCGTCGCCAAGAAGCGAGGTCGTCCCGCGGGTACGAAGAACCGTCCCAAGGAAGTTATCCGCGCCGAGAAGCGTGCCAAGCTCGAGAAGCGCAAGGCTCGAGGCAGCAAGAAGAAGGCCAAGCGATGACATTCGAAGAGTACATGGACGCTGCGGCCCTTCTACGCAAGTACGCTCGGGCAGTCGAAACCCACCTATACATGGAGATGCGGATCGACGAAGCCCACCGAGCCATCGAGCTAGCAGAAAAGCTGGCCAACTCGCTAGAGGCTGCAGCGGCCGGGCTGGATACGACAGTACCACCCTCCAGCAACTAATAAAAACGCGCGAGATTTTTTGCGCAAAAAGTTCTTTGTTTTCATGCAAAGTCTAAGGAAAACGAGGTAGAATAGATCTATGTTCAGCCAGTGCGAGACCGACTACAACCTCGATCGCCACCTCATCGCGTTCCTGCAGGACACCCCGTTCTTCGCAGAACTGTCGCGCTACATCCGTAAGGTGCCCACCAAGGACCTCCCCACGGCCGGTGTCACCTACGACCAAAAGTACGACGACATCACGATGTACTGGAACCCTGAGTTCTTCGCCTCCCTCTCCGACCAAGAAGTCCGTGGCGTACTCATCCACGAGTTCTATCACCTCATCTTCCAACACATCTCGGCTCGCCTCAAGAAGCCGGCGAAGATGTGGAACGTCGCCACCGACCTCGCCATCAACTCCATCATCGTCTCCGGCGAGAACAAGAACGCAACCCTGCCCAAGGGCGGCCTCATCCCAGGCGTCTTCCCCACCGCTCCCGACGACGATAAACCCCTCACTAAGGAACAGAAGGACGCCATGCCCATGGCCAGCCTCATCGAGTCCTTCCCCCACTCCCAGGCCTCCGAGTGGTACTTCGACCGCCTGAAGCAAAAGGCCGAACAAGTTCAACAACAAATGCAACAGTCTTGCCCTCGCCACGGCAAAGGCAACCCCAACCAGGGTTCCGGTAGCGAGCAGGAACAGGACCAGAATAATTCAAATAATTCGGATAAGGGAAACAAGGCCGGAAATAAAAAGAATAAACAGAAGGGCACCGAGAAGGATCAAGACCACGGTCAAGGTGGCCACGACCACGATAAGGATGCAGCCCCTTGCACCTGTGGTGAGGATTGGCTGGACTCGATGGACGACCACTCTGGCTGGGAACAAATCCCAGAAGAACTTCGCGAGAAGGTGAAGGGCCAGGTCGCCAACATCGTCGAGAAGGCCGTCCGCCAAGCAGACTCGCAAGCCAATGGCTGGGGCAACATCCCCGGTCATCTCCGCGAAGAGATTCGTAAGTCGGTCATCCGCGTCGTCGACTGGAGAAACGTCCTTCGCAACTTCGTCGGTAGCCTGGAACGCGGCAACAAGACCACCTCGATGAAGCGCATCAACAAGCGCTACCCATACATCCACCCCGGCTCGAAGCGAGGCTACACCGCCAAGCTCCTCATCGCCGTCGACCAGTCAGGCTCCGTCTCCGACCAAATGCTCTCTCTCTTCTTCGGCGAACTCGCCTCTCTGACGAAGCGAGTCTCGGTCACCATCCTTCCCTTCGATTACACCGTCGACGAGAAGAACATGGTCGAATGGAAGAAGGGTACCAGCCCCGACATCAAACGAGTCCGAGGAGGCGGCACCGACTTCGACGCCCCCACCAAGTTCGCCAACGATCCCAAGAACCGTGGCAAGTGGGATGGCATGCTCGTCCTCACCGACGGCGAATGCTCGGCTCCCGGTCCCTCTAGAATCAAGCGTGGCTGGGTCCTTGGTCAAGGCTGCAAACTCCACTTCGCCACCGACGAGATCACTATCTCCCTGGACCCCAACCCCCAAAAGTCCGGCGCCTGGCGGTGATCATCCTCCCGCGCGCCCGCAGGGGCGCGACGCGTTCGCCCCCGATGCCCGCGTAGAAATAATCTCCCGATTTATTTCATCCGGGAATATAGTTAGCTGGCATGAACTTCCTTCCCGTCGTCCTAGAACTGGTCGGAGCATACGCTGCGACCTCTCTCGCTTTCGCCTCAGGCTACGCAGCCTACCTAACCACCACAGGACGCCGGACAAATTTAAAATGGGAAAACATCCTGTCCTTCGGCATCCTCACACCAACAATCTGGGCAGGCATGTCCGCACTAACAGGTCTACTCGGCGCCTACTGGGGACTACTCCCTCCAAACCTATCAGTCCTCGCCTACGCCGCAGCCGCTAGCCTCATTCCAGCCTCGGCCCTCTCGGCTTCGGTCATCGACGACATCAACACACCATCACCCTCCCCCAGCAGAGAAACGAGTCGCAAATCCATCTCAGCCCCCAAGAGACCATCCTCTAATCCCCCACCCCCTCGCTACTGGTGACCCATCTCCCCAGAAGCAACTCGGGTTAATTCAACCTCGATCTTCCCCGTCGGACGGCCGAGCCTCCTCGCGCGGGAGAAGACAAATAAAAAAAGGGCCGCACCCGAAGGTACAGCCCTAAAGGCCTACGGCCCAACCCACCCTCAACAGGGTACCTGGCTAGCAGGCACCTTCGCCACCCGATAGAACGGCTTACAGGTAACCAAGAAATCCTCCGGCTCGGCATCGAACGCCACACCGGCCACCAACGAGGGCTTACCACCCATGATGATGTTGCCAGTTCTATCTCGATACTTCACCACGTACACAGGCTCCTCGTCGCCAGGGAACTGGGCGAGCATGTCGCGGTCGAACGGGATACACTTCCAGGCCTGAGAGATACTGTTTTTCGGCATACTCCCAGTATACAACAACAGCCATAAAAAATGCACGCAACTTTTGCGCAATTTTGCATACACTTTCATGCTAAGCTGATACTTATATGTTGGAGTCTCATCTTCACTGACGAAGCTTTTATGCCGTCGATACCGTGACCTATTGACGCCCACCACGTGGACCTATAGCCATAACTCCTGGGTGCTGAGAGCGGGGTCCGTGACCTAATGAGTCCGAGTGGCAATTTGTGTGGGGAGGAGTGGGGAGAAGTGGTATTTGGGGGTATTATTCTTGGGGGAATTTGAGGGCTTTGTGAGCTAGCCGAGCGAGGAGTTCTTGTTCTGCTGGGCCTGATGAGTCGCCTTTGGGGCCTGTGGGACCTTGGGTACCTCTTGGACCTGGGTCGCCTTTGGGTCCGGGTTCACCTTTGTCGCCTTTGGTACCTGGTTGGCCAGGGATACCTTTTGGACCTGTGTCTCCCTTTGGGCCATGGGGACCTGGTTTGCCTTGTTGGCCTGTATCGCCTTTGGGGCCTTGGATACCTTGTTGGCCTTTTGGGCCTGGTTCTCCTTTGTCTCCTTTATTGCCTTTTGGGCCGGTGGGTCCTGGGATGCCTTGAGGGCCTTGGGGACCGGTATCGCCCTTGTCTCCCTTGTCGCCTGGTTCTCCTTTGTCTCCTTTGGGGCCTGTAATTCCTTGGGGGCCTGGTGTGCGTTTGAGGTTGTGGAGTTGGAGTAGTGTATAGGAGGAGGTTGCTAGTGCGAGTAGGGAGAGAAGGGTATTTAGCATGAGGGAGATTCTATAACGTTTTTAGGATTCGTCTCCGCCCGGGGAGCGTTGTTTGTACATTTGACTTGTGAGGGCTATAATTACCGGTTCGATATGCCGTTCTTGGTTGTGTTGCCGTTGTTTCTTGTCGGGTTGATTGGGGCCTGGTTGGCCAAGGGTATATCCGATGGATCTTTTCCTTGGTGGTTGCCTGTGTTGCCGTCCGTGGGGACTGGGTTGTTGTGGGGATGGGTATCCAGGCGGTGTTCGGATTTGTCCCTTGCGACCGTGGTATTCGACGTCGTATATACCGGAGCTTTTCTAGCTGGATTCTTGTTGTTGGGGGACCGGTTGTCTGTCCTGCAGTCGTGTGGCGTCGGGTTGGCTTTATTGGGTGTGGCGTTGATGTCGCTTTGAGGAGATTTAGGAATTGTCTCCGCCCGGGGAGATATATAGATCGAGCGCTTATGTTGACGGTGTTGGGAATATTGGGCACGATTGTGGCATATGGCTTTGCCGGATACTTTAGAAAGATGTCCGTCGATCGGATCCATCCGTATCAGCTTCAGGTTGTGGCGGGTTTTGTCTACGGGGTTCAGATTCCTATTTGGTTGTGGTTGGTTGGTCGTAATCCTTTGATTGGGAGTTACGACCGTGTCGGGGTCGGGTATGGTGTGGCGTGTTTGGTGATGAACGTGATTGGTGCGGCTTTGTTGGGAAGCCTGTTGAAGTCGAGTGATTCTCCTGGGGTGATCACGTCGTTGACTGCGATGTACCCGGTGGTGACCGGATTGTTGTGTTGGGGATTATTGGGCGAGGAATATACTCCTAGGAAGTTGATCGCCATCGCGTTGATGTTGTTGGGAGTTGCCTTGTTCAGTTACTGAGTGTTTTTTGTTTTTGTCTCCTCCCACGACGTATAGTTATTCCCCATGAAGATACAACTAGGCGATTTAAGAAGATTGATCCGAGAGGTTTTAAGAGGCGCAGAGGCGCCTGAAGAAGCTCCTCTTGGTCAGATCGCATTTTCCCCTCATCGACTCGAAAAAGGTATTTTCAAGGGAGAGCCGAACACGCCTGCGGAAAAAGCTCTCTACCAAGCCTTCATGGATCACCTTCATGCCAACGTTCCGCTATCCGGCGAAGCTGCTGCGATGGTGAAGTCCTTATTGGATAGTGGTAATTACTCAAAGCTGTTTAAAGAGCCGAGCGTGGCTACCGTGTATCGAGGAATGACCGTGTCCGAAGATTGGCTCAGGGGCGTGTTGGATCTTCCTCTAGACGAGGAGATTTCTCCTTCTGGTAAAGCTGCTGTGTCGTATGTGTTGAGTCCTAGTCGCGGCGATGCGATGAGTTGGTCTCGTTCCAAGCAGACTTCAAGCAGGTTTTCTATGACGAAGAGCGGTGCGAAGAGCAAGCCTGATTTTGAGGTGGTGCTGGTTGCCAGTGTGGCCGAAAATCCAGGGATCTTCTTAGACATGACTGGTCTTTATAACGTGGATGAATTTAACGCGTTCCGTAAAGAGAGAGAAATAGCGAGCATGGGCGATGTCACAATATCTCGTATAGAATGGACTTCGGCACAGAAGGCTATCGAAAAACGCAAGAAGATGCCTTTCAGCAAGTTTAAGAAGATGTTTCGTTGAGACATAGAGCACACTAGAGTATTATAAAATTAGTTGGAAAGAAGAAGAAACGTGGAGATAGGCGATTTGGTAATGCCTGTAAGGGAAGAGGAATTTTTATTCTTGTCTCCCGAAGGCGCAGTCGATCCATTAGAGATCGATTGGGATAGATCAAGCATAGGAATCGTGTTGCAAGTCGTAGACTTTAATCCTCCGCGACAATACAAAAGAGTCAGAGTTGTTGTCGATGGATTGATTGGTTGGACGTATTCAGACTACCTAGAGCCCATAGTCGACGAACCCAGACGATAAAGCGCCGTACATTTGGAGATCTATGGTGTAGTCTATTCCAATGATCGGTTGGTTGTTAGCCTGGGGCGTTTCGTATTTGTTTGGTGCTGGTTGGGCTTTCGTTGGAAGCTTATTGTTGGCTGTATTCTTTCCACGATTGACGCAGGTATTATTTGCTACAGTCGTTTTTCCCGTGTATACCCTGTTTTTTGGAACGTGGGCTTTTATTTTGGGATGGGTATTTGATCGGCATGAATTTGTCTTAGAAGCCTGGAAGTCTTGTATCTTTTGGGCTGCTATTCCGGTTGGTTTGTTGTCGTTATATTTCGCGAGAAGCGTAAGAGAAATCGGATTAGATCGATTGCGCGGCGAATGATTTTTTATGACGCAATAGTTATTTGAATGGTGGGTCGTCGACGGGGAGCTTCGGTAAGGGTCGGCGACCTGGTGCTTCCACTCGACGAAAGAGAGTTTTTGTTTTCGACGCCGAGCAAGATAGAGACCGAGGAAGACCCGATCGAAGTAATATGGGAGTTTATTCCTGGTATTGTGATTGGTATTTTGGAATTTGATCCTCCCCAGGAATATTGTCAAATTCAAATAATTGTTGAAGACATTGTTGGTTGGACGTATTCCGACTATGTTAGAGTCATTAGCAAAGTTAAAGGTAGTTACACCTAAAACGTTACGATATAAATTAATCATTAATGGCTCGGGGTTTTGAGGTAGGCGAATTGTTAGAGATTCATCCAGGGTACGTCAGTGGTATCTGGCTTCGTCCGGACAACAAGAAAGCCATGCGTGTAAACGATACGGGCAGGTTGCTAGCACCTGGTAGGCTGGTGTTGGTTTTAGAAACTGATGGTCGTGAGGTACTCGTTATGGGGTGCACCGGCGCCGTCGGCTGGACTTGGGATAGTCGCTTGCGGAGGTTGGGTGATTAGGGTCGGTAGTCTGGTCATTCCCGTCGAGCACGAGGAATTTTTGTTTATGAAGTCGGATGGTTTGGACTATGAACTTGATCCGATCGAAGCCATATGGGACGAAGGAATCGGCGTCGTATTGGAGATTCTTGACTTTAATCCGCCGAGAGAGTATAAGAGAGTTCGAATAATGGTAGGAGAACGTATCGGTTGGACGTATTCCGATTACGTGACAAAAGCTTAATCTTCAGTTATACTTAATGACATGCGGATTAGGTTGGGCGAACTCAAAAAACTGATACGTGAAATGTTGGTCGTACGGACCATGGTCGCGCCCAGTAAAATATCTGGTGAAGGTTTATACGCGGCAACTTTTATACGAAAAGGAGATATCGTTTCGAAGTGGGTCGAGGGTGTAGATAAGACGTTTCCAGGGAGTTACCCTGACAGCCTGCCAGTTGAAGACTGCGAATCTTTTAAGAAGTTGGCGTCGTGGGATGGCGATAACTGGTATTTGTCTGGTGACGATGGCATTTATTTTAATCACTCTGAAGATCCAAACGTGAGGGTAGTGATGGGCAGGGGTTCACCTTCTACGTGGGATAGGGTCGCTATCAGAGACATAATGCCTGGCGAAGAACTAACAATGGATTATAGAGAAGTTGGTCTTGACTTCATCTGAGGGCTTTGACATTGCCATTCAACGACAATGTCATAGTGCAAGTGGGCGACATGGTGACGCCGCGAGACGAAGACGAATTTTTGTTTTTGGATCCGGGAATGCCAGCACCGAAAGAAGCTCCAACAGAAATATTTTGGAGTGGGTCGGTCGGCGTCGTGTTAGAGGTCGGAAGTCTGGAACCCCAGAAAACGTATCGACGAGTGAGAATAATGGTCGATGGAGTCATTGGTTGGACTTATTCCGACTATCTACAAATTGTTAGAAGATAAATTAGAATATAATTACTTGTAATGAAAACATCGAGCGTACCCAAATTAATCCACGAGGCTATGATAGCGGTAGCCTCCAAAGATAATCCAATTACTGTTTGGCCAAAAGTTGGACCTTCGGGCGGTTTGATGTGGATCGTTAAGGATGCTTTAAGAACTGCGGTGGTCGATACGGAGACTGGCGTAGTTCACGGCAATTGGGCAGTAGAAAGCAACGAAGCATTCGAAGCCATAGTTGGTGCGTTACAAGAATGGTATGCTACTGATAGAGAATCCTATGGCGGCGAGAACATCATGAAGGTCAAAGAAGAACTAAAAGACATAGAAGGTTTTTAGGTACGATCTCGCCCGCGTTAGTTTAATTTTCAACTATGATTTCTATTTAAGTTCATATTTATTTCGTGAACAAATTAGAATACCGACTCGACCATGAAGTCGACGAAGGTTGGCACGTTAATTGGGAAGATGGTATCTGTACATACGTCGATGAGTATGGTGTGCTAATTGTCGAAAGAAAGCTACACCGCCATCCATTCGGAACCGAGTACGCAGAAACGATAGAAGAGTAATCCTTCTGTAGAGTTAGAGTGTATAGTTATTTGCGTGATTAAAACTTCAGAATTTGACAAGATCTGCGGTAGCACGCCGCTAATCAAGGTGAGTGAAAAGCTTTACGCAAAGCTAGAGACTTACAATCCAACAGGATCCGTCAAGGATAGAATGATATCCTACGTTGTTGCGAAGGCACTTGGCACGGGATCTATTGGGGTCGATACTATATTGTGCGAGGCGACAAGCGGTAACTCAGGCATATCGCTGTTTGCGTTGCGTCATCTTCATGCCTTCGAACATGTCTGAAGAAAGAAAGCAGATGATGAGGGTTTATGGAGCTGAGATCGTTGAGGCACCACCCAGCGATTTTGAAGCTGCTATCAGAATGAGAGACGAATTCTTGGCCGCGAATCCTGGTTCCTGGTCACCAATGCAGTTTAGCAATCCAGAAAATATCGAGTGCCACCAGAATAAGACTGCGCCTGAAATTGCGATGGCGCTATGGTTGATGAACGAAAAGTGGTCGGCTTTCATTCATGGTTCTGGAACTGGCGGTACGATCGAAGGCGTTAGGAGATACCTTCAAGCACCGAAGGGATTTATCAAGAAGGAAGACGTTCCAACAAAGGTTTGTATGGTCATTCCAGCTGAATCTCCCCATGGTATTCAAGGTATCGGTGATGGTAGAGATTTTCTGGCCAAGCAAAGTGATATGGACGGCATCATACATGTGAAGACAGAGGATGCGATAAATCGAGCAAAATTGTTTGTTAAAGAATCTGGCATATTAATTGGAATTAGTTCTGGGGCTAATCTCGTTGCTTCGGAGAAGTGGATTGCTGACAATAACCCGAATGGAATCGTCGTGACGATGCTGTGCGATCGTGGTGAAAGATATTTGACTCTTTATTAGGCTCACTTAAAAGATATTTAATTCATGACGATTATTATCCCAAGTGGAAGCTTGGAATCAAGCGGTTGGGATATAAAAGTGCCTGATTGGGCGCAACCTACTACGTGGATACCAATTGATGTAGGTTGTCTTGCCAAGGTTTTACCCCTTGGTGGACCTATTTGGATGAACGAGCTGGTTATTGTACTAGAAGTCATCGAGTCTGGGCAGTCGACAAGAACCTATCGCGTCGCTGGACGACTGGGTGAAGCCACGTTTCCTTATTACGCTTTAGACGTTCAATCATATAAGCGTAAGTAAAACAAGTAACGTCCCAAATAGTATGATGCATCAGAAGTATGTTTCATACGCTCGACGATGTTTTAAAAAATCGTTCAGAAGAAGTAACGTCTTTAGTTTCTAGGTTCACGAGGCAGTGTCCGCAAAGCGAAGATTATTTGTCTCGCCTAGCTGAAGAACTCGATATCATTGAAACGAAGGGATTCGTCAAGTGTTTCAACCAAGTTAGGGACATTGTCGAATTTTTAGAATGTGAATCTATTCCTCACGTCTTGAGAGGTTCGGGTGCTTCGTCACTTGTTTGTTACCTATTGAACATTACGTCAATCGATCCAGTGGCCGAGGACATGGCTTTGGCCAGGTTTATGAATTCGGCTCGTGAAGATCAACCTGATATTGATATCGATGTACCACACTGGATCAGACCTAAGATTCTCGAGTATTGCTATAATAAGTGGCCCAATCAGGTCGCGCGGATTTCCAACGACGTAAGATACAGAGAAAAAACTGCGCTACGAAAAGTCTTAAAAGAAAAGGGCGTCAAAGGACGCATTCCAAAATACTTTAAGGTTGAAGATTATTTCGACGATGCTGGAGATATCGCTGAAGTACATCGAGAAGCAACCGAGCTTGTAGGAAGTCATCGTCATTGGTCGCTTCATTGTGGAGGTATTATCGTCTACGACGAAGGAGTGCCCCAAGATCTAATCTTGAAAGACAACCAGGTCAAGGTTACAAAATACGATGTCGACGAACAGAACTTAATCAAAATCGACCTATTGTGTAATAGGGGGTTGTCACAGTTATGGGACATTGATGATAGACCGCTAAGCTCTTATCCTTACGAAGATGAAAAAGTTTCTGAGTTGTTGTCGTCAGGCGACGTCGTCGGCCTAACCCAAGCCGAATCCAGGACGATGCGCAAAGCTTTGATGGCGATTAAACCAAAAAACTATAGAGACGTTGCATTAGCGCTGGCTTTAATTAGACCCGCTGCGGCAGACAAAGGTAGAAAATCTTTATACCTACGATCTTTGTCGGAAGGCGAACGCCGCAAGATGACGATCTACGACGACGATTCTATTTTCTTTATTTCAGAAGCTATTGGTTGTTCAATGACCGAGGCTGATTCATATCGAAGAGCCTTTAAAAAAGGCGACCAAGAACTAATACAAAAGTTTTATAAAAAGCTCAAACCTCGGCGGCACAAAGAGATGCGAGTTAAACAATTAAACGACCTAAACAAATATTCTTTTTGCAAGGGTCATTCCCTCGCTTATGGTCAATTAGTTTGGGCCTTAGCATATCACAAAGCATATAATCCACGTAAGTTTTGGGAATCGACTATCAAACACATTAATTCTTCGTATCGTCCTTGGGTTCACAAGAGAGCAGCACAAAACGCTGGCGCATTCGTGCCCACGAAGCACCACACCAAATCTGGTATTCATCAGTTTCTAAAACAGGGATGGTGGCGAGGTCGGGAATTTTTGCCAGGTTGTTTCTTAGAACAAGTCGACAAAGAAGAAGATATTTGGGCCTTCAGAGGATTAGTAGCACAATTAAAGTCTAATTCGAACGGCGGAAAAAGATCGAGGTTTTTGACGGTCGGTTATGCTAACGATAAATTCCTAGATGTTCTTGTTCCAATGGATCTGTGGGAGGGAAACTATAAGATCGTCAGCGGTGCTGCAAAGAGAAAAATTAAGGACAATAACGAATATTACGAGGTCGTTAAGATGTGGAAAACCTGGTTCGAGTGAAATGCAAAACGACGAGCGGAAATATTACTATTAGAACTGATGGTAACCTTCACGAAGAAGTACGATCCCGAAAGTCCGTTTTGTGCATGGACCCGAAATGTTATTGATGAATTCAAGGAACTACCAAATGAAGAAATTCACAAACGATTAGACGAAAGGTCAAACGGTTTCGCAGTTCTCATGACGCATGTCACTGGTGATTTTAATATTGGAACTGTGTTACGTTCCGCCAATTTCCACGGCGCTCGAGACTTCTTTTATTATGGTCGCCGTAAGTTTGATCGCAGGGGCTGTGTTGGTGTCCACAACTATACGAAGATGCAGCATCTAGAAAGTGTCCAGAATATTCTACAATTAAAAGATCGATATACACTAGTAGGATTAGAAAACAATATTCCTAGAACCATCTCGATTCACCAATTCGACTGGAACCTACCCAAGCCGCCATGCATCGTCGTCGGGGAAGAATGTAACGGTGTTCCGGAAGACATTCTGTCGATGTGCGATGTTTTGGTAGAGATTCCTAACTTCGGGTCGGTTCGTAGCATGAATGTTGGAGTTGCGTCATCGATCGCAATGCACGATTATGTTTCTAAACGGAGGGCGGAGTGAATATTAAGTTTATTTCTGGTCTCGTTGGTTTCTTGGTCGCGTGCGGACCAGATAGAGATTTCGAAGATAAAAATATTTTTGGTTCTCAAACTGTAGGAACTTCCGTTTCAACTTCCGTTGGGTCTTCCTCGTCTTCAGGACAAACCTCGCCACCCTGGTCACAAGACAATGTTGGTTATAACACAGACCAAGAATTACCAGCATGGTTATCGTGGAAAGGATTTCCTGAAGGAAAGATGACCCCTGCGGACCTAACCAACATGTCAATCGGCGCGTGGTTTGATCCAGACGGGACCAAGGGAATCAACGCTGTTCTTTTCTTGACGTCAAAATATGATTGCGCTGCATGCGCGAAAGAGTCAAAAGAATTACAAGCTAGGATCGAAAACTGGAATCTTGACAACAAAGGCGTAAAAGTAGTAGTTCTCGTAATCAACAATAAGACCGATGGATTTCCAGACTTGTCGTCTACACTGCTGTGGAAATCTCAATATGGATTGTTAGACGCAACCGTAGTTTCCGATCCAAACATTACTTTCGCGGTAGCGTCCACATTTTCAACACCGCTTCGAACGATCGTTGATCCACGCAAGATGAAAGTTGTTGCGGTGACCGAAGGTTATTCGGACGATTACTCAACGTTGGAGAATCTAGCAAGTGAAAACAAGTAAGAAATATTTTCAAAAGTTGGTTAGAGACAACACACCACAAAATATCGAAGTTTCGGGACGGAAGCCTACGTTTAGATACCTAACGCCCGAAGAACGAAGAGACGCTCTTCGTAAAAAGATGAACGAAGAGATTAACGAACTTCAAATGGCAAAAATGCCAGAAGAAATTCTAGAAGAAGCGGCAGATGTTTACGAAGTATTGCTCGCCTTCGTTAATCAGGCTGGTTTTCTAGACGCAGATCTCGATGCCAAGGTAAAACAGAAACGCCGACACTGTGGTTCTTACCATAAGTTTGTTTGGTTGGAAAGCGTCGAAAGTTCTTAAATTTTTAAATAAAAGTTGGCATTGCTTCATCAAATAATCATTGATGATTATTTAGATTTAGAGGCGACGTCGTGAAAAACCTACTGAAAAAAATTGTTTCCACGAGTTTATTAGTTTTTGGATTAAGCGCAAGTTATTTTGCGTGTTCTGCTAACTTAAAGACACTGAATAACGAAGAAACGAATCAAGAAGAATCGATAAATCTTAACATTCAAAACGATGAAAAAAGTGAAAGTTGTATAGAATCGAATGCTGTTAAAGTTGTATCTTCAAGACCTGTCGACGTTATTTTTGTAATTGACAATTCGGGGTCCATGAGCGAAGAAATAAGCGCAATCGTCGACAACATTAACGATCATTTCGCCGATGTAATGAATCAGGCTGGTTTAGACTATAGAGTTATCATGATTGTAAAACATGGACAGCCTGAATCGTGGTCGGTGTCGGCGTGTTTTGAGGCGCCCTTGAGTACGATTCAAGTTGGAGGATGTGCGGACATAGGTTTAGCGCCGCCAGGAAATAATCCTGGAAAATTCTACCACTATAGTTACGACGTACAAAGTAACGATTCGCCATGTGTTATTCTTGACACGTTATTCGCAAAAAATTATCGACCTGATACGTTTGGTTTAGCACCTGATGGGTGGATCAAATGGTTGAGAAAATCTGCTTTTAAAGTATTTATCGAAGTGACTGACGATGCTCCCAATTGTTGGTGGTATCCTGATGTTGACGATGAAAAGAAAGCCAAGAAAATCTTTGGAGATTTTCAATCAGAATTAGGCGGTCTTGTTTTTTCTCTTGAATTTGATAAACAACTAACAAAACTAGCTCCTGAACAATTTGGAACGTCAGACGCTAGAAACTACGCGTTTTATAGCATAGTCGGAATGATGGAAAAACCCGAAGCGATCGACGAAAGCTACGTCGAGATTGATCCTCTAGGACAATCCGACGATCCTTTTCTACCAACAGAAGGAATTGTTAACAACGTTTGTAAAACTGCAGTGACAGCGGGTCAAGGTTATCAGGCGCTGAGTAAACTAACAGGCGGGTTAAGGTTTCCCATCTGCCAGGCAGAAAAATTCGATATTATTTTTGATAGAATAGCTAAATCTATAGATTCTATTACATCGACCGTATGCGTTATTGAATTACCAAAAAATGTTGAGGTAGATATCTCAACGGTCGCTTTAGAAGTAGAAACAGATTCAGGAATCGTCGAACTCAAACAAGTCGAAAATTCCTCAAATTGCTCTGAAGGTGTCAATGAATTTTATATTGACAAGGTATCTAACTCGGTCGTTTTATGCGATACTACATGTCTCCAGATAAAATCGATCTCAAAGAACGTGAAACTAACAGCTGGCTGTATCGAACCCCTGTTTTAAGATCAGCTCTTTGAACGGGATTGCCAATCGTAGGATATTTTATCCTTTGTGATTGGTCCACCGGCAGCCCATGTATAGCAGGTACGTGCAGAATGGCATTTGAATTTATGCATCCAGCAATATCCCAAACGTCCTTCTGGATCTTGGATTTTGCCTGGCATACATTCTTCCATGCGCGGAGAAATATCGAACGCGGCGCAGTTACCACACAAAGATTTTTTTGCAACTTCAACTGTCGTATTCCAGTGTTCCGCGATGTGTTCCCAATAACCTTCGTCAGACAAGTTTAACGGGCCATATTCAATGTGCTCGGCCTTTATAGCAAAGTTACGATTCTTCGTATTAGCTTCTAGATCTTGAGTTTCGATGGGACAAGAATAGCCTTGCGAATCATCTACTACTTTCAATCGCACGACTTTTTTAGCTTCTTGCTGAATAATTTGTCGTAATTCTTTTATTGTAACTTTGATCATAAACTTGGTTTAAGTATAAAGCGGGGAGAGCATCTAGCAAATTTGTTTGTTCCTTTTTTCCCAAACGGGCTGGAACCTGTGGCTGATGGTCCCCGTGCAAATAACTATATTTAAATAAAATTAAATTGTTTAATAATTACAATGTGACGACAACGCAGATCAAAGGTAGTCAAATTCAAGACGGCTCGATTAAGTCAGAAGACGTCGACGACGTTCTTGAAAAAGAGCTTACAAAGGTTAGAGTAACAACAGGCGATTCATCGCCAGATTTTCTTTCAGCAAAGATCATAGCGGGCGACAATATCACCCTTAACGTTGTCGGTTCTTCTGGATCGATTCAATATCTCGCGATATCTGGATCTGCGGGTGGTAGTGGCGGTGGAGCTCCAGCGGCCGCATCGTATATCGTGCTCTCGAGTAATGGTACGTTAACCTCTGAACGGGTTCTTACAGCGGGTACAGGAATTAGTATTACTGACGATGGACCTGGCGGTAATTTAACGATTACTGCTACAGGTGGCGGTGGAACTAGTTATTTTGATTCGACTACCGTAGGATCAACTTTTACGTCTGCTTCCCTCGCGCTTAGGGGGAATGAAGCCATAGACGCGCCGAGTGATAAAGGCACAGACGTATTCTTTTATGTGAGTGGTTCTGCGACTACGGATAATTCGTCAACAAATAAGGCGTTATTTGGGGGAGATGTCAGAATAAGTGGATCGCTTACGGTTGGTTCTGGATCTGTTACTATAACTTCAAACGACATACAGTTTGGTTCGTCTGCTAACAAGCTAGAATTAAGCGGTTCTAATTTAAAAATTTATGACAGCAGGAATGTAGACGGATTGTCATTAACTGACCTTGGCGGATTAAAGCTAATCGAGAGCAAGTACATCAGCGCGAACACCCAAACAGTTACTTTCTCAAATCTCGACGGAAATAGAGACGTGCTTTACACTCTTTTCATAAGAAGAATCCAAGGCTCTTCTTCTACGCAACAAGAAATAAGACCGAATGGAACTACTTCAAACTTATCAGGTTATTATCACGTCGTTGCTAGCATTGGTACCCATCAAGTTGGTTCGTACTCAACTCAACTAACCTATGGTTCTCCAACGGCGTCAGGTTCACAAGGTCTTGTTCAGGTTACTTTCGCCGCAACAACAGGACGACCTAGAATGTTTAATATTTCGCACGTATACGATACGCCGAACGCCGGGGCGACTGTATACGGATTCGCTAAGAATGAAGTTGTCGGTAAGTGGAATGACACTACAACAAATTTAACATCATTAGAAATACGTGGTAATCAAACTGACACTTTCGTTTCAGGCAGCGAGTTCCATCTTTATAAATTAAGAAGAGGATGAATATGAATTATTTACCCTGTAATTGTAATCCAGTGGCAGTCATAACAACAATTGAAGGTAAAAGACGTCACGTCGTTGATGAAAGAGGGGAATGGTGCGCAGTTGTAAACGAAAACGGGGTTTATCTCCAAACGCTTGTGATACCTTCACAAGATGAGATTATCAAAGAACAAGCGCATCAAGAAAAAATTCAAGCAGAACAAGCGTTGGAATTAGCAAAAGAAACAAGAAGACAAGAATTAAAAAGTAAACTTGACAGCGGCGAAGCTTTAAGTCTTCAAGAGCTTACTGAACTACTTAGACTCACGTCATAATCTTAATATGGTAAGTGAATCTCACGGTATGTCGCTGTTAAAAGAAATGGCGGCATCGCAACTAAAAACTTCTAAGAACAGGGTCTGGTCAGAAGAGTACTCTTCATGGGGCTTTTTTGCAAACGACATCACGATGTTCGACGAGTTTTTGTTGTGGTGCTCTATATCCCCTGGCGATAGAATTACGTTAGACTCGCCAAAGTCGATCAAAGACTTTTTCGTCGTAGTCGACATAAAAAGAGACACTGAAATAAAGGAAAGTCCGATCTGGGTCTTTAAACTTTTAGGACCCGAGACCGGAATACTCGACGTTAAGGTAAAAGAAAAAGAATTGTTTCTAGAAGCTGCGAAGTATTTTTAAACTAAGCGTCGCCCTTGTTCTTTCTATTTTGCTCGTCTTCGTAGACAAGTTCCATGAGCGCTTCGGCTGCTTCATCGAAACCTTCTCTCACGAGAAAATTATAAGATTCTAACACGCCAACGCTTCGACCAGATTCCATGCCGGCTTCTACTGAATCCATAATAATCTTGTCGAAATTTTTGGCTGTTGTCAAAAGATCTTCGACAGTCATTAACTCTTCTTCGTTTATTTGATAAATTCGTGACATAGTAGTAGCCTTTCTTTTAATCACGATAACCAAAGTCTGGCGTCAAGACGGGAACGCGTTCGTCGACCCATCCCTTGTCTATACTCCAGAATTGCGCTGCCCAATGCATCTTCCAGGCTAAAATATAACCCAAAATAAAGCCTGTAACAAAAGTTCTCCAACTTGTGAAAGAGAACAGGCTGCGCATATGATTAAATATGGCATTAACGTATTTACATTTCAAAAGTTTTAATTAGATAAAAGAATATGGAAGACCAGTTTTTAACGCAAGAAGATCTATCAAGCATTAAGCAATTAAGACAAAAAGTTCAACTTCTAGAACTACAAAAGTACGCTGCCGAACTCGAACTAAAGAATGCTATTCTGCAGGTATATGTAAAATATCAACTAAATGAAAAAGACACTATCGAAGAAACGACAGGTAAGATAGTTAAGTCTTGAAGGGTTTAGCACATGCCAATTACGTTAAATAGTCCCAAGTCTTTCGTGTTAGATAAGGTTCAAATAACAAAGTTTGAAGTAACGCCTAGCTTCGGTCACGTCATTATCCATTTCTCTAAAGGATACGAGACAGAAACAGGAGAGTTCGTAGCAAAAGAATTCGATAGAGTAGATTTTAAAGGCGTGGAATTTGAGGAGAGCCTATATAGTTCTGTAAAAGCAAAGCTTTACGAATTATTAGATTCTAGCGTTAATCCGCCTCCACCAGCGCCAGAACCAGAACCAACTCCAGATCCAGTCCCTGAGGTTTGAGTAAGTTAGTTGAGGTCGATCCACCTTTTCCAGATCGATCCTTCATCCCGCGCCCAAACCCTAGACTTTCCGTAAGATCCCCAGTCGACAACGATTAACCAGTCGACCGACTGAGGATCCCATCTAATAGATTCTACTGTCGAATTCATTTTCGACATTCCTTGGACCACTAGACGATCTCCGATATTAGGAAGCCTTTTCATATGGCTTATTTTTATCGTTTAATCTGAGGGGTCGGAATGACGTGATAATCCTTGGAGTAAGGATCTGGTAGAGCATAGGGATCTTCACTTGTGGGAGGCACTGGTCCCCATGTTTCTTCTTCGTCGTAGATTGGTTCTCTTAGATGCGGAGTTATGACGTCTTCTTCGTCAGCGTCTTTAACAGAGATCCTTCCTAGTTGTTCTCTATCTGAAAAATCGGGTTGCATAGCGTTTCTAATGACTGGCATTCTAGGAAGGGTAATGCCACCCGCAGCTTCGGCTATGACATCTCGAATAACGCTCCTCAATTGACCAACAGTAATTTTCATAAATTAAATAGGTCAATCCTTGAGAAGATTTTCTATTTCCTTTTCAACACTCTGTTGTGGCGCCTGAGGTAGAGCGACGGGTGGAAATTTTTTATAGCCTCCACCGACAGATATAAAGAAAGTATTTAACGTCGCTAAACTCATCATACCCAAGATAAATGTCATCCAAGGGTGCGCTTCTATCCATGTCTCGAACATATTCATTATATCCTTTTGTTCACCTTCTATACGTGATTCTACCCCTGCTCGTATCGTAGGGAGAAACCTCCACGGTCACGTAATCGCCAGGTAAAACCCTGATATTGTTCTGTCTCATCTTGCCTGAAAGAGTAGCTAAAATCTGCACGTTGCTCTCAGTAACAACTCTAAACCAAGTTCCCGGCAAGGCATCGTCTACGACGCCATGCAATTCCATTCTGTCTTCACGATCTAGGCTCTCTGTCTCGTACTCGTACCGTCCATTGCGGTTTTTCTTGTTCTTCGCCATGTGTTTCTAGTTCCTCTTCTCCTTCATCGCCCAGTCCAGGGACTGGAACATTTTTGTTTCGTTGTAAGTTACTAACTCCACCCATTCCACCAAAGCCGGCGTTGTGGATGAAAACCATTGTTCCAACTTCTTCTCTAATGAGTTTTCGTAGTTCACGGAGTGTTATTTTCATGAGGATAATTAACTCGTAGAACTGCTCCTGTTAGAGCCGAAGTACTTTTTTCTATGACCCATTCGGAATCGGCAAAAAATCCAGTAGAATCTCCAGGCCATCTACCATTTGTATTTTCGAAGAAAATTTGCTTGCCACCGTCGCAAGGAACAGCGGGCCCATCAGGAATATAGTATTTTCTTAGATCGAAAAGAAGAATTCTACCATCGCCAGTAACCAATGTAACCTGATTATCTCTTGGATCAACTCCCGCAGCAATGATTAATTTTGCGCGCGCAACATCTCTCGAAATATTTTGCGGTGTTAAACGTTTTACGTAAACGGGCAGCTCGATGTCAGAAGAACCATCGATAGTAAAGTCAATTGAATCAGTGAGCTGTAATTCCATTTGTCGATTGCTTTAGACAGAGTTCAGAAGTATAGTAAGGGCCTTCACAACCGCTGCTTGGGAAAAAAACATAGTATATATCAGGAGAATTTTTTAGGTGATTTCTAGAGTGCTGAGAAGTGCTTAGAGACGTAGAATTAGCCTTGTTTACTTGTATTACTACGCCAAAATCTTCGCCTGTTCTCTTTACTACTAAATCACCTATCTGATAGCTCAAATTTTCTTTCCTTTATTTTTCCAATTGTTCCGCCGGTGACAGGTAATACTGCGTCTTTTAGATGATATTTCAACTTTACGCCTTCTGCACTTTCATCTGTCCACATTACTAACACGATGTCACTCGGCGGAGCATCTTCTCCTATTATTATACCGACCCTAGAAGAATGTATATTCCATCTCGATCGAAGGACAACCAATTGTCCAATATAAAAATCCACTTCATAAATAGCTAAATCAAAGACTTTCTTTTCATAAAAGCTACAAATTCTTTTTGCGCAATATCTGTAGCTGTTTGAAGGCTAGCTTCAAATAATCTTGAAACAAGAGTCTTAATAAATTGCATGCTTACCAGAGTAAGTGCTATTGTCCTATTTTCTGCACCATAAATTGCCATGGCCATCGAAACCGTCAACATCACGATTAAAGATCTTAGGTTAGCTATATAGGCGCCCTCTGCGTTAACTGCTTTTCTAGCAAGATTAACGCAGTGTACGTGCTCGCTAAGTATTTCTTCTCTTGCTTTTGGAGAAATATTTGACCAATCAAGTTCGAAAAGATTTACTTCGGCGGGCTCAGGTTGCATTAGCTTCCTCCTCTACAATCACAGCGTCTAAATTTAGAAATGTTGTTGTTACGGAAGCGGCATTCTTCAGAGCTGTCTTAGTAACCTTAACTGGATCGATTACACCGACAGCTACGAGATCTTCGTAAGTATCTGTCGCGGCGTTATACCCAATCTTGTTAGTTTCTAACCGTTTAAGTTCGTTGATTACAACGTCGCCATTACCGCCAGCATTATGTACGATACGTCGAATAGGAGCAAGACATGCATCGACGACAATACTAATTCCTGCCTTGGTATGTTCTGGTACATTTTCGACGCTCGATAAAGCGGTCAAAGCGCCAAACAATGCCATCCCACCACCAGGAACGATACCTTCATCGGCCGCGGCTTTCGTTGCGTTCAAGGCATCTTCAATGCGATATTTTCTTTCTATCATTTCAAGTTCTGTTGCGCCACCGACCTTGATGACCGCCACGCCAGATGAAAGTTTAGCAACGCGAGTTTTGAGCTTCGCCACGTCTTCGGTGGTATTCGCCAAGTCTTGCATCTGGAACTTTAGTTCCTTAACTCTTTCGTCGATAGCTACTTTTGTAGAGCCATTAGCTACTAATGTAGAAGACTTGGCGTCGACGACTACCTTCTTAAGAGAGCCCAAATCCTGCAAAGTTAGAGATTCTAACTTCAAACCAGTGGAGTTAGATACAAGTTTTGCGCCCGACAATATTGCGATGTCAGACAACAACTCATCCTTATACTTACCGAACCCGGGAGCCTTTATCGCGACCACTTGAAGATTAGCATTGAGCTTATTTAAAACCAGTCCTTGCAAGGCTTCTCCCTCGACGTCTTCTGCGATAATCAACAAAGGAACCCTGTTCTGCATCGTTTTTTCTAGAACTGGGATTAGCTCCTTCAACGTGCTAATCTTTTTGTCTGTCAACAGAACCTTAGCATCGTTAAAAACGATGTTCATTTTTTCAGAGTTAGTGACGAAATATGGAGAAAGATATCCACGATCAAATTGCATACCCTCTACAATTTCGAGGGAAGTAGACATGCCTTTGGCATCTTCGACTGTAATGATACCGTCGCGACCAACTTTTTCCATAGCTCGTGCGATTAGATCGCCTATGTTACGGTCGCCGTTTGCGCTGATCGTACCGATTTGAGCAATTTCTTCTACAGACGTCAATTGCTTTGCGGTTTCTTGCAAGTAAGATAAAACTTTCTTCGTTCCTAAGTCAATGCCGGCGCAAAGATCTTGCGCAGAATAACCTGCCTCTAATAGTTTCAAGCCTGACTTCACCATCGCATGAGTCAACACTGTAGAAGTAGTCGTTCCATCGCCTGCAATATCGTTGGTTCTATTGGCGGCTTCTCTAATTAATTCAGAACCCATCCTCTTTAGTGGATCCTTTAACTTAATCGATTTACTGACTGTAACGCCGTCCTTTGTAATGATTGGTACGTCGTCATTTTTCTGGATCAAAACCGTTTTGCCCTTGGGGCCCAAGGTACACATTACCGCTTCCGCAGTAATGCTTAATCCAGAAAACAATTCTCTTCTTGCTTCTTGCGAAAAAACTACCTTAGTCAGGTGTGCTGTGCTTTGATCTTCATTCAACATGACGAAGATTATAGCTCATAAACGATTTGTTGTTCAAGCTTTTGTAACTTTAACCCAAACTGGTTGTCCTCTTTTCCAGGCAATAGCAACATGACCGTCTATGTAGTCTTGCAATAACGCGACCAAGATTAGCTTTTGCTGTGCGTCTTTTACGGTGTCGATGTAACGAATCAAGCGCTTCTCGGAATAATCGTAGACTTTCCTAAGAATACCGTGAAAAATAGTCTGTTGGGATTTGTGCAACTGGAATTCCGTACATTCTCCAAGCTTTACCTGGGTGTTCTTTGGAATATTGGTTGACATTGCTCCATTCATAACTACCATGATAGTAAAGCCTTATACTGAAATTGAAAACTGTTTTTTCATCTTGGTCGTCGCAAGATTCTTCATCTTCGCTTCGATCTCTACGTCGACGGCGTTTTCACGCAAAGCAGCAAGCTGTACATCAGGAATGTAGTGAATCATATCGCTGTGTTTCCGACGATCCATAAAGTTGCCATTAATCAAAGACGGTTCAGTATTGCTGAGATGCTGCAGCGGTTTGACGCCTTCTGGCCATGTTTCAACAGTGGCAGCGAATGCTTCGTCGATCGTAATTCCAGCATCGTTGAACGTGTGATGGTGAGAATCGAAGACAACCGGCACGTTCGTTTCCTTGTGTACGTGTAATAGGTCAATGACGCTGTAGGCGGATTCGTCATTTTCGAGAGTAAGACGCTTGCGCGTGTTATCGGGCAAAGACTTAATCTGCTCGATCAACCTCTCGGATCGATCTGATTTACCACCGTGAATATTGATCGCGTAGAAAGGAGAGTGACCCAAACCCATCGCGTCGAACATCCATCCATGAATACCTAACTCCACAAACGCCTTTGCGACCACTGTCTCAGAATCTGAAGACAATACGCAGAATTGACCTGGATGGGTGGTAACGCGAATATTGTTCTTCACGATATAGTCACCGGCGACCTTTAGGTATTTCTCGACGTCTGGATTGTTCCACAACTTCTTGTCCACTTGGTCCGCCAAAGGAAACATCGCAGAGGAAATACGAAAAAGCTGGACGCCTTGCGCATGCATAAAAGGCATCATTTCTGCGAGTCGTTTCACGTTGTGAACATATGTGCCTTTGATTACTTCGTCCGAGTACTTTCCTTGTCGATAGCGACCCAATTGCAGGGTGCGTTCATCGAAGATATTCACCAGCTCTTTCTTACCCGAGCGTGGCTTCGTTTTTTCTTCCAACCAGTGACAACAAACTCCGATTGCCATTTGATATACCTTACCAAGTCTTGCGACAAGATTGCATCTTACTTTTGACAAATAGAACACCACCAAGATGTTCTTCCGTCTCGTGTTTCTTCTCTAGTGATAGCGTGTCCTGAGGGACAATGCTTTTGGCCGTATGCCTTAAAATTAAATTGCGTGGTCCCTTCAGATCTATCAATATTTCGATACGTTTTGATGGTCGCTCCCTGTGATTTGTAGGATTTCTTTGCGATTCTTATTGTTGCCTCACACAGCTTCACGAATTCTTCGCTAGTAATATCAGTTACACACCGCCAAGGATCAACTTTACAATCATACAAAATTTCCGAACGGAGATAATTTCCTACGCCGGCGACGCAGGATTGGTCCATAAGAGCTTCTGAAATAGTCCTCGTTGGTTTCTTAAGGATTCTTTCTGCGAATAATTCTGGGGCCAAAGGTGGGTCCTCGAGTATGTCTGGTCCCAGGGACGCCAGCTTCTTCTTATGGGTCTCGACGCCCGAAACGAACTTTATAGTTCCAAAGCGACGTTGATCGTTGAAGAATAACTTCTGTTGATCCCGCGTGATCAACCCGCCTGAATCGTTATATTCGAATATGAAAGCCGCGTGTTTGTCTGCGGTTCGAGACCACTGTCCTGACATGCCATAGGTACACCACACGTACCACGTCTTGTCCTGTCCTTTTAGAGTCAACCACATGAACTTGCCCTTGACGTCGACGGACTCGATCCGCAAAGGAAGATCTTTTACGATCTCTGTCATGCCTTCGGGTTGTTTCGTCGAGTACCTGCCGCTCGTCGTGGTCAACAATCGCGTCATGAATTTATCGACGACGATGTTTCTAAGAACGTCTCGAGAATGTCTGAGCTCTGGGCCTTCAGGGATTGGAATACCCATCCTTTCTACACTTTGTCGAACTTGCTAGCTGCTACTCTAACCTGTCTAGCATTTTTATTGCACGAAAAAAATTTATAGTCCGTGAACTATTACTTATAATCAAGGGTAAATGGCATGAGTATTTTTCGCGAACACAAAACCGTAGCCGACAGAACTGCTTCAGATCGTCGGCGTCATAAGCAAAAGATCGAAAAAGCTATCAAGGAAGGTATCCATCACATCGTCGCCGACGAAAGCATCATATCAAAAGATGGCAAACAAAAATATAGGATTCCTGTTCGCGGAATAAAGGAATATCGTTTTGTTTATGGCAGCAACGGAAAGCAAGTTGGTTCCGCCCCTGGCAAAGACGTAAAACGCGGCCAAAAGATTGGAGACCCTCAACAGCAGGGTCAAGGTGGAAAACCAAACAAAGCCAGCGACGACAAGGGCGAAGAGTACTACGACGTTGAAATTACGCATGAAGAGTTAGCCCAATATCTTTTCGCGGAGTTAAACCTGCCAGACCTTCAACGACGTCAACTAAGCAATATCGATACAGAAAAACTAAAGAGAAAAGGCTATCGTCCTCAAGGCATCATGCCCCGACTGGACAGAAAGAAGTCGGCGATCGCTCGTATCAAACGAATGAAAGCAGCGGGTTTCGATCCTGAAAAAGCAGAAGAGGGTGAATCGTTTTCTTTTCACGAAGACGACTTGAAGTACAGACATTACAAGATTACTCGCAAACCTTGCACTAACGCGGTCATCTTCTTCGTGATGGACGTTTCGGGTTCGATGTCGCAGGAGAAAAAATTCTTAGCGAGGTCGTTCTTTTTCTTGCTATATCAGTTCCTGCGTCTCAAGTACGAAACGATAGAGATCGTTTTCATCTCACACGATACCGAGGCGCAAGAAGTCGAAGAGAAAGACTTCTTTGAAAAGGCATCGACTGGCGGCACAAAGGCTTCTTCGGCCTTGGTTTTGGCCAATGAAATCATAGATAAAAGATTCCATCCTTCCTCGTGGAACGTTTATTTCTTCCAATGCTCTGACGGCGACAACTTCCAAGAAGATAACGCAAAGTTTCTTGAAGAAGCTCGCAAGATAACTTCTGTAGCGCAACTATATGGCTATTGCGAAATTGAGCCCGATATTAGTTGGATGTCAGACCCTGGAAAACTCTTTCAACTGTTGAGGCCATTGCAAAGCAACAAACTAAAAGAAGTTAGAATCAACAAACGAGAAGACGTCTGGCCTGCGTTCATGAGTCTTATGGGCAGAACTCAAGTGGAGGATTGACATGGATTATAAGTTAGAAGAACTAAAAGAGTGGGACGAAAAAATCGTCGAGCTCGCTAAAAAACACAACCTAGATTGGTACGAACTCGACTACGAAGTCATCGACTACCAAGAAATGATCGGCGCCATGGTACATCACGGCATGCCATCCATGTACTCTCATTGGTCGTTTGGCAAGGCATTCGAACAAACGATGAACCGTTACAACCTCGGTGCCGAAGGACTACCTTACGAGCTAATCATCAACAGTGATCCTTCTCTTGCTTACCTAATGAGAGAAAATCCGTTATACCTCCAGATTCTCATCATGGCTCACTGCGTTGGACACTCTGATTTCTTCAAGAACAACAGAATGTTCAAGAACACACGTCCAGAATCCGTGATTCAACGTTTACGTTCTGCCAAGAAGAGAATCCAAAAGTACGTAGAAGACCCGCACATCGGAATTGATGCAGTAGAAAGAACGTTAGACGCATGTCAGGCTCTTCAGTTTCAAACGACAAAGTATGGTCAAGTTCGTCGACCCCACGCGGAGATAAAAGCAGAATACATCGAATTGATCAACAACGATAAAGACGGAAAATACAAAAACTTCAACATCGATATCGTTCCACTAGAACCAGACTACGATCTTCTTGGATTCATCGAAGAAAACGCTAGGATTCCAGAGTGGAAGCGCGATATCATCCATGTTTGCCGAGAAGAAGGTCAGTATTTCTGGCCACAAATTCAAACGAAGATCATGAATGAAGGTTGGGCTTCATACTGGCATTACACGCTTTGCCACGAGCTCGAGCTTCCTGGTGAACTTCACCTTCCAATCGTCAAGATGCACAATGCCGTCGTCAGACCACACATCGGAGCAATTAATCCTTACCACCTTGGATTCCATCTTTTTCAAAAGATAAAGGAACGTCATGGAATTGAAGAGTGCTTCTTGGCTCGCGAGGTTTGTTACGACTCATCGTTCTTGCGTCAGTATCTTACTGAAGAAGATTGCGTAGACTTAAACTTGTTCTCTTATTCTTCTAAAAAGAAAGCGGGCGTTACGATAGACGACGTGAGCGACGAAATAGGCTGGGAACAAGTTAAAAACGACCTCATATCGCAGGTCGCTGGTGGCTCCATTCCCGTCGTCTATGTCGACGAGCTAAAGAGAGATGGCTTGTTGGTCGTGCGACATGAACATGACGGAAGAGATCTAGAAATTAAACATGCGAATGAAGTAGTCGAACACATCAAGCATCTTTGGAATGGTCAGGTTAAATTCTACACAATGTTAGAAGACGAACCGTGGGAAATCGATTAACTCTAGCGAAAAGAAAGAATACATATAATTTATGAGCAGCATCAAGAAACAACTCCTCCAACAGATCAAGGCCCAACGCGACGAATCCAGCAAGACAAAAAAGTTTTCTGGAAACTTAATGGACTACATCGAGATGGTCGAAAAAGATCCATCCGTCGTCAAGTCCGCCCACAAACGTCTTCATGACGCTATCGAAGAACACGGCTCCTACGTGTTGCCGGATTCAGATCCAAGAAAGTTTAAGATTTTTGATGGCGAGAACATCAAGATCCACAAGTACTTCGAAGGCGAGTTCTTCGGAATGGAGACCGTCATCGAGAAGGTTATGTCATACTTGTCTTCCGCTGCT
>Ga0255210_1000132_pt1 | contig 34463 bp, 34 predicted proteins | sample Miss_Yuk_RepA_8d_FD_188422 | JGI IMG/M metagenome (GOLD analysis project Ga0255210, IMG submission 188422) | Freshwater microbial communities from Mississippi River, Louisiana, United States - Miss_Yuk_RepA_8d | ecosystem: Environmental > Aquatic > Freshwater > River | place: USA: Louisiana...
TGCCGATCGGCTCGAGCTTGGCATTCAGAAGCACCGCTGCGTTGCCATCAAACTTGATCAATGAGCCGTCCGGGCGGCGGACACCCTTCGCGGTGCGGACCACCACGGCGTTGTAGATCTCGCCTTTTTTGACCCGGCCACGGGGGGCCGCGTCTTTAATGCTCACCTTGATGACATCGCCGACGCCGGCATAGCGACGCTTTGATCCACCAAGGACCTTGATACACATGACTGAACGCGCACCGGTGTTATCGGCGACGTCCAGACGCGATTGCATCTGAATCATGATTTTCTCTTCCCAACTTAATCACCCTCTTGCCCATTGCCAGGCACACGGCGATCAGTCTTGGTCCCGCATTCGGGTTGACACACAAGGCCGGCTGGATTGACCAGTCAGCCCCACCTCACTGCAACAACATTAAAGCTGTACTGCGAAAAGCCTTCGATTTTAACGGGAAAGCTGGGCAGTCGACAACTAAAGCCGGCCAGCCCGTCAGATAACGATCGCCTCCGAAATTCGCCGGGTGACAGCCCAGGACTTGGTCTTGGAGATTGGCCGGGTTTCGGCGATTTCGACCACATCGCCCACCTTGAGGCCGCCTTCAGCCGTATGGGCATGGTATTTCTTGGATTTCGCGACAAACTTGCCATACAACGGGTGCTGAACCCGACGCTCGACCAGCACCGTCACGGTTTTATTCATCTTGTCGCTGACCACGCGGCCCACCAGGGTCCGCTTGGGTACTGCCTTGTCGTTGGCGGGGCTCATGCGGCCTTCCTTTCACGGATCAGGGTCTTCACCCGCGCGATGTCACGACGCACGGCGGTGAGCTGAGCGGTATTGGCCAGCTGCTGGGTGGCGTGCTGCATACGTAGGTTGAAATGGGCGCGCAGCAACTCCTCCAGCTCTTTGGCCAGGGCCGCGTCGTCCTTGGTTCTTAGTTCAGTGGCATTCATAACTCTCTCCAGCAATCTCCGGCTTAGCGGCCGGGCTGACGGGTGACAAAGGTCGTGGACAGCGGCAGTTTTGCTGCAGCCAGACGAAATGCCTCCCTGGCAAGCGCCTCGTCCACCCCATCCATCTCGTAGAGCACTTTCCCAGGCTGGATCTCCGCCACGTAGTACTCGGGGTTGCCCTTTCCGTTGCCCATCCGGACCTCGGCCGGTTTTTGGGAAATCGGCTTATCCGGAAAAATTCGAATCCAGATCCGGCCGCCCCGCTTGATATGTCGGGTCATGGCCCGACGTGCCGCCTCAATCTGGCGGGCAGTGATCCGTCCGCGGGCTGTTGCCTTCAGGCCGAACTCGCCAAAGGAAACTGCGGCGCCACGGGTGGCAAGGCCCGTATTGCGGCCTTTTTGCTCTTTACGAAACTTACGACGTGCGGGTTGCAACATGGCTTTGCCTTGAAATTAAGAAGCTGGCTTCTCGGCCGCAGGGGCCGGCGCCTTACGGACCCGTTTAACGGGCGGTTTCTTGACTTCGGCAGCGGGTGCGGCAGCACCTGCGGCCTCAGTCGCATCTTTTGCGGCAACGTCCTTGGTTTTCTTGGCCGGTGCGCGACGGGGCTTACGCTCTTCGCGGGGCTCTTTGACCTCAGGCTCTGCGGCCACAGGGGCATCCGCCCGGCCGAGGGTGTCGCCCTTGTAGACCCAGACCTTGATGCCGATTACGCCATAGGTGGTTTTGGCTTCCGAAGTCGCGTAATCAATATCAGCCCGCAGCGTGTGGAGCGGCACACGGCCTTCGCGATACCACTCAGTACGGGCAATCTCGATGCCATTTAAGCGGCCCGAACTCATGATCTTGATGCCTTGAGCGCCAAGACGCATCGCATTTTGCATCGCGCGCTTCATCGCGCGGCGAAACATAATCCTCTTTTCCAACTGCTGGGCAATGCCATCAGCAATCAGCTGGGCATCAATTTCAGGCTTACGAATCTCTTCAATATTGACATGGACGGGCACGCCCATCATTCCCGCAAGCTGGGTCTTCAGGTTCTCGATATCCTCGCCTTTTTTGCCAATCACCACACCGGGCCGAGCGCTATAGATGGTAATGCGGGCATTCTTGGCTGGCCGCTCAATGAGGACCCGGCCGACCGCAGCCGATTTCAAGCGGCCACGAAGAAACTCGCGAACCTTGATGTCCTCGTTGAGCATGCGGCCAAACTCGCGATGGTTCGCAAACCAGCGGGAAGCCCAGTTACGGGAGACCGCAAGCCGAAAGCCGGTGGGATGAATTTTCTGACCCATAGTATTCCTTGTATTCTTTTCGCCGCCGAGTTAACTGCCCACAACAATCGAAATGTGGCAGCTCGGTTTTTCAATCCGAACGCCACGGCCTTTAGCGCGGGCATCAAAACGCCGCAGTGAGGTGCCCTGCTCAACGGTAATGGTCTTTACCTTGAGTTCATCAATGTCTGCGCCATCGTTGTGCTCGGCGTTGGCGATTGCCGACTCCAAAACCTTCTTCACGATGGAAGCAGCTTTTTTCGGCGTGTAGGTGAGGGTGTTCAGCGCCTGCTCGACGGGCTTGCCTCGAATCATGTCGGCCACCAGCCGACCCTTCTGGGCGGAGAGGCGAACACCTCGGAGGACTGCGCGGGTTTCAGTTGCCATTTCGTTTGTCCTTTACTTCTTCACGGCCTTCTTGTCAGCCGCATGGCCTTTAAAGGTTCGGGTGAGCGCGAACTCGCCGAGCTTATGGCCGACCATGTTGTCGGTGACGTAGACCGGCACATGCTGCTTTCCGTTGTGGACCGCAATGGTGAGGCCAACAAACTCGGGCAGGATGGTGGAACGGCGTGACCAGGTTTTGATCGGGCGCTTGTCATTGGTCGATGAGGACTTCTCCACCTTCTTGAGCAGGTGGTCATCCACAAACGGTCCTTTTTTCGTTGAACGTGACATGAGAGATTCCCTTTATCTACCGCTTATTTGCGCTTGTGACGGCTGGTCACGATCATGGAAGTCGTACGCTTGTTGCGACGGGTTTTATAACCCTTGGTCGGTGTACCCCAGGGGCTCACGGGCACGCGGGCCTCACCGGTGCGGCCCTCACCACCACCGTGGGGGTGATCAATCGGGTTCATCGCGACGCCCCGGACCGTCGGCCGGATACCACGCCAGCGGATAGCGCCCGCCTTACCAAACTGGCGCAGGTTATGTTCTTCGTTGCCGACCTCACCAATGGTGGCGCGGCACTCAATATGGACCCGACGAATCTCGCCAGACCGAAGCCGCACCTGAGCATAGGTGCCTTCGCGCGCCAGCAGCTGGGCCGAGCCGCCCGCGGAGCGGGCGAGCTGGGCGCCTTTGCCCGGCAGCATCTCAATGCAGTGGATCGTGGATCCAACCGGAATGTTTCTCAGCGGCAGTGCATTGCCTGGGCGAATCGGCGCCTCGGCACCGCTCATCAGGCTCTGGCCAACAGCGACACCCTTGGGCGCAATGATGTAACGACGCTCACCATCGGCGTAACACAACAGTGCGATATGAGCGCTGCGATTGGGGTCGTACTCGATGCGCTCGACCTTGGCAACGATGCCATCTTTGTTGCGACGAAAGTCGATGATCCGGTAGTGCTGCTTATGACCACCACCCCGATGACGGTTGGTGATGTGGCCATTATTATTGCGGCCAGCAGTTTTACTCTGGGGCTCGACCAGGGCCTGATGGGGCCGGCCTTTATAGAGGTTGGGGTGCACCACCTGGACAACTGCGCGGCGTCCAGGCGATGTGGGTTTGAGTTTGACGACGGGCATGATTAAGTAGCCTCCCCACCAAAATTAATTTCCTGGCCCGGCGCAAGCGACACATAAGCCTTGCGCACATTCCGGCGGCGGCCTTCGGTGCGGCCGAAGCGTTTCGCTTTCCCTTTGGCATTGAGCACCGAGACGGATTTCACCTGAACCTTGAACATCAGTTCCACGGCCGCCTTGATTTCCGGCTTGGTGGCATCCTGCAGGACGCGGAAAGCAACCTGGTTGTTTTTCTCACCGATCGCGGTGCTTTTCTCCGACACAATCGGAGCCAGCAGCACCTTCATGAGACGCTCCTGATTCATGACAGCATCTCCTCTACTTTGGCCAGCGCGCCACGTGTCATCAACACGCGATCGAAATACACCAGCGATACGGGATCGGCATACTCCGGCTCCACAATGGCGATGCTCTGAAGGTTGCGCGATGCCAGGTGAAGGTTTTCATCAAACGCATCGGTAATCAGCAGCACCGATTCCAGCCCCATTTGCTTGAGTTTTGAAGCGATCAGTTTGGTCTTCGGGGCCTCGACTTCGAACTTATCGACCACTGCGAGTCGGCCTTCACGGGCCAGCTGCGAGAGGATGGAACGCACACCCGCCCGGTACATTTTTTTGTTGACCTTGTGCGAGAAGTTTTCTTCCGGCGAATTCGGGAAGATCTTGCCGCCTCCACGCCACAGCGGACTGGAGGCACGGCCTGCACGCGCGCGGCCCGTTCCCTTTTGGCGCCAGGGCTTTTTGGTCGATTTATTGATCTCTGAGCGGCCCTTTTGTTTTCGGTTCGCACTACGGGCATTGGCCTGGTAAGCAACGACCACTTGATGAATCAAGGGCTCATTGAAATCGCGATTAAAAATCGTGTCGTTGGCCTGAACACTGCCAGAGGCCTGGCCCGATTCATTGAGTAATTTAAGTTCCATGTCCTGTGCCCCTTACGCCTGTTTCGCCGATTTGGCGGGGGTGCGAACAGCCGGACGAATCACGACGTTGCCACCCTTGGAGCCGGGTACCGCGCCCTTGACCAATAGCAGCGAGCGCTCGGCATCGACCCGAGCGATCTCCAGATTCTGGGCGGTGCGATTGAGCACACCATCGTGTCCCGACATCCGCTTGCCCGGAAAGACCCGGCCCGGATCCTGGGCCATACCGATCGAGCCCGGAACATTGTGAGAGCGGGAGTTGCCGTGGGAGGCGCGATTAGAAGAAAAATTATGGCGCTTGATTGTGCCGGTGAAACCCTTGCCCTGCGTGACGCCAGTGACATCCACCTTCTGGCCAGCCTCAAAAATGGCGGCATTGATGACTTCACCTGGCTTGAGGCTGGAAAGCTGATCAGCAGCCACCGTGAACTCACGCATCACTGAGGCGCCTTGGGCGCCTGCTTTGGCCAAGTGGCCGGCAAGGGGTTTGATCACGCGTCGGGCCCGCTTGCTGCCAAAGGCGAGCTGGACGGCACAATAGCCATCCGATTCGGCGGATTTGATTTGGGCCACGCGGTTGTTTGACACGTCAATTACAGTCACCGGCACTGTTTCGCCGTCGTCCGTAAAAATACGGGTCATGCCAACCTTGCGACCGAGCAGTCCAAGGCTCATGTTTTCTCCGTTCCCGACTTCGATTGGCCGGGGCTAAAAATTCAATTCTTTTCCCGAATTCGGGAAAGCCTTCTATTTTACTTCTGGTATCTCGTTCCCTGCAAATTCAATTCGGGATAGGTTTACATAATGTTTACTGCAGCTTGATCTCGACATCGACGCCGGCGGGAAGATCGAGCTTCATCAGGGCATCCACAGTCTTGTCAGTCGGGTCCACGATATCCATCAGCCGCTGATGGGTTCTAAGTTCCATCTGGTCCCGCGATGTCTTGTTCACGTGAGGGCTACGCAGAATGTCAAAGCGGCGGATCGAAGTCGGCAGGGGCACCGGGCCACGGACCACAGCGCCCGTGCGCTTGGCGGTATCCACGATTTCCAGGGCGGACTGATCGATTAGCTTGTAGTCAAAGGCCTTAAGCCGAATTCGAATCTTTTGCTGCATGGTTCAGATCTCCAAAGAGCGGGTAAAGAACACTGGGGGACCAACTGCTGCACTCCGGCGGACTCCCCCGGGGGCCCGCCAGCCGCTTCACACTCAACCGCCTACTCAATAATCTTGGCCACCACGCCTGCGCCAACGGTGCGGCCGCCTTCGCGGATCGCAAAGCGTAAGCCCTGCTCCATGGCAATCGGGGCAATTAAGGCGACTTTGATCTTCACGTTATCGCCAGGCATCACCATCTCGGTGCCTGCGGGCAGCTCCACTGCACCGGTGACATCGGTGGTGCGGAAGTAAAACTGGGGGCGGTAATTATTAAAAAACGGGGTGTGGCGGCCGCCTTCTTCTTTAGAGAGCACATAGACCTCGGCTTCAAACTTGGTGTGCGGGGTGATGGAGCCGGGCTTGGCCAGCACCTGGCCGCGCTCGACTTCCTCGCGCTTGGTGCCGCGAAGCAAAATGCCCACGTTATCACCGGCCTGGCCTTGGTCTAAGAGCTTTCTGAACATCTCCACGCCAGTACAAATGGTCTTGACGGTGGGCTTAATGCCCACGATCTCGATTTCTTCTCCCACCTTCACAATGCCGCGCTCCACACGGCCAGTGACCACGGTGCCGCGGCCTGAGATGGAGAACACATCTTCAATGGGCATCAGGAATGCACCATCAATGGCACGCTGGGGCTCGGGGATGTAGGAATCCAAGGCCTCGGCAAGCTTCATGATGGCGGCCTCGCCGAGTTCGCCTTTATCGCCTTCTAAGGCCAGCTTGGCAGACCCTTTGACAATCGGGGTGTCATCGCCAGGAAAGTCGTACTTGGAGAGCAGCTCACGGACTTCCATCTCGACTAACTCCAAAAGCTCTGCGTCATCGACCATGTCGCACTTGTTCATAAACACGATGATGTACGGCACGCCCACCTGACGGGCTAACAAAATGTGCTCACGGGTCTGGGGCATGGGGCCATCAGCGGCCGAGACCACCAGGATTGCGCCATCCATCTGGGCAGCGCCAGTGATCATGTTTTTCACATAATCGGCATGCCCCGGGCAGTCCACATGGGCGTAGTGACGATTCGCTGTCTCGTACTCCACGTGGGCGGTGTTAATCGTAATGCCACGCGCTTTTTCTTCGGGCGCTGCATCAATATCGTCGTATTTTTTTGCCTCACCACCGAACTTGGTGGACAACACCGTGGTGATGGCTGCCGTGAGTGTGGTCTTGCCATGGTCCACGTGACCAATCGTTCCTACGTTCACATGCGGTTTGGTGCGCTCAAACTTACCCTTGGCCATGATGGTCTTCCTTTGAAAATCAATAGTGGTTAATCAATTTATTTAGTGCGGCTTGTAATCACAGCTTCCGCCACATTCTTCGGTGCTTCGCTGTAGTGCTTAAACTCCATGGTGTAGGTGGCACGGCCCTGCGTTAGCGAGCGCAGCGTGGTCGCGTAACCGAACATCTCCGAGAGCGGCACCTCGGCCTTGATCGCCTTGCCGCCGCCAACCATGTCATCCATGCCTTGCACCATGCCACGGCGTGACGACAGATCACCCATGACGGTGCCGGCATAGTCTTCAGGCGTCTCAACCTCGACGGACATCATCGGCTCGAGCAGCACCGGATTGGCTTTTCGGCATCCGTCTTTAAATGCCATCGAGGCGGCCAATTCAAAAGCGATCTGCGAGGAGTCCACATCATGGTAAGAACCATCGAAGAGCGTGACCTTCACATCGACTACGGGATAGCCAGCCAGCACACCGCTATTCATCGTGTCTTTTACGCCCTTATCCACAGAAGGAATAAATTCGCGCGGCACAACACCGCCTTTGATCGCATCCACGAATTCATAGCCCTTACCCTCTTGCTGAGGCTCGACTTTCAGCCAGACGTGGCCATACTGACCTTTACCGCCAGACTGCTTGACATACTTACCCTCGATTTCGGTGGGCTTGCGAATGGTCTCGCGATAGGCCACCTGTGGCTTGCCCACAGTCGCCTCGACACCAAACTCACGCTTCATCCGATCGACGATGATCTCTAGGTGCAGCTCACCCATACCCGAGATGATGGTCTGGCCCGATTCTTCATCTGTGCGGACCCGAAACGAAGGGTCCTCTTTCGCAAGACGGCCCAAGGCGATACCCATCTTTTCTTGGTCGGCCTTGGTTTTGGGCTCCACGGCCTGCGAGATGACTGGCTCAGGAAATACCATACGCTCCAGTACGATCTCGGCATCCGGATCACAGAGGGTCTCGCCCGTGGTGACTTCTTTTAAGCCCACGCAGGCGGCGATATCGCCGGCAAGAATCTCGTCGATCTCTTCACGATTGTTGGCGTGCATCTGCAAGACTCGGCCGATACGCTCTTTCTTGCCCTTAATCGGGTTATAGACCGTATCACCCGATTTCAAAACGCCCGAGTAGACCCGAACGAAGGTCAGCTGACCGACAAACGGATCTGTCATCAGCTTAAATGCGAGGGCAGAAAACTTCTCTTTGTCATCGGCCTTACGGCTGGCCGGCTGCTCGCGCACATCGGTGCCCTGCACCGGAGGAATATCGATCGGCGACGGCAGAAAATCAACAACGGCATCGAGCATGCGCTGCACGCCTTTGTTTTTAAACGCTGAGCCGCAGAGCATGGGCTGGACCTCGGTTGAGATGGTCCGAGCGCGCAGGCCTTTCTTGATATCGGCCTCATCGAGATCGCCGCTTTCAAGATATTTATTCATCAGCTCTTCATCCGCCTCGGCGGCAGCCTCAAGCATTTTTTCACGCCACTCTTTGGCGGTACCCAGCAGATCCGCAGGAATTTCCTGGTAATCAAACTTCATGCCTTGAGACGCTTCATCCCAAATGATGGCCTTCATCTTGATCAGATCAACGACGCCTTTAAAGTTCTCTTCAGCGCCAATCGGGATGACGACCGGCACAGGATTTGCCCGCAGGCGGGTCTTCATCTGGTCGACAACTTTGAAAAAGTTCGCGCCCGTACGATCCATCTTGTTGACGAATGCCAGCCGTGGCACACGGTACTTGTTGGCCTGACGCCAGACTGTTTCTGACTGGGGCTGAACACCGCCGACCGCACAATAGACCATGCAGGCGCCATCCAGCACGCGCATGGAACGTTCCACCTCAATGGTGAAATCGACGTGGCCCGGGGTATCAATAATGTTGAAACGATGCTCAGGAAACGACAGGTCCATGCCCTTCCAGAAGCAGGTGGTTGCAGCAGAAGTAATCGTGATGCCACGCTCTTGTTCCTGCTCCATCCAGTCCATGGTGGCAGCACCATCATGAACCTCACCGATTTTGTGGTTCACCCCTGTGTAATAAAGGATCCGTTCGGTGGTGGTGGTCTTACCTGCATCAATATGGGCGCTGATACCAATATTGCGATAGCGCTCAATAGGGGTCTTACGGGCCATAAAACAAACCTGCTTTCGATAACGTCAAATCAACAATTAAAAACGGAAGTGTGAGAAGGCCTTGTTGGCCTCTGCCATACGGTGAACCTCATCGCGTTTCTTCACCGCGCCACCCCGGCCTTCGGCAGCCTCAAGGAGTTCGCCAGCGAGCCGCAGGTTCATGGATTTTTCGCCGCGCTTTTTCGCCGCCTCACGAAGCCAACGCATCGCCAAGGCGGAGCGCCGAGCGGGCCGGACTTCAACAGGCACCTGATAGTTAGCGCCGCCAACGCGTCGACTTTTTACCTCAACCGCCGGCTTGGCGTTATTCAGCGCCTGAAGGAAGATGTCCATCGGGTTCTTATTGGCTTTCTTCTCGATGAAATCGAGAGCGCCATACACGATACGCTCGGCAACGGCTTTTTTGCCGTGGAGCATCACCACATTGATGAATTTAGAGACGTCCTCGCTGCCAAATTTTGGATCGGCAAGAATGAGACGCTTCGGTACTTCGCGACGACGGGGCATAGCAATTTTCCTTATTCAGTTGATTCAGCACATCCGTCTTTGGGGCGGATTCACCGACTCAGTCCAGCACGCGCTTCTCTTGTCTGGACCCTTACGTGGCAGGTCCACCATGGTGGATCGTGCCGCTTGTTGAGGGCAGTTTTTGGTGGGGCCAGATGCAGGCCCCGCCGGTTACGCCGCCTTCGGGCGTTTGGAACCGTACTTCGAACGCGACTGCTTGCGGTCTTTCACGCCTTGCAGATCCAGTGACCCACGCACGATGTGGTAGCGAACACCGGGAAGATCCTTCACCCGGCCGCCTCGAATCAGCACCACGGAGTGCTCCTGAAGGTTGTGGCCTTCACCGCCAATGTAGCTAATGACTTCAAATCCGTTGGTCAGTCGTACCTTCGCAACTTTTCGCAGGGCAGAGTTCGGCTTTTTCGGCGTGGTGGTGTAGACGCGGGTGCAAACGCCTCGACGCTGGGGGCTGCCCTGCAATGCCGGGCTTTTGCTTTTGATCTCTTCAGAGGTCCGGGCCTTGCGGACCAGCTGGTTAATGGTGGGCATTGACGAAGGTCTCTCGAAATAAAAATAAATGGGGGCTCGCCAAATGGCGAAAAGCCTTAGATTTTCAAGGATTTACGGCCACTCTGTCAACCGTCAATGGCTTCAGAATCGCAATGCAGCAGAAACGATTGGTTATCGTAGATTTTTTCATATAGTGAAATATGAGCCGATCGATGGGGAATTAAAAACGGCGCCAACCTTTCGATTGACGCCGTTTCAGAACAACTGCGCTGATGCTTACTCGGCGCTGGCGGCGCCTTCTCCGGGGGCCGGCGCCGCTGACTCGGCACCACCCTCAGTGACCGACTCCTCTGCATCCGGGCTTGAGAACAAGGCTTCGGCCTCAATCGCGGCCTGCTGGGCAGCAGTCTGGGCTTCTGCAGCCTCGATCGCCTCGCGCTCTTTTCTGGCCTTGTGATACGCGAGGCCCGTGCCGGCAGGAATCAGGCGGCCCACGATCACGTTTTCCTTCAGGCCACGCAGCTCATCGCGCTTGCCCATGATGGCAGCCTCGGTGAGCACACGGGTGGTCTCCTGGAAGGAGGCCGCCGAGATGAACGAGTCAGTCGAGAGCGATGCCTTGGTAATACCAAGGAGCTTGTTCTCGTACATCGCGGGACGCTTATTGTCGGCGGTGGCACGATCGTTCTCATCCAGCAACTCGGAGCGCTCGACCTCTTCGCCGTTAATGAAGCGGGTATCCGCGGCATCCGTCACCCGAACGCGGCGCAGCATCTGACGCACAATGACTTCGATGTGCTTGTCATTAATCTTCACGCCCTGCAGACGATAGACGTCCTGGACTTCGTCCACGATATAGCGCGCAAGGGCCTCGACACCGAGCAGGCGCAGAATGTCTTGCGGATCGGCTGGGCCATCAACAATGAGTTCGCCTTTGTTCACGATCTGACCATCATGGACCAGCACGTTTTTCTCTTTTGAAATCAGAGACTCGTGCTGGACACCATCCATATCGGTAATGATCAGGCGCTGCTTGCCCTTCGTATCTTTACCGAAAGACACCGTGCCTGTGACCTCAGCCAGCATGCCAGCATCTTTTGGCGAACGGGCCTCGAAAAGTTCGGCAACACGTGGCAGACCGCCGGTAATGTCGCGGGTCTTTTGGGACTCTTGCGGAATCCGTGCCAGCACCTCGCCGACAGCAACCTCTTGGCCATCACGAACCGTGATCAACGCGCCCACCGGGAAGGAGATGTTCACGCTGTGGTCGGTGCCGGCGATCTTGACTTCCTCGCCCTTGGCATCGATCAGCTTCACCTGCGGCCGCACGCCCTTGACCTGGGCGCCACCACGGCGCTTGGCATCGATCACCACGAGGGTCGAAAGCCCGGTGATCTCATCGATCTGCTTGGCTACGGTCACGCCTTCTTCGACGTTTTCGAATTTCACACGGCCGCCATACTCGCTGATGATCGGACGCGTCAACGGATCCCAGGTCGCCAGCAGCGATCCAGCTTTCACTGACTTTCCATCCATCGACAGCAGTGTGGCACCGTACGGCACCTTGTGCCGCTCGCGCTCGCGGCCGTTGTCGTCTGTGATCAGCACCTCGCCCGAACGCGAGATCACAATTGGCTCGCCCTTGGCATTGGTCACATAGCGCATGGTCGGTGTAAAGCGCACGGTGCCGTTGGATTTCGCCTCCACGCCACTGGCGGCTGCGGTACGCGATGCGGCACCACCAATGTGGAATGTCCGCATGGTCAGCTGTGTTCCCGGCTCACCGATCGACTGGGCTGCAATCACACCTACCGCCTCACCTACGTTGACCAGATGGCCACGTCCGAGATCGCGGCCATAGCACTTGGCACACAGACCAAAACGTGTATCGCAGGTTAATGGGGTGCGAACGCGCACCTCGTCAATGCCCAAACGATCAATCTCATCCACCGCATCTTCGTCGAGCAGCTTGCCTGCCTCAAACAAAGTTGCCTGGCTCTCGGGATTGACCACCTCAGCGGCGGTCACGCGGCCCAAAATACGATCGCGCAGGGCCTCGATCACTTCTCCGCCTTCCACCAGGGCCTTCATATTGATGCCATTGCTGGTGCCGCAGTCGTCTTGAATGACCACTAAGTCCTGGGTCACGTCCACCAGACGCCGCGTGAGATAGCCGGAGTTCGCCGTCTTCAGCGCCGTATCCGCCAGGCCCTTACGTGCGCCGTGGGTCGAGATGAAGTACTGCAGAACGTTTAAGCCCTCGCGGAAGTTCGCGGTAATCGGGGTCTCGATGATGGAGCCATCGGGCTTGGCCATCAGGCCACGCATGCCAGCGAGCTGACGAATCTGCGCCGCCGAGCCGCGGGCGCCCGAATCCGCCATCATGTAAATCGAGTTAAACGATTCCTGACGGACCTCTTTGCCTTTTCGGTCTTTCACGGGCTCAGTGGCAAGCTGAGCCATCATGGCCTTGCCCACCTCGTCACCGGCACGGCCCCAGATATCGACCACCTTGTTGTAGCGCTCGCCCTGGGTCACCAGGCCTGAGGCATATTGCTGCTCGATTTCCTTGACCTCTTTTTCTGCCTTGGAGAGGATGTCGTGCTTTTGCGGCGGCACGAGCATGTCATCCACACAGATCGAGATGCCCGCACGGGTTGCCAGCGCAAATCCGGATTGCAGCAGCTTGTCAGCGAAAATCACGGTATCACGCAAGCCACAGCGGCGGAAGGATGCATTGATCAGACGCGAAATTTCTTTTTTCTTCAGCGCCTTATTCATGTGCACAAACGATAATCCCGGCGGAAGAATCTTCGACAGCAGGGCACGGCCCACAGTGGTTTCGTAGCGCGTGATCTTGGGCGTCTTGGCCCGAGTGACAGGATCTAAATCCACTTCCTGGATTCGAACCGTGATCTTGGTGCCCAATTCCACTTCACCATTGCCATAGGCCCGCTCGGCCTCAGCAACGTCAGCAAAGAACATGCCCTCGCCCTTGCCGTTAATCCGCTCACGGGTGGTGTAGTAGAGGCCCAGCACGATGTCTTGCGACGGCACAATCGAGGGCTCGCCATTTGAAGGAAAGAGCACGTTGTTGGAGGCCAGCATCAGGGTGCGGGCTTCCATCTGGGCTTCGATAGAGAGTGGCACGTGCACGGCCATCTGGTCACCGTCAAAGTCAGCGTTGAATGCCGCGCAGACCAGCGGGTGCAGCTGAATAGCTTTGCCTTCAATCAGCACCGGCTCGAAGGCCTGGATGCCCAGGCGGTGTAGTGTCGGTGCGCGATTCAGCAGCACGGGGTGCTCGCGAATGACTTCTTCGAGAATGTCCCAGACCTCGGGCACCTGCTGCTCGACGAGTTTTTTGGCGGCCTTAATGGTTGTGGCCATACCGCGCAGCTCAAGCTTATTGAAAATAAAGGGCTTGAATAATTCAAGGGCCATCAGCTTGGGCAGGCCGCACTGATGCAATTTCAAAGTCGGCCCCACCACGATGACCGAGCGGCCCGAGTAGTCCACCCGTTTGCCCAGCAGGTTCTGACGGAAGCGGCCACCCTTGCCCTTGATCATGTCGGCCAGCGACTTCAGCGGACGTTTATTGGCACCCGTCATGGCCTTGCCACGGCGGCCGTTATCCAGAAGCGAATCCACGGCCTCCTGCAGCATGCGCTTTTCGTTGCGCACGATGATGTCGGGTGCCTTCAGCTCCAGAAGACGACGCAGACGGTTATTACGGTTGATCACGCGGCGATACAGATCATTGAGATCCGATGTCGCAAACCGGCCGCCATCCAGGGGTACCAGGGGGCGAAGCTCGGGTGGCAATACGGGCAGCACCTCGAGAATCATCCACTCGGGCTTCACGCCCGACTTATCAAAGCCCTCCAGAACCTTTAAGCGCTTTGCAATTTTCTTGATCTTGGCCTCAGACGAGGTCTCAGCAAGCTCCGAGCGCAGCCTCTCGATCTCGTTTTTCAGATCAATCTCACGCAGCAGCTCACGGATGCCTTCTGCGCCCATCATGGCCACAAAGCCATCGCCGTATTGCTCTTGCTTGGCGAGGTAATCATCTTCGGTCATGATCTGGCCGCGCTTCAGCGGCGTGACATCGGGATGAATGACCACGTAGGCCTCGAAATACAGCACCCGCTCGATATCCCGCAGGGTCATATCCAGCACCATGCCCAGACGCGAGGGCAGTGACTTCAAGAACCAGATGTGGGCCACGGGACTGGCCAAATCGATATGGCCCATCCGCTCACGGCGGACCTTGGTCAGGGTGACCTCGACGCCGCACTTCTCACAAATCACGCCGCGATGCTTTAGGCGCTTGTATTTGCCGCACAGGCATTCATAGTCTTTTACCGGGCCAAAAATCTTGGCACAGAAAAGGCCATCCCGCTCAGGCTTGAATGTACGGTAGTTGATCGTCTCCGGTTTTTTGACTTCGCCATACGACCAGGAGCGAATCTTCTCCGGCGATGCCAAGCCAATTTTGATCTTGTCAAAAACCTGGTCCTGCTGAACCTGCTTGAATAAGTCGAGTAGTGCCTTCATGGATCTACCTCAATAAGTGTGTTCTCGTGAGCTTGCGCCCATATCCTTTGCGTTCCGAGTGCCGGCCAATCAGCTGCGCTCCAGGTCGATGTCAATGCCCAGCGAACGAATCTCCTTGACCAGCACATTGAACGACTCGGGCATGCCCGCATCAATGGTGTGCTCGCCTTTGACCAAGTTCTCGTAGACCTTGGTACGTCCGCTGACGTCATCGGATTTGACTGTGAGCATTTCCTGCAGCACATAGGAAGCGCCATAGGCTTCCAGGGCCCAGACCTCCATCTCACCGAAACGCTGGCCGCCGAACTGGGCCTTTCCGCCCAAGGGCTGCTGAGTCACCAGCGAGTAAGGGCCCGTCGAACGCGCGTGCATCTTGTCATCCACCAAGTGATGGAGCTTGAGCATGTGCATGTACCCCACGGTGGTCTTGCGATCAAAAGGCTCGCCCGTGCGGCCATCCAAGAGCTGCACCTGGGTGCGGGTCTCGGTCAGGCCGATACGCTTGGCGATCTCTGCGGGATAGGCCAGCTCGAGCATGTTGTGGATTTCCTTTTCCGCCGCACCATCGAACACTGGTGTTGCAAAAGGAACGCCATCGGTCAGATTCGAGGCCAACTCAAGCACCTCTTTGTCTGCCAAATGCTTGAGGTCCTCGGGGTGTCCGCTACTGTTGTAGACCTTTTCCAGATATTTACGGACCTCGTTGGCAGACGCCTGCGCCTCGAGCATGTCGCCAATACGCTGGCCGATGCCTTTGGCGGCCCAGCCCAGATGGGTCTCCAGGATCTGGCCCACATTCATCCGCGAGGGAACGCCCAGAGGATTTAAGACGATGTCCACCGGACGGCCATCTGCCATGTAGGGCATGTCTTCCACCGGAACAATCCGCGAAACTACGCCCTTGTTGCCATGGCGGCCCGCCATCTTGTCACCCGGCTGCAGGCGGCGCTTCACAGCCAAGTAGACCTTGACCATTTTGAGCACGCCCGGCAGCAGCTCGTCGCCCTGGGTTAGCTTTTTATGCTTTTCCTCAAAGGCCAAATCGAACTGATGACGCTTGGACTCGATCGACTCTTTCAGGCTTTCCAGCTGCTTGGCGGCTGACTCATCCGATAAACGAAGTTCAAACCACTGATACCGATCGAGATCAGCCAGATACTCAGACGTAATGGCTGAACCCTTGGCGATCTTTTTCGGTCCGCCATTGGCGGCCTTACCAATCAGTAGTTTTTCTATTCGCTGGAAGGTATCGGTCTCCACAATGCGCAGCTGATCGTTCAGGTCAAGCCTAAAGCGTCGCAGTTCATCATCAATGATCTGCTGGGCACGCTTGTCGCGGGCAATGCCCTCACGGGTGAAGACTTGTACGTCGATCACTGTTCCGCTCATGCCTGATGGCACCCGCAGTGAGGTATCTTTCACATCCGAGGCCTTCTCGCCAAAGATCGCGCGGAGGAGTTTTTCCTCTGGGGTAAGCTGAGTCTCGCCCTTGGGCGTGACCTTGCCCACCAGCACATCGCCGGCCTGCACCTCGGCACCCACATACACGATGCCCGACTCATCCAGACGGCCCAGCTGGCCCTCGGAGAGATTCGAAATGTCGCGGGTAATTTCCTCAGGGCCGAGCTTGGTATCTCGGGCGAGGATCGATAACTCCTCGATGTGGACCGAGGTATATCGATCATCGGATACCACACGCTCGGAGATGAGAATCGAGTCCTCAAAGTTATATCCATTCCAGGGCATGAAGGCCACCAGCATGTTCTGACCCAGCGCCAGCTCGCCGATATCGGTTGAGGCGCCATCGGCAATCACGTCACCACGGGCCACGACATCACCACGCCGAACGATTGGCCGCTGGTTGATATTCGTGTTCTGGTTGGAGCGGGTGTACTTCTGAAGGTTGTAAATATCGACACCCGATTCGCCTGACTTGGTTTCGTTATCGTTGACACGAATCACCACGCGCCGCGAATCGACATAGTCGACCAGGCCGCCACGGCGGGCTTGGACCACGGTGCCGGAATCCACTGCACAGGTCCGCTCGATGCCAGTGCCCACCAAGGGCTTCTGAGGGCGTAAGCAAGGCACGGCCTGGCGCTGCATATTGGAGCCCATCAGCGCGCGGTTCGCATCGTCATGCTCAAGGAAGGGAATCAGCGAGGCAGCTACCGACACAATCTGTGAGGGCGCAACATCCATGTATTCCACCTTCTCGACGGTCGACAGCGTGGTCTCGCCATTGACGCGGACCGAGATGAGGTCACCGGTCAGCTTGCCTTTGCCATCAATCTCGGCATTGGCCTGGGCAATCACATAGCGGCCCTCTTCAATCGCCGAAAGATATTCAATCTTGTCGGTGACCTTGCCGTCTTCCACCTTGCGATAGGGCGTCTCGAGGAATCCGTATTCGTTCAGACGTGCGTACAGCGCCAGCGAATTGATCAGGCCAATGTTCGGACCCTCAGGTGTCTCGATCGGGCAGACGCGGCCATAGTGGGTGGGATGTACATCGCGGACCTCAAATCCCGCACGCTCACGTGTCAGTCCGCCAGGGCCGAGTGCCGATACGCGACGCTTGTGGGTGATTTCGGAAAGCGGGTTGGTCTGATCCATAAACTGCGAGAGTTGCGATGAACCAAAAAACTCACGGATTGCAGCGGTAATCGGCTTGCTGTTGATCAGATCATAGGGCTGAAGATTATCGGCCTCAGCCTGACCCAGGCGCTCACGCACCGCCCGCTCCACCCGCACGAGGCCCGAGCGAAACTGGTTTTCAGCCAGCTCACCGACGCAACGCACGCGACGATTGCCAAGGTGATCGATGTCATCAATCTCACCCCGGCCATTGCGCAGGGAGACCAGCAGCTTGATGGTGTCGAGAATATCCTCATTGGTCAGCGTCATTGGACCAATGACCTCTTCGCGGCCCAGGCGGCGGTTAAATTTCATGCGGCCGACTGCCGAAAGATCGTAAGAGTCTTCGTTAAAAAAGAGCCGATCAAAAAGCATCTGAACAGCATCTTCGGTGGGCGGCTCACCGGGGCGCATCATGCGATAGATCGCCACTCTGGCCGTGATCTGATCCGGGGTCTCATCCATGCGCAGCGTGGATGACATATAGGGACCATGATCCAGATCATTGGTGTAGAGGGTCTTGAATTCGCGGATCTTTGCGCCGCGCATCTTGGCAAGCAGCTCGTCAGTGATCTCCTCATTGGCCTTGCCGATAATTTCGCCGGTCTCGGGATCGACCACGGCATGAGCAAGGACTCGGCCCAGCAGGTAATCATCCGGAACACTGATCCGCTTCAGGCCCGCCTTTTCGATGTCACGAATGTGCTTGGCGTTGATCCGCTTATCGCGGCCGACGATGACATTACCGTTTTTGTCCGAAATATCGAATCGGGCCTGCTCGCCGCGCAGACGATCAGCGACCAGATCCATTTGGGCGCCTTCTGGATGCAGCGAAAAATGATCGAAGTCGAAAAAGTGGGCCAGGATCTGCTCGACATTTAAGCCAATTGCTTTCAGCAGAATGGTGACCGGCATCTTGCGCCGACGGTCGACACGGAAATAAAGAATATCTTTCGGATCGAATTCAAAATCGAGCCAGGAGCCACGGTAAGGAATGACCCGAGCCGAGAAGAGCAGTTTGCCCGAGGAGTGGGTCTTGCCGCGATCATGTTCAAAAAACACACCTGGCGAGCGATGCAGCTGGCTAACGATCACCCGCTCAGTACCGTTGATCACAAACGAGCCGTTGTCGGTCATGAGCGGGATGTTGCCCATGAAGACTTCTTTTTCACGAATTTCTTTGACGGTCGGCTTGGCAGCCTCACGGTCATAAATCTTTAATCGCACCTGAGCGCGAATCGGGGCCTCGAAGGTCTGGCCACGTAGCTGACACTCGCGAACATCAAAGGCGGGAACACCCAGCGTGTAATACAGAAACTCAAGCTCGGCCATCCCATTGTGGCTCTTGATGGGAAAGATGGATTGAAAAGCAGCCTGCAGGCCCTGGTTCTTGCGGGTCGCCGGAACAATTTCTTCTTGCAAAAAAGCACGGTAGGAAGCCAGCTGGGTCGCCAGAAGATAGGGGATCTCCAGTACGGGCTTACGTTTGGCAAAGCTCTTACGAATACGTTTTTTCTCGGTGAAGTTATAGGCCATCACGGCTCCTGTTGAGAAACGCTCAAAAAATTCGACCTGACTACCACAGCCCACTGCACTGCTTACCATTCCGAGCTATGCGATGGCGACGCGGACCACATCTTGTGTGCATCGCCATGGCATAGCCCGCACTCCCGAAGGCCACATCGAACGGCGTGGCCTTCGAGAATGCGCAGGTCGATTACTTCAGCTCGACCTTGGCACCGGCCTCTTCAAGCTGCTTTTTCAGCGCCTCGGCGTCGGCCTTGTTGATACCTTCCTTGACGGGTTTCGGCGCACCATCAACGAGATCCTTGGCTTCTTTCAGACCCAGTCCAGTGGCAGCACGCACCACCTTAATGACTTCAACCTTCTTATCGCCTGCGGCAGCCAGCACCACGGTGAAATCGGTCTTCTCTTCGGCGGCCGGAGCGGCAGCGCCACCACCTGCGGCCGGGGCAGCAACTGCGACTGCTGCGGCGGCAGCTGACACGCCAAATTTTTCTTCCATGGCCTTGATGAGCTCGGAGAGCTCCAGCACGGTCATGGCGCCAATTGCGTCCAATACTTGATCTTTACTCATGTTCTTGCTCCAAAAATTTTCTGTTCAGTTGGTTTGAATCCGATTGCCTTGATGATCAGGCCGATTGCTGTTCGCGCTGATCGCGCAACGCAGCTACCGTTCGAACAAACTTCGACGGGATCTCGTTGGCGGTTCGCACAAACTTGGCGATCGGGGCCTGCATCGTGCCGAGCAATGTCGCGAGCAGTTCATCACGCGAAGGCATTGCCGCCAGCGCTTTCACGCCAGTTGCATCCATCACGTAATTCGGCATCGCGCCCGCTTTGATGACGAGAACCTCATTGCCTTTGGCAAAGTCTTGCATGACCTTTGCCGCAGCAACAGGGTCTTTCGAAATACCATAGATCAGCGGGCCTGACATCTTGTCGGCCAGCGGCTCAAACGGTGTTCCTGCAACGGAACGGCGGACCAGAGTGTTTTTCAACACCCGCAGGTACACGCCGGCATTGCGCGCCTTCTTGCGGAGATCGGTGATGTTGGCCACATCAAGACCACGGTACTCCGCCAAGATGATGGACTGGGCCTGGGCCACCTGGGCCGAGACTTCATCAATCACCGCGGCTTTTGCTTCGCGGTTTAGTGCCACATTTCACTCCTTCTCAATGTTTCGTGTTCCTTACGGAATTTGAAACGGTTGAAACCGGCGAGACCAGAATTCTTCGATGAATCACAACCACTCTGAACATCGACTTCTTTCGGGATCGCCATCTGCGTTGGGTGCCGCCTCAAGAGGCTGCGATTAAGTGCCCACCAAAACATCGAACACCCCAACGGTCTTTGACAACCTGCAGACTCCGGTCGGATGCCCCGGGGCCTGCAGCCCAAAGTCTTTTTATTGCGCAGGCATGATGCTCGCCTGATCGACACGGATGCCCGGGCCCATCGTGGTCGAGATCGCCACCTTGCGCAGATACACTCCTTTTGATGACTGAGGCTTAGCCCGGTTCAGCGCATCAATCAGCGCCGCCAGATTCGTTTTCAATGCATCGACCTCAAACGACGCCTGGCCAATTGAGCAATGCACGATGCCAGCCTTGTCGGTGCGGTATTGCACCTGGCCCGCCTTGGCGTTTTTCACTGCCTGGGCAACATCCGCCGAGACGGTGCCGACCTTGGGATTGGGCATAAGTCCCCGGGGCCCAAGAATTTGGCCAAGCGTTCCCACGATCCGCATGGTGTCGGGCGATGCGATCAGCACATCAAAATCGATAGTGCCGCCTTTGATGCGATCGGCGAGATCATCCATGCCGACGATGTCAGCCCCGGCGGCCTTGGCCTGCTCGGCCTTTTCGCCCTGCGCAAACACCGCGATACGCTTGGTCTTGCCAGTGCCGGCAGGCAACACGATGGAGCCGCGGACCAGCTGATCTGATTTTTTCGCGTCAATACCCAGCTGGACAGCAACATCAACTGATTCTTTAAATTTCGCAGTGGCGCATGCCTTGGCAAGCTCGAGGGCTTCCTGGGCGGTATAAAGCTTGGCCCGGTCGACCTTGGATCGGGCGGCTGCATAACGCTTGGAGCCGGGAATCTTCGTGGGTTTTGTCTGGCTCATGACAATCAAACTCCTTCAACGGTTACGCCCATGCTGCGGGCACTACCGGCAATCGTTCGAACGGCAGCGTCAAGATCTGCAGCCGTCAGGTCAGGCATTTTGCTTTTTGCAATCTCTTCGGCCTGGGCACGGGTAATCTTTCCGACCTTATCGGAATGGGGCTTCGGAGAGCCTTTGTCGAGCTTGGCCGCCTTCTTGATCAACACCGTTGCGGGCGGTGTCTTCATGATGAAGGTGAAGGTCTTGTCGGCAAATGCCGTGATCACCACCGGAATCGGCAGGCCAGGCTCCATGCCCTGGGTCTGGGCATTGAAGGCCTTGCAGAATTCCATAATGTTCAATCCACGCTGACCGAGCGCGGGACCAATCGGTGGAGAGGGATTGGCCTTGCCTGCAGGCACCTGCAGCTTGATATAACCAACAATCTTCTTTGCCATAAGGGCTCCTTAGTGAGTTCAATCGCGGCCGCCTTCAGCGAACGCTCCTCGGTTTACTGCTGCACCAACAACATCGACTACCCAATCAATCAGAGCTTTTCGACCTGACCAAATTCCAGCTCCACTGGTGTGGCCCGGCCAAAGATGGTGACCGACACCCGCAGACGATTCTTCTCGTAGTTCACTTCTTCAACGCTGCCGTTAAAGTCCGTGAAGGGACCTTCTTTGACACGGACCACTTCGCCAACTTCGAAGAGGACCTTGGGACGAGGCTTCTCGACGCCCTCTTGCATCTGGGCCATGATCTTGTCGACCTCGGCCTGCGAGATCGGCGTGGGCTTACTGCCCGAGCCACCAACAAAGCCGGTGACCTTATTGGTGTTTTTCACCAGGTGCCAGGTCTCGTCGTTCATTTCCATCTCAACCAGCACGTAGCCGGGAAAAAAGCGACGCTCAGAGATGGCCTTCTGGCCCCCTCGGACCTCGACCACTTCTTCCACGGGCACAAGAATCTGTCCGAAAAAGTCCTGCATGCCGGCCCGGTCAATCCGCTCCTGGATGGCCTTGGCAACACTCTTCTCCATGCCCGAAAAGGCATGAACCACATACCAACGCTTTGCGGCCATTAACGCTTCCATCCCAACAAGAGGTCGTAGAGGACCCACTCCAGTAACTTATCGGCGATCCATAAAAAAATCGCCATCACCAGCACAAAAGCAAACACGATCAGTGTCGTCTGAATTGTTTCTTTTCGTGTGGGCCAGACAACTTTACGAGTCTCATCAATCGCATGCTGCGAAAAACCAATGAATCGTCGGCCGGACTGCGATAACAGCGCCACGATCAGACCCACCACAATACCCGCGATCAGCGCGCCCGCCCGAAACCACACCGAGGCTTCGGCCAGCGCATGAAAGCCAACGATTCCCGCCAACAGGGCGAGCACCGCCCCGACCAACATGGCCTTATCAATTGCTCCCGATGACTGAACCTGATCAAGCTGCGACATGATGTCTTTCTGCGTTGGTGGCAGGGGCAGAGGGAATCGAACCCCCAACCTTCGGTTTTGGAGACCGACGCTCTGCCAATTGAGCTATGCCCCTTCTGCCCTTAAGCCAGTATGAACCGCCTACTCAATAATCTTGGCCACCACGCCTGCGCCAACGGTGCGGCCGCCTTCGCGGATCGCAAAGCGTAAGCCCTGCTCCATGGCAATCGGGGCAATTAAGGCGACTTTGATCTTCACGTTATCGCCAGGCATCACCATCTCGGTGCCTGCGGGCAGCTCCACTGCACCGGTGACATCGGTGGTGCGGAAGTAAAACTGGGGGCGGTAATTATTAAAAAACGGGGTGTGGCGGCCGCCTTCTTCTTTAGAGAGCACATAGACCTCGGCTTCAAACTTGGTGTGCGGGGTGATGGAGCCGGGCTTGGCCAGCACCTGGCCGCGCTCGACTTCCTCGCGCTTGGTGCCGCGAAGCAAAATGCCCACGTTATCACCGGCCTGGCCTTGGTCTAAGAGCTTTCTGAACATCTCCACGCCAGTACAAATGGTCTTGACGGTGGGCTTAATGCCCACGATCTCGATTTCTTCTCCCACCTTCACAATGCCGCGCTCCACACGGCCAGTGACCACGGTGCCGCGGCCTGAGATGGAGAACACATCTTCAATGGGCATCAGGAATGCACCATCAATGGCACGCTGGGGCTCGGGGATGTAGGAATCCAAGGCCTCGGCAAGCTTCATGATGGCGGCCTCGCCGAGTTCGCCTTTATCGCCTTCTAAGGCCAGCTTGGCAGACCCTTTGACAATCGGGGTGTCATCGCCAGGAAAGTCGTACTTGGAGAGCAGCTCACGGACTTCCATCTCGACTAACTCCAAAAGCTCTGCGTCATCGACCATGTCGCACTTGTTCATAAACACGATGATGTACGGCACGCCCACCTGACGGGCTAACAAAATGTGCTCACGGGTCTGGGGCATGGGGCCATCAGCGGCCGAGACCACCAGGATTGCGCCATCCATCTGGGCAGCGCCAGTGATCATGTTTTTCACATAATCGGCATGCCCCGGGCAGTCCACATGGGCGTAGTGACGATTCGCTGTCTCGTACTCCACGTGGGCGGTGTTAATCGTAATGCCACGCGCTTTTTCTTCGGGCGCTGCATCAATATCGTCGTATTTTTTTGCCTCACCACCGAACTTGGTGGACAACACCGTGGTGATGGCTGCCGTGAGTGTGGTCTTGCCATGGTCCACGTGACCAATCGTTCCTACGTTCACATGCGGTTTGGTGCGCTCAAACTTACCCTTGGCCATGGCCAACTCCTCAACAAAAATTCAATCGACAAAAAATTCTGGTGCCCATGACGCGGATCGAACGCGTGACCTCTCCCTTACCAAGGGAGTGCTCTACCACTGAGCCACATGGGCGTTAACTCTTACCACCACTACCTCAAGACCGGAGCAGCAACGCAGCACTTCCATCGCTTGCCCCAAAACTCTGGAGCGGGTGAAGGGAATCGAACCCTCGTCGTAAGCTTGGAAGGCTTCTGCTCTACCATTGAGCTACACCCGCCCTGCGCTGATCCGAACCAGCACTCCTGCGACAACTGAAAACACCCCCGCGGGTTGGCCACCCCACCCGGACAGATGGGCACGGGTGGAGGAGGTTGGATTCGAACCAACGTAGGCGTAAGCCAACAGATTTACAGTCTGCCCCCTTTAGCCACTCGGGCACCCCTCCGCGAGGAACCCGCGATTATGGAATTTGCTTGCTAGGGCGTCAAGTTAAGGGCTTCGGACCGCCAGCAGATCGAGCACCTGGCCGCGGGCTTCCTCGAAGCGAATCCTTACAGGCATCAGCCGATCAGTTCGATCCAGCCATACGTCGATCTGGCCCTTGATGCGCTCCCCTCGGCCAAAAGTCGAAAGATGAATCGCCGGGACAATCACCCCCCCGGGCAGCACGATGTCGGACTCGGACATCACCGTGAAATTCACCTTCTCGACCTTATTCCTGCCGGCCATGGGCAGAAGAATCGACTCCCCGACCGAAAAGCGCTCAGGCTCGATCTTCATCATCCAGGCCAGCTGAATCATGAAACTTAAGCGATCTTGAATACCTTTTTCCAGAGGAAGGGGTTCTTTTAGAGATGAATAAACTACTTTTTCATTTTCATAGTCAAAAGTAGAGACCTCTTCCCGGCCCCTGGGTGATCGGTGGGTATAGCGCTCGGGCTGAAGACCCCCGGGGCCGATGCGGCCGACTGTTTCGGCGAACAGCGGGTTGGGGGCGAATACCGCAGCCCAGCCCATGGCCTTTGTCAGAAGCCGAATCCGATAACGGCCCTCGGCAGGAAAACTAATTTCAATCGAACCCGTTGCAATCGGCGTATTCCCAGCGTGATCGCCAAAAAAAACACTGAGCGCCACCCCGCCAACCCCAGGGAGCTCATCTGGCCGCGGGATCCGCTCAGCGCTTGATTTCGGGGTTCCCGAGTTCAGCGACTGGGCTGCTGGCTGGTCATTCACAGACGGCGGCGGGGTTTGGGCAGTGGCCAGAGTGCTCGCGATATCCTGCTGCGCGATCTGGCTCAGACCGGGAAATGGCTGGGGCGGCGGTGAACTCGGGGCGGCCGGGGCCCGCTCTTGAAGCATTTGGAAGCTCACGGGCCCCATTTGAAACGAGACAGGCAACTCCTGGGGGCTGAGAAGCCGCAGCAACGTCTCCAGCCCGAACAGAATGAAAAAGTGAGCCAACAGCACCATGAGAGCCGCTCTTTTCCACGAAATCCAGGGACGAACCGACACTGAACGTGGGACTCCAAGCCCGACCATGCTTACGCTATCCTCAATTCAACGCTCCAAATGAAAGCGATGACCGCAATGGAAAATCCACAAGCCTTCAATCCTTTTGACCTTCTGAATACGCCATGGGCAAAAATGCCCATGGGAACATCACCAGCTGGAATGGCGAACTTTGACTTCACTGACCTCAAGGAGATGGACAAACGCATCTCCGAGCTCAAGGCCGTCGAGCAGTGGCTAAGTCTGAACCTCACTTTACTGAAGACCACTATCCAGGGACTCGAAGTTCAACGTGGGACCATCGCGGCCATCAAAGCGTTCACTGCCACCGCGCCGGGGGGTGCAGAGGCGGGCCAGTCTTCGGCCCAATCGTCAGCGGGGCCCGCCGCCGATCAGGCGAATTTGTGGTGGAGCGCCATGCAGCAGCAGTTCGGCCAGATGATGACGGCGGCCCAGGCCGGCGCACAAAGCATGATGGAAACTAAGCCTCAGGGCCCAAAGCGGCCAGGCGGAACTAAGAAAACTGAGGCTTAGCGGGAAGTCCGGTGGCGCCAATCGGCAAGGCCGCTGGTGAGATCGGACAGCTCCGTGACCACCCTGATGTCTGGCGGGGGACGGCGCTGCAGGACCGGACATCTACCGCCTGCCCAGATTTCAATGCTTCGTGGCAGCTTGGCCCGAAGCTCGGTCAGCCCATCCACCACTTGGTTGGGATTCATCACCGGAGAAAACGACAGGGCAACAATGTCAATTTCCTGGGCTGAGGCCGCCAGCACAATGTCCCAGACTGGAGTCTGAGTGCCTAAAGAGATGCATCTGCAGCCCTCAAGCGCCAGCAATGCTTCCACCATCAAGAGTCCGACGCCATGGGCCTCGGAGGGAAATGTGGTCAACAAAACGCGAGGCCGGTCACCCGGCTGGGGGATGGTGCTGATAGCGTTGCGCAGCACGACCTGAATGGACTCCGTGTAAAGATGCTCCTCGTAGATCTCCATCTGGCCGCGGGACCACGCATCGCCGACCCGCTGGGTCAGGGGGGCAACAACCTCGGTCACAAACCGCGCTAAACCAAGCCGAAGCAGGCGCTGGCCGAGTTGCCGGCGAAGCTCTTCGATGTCGTGGGACTTGGTGATATCAACCAGGTGGACGAGATCAGGATTGGTGTCTTGATCGGCCTCGGCTCGATTTGAGCTGCCTGAGCCCGTGGAGGTATCGGCAAGCGCGTGTAATTCCGCGATGTCTAGGCCAATAATCTTGCCGGGGCGATGGCCGATATCCATCAGGCGGCGGATTGCCCGAAGCCGATCCACCTGGTCCAAGGAGTAAATTCTCTCCCCAAAGGCGTCCCGCATTGGGTTAGGAAAGCCATACCTCCGCTCCCAGACACGCAGAGTGTCCTTCGACAGGCCAGTATCCCGCTCCACGGCTGATATGCTCAGCGTGACAGCTGCGGCATCCGGGTGTTCCAATTTAGCCCTCTTTTGTCATGGACAAATCATTGACGTCCTATGTCCCCGCCACTAGTATAAGGCTGGAACCTGTAATGACCAAGACAATTCCCCTATGAATTTGAAATTTCCCACGCAAAACACAGTAACAACGGCCCACAGCCTGCCTCCTGCCTGGCGTCGGTGGGTCTGGATTGCATCGGCCATCGTGCTTCTTGCAGTCGTGCCGCAGGCCTGGGCCACGGCCGCATGCCCAGCACTGCTGAATCACAGCTTTCCACGCTTGCAAGACGACGTTCCCCAGTCGCTTTGTCAATACCAGGGCCAAGTGGTGCTGGTGGTCAATACCGCGAGCTATTGCGGCTTTACTCAGCAATACGATGGCTTGGAGAAGCTGTATTCCAAGTATAAAAACAAGGGGCTTGTGGTGCTCGGCTTTCCGTCAAATGATTTTGGCAATCAAGAGCCCGGCAGCAATAAAGAAATTGCCGAGTTTTGCTCGAACACGTTCGGCGTGAAATTTCCGATGCTGGCCAAAACCTCGGTGAAGGGCGGCAATGCCAATCCTCTGTTCAAACAACTTGCCCAGCAATCCGAATCGCCCGGGTGGAATTTTCACAAATACATGATTGGCCGCGACGGAAAACTCATTCGCACTTTCTCAAGCCTGGTCAGCCCCACCGATCGTCGTCTTACCAACGAGATTGAGCGGGCCCTTGCTGCACCCCGTTCCTGAATTTCTTTTCATCATCACAGGAGTGCCGTTATGAACGCGCCTGATAAGCTCTTCTCCTCAACTGCCATCCTGCCCGATGTGCAATCTCATGCAGATCATCGCCAACTCGCCATCCAACGGGTCGGCGTGAAATCACTCGTGCACCCCGTTCTGGTTCAGACCGCGAAAGGGCCACAGCCCTCGGTGGCCACCGTGGACATGACCGTCGCTTTGCCGCCCGAGGTCAAAGGCACACACATGTCGCGCTTTCTTGAAGTTTTTCAGTCCCACGAAGATCCGCTGGCCTACCATTCGCTGCAGGGCCTCATGGATACCATGCTGGCCCGGCTAGAGTCCAATCAGGGCTACATCAAGATTGCGCTGCCTTATTTTGTGCGCAAAGCAGCACCCGTCTCTGGCGTTGAAAGCCTGATGGATTATCAGGTGACGATGGAGTGCGAGGCCCGTGACCATCAGCGCACCACCACAATGACGGTGGTGGTTCCTGTGACCAGCCTCTGCCCCTGCTCAAAAAAGATTTCTGATTACGGTGCCCACAACCAGCGGTCCCATGTCACGATCACTGCGCAGGTAAAGACCCCGATGCAAATCGAAGAGCTCATTGCGGCTGCAGAAAAAGCGGCCTCGTGTGAGCTCTGGGGACTGCTGAAACGGCCGGATGAGAAATGGGTCACGGAACGAGCCTACGACAATCCAAAGTTTGTTGAGGATCTCGTACGTGATATCGCCTTAGCGCTCGCAGAGGATCGCCGCATCACCGGCTACAGCGTGGAATCGGAGAATTTTGAATCGATTCACAATCATTCGGCCTACGCAAAGATCGATCATCTGCGCCGCGCATGAGAGTTGCCGTCATCGGAAGTGGCATCTCGGGCTGCGCAGCCGCCTGGGAGTTGTCATCGTGGGCACACGTCACCGTCTTTGAAGCCGACAACCGTCTGGGTGGCCATACCCATACCCAACAGATCCGTGTAGAGAACCGAAACTTTCCGGTCGACACTGGCTTCATTGTTTTTAATCACCGCACCTACCCAGGCCTGAAGGCCTGGTTCGAGACTCTGGGTGTTGAGACCGCCGCCAGTGACATGTCATTTTCTGCCAGCCTCAATCACGGCGCACTTGAGTGGTGTGGCTCTAGCCTCTCCGCTGTATTTGCACAGCGACGCAACCTTATCTCACCGCGCTTTTGGCAGATGCTGACCGACATCATGCGCTTTAATCGTCGGGCCCCTCGCGATGCTGCCCGATTCCGGCTGCAATCGGAATCGGGCCCTAGCCTTGGTGACTATCTGGATCACGGCGGCTACAGCCCTCTGTTTCTCAATGCCTATCTGCTGCCAATGGCCGGTGCGATCTGGTCTTGCCCGCCCGAACAAATGCGGGCCTTTCCCATGACGACCTTCACCCAGTTTTGTGAAAACCATGGGCTACTGCAGATTGCCGACCGGCCCCAGTGGTACACCGTTCGCAACGGATCCACCACTTATATCCATAAACTTCAGGCCCGCTTGGCTCAGCTGGGCCGTCATGTCATTTGGCGGACACAGTGCAACGTGGATTCGGTAAGTCCAATAACTTCAATGAGCGGCAATGCCCGGGTCCGAATCCGCGGCGTTCAGACCGATGCAGGCGCAGCCCAGGCCTTTGAAGATCATTACGATGCCGTGGTCATGGCCTGCCACTCTGACCAGGCCAGCCAGCTGCTGCAAGAAACCAGTCCTGCCAAAAAAATCGTCTCGAAAATCCGTTACCAAAAAAATCTTGCTGTGCTTCACACGGACACAACGCTGATGCCCAAACGGCAGGCAGCCTGGGCGGCCTGGAACTATCTGCACGCGCACGATCACGCCAGCAGCAGCGTGAGCGTCACCTATTGGATGAATCGGCTTCAGCCCCTGCCCGTGCAGACGCCAGTCCTGGTGAGTCTGAATCCGATTGCGCCTCCCCGGCCCGAACATATTCTTCAGTCCATGCATTACGCGCACCCTATTTTTGATGGGCCTGCGATTCAGGCGCAGCGCGAGCTGCCCAGCGTGCAAGGCCACGAAGGGATCTGGCTCGCGGGCGCCTGGACCCGTTATGGCTTTCATGAAGATGGATTTCAGTCAGGAAGCCAGGCGGCCCACGATCTGCGGCATCACTTTGTTAAAACCGGACATGCCCCTGCCCTGCCCAACCTTGCATGAGCCACGGCTGGTCAGCGGCCACGTCTGGCACTGCCGAGTCAGGCCCTTTCGTCATGACTTTCGTTATCGGGCCTTCTATCTTCAACTGCCCCTCAGAAGCCTTCAGGCATCTGCGGCCGCTGGCCAACGAACATGGCGGGGCTGGGCACTGAATCAAAAGGCGTTGCTCAGTGTGGTCGACCGTGATCACGGAGATGGCCGACCACTGTTGGAGTGGGCCGTTGCGTCACTCGAGCAGGCAGGCATTCATGATGCCGATGGCGAAATCTGGCTGCAGACTTTTCCACGCATGCTTGGCTACGCGTTTAAACCGGTCAGCTTCTGGTTCTGTGAGCGCCACGACGGACGCCTTCGGGCCATCATTGCGGAGGTCAACAACACGTTTGGGCAGCGGCATGTTTATGTTTTAAATCCTGGCCACAACGCCGCAATTCAGAATGGCCAGACGCTCGAATCCGATAAAGCCTTTTATGTCTCTCCTTTTTTCGAAATTCAGGGCCGCTACAAGTTTCGTTTTTTCAAGTCTGCAGTCGATGGCCGGGATTTGGCGCGTATTGAATATGCAGATGAGCATGGCACCCTGCTGCTCACCTCGATGGGCGGATCCTCCGCCCGACTGACACAGGCCGCCGCGATGCTGGCCTGGATGCGATTCCCCCTGTTCTCGCTCGGTGTGATCGCTCGAATTCACTGGCAGGCGCTGTTGCTCTGGATCAAGGGCGCAAAACTTATTCCACGGCCGCATACGAGCAGCTGAACTTATTTTGATTTCCCTCTCCCCTTAACCCACTGTCGGCCTTCTTATGACACCAAGCCTTCAATCCTCCGCAACGCTTGACCCCAAGCCACTGCTGTCCTGGTCCCCCGATGCCCGCACACGTCTTGTATTGCGGCTGCTGCAGTCGCTGCAATTCGGTGAGCTAAAAATCAACCTGCCTGACTCGAGCCAGCGGCTCTTTGTCGGTGTACAACAGGAGCCCGACCGCCACCTCACCGCTGAAATCACGATTCATGACAGCCGGGTTTTTACACTGGCTTTTTCGCGCGGCGATATTGGATTCGGTGAGGCCTACATGCTGGGATACTGGTCAAGCCCAGACCCTGCAGCGCTTTTAAAACTTCTGCTGCTGAATCGCGAGGCCATCGACAGGATGATCTATGGCCGGTGGTGGTCGGTGCTGCTCGATCAGCTGCGGCATCTGCTGCGCTCAAACCGCAAGGCTCAGGCAAAAAAGAATATCGCGGCCCACTACGACCTCGGCAATGATTTCTATCGGCTCTGGCTCGATCCCAGCATGAGCTACTCCAGCGCCCTGTTTGATGGCACGGGCCGCTGGGAATCTCCCGTCAGCCTTGAGGAAGGCCAGCAGCGCAAAATTCAGCGGGCCATACAGGAGATTGAACCCCAGCGGCTGGGACCCGAGGCCAGCATTCTTGAAATCGGCTGCGGCTGGGGTGCGCTTGGCGAGGCAGCTCTGAAGTCGACCCCGGCCCAATATGTGGGGCTCACGCTCTCCGAAGAGCAGCAGCACTGGGCCGAAAACCTTCTGAATCCTTTTGGCAAGCAACGTTTTAAGGTGCGGCTACAAGACTACCGTGACGAAAACCGCCGCTACGATGCAATTGTCTCGATCGAAATGTTTGAGGCAGTAGGCGAGCGCTACTGGGAGGCTTATTTTTCGACGCTATCGCGCTGCTTAAAGTCCGATGGTGTTGCAGTCATTCAAACGATCACTATTGATGAGCGACTCTTTGATCGTTATCGTCGCAACACCGACTTTATTCAGCAATATATTTTTCCAGGCGGAATGCTGCCCTCACCCTCTGTCTTCGAACAGCAGGCCCGTCAGCAAGGCCTCCGCGTCGAGAAGGCATTTGCCTTTGGCCAAGACTATGGCCGCACACTGGCGGAATGGGCAAAACGCTTTGAGAGTCAGCGGGCCCGGATCAATGCTCTGGGCTTTGATGAACGCTTCATCCGCATGTGGCGCTTTTATCTTGCGTATTGCGAGGCCGGATTTGCTCAGGGCGATATCAATGTCATGCAGTACACCCTCCGTCACGCCTAATGGCCCTCCGGAATAAACCGCCAAAGGCTAGCCGACGCATGATCGTGGGCCTTGCCTCGGCCATGATCACGATCATGGCCAGCCTTCAGGCGGCCAAAGCAAATCTTGATGATCTGCAACTGCAGGGCATGGGCACGCTCAGGTGGATGGGCCTAAAAGTTTATGAAGCAAGGCTTTTTGCGTCCACCCGGCCCAGCCCAGCCCAGCTGACGCAGCTTCCCTTTGCGCTGGAACTCACCTATGCACGGGATTTCAATGGGTCAAGCATCGCTGAGCGCAGCATTGATGAGATCAAAAGACTTGGTATTGGCTCTGCTGAACAACATCAGGCCTGGCGCAGTCGGATGCAGGCCATCTTTCCCAATGTCCGATCAGGGGATCGGATCCGGGGCATCCATCGGCCCGGATCGGGAGCAAGCTTTACGCTCAACGATAAGCCGATTGGCAGCATCGATGACGCCGAATTCGCCAGAGCGTTTTTTGCCATCTGGCTAGATCCAAAAACATCGGAGCCCTCGCTCAGAAAAGAACTTCTGGGGCTGAACGCTTCTCAGCGTCGTTGATGCCAGGCATCGGTCAGTCACTGCGATACGGCCTGCCAGGCTTTACGCTTGCATTCGCGGCTTTGCCGCTCTATCTGCTGACACCAGCGCTATACGCGCAACAATTCGGATTAAGCCTGGGGCTGATCGGCGTGCTATTGATGCTCACGCGGCTCACGGATGCAATTGCTGATCCGTTTATTGGCCGATGGATTGATCAGAGCACCCAGTCATTGTGGCTGTGGATGGCCGGCGGACTGATCGTGATGGCACTTGGCCTGGGACTGCTCACCCATCCGACCATGGTGCTCGATGCAACTGAAGAATCCGTGCTTAAGTTTTCACTCTGGCTTGTCGGCTGCACACTGATTGTCTCGCTTGCCAACAGCACCGCGACACTTGCCCACCAGAGCTGGGCAGTCGCCTGGACTGCAGAAATTGCAGGCCAGTCACGGCTGATTGGTGCTCGCGAACTCTGCGGACTGGTCGGCGTCATCAGCGCTGCTGCAATTGCGGGCCAGCAATCCGGCGGACTGCTGGGTCTTGTGGCCGTCATCAGTGCGATTGTTGCAATTGCTGCAAGCTTTGGACTGCGCCTGATCGGCCACCGATCATCTCCAGCCTCTGCCCGGCCACAGGTGGCATGGTCCACGCTGTTGCGACAGGCCAAGCTTCGTGAGCTACTGGGCACCATGGGCATGAATGCGCTCGCCAATGCAATTCCGCCGACGTTGATTTTATTTTTTCTTCAAGATTATCTCGGGGCAACCCCCAACCAGGCGAGTGGTCTGCTGGCTGCTTATTTTGTTGCCGCTGCCGCCGCAGTTCCCTTTTGGTCATGGGCTGCCCATCGCTTTCAGGCCAAGGTGGTTTGGATCGTCGCCATGTCAATCGCAGTAGTCGCCTTTGGCTGGACGCTGACACTTGATCAAGATGGCCTGATGGCGTTTGCCGCCATCTGCCTGATGACGGGAATGGTGCTGGGCGCCGAACTCGTGTGCCCGCCCATTTTGCTAGGGCGCAGAATCGATCGCGAGCGCCATCGCGGTACGCTTGAAGCCAGCTACTTTGGCCTATGGAATCTTGTGATTAAACTTGCCTTGGCGCTGGCCGCTGGACTGACTCTGCCAATTTTGTCGGGCCTAGGCTATCAGCCCGGCATCAGCAGCCCTGACAATAATCTCAGCGCCCTGCAGTGGGCCTATGCAGGCATTCCGATTGCATTGAAATGTATTGCGATTGCAGCACTGTGGCGCTTTCATGATGAATCAATGCCACACTCGACCTTAAGGAGTCATGGATGAATCTCGCCCGTCTTCAGTCCTCTATTTTTCACTGGCGCGCCGGCCTGTCACTGCTGCTCACCGGCCTTGTGCTTGCGCTGACAACAGGCTGCGCTGGGCCAGACCCATCGCGCTATGCCGACCAGAAACCAGCCCTTGATCTGAAGGCCTATTTCAATGGCGAGATCAAAGGATGGGGCATGGTCCAGAATCGATTTGGCCAGGTGGATCGTCGATTCGTCGTCACGATCAAGGCCAGCTGGAATGGAGACGAGGGCGTACTGGATGAGTCCTTTGTCTGGTCAGATGGCGAGCTTCAGCGGCGCGTCTGGAAACTCAAAGCGATGGGCCCGAATCGCTACATCGGAACCGCTGAGGATGTAGAGGGCCAGGCCATTGGCGAGATCAGCGGCAACGCGCTGCGTTGGCGTTATACCCTGCGCGTCCCATTTCGTGGCAACAGCATCCATTTAGATTTCGATGACTGGATGATTCTGATTGATGAACGGGTCATGCTGAATCGGGCGGTCTTTAGCAAGTGGGGCATTCGGATGGGCGAAGTCACGCTCTCATTTAGCAAATAGATTTTGATTCATCGGCATGTCCGCGAATCCTAAAATTACCGACTGGTCAGGCCGCATCGTCTGGGTAGTTGGCGCGTCCTCTGGCATTGGCCGGGCCCTGGCCGAAACCCTGAGCGCTCGGGGTGCGCGGGTCATTGCCAGCGCACGTCGAAGCGAACCCCTGCTCAGCCTAAAACCCGCCTGTGCCCGATGCCTAACCCTTGATGTGGGTCGCGCAGCCGATCTGCAAGCAGCCATCAAGACACTTGAGGAAGAGCATCTTCTGCCTGAT
>Ga0255210_1000135_pt1 | contig 33700 bp, 25 predicted proteins | sample Miss_Yuk_RepA_8d_FD_188422 | JGI IMG/M metagenome (GOLD analysis project Ga0255210, IMG submission 188422) | Freshwater microbial communities from Mississippi River, Louisiana, United States - Miss_Yuk_RepA_8d | ecosystem: Environmental > Aquatic > Freshwater > River | place: USA: Louisiana...
GCGCGACGTCGGCCTGAGAAGTACGCCACGCCGCGTCGGCCGCCGCCGCGTCGGCTTCGGCCGCGCGCACGGCCTGCTCCAGGTCCACCGGATCGAGTTCGAACAACACCTGTCCGGCGACCACGGCTTGGCCGGCGTCGACCTTGCGCACAAGGACTCGCCCGCCAACCTGGAACGCCAGCGCAGACTCGACACGCGCACGCACCGTGCCCGACACGCCGAAGGCCGCGCCGCCTGCCGCTACCGCGGCGGCGGTCTGCACGATGGGACGGTCGTCGGGAGCGGGGGCTTGCGAGGGCCGTTGGCACGCCGCGAGAAGCAGCAAGGAAGCCAGAATGGCCGCGGCGGCACGCAGGCCGGATCGAATGGGCATCATGTGGGAAGAGATCATCCCGGGGGAAGGATGAGCGAGCAATTACTGAACGGGAGCGTACACTGAAAGCCTTGACGCCGCCCCCGCCCCGTCCCAAGGCCCCCGGACGCCCGTCGGACCCGGCGATCGATCTCGCGCTGATGCGCGTGGTGCGCCGGCTGCTCGAGCGCGAAGGGCCGGCCGCAGTGACGATGCAACGCGTGGCGCTGGAAGCCGGTGTGTCCAAGGTCACCGTGTATCGGCGCTTCGCCGATCGCCAGCGACTGCTCGAAGCGGTCGTGGCGCATGACGCCGAGCAGGTCAACCGCGCCCTGCTGTCGGCGCCGCGCAGCGCCGCCGACGTGCCGCGGCAGCTCGAGGCCTATGTCGTCGATCTCACGGCGTTCCTGTCCGGACCGGGGCATCGGCGGTACGTCCAGGTGTTGGCCGAGTTGCCGCCCACGGCACGAGATGCGCGGCTCATCTGGCAGCGCGGGCCCGAGCGGGGCCATACGATGCTGGCGTCGTTCCTGCAGGCCGCCCACGCTGCGGGCCATCTGCACTGCGCCGCACCAGCCGACAGCGCCGAACTGCTGCTGGGCATGGCCTTGGGGCTGGACCTCGTGCGCTCGATGTATCGAGTGCCGCTGGCCAGATCGCGCCCGCAGAAACGCCGGGCCCACGCCGCGCAGGTCGTGGGCCTCTTCATGCGGCTGCACGCCCATCCGGATGAAGAGGGGCCGCCCGGATAACAGCCTCGCAGGCCGAACCCGCTTGACCGCGCAGCGGCCGTTCACCTCCCGCCGATCTCAGAATCGCCACACGTATCGAACCTGCCCGAAGTTTTCACCGGGATTAGGCTTTCGCAGTCCGGCATTCGAGAAGTGCTCGACGCGCAGTTGCAGTTCGTGCTCCTGCCGATCGCCCAAACGCAGCCCCAACGCGATGTGGTCGCCGAAGTTCACCCGGGTGCTGAAACGTCGATCGCCACCGCGATAGCGGGGCGTGACGACGTTCAGTCCGATACCGGCTTCGAGGAACCACCCGCTCCCGACGTCCCAGCGAGCTGCCGGCTTCAGCCCCAGTTGCAGGCTGACGTGAGGTTCTCCGGCGTCATCCACGTCGAGCGAGCGCCATACGCCGACGGTTGCCTCGATCTGCCAGGTCAGTCGGCCCGGCCACAGGCGTGGCGCGCCACGCCACGGCCACAGCGCGCCGGCCGCCAAGGCTGACGAGCGGTTGGATCGCGACCACTGGACGAATCCGTACTCGGGACAACCCCCGGGCGCGCGCAGTGCACCTTCTTCAGCGCCGGGCCACAAGCACAGAGCGTGCGCATCTGAGGCGAAGATCGCGGCCGCCGCGAGCAGTGCCGACCGGCGAACGCGCGACCAGCGGCACCGAATCGAGCCGACGAACATCGCATCGCCTACGAAAGGGACGGATCGGGCTGTGTCTGCAGCGCTGCCAGCGGCTTGACGCCGGGGACGGCGCCCCGCGCTCCGCTATTGCACGCCGCCGCCCAGGGCGCGGTACATCGCGATGCGGCTTTGCTGTTCCGCCAGCCGCGTCTGCACTTCGGCCTGCGCGGCAGCGAACAGCGACCGCTCGGCGTCCAGCAGTTCCAGCGTCGTGCCCACGCCGTTGTCCACGCGCACCTGCACGAGTTGCAGGCGTGCCGCCTCAGCCTGCCTTTGCACCTCGAGCGCGCGCAGCTGGTCCATCAGCGTCGCGCGACCCGCCAGGGCGTCCGCCACATCGCGGAACGCGGCCTGGATGGCGCGCTCATACTGGGCCAGCGCGATGTCGCGCTGCGCCGTCGCACCCCGCACCAGGGACTCCGTCCGACCGGCATCGAAGATCGGCATCAGCAGCTGCGCCGCGAAGCTCCACGCGCCGTCCTTGAACAGGTCGCCCAGTTGGGTGCTCGCGGTACCCAGACTGCCGGTCAGCGAGATCCTGGGCCAGTAGGCGGCCCGCGCTGCACCGATGTTGGCGTTGGCGGCCACGAGCAACTGTTCGGCCTGCCGCACGTCCGGGCGCTGCAGCAGGACCTCCGAGGGCAGCCCGGTGGGAACCTCCGCAAACGCCAGAGACTGGATGCGGGGAAGCGTGGTCACGGCCAGCGGCTGGCCCACCAGCAGCGTCAGCGCGTTCAGGTCGAGCTCGCGTTGCCGGGTGAACTGGGCCAGCGCCGCCTGCGCGGAGGCCGCGAGGGACTGCGCCTGACGCAGGTCCAGCTCCGAGGCCGTGCCATGCTGGTAGCGCAACTGCGTGAGCTGCAGCGACTGCTCGCGCGACTTCACGGTGTTACGGGCGATCTCGAGCAGTTCGTCGTCCGCACACAGTGCCAGCCAGGCCTGCGCGACCGATGCCACCAGCGCGACTTGCGTGGCGCGACGGCCTTCCTCGCTGGCTGCCAGCTGCGCTGCCGCCGCATCGCTGCCGGCACGAATGCGGCCGAACAGATCCAGTTCCCAGGCCGACAACGTCAATCCTGCGGTGTAGGTGCCGGCGACATTGCCGTTGCTGCCGGTGCCGCGCACGGCCGATGCACCGGCATTCAGCGTGGGCCACAGGTCGGCGCGGCGCTGTCCGAGCACGGCCCGCGCCGCCTCGATGTTCAGAACGGCCACCCGCAGGTCGCGGTTATTCGCCAGAGCCTGCCCGATGACCTGGCGCAACGACGGATCGGGGAAGTACTCCTGCCAGCCGGTGGCCGACGCCGCCTTGAGGCCGCTCTGCGGCGATGACGCCGCGTTCGGGAAGGCGGGTGCCACCGGCGCAGCGGGCAGCGTCAGCGGTGGCGTGGGCGCGGCACACCCCCCCAGGCCCGCCGCGGCGGCTGCCAGCAGACCCCATCGCTTCCATGTCGTGCCCTTCATGCCTGCTCTCCATGTCCCTTGGCCACCGGGGCCGCTGCGGCCGCCGGTGCGTCATCCAACTCGTGCGCATAGAACTTGCGCTGCCGCTCGCTGCCCTTGAACAGGCGCCGAACCACCACGAAGAACACCGGAACGAACAGCACCGACAAGGCCACTGCGCTGACCATGCCGCCCATCACGCCGGTGCCGATCGAACGCTGGCTGGCGGAGCCCGCCCCGGAGGCGATGGCCAGCGGCAGCACGCCCAGCACAAAGGCCATGGACGTCATCACGATCGGTCGGAAGCGCAGGTGCGCGGCTTCCAGTACGGCCTGCAGCGCAGTGCGGCCCTGGGCCTGCAGGTCCTTGGCGAACTCGATGATCAGCACCGCGTTCTTCGCCGACAGGCCGATGATGGTGATCAGGCCGATCTTGAAGTACACGTCGTTGGAGAAGCCACGTCCCATCGTCGCCAGCACCACCCCGAGCACGCCCAGCGGCACGACCAGGATGACCGCCAGCGGGATCGACCAGCTCTCGTAGAGCGCGGCCAGACACAGGAACACCGCCAACAGTGAGAAACCGAACAGGAATACGGCGGTGGCGCCGGCCAGCCGCTCCTCGCGCGACTGACCCGTCCACTCGAAGCCGAATCCCGGCGGCAACTGCCCCGCCAGACGTTCCATCTCGGCCATCGCCTCGCCGGTGCTCACGCCGGGCGCCGCGTCGCCGGCGATCCGCATGGTCGGGTAGCCGTTGTAGCGGATGGACTGCATGGCGCCAGTCACCCACCGCGTGGTCGCGAAGGTGGCCAGCGGCACGGGCTGCCCCCGCGAGTTCGGTGCGGTCAGCCGCAGCAGGTCCTCCGGCTGCATGCGCGCCTGCGCATCGGCCTGCACGACCACTCGCTGCAAGCGCTCGCCACTCTGGAAGTCGTTCACGTAGGCCGAACCGATCGCCGTCGAGATCGTCGCATTGATCGCCTCGAAGCCGACGCCCAGGGCGCTGGCCTTGTCGCGGTCGATCACCAGTTGCAGTTGCGGCGCGTCCTCGAGGCCGTCCGGCCGGACACCGGCCAGCAGCTTGCTCTGCGACGCCATGCCCAGCAACTGGTTGCGCGCCGCGATGAGCGCTTCGCGCCCATTGCCGCCGCGATCCTGCAGCCGGAACGCAAAGCCGGTGGCCGAGCCGAGTTCGGGAATCGGTGGCGGGCTGAGCGGGAAGATGAAGGCATCCTTCACCCCCATCAGCGCCCCGAAGGTGCGGCGGGCAAGCGCCTGGGCACTCTGGGCTTCGCCCTTTCGCTCGTCCCAGTCCTTCAGCGTCACGAAAGCCAGCGCCGAGTTCTGGCCCTGGCCCGAGAAGTTGAAGCCGAGCACGCCGACCATGCTTCGCACTTCGGGTTGCTTGAGCACGAAGCCCTCGACCTGTTGCATCACCTGCAAGGTGCGGTTGGCGGTCGCTCCCGGCGGCAGCTGGATGTTCACGAGGATGTAGCCCTGGTCCTCGTTGGGCAGGAAGGACGTCGGCAGGCGATAGGTCAGCCAGCCCACGCCCGCCACGATCGCCACGTAGACCAGCAGCATGCGGCCGGTGCGATTGAGCAGGCGCACGAGGAAACCTTCGTAGCGCTTTGCGGTGCCCGCGAAGCCGCGGTTAAACCAGCCGTAGAAGCCGGTCTTGGCGTGCGCGTGGCCGGCCTCGACCTGCTTGAGCAGCGTGGCACACAGCGCCGGCGAAAGGGACAACGCCATGAAGGCCGAGAAGCCGATCGAGGCCACCATCACGGCCGAGAACTGCCGGTAGATGTTGCCCACCGCGCCGGTGAAGAACGCCAGCGGCACGAACACCGAGATCAGCACCACCGTCACGCCGATGATCGCGCCGGAGATCTGCCCCATCGCCTTGCGCGTGGCCTCGCGCGGGGGCAGGCCCTCCTCGCTCATGATGCGCTCGACGTTCTCAACGACCACGATGGCGTCGTCCACCACGATGCCGACCACGAGCACCATGCCGAACATGGTGAGCACGTTGATCGAGAAACCGAGCGCCAGCAGCACGCCTAGAGTACCCAGCAGCGCCACGGGCACCACGATCGTGGGGATGAGAGTGAAGCGCCAGTTCTGCAGAAACAGGAACATCACCAGGAACACCAGCACGACCGCTTCGATCAGGGTCTCGACGACCTTGCCGATCGAGATGTCGACGAAGCGCGAAGTGTCGTAGGGCACGGCGTAGCTCATGCCTTGTGGGAAAAAGCGCTTGAGCTCCTCCATGCGCGCACGCACGAGCTTCGCGGTCTCCAGCGCATTGCCGCTCGGCGACAGCTGGATGCCGATGCCGGCGGACGGCTTGCCATTGAGCCGCGCCGTCGAGGCATAGGTCTGAGCCCCGAGTTCGATGCGGGCCACGTCGCGCAGGCGCACCGACGAACCATCCGCGTTGGCGCGCAGCACGATGCTGCCGAACTGCTCGGCGCTCGCCAGCTGCCCCTCCACCTGCACGGTCGCAGAGATGGCCTGGTCCACCGGGTTGGGCAGATCGCCGATCGTGCCGGAGGAGACCTGCGCGTTCTGGGCGCGGATCGCCGCGTTCACGTCGCCCGCGGACAGGTTGAAGCTGCGCAGCTTCGCGGGGTCGATCCAGATGCGCATCGCACGCTCGGTGCCGAACAGCTGCGCTGTGCCGACACCCGGCACCCGCTGCAGTTCGGGCAGCACGTTGCGCGCCGCGTAGTCGCCCAGCGCGATCGGATCCCACTTCGGGTCGTCCGAACTGAGGATGGTGAACATCAGGAAGTTGGAGCGCGACTTGTCGACCCGCACACCCTGCTGGGTCACGGCCGCGGGCAGGCGCGGCGTCGCGCGCGACAGGCGGTTCTGCACGTCCACCTGCGCCAGGTCCGGATTGGTGTTCGGCGTGAACGTCAGCGTGATCGTGCCGCTGCCGTTGGCCTGGGCAACCGACTCCATGTACGTCAGGCCGGGCGACCCGTTCATCTCCTGCTCGATGACGGACAGCACGCTGTTCTCCAGCGTCTTGGCGGATGCGCCCGGGTAGACCGCCGTGACCACGATGGACGGCGGCGCCACCGTCGGGTACTGCGCCACGGGCAACTGAGTGATCGAGACGATGCCCGCCACCACGACGAACAGCGCGATGACCCACGCGAAGATGGGCCGGTCGATGAAGAACTTGGCCATGGGTGTTGCGCCCTCAGCGGCTGGCAGCAGAAGCCGCCGGGGTGGCAGCGCTGCCAGGAGAGGCCGAGGCCGGCTTGGCGAGAGTCCAGGGCACCGGCTTCACCGGCGCGTTGGGCCGCATTTTCTGGAATCCTTCGACGATGACCTGATCTCCGGCGGCCAGGCCCTGGGTCACGATCCACTGCTTGCCCGCAGAGCCCGCGACCTTGACCGGGCGCGGGCCGGGCTTGCCGCCCTCGCCGACGACAAGCACGGTGTCGCCCTGGGCGGTTCGCGTCACCGCCTGCTGCGGCAGCAGCACCGCGCCGGCGATCTCGCCCTGGACGAGCCGCGCGCGCACGTACATGCCCGGCAGCAGCCGGCCCGAGGGGTTGGGCACTTCGGCACGCAAGGTCACCTGCTCGGTGGTCGGATCGACGCTCAGATCCGCGAACAGCAGGCGCCCCTTCTGCGGCAGTTCGCTGCCATCGTCGAGCACCACCCGCACGGCGGCCGACTCCGCAGGCGCCTTGCCCGCTCCCGCGACCTGCTGCCGCAACCGGTCCACTTCGATGACAGACTGGGTGGCATTGACATAGACCGGATCGATCTGCTGGATCAACGCCATCTGCGTGGCCTCGGTCTGCGACACCAGCGCGCCCTCGGTGACCAGCGCGCGCCCGATGCGCCCCGAGATCGGGGCCGTCACGGTCGCGTAGCCCAGGTTCAGCTCGGCCGTGCGCAACGCGGCCTTGGCCGCGGCCACGTCGGCCTCGGCCTGCGCCTGCGCCGCCTGGGCGTTGACGAAGTCCTGCTGGCTGACCGCGTTGGCCGCGCGCAGGGGTGTGTAGCGCGTGACCGTCGCACTGGCCTGCATCAGGTTCGCCTGGGCCTTGGCCAGCGCCGCCTTGGCGCTGTCCACGGCCGCCTCGTAGGGCGCGCGGTCGATCTGAAACAACGCCTGGCCAGCCTTGACCTGCGAGCCTTCATTGAACAGGCGCTTCTGCACGATGCCGGTGACCCGGGCACGCACCTGGGCCACACGAACAGGCTCGACGCGGCCCGGCAGTTCAGCCGTCAGCGGCGCTGTTTGCATGGACACCGTCACCACCGAGACCTCGGGCGGCGGTGGTGCCGCCCCGCCACCTGCCGGCGCCTGCCCGCCTCCGCCGCTGCCGCCACACGCCGTGACGAGCACGAGCGTGGCAACGCTGCCACAGGTCGCAACCCGCAGGCGGGCACGGGTCGTCGGTTGCTGGCCGCGGCTCATGGGGCCCGAGGTGGCTGGATGCATGGGATCGGTCCTTGTTGGGGCTGGTGGATGCAGTAAATACAAGCGCGAATGTATATTATCGTATGAAGCGGCTCGCCTCTGCAGGCGGTCGATGTCGGACCGTCGGTCGGTTCTTGCGTACGGTGGCAAGAGGCTGTCCACGGTCCGTTGAAGCCGAGTGACGCAATGCGCCGGCCGACCTTGTTCAGAACTGGAACAGCGTCAGGCCCGTGCCGACACTGGTCTGTCGGTGGTTGTAGTCCAGCAGCGTCTCTCCGTAGCCCGAGAACACCTGGACATACCAACGCAAGCCCTGCGGCCGGCTGCGATCGACCGGATAGGTCAGGTCCCATTGGATCGAACCTCGGCTCGAGGATCCTAGGCGAGTGCGCCAGGTGACCTGCGCCGTGGCCAGTCCGGGCAGCCAGGCCGCTGCCAGTTCGGTGTCGCCGATGTAGCGGGCGATGTCCGGGTTGTCGTCGTTGGAGCCATCCCTCAGCCGCCGGAACACGCGCAGCACCAAGCCCAGATCGCCACGATCGACGCTCGCTGCGGCGTAGACGCGGTTCCAGCTGCGCGACAGCGCCCCGCTCTGCCCGTTGGACTGGTGCATGAGCCCGAGTTGAGTCATGCGCCAGTTCCAGCCGGCCCACAGCGGCGCCAGCGGCGGGGGCGTCGGGATCACGTAGATCGCCTCCGGTTGGTAGTCGGTGCTGCGAAAGGGCGACGACTCCTGCGTGTCCCACAACTGCCAGAGCGAACGCTGCGTGTAGGCAAACCACAGGTCGGCCTGCGGCAACAGCAAGCCTTCGACCACCTTGGTGCGCAGCGAGATCTGGATCTTGGCGTCCACCGACTTGTAGCGAAGTGCCGACGGCGCTGTCCCGCGCGTTGGCGTGGATGGCGCAAGATTCATGCTGGAGGTCCAGTGCGCCGGCAGAACGAAGTTGGGCTGATAGGTGCGGACCACGAAGGTGCCACGCTTGGTCTCCGGCGCCAGTTCCCAGGTCTTGCTGGCCACGGCAGCCAGCATCTCGTCCTGACCCGGCGCTGGCCTGGCGGCCGGCCGGGTCGGGGGTTCGGCGCCCACGGCGGCGCTGCGCGGGTCCGGCGCCGCCCTCGGCGCGGCCGGGTCGGTCCCGGATCGGCCGAATTCGGTGCCCAGGGCTGCGTCGTAGCAGGCCAGTCTTCTCGTGTCATCAGCCTCGCGCCGGCACGAACTCACGTCCCCTTGGGCAGGGCATTGCCCTGCGGCCAGGGCCAGAACCCCGATCGACAGCGCCCGGCACACCCCCCGAGCCCATTGCGGTCGCTGAATGGCCATCGTGATTGCTGTCGAAGGTTTGAGTGGCATTGCCCGACGCCACCCACTGCCGATCGGGCCCGCGACTGGACAATCTCTTGAGCACATCGGTGCCGCAGATACAGGCACGAATGTATATTATTGAGTGAAACCTGCCCCTCTTGCAGGAGATTGGTCCGCACATGGCCCGCCGCACCAAGGAAGAAGCCCTCCAGACCCGCCAGGCGATCATCGACGCAGCGGAGATCGTCTTCGACGCTCGCGGCGTCAGCGAAGCGTCGCTGCAGGAGATCGCGGAGGTGGCCGGCGTGACGCGCGGTGCGGTCTACTGGCACTTTCGCGACAAGGCCGATCTGTTCAACGCACTGATGGATCGGGCCATCCTGCCCTTCGAGCAGCGCTGGCTCGACGACAAGGCCGCGGCCCGGATGCCTCCGTTGCAGGAATTGGAGGCCATCGCCGCCGACATGCTGCGCGCGACGAGTCGCGACGAGCGGCTGCAGCGTGCCGTCTCGATCTCGAGCCAGAAGCTCTCCTACGTGGATGAATTCGGTTCGGTTCGGGAGCGCCGCCTGGCGGTGCTGGCACGGGCCCGCAAGCGATTCGAAGTACTGCTGAGCGAGGCTCAGCGCGCGGGAGCGTTGCCGGCGGACGCCCAGCCTTCCCACGCGGCGCGTGCCTTGCTGGCCCTGGTCGACGGACTGGTCGTGCACTGGATGCTCGATGGCCGCAGCTTCAACCTCTGCAGGGTGGGCGAACCGGCGGTCCGGCACATGCTGGCCGGAATGGCCGTCTCACCGTCGACTGGCCTGGCACTGGCGTAGTGATGCACTGGCGGAAGCCATGAAGAGCGAGGCATGTCCACTGCTCCGCTCGGTACGAAGAGTGCCCGCGGCCTGCCGCGGCGATGTCCCAGGCGTAGTTGGAACTTGAGGTGGCGGTTTCCGCAGTGAGCTCGTGAGAATCGAGCTTGCTGAAGACCTGAAACCCTAACCTCAAGGGAAACCGCCATGAAGGATCGTAGGACAAAGAAGCAGGCCGCTGGTGGTCTGCGTGTGGTGCATCGCAACGACCGGGCTGCGGTCAGGCACTGGGCACAGGGCGACGGCCAGGCGCTGCTGCCGATGCTGGAGCTGCTGGAGAACGCGCAGGCCAGCATCGACGAGCTGATGAACGAAGCCGCGCGTGCGGTGCTGGAGGAGTTGCTGGTGGCCTCGGCCAGCAAGCTCGCGGGCCAGAAGCAGCGCGGCAAGGCCGGCGGCCCGGTGCTGTGGCACGGCAGCCAGCGCGGGCAGATCCAGATGGCCGAGCGCAAGCTCAGCGTCACCAAACCGCGGCTGCGAACGGCGGGGCCGAAGTCCAAGGAGGTGGCGGTGCCGGCCTACCAGCGGCTGCGAGGCGACGCGCGCATGGGCGCACGGGTGCGAGACATCGTGGTCAAGGGCGTATCGATGCGCAAGTACCGTGAGGTGCTGCCCGAGGTGGCTGGCACGGTGGGCGTGAGCAAGAGCGCGGTGTCGCGCCGCTTCATCGAGGCCAGCGCCGCGCAACTGGCCGCGCTCAACGAACGGCCGCTGAGTGAGGCGGCGCTGCTGGCGATCTACATCGACGGCATCATCGTGGACGGCACGCACATCGTGGCCGCGCTGGGCGTCAACGAGCAGGGCCACAAGACGCTGCTGGGGCTGAGCGCGGGGTCCTCGGAGAACGCGCAGGTCGTCAAGGCCTTGCTCACGGGCATGCGGGATCGTGGCCTGGCGGTGGATCTCGACTACCTGTTCGTCATCGACGGGGGCAAGGCGCTGCGCTCGGCGATCGACGAGGTCTTCGGTGAGCACGCCAAGGTGCAGCGCTGCCGCACGCACAAGCTGCGCAACGTGCTGGAGGCGCTGCCCAAGGAGGCCCGCGCACAGACCAAGAGCGTGATGAACGCGGCCTACAAGCTCGACGCCAAGCGCGGCATGGAGAAGATCCGCCAGCAGGCCAAGTGGCTGCAGGCCGACCACGCCGATGCGGCGGCGTCGATGCTCGAGGGGCTGGAGGAGGTGTTCACGGTCAACAAGCTCGGCTTGCCGCCCTCGCTGATGCGCTGTCTGTGCACGACCAACATCATCGAGAACCCCAACGGCATCGTGCGCACGACAACCGGCCGCGTGAAGCGCTGGCGCGATCAGGACATGGCGCTGCGATGGGTGGCTGCGGGCTTCCTGGAGGCCGAGAAGTCGTTCCGCCGCATCGATGGTGTGAAGGATCTTTGGGTGCTGGCTGTTGCGCTTGGCCGGCACGTGCCGAGCGAACTCAGGCGCGCCGCGTAAGATGATTCAGACCGCCACCGGTTGCAACTGAGCTCGGGACAACGCCCCTGCCGCGCGCTTGTGGCACTCCTTGAACCCGAATTCGGGAGTTGAGCCATGCTCGACATTCCTTACCTCAAGTTGGCGGTTCTCGGGATCTTCGCCGTCTGCACGACCCACGTACACCGCCGTGGCAGTGTGCGCCTGGGTTTCTGGCGCCAACTCAGCGACCACTCGACGTTCATGGCGCCCATCAATTGCGTCATGTATCTCTTCTCCGGCGTACCGAACAGGCCCTTCCTCGACACCGTGGCCTTCCCGCAACTGCGCCTGCTGGAAGGACATGCGACGAGCGATCGAACAGGGGCGTCAATGGGGCATTTGCGCACATTCAGCGGGTGCGGCTGCTCGGCAAACGGATCAAGGCGCGGAGCCGATTCGGCTGCCAACTGCTGAAGTGGCCGCTGTTTGGCGGGCCGATCGTGTGGTGGCTGCTCTCCTGATCGAGGTCGAATCCGCCCAAATGCCTCTGCAGGCATTCCCGATCCTCAGCCCGCAGCCAGCGAGCGCCTAACCCGGCGCAAAGTTCCGGCGAAGAAGACCGAGCCAATGGCCAACAGGGCAAGCAAGGTCGGCCACACCACCGAAAATCCCGCCCCCCGATAGAGGATCGCCTGGGCCAGGCTCACGAAGTGAGTGGTCGGCGCGAGCAGCATGAGATCGCGCAGCACCTCGGGCATGCTCTCCCGGGGCGTGGCGCCGCCGGAGAGCATCTGGAGCGGCAACAGCACCAGGATGATCAGCAAGGCAAGCTGCGGCATCGAGCGGGCCATGGTGCCCAGAAAAATGCCCATCGAGGTGGTCGCAAACAGGTGCAGCGCGACCCCCGCCAGGAACAGTGCCGCGGAGCCTGCGATCGGAAGGCCCAGCACGCCGCCCACCATGACTCGCAGCGACAGCGCGCAGGCCAGGAACACCACCCCTCCGGTGGCCATCACCTTGGCGAGCATGATCTCCACGGGCCGCAGCGGCAGCGTCAAGAGGTGCTCCAGCGTCCCCTGCTCGCGCTCGCGGATGAGCGCGGCCCCGGCCAGGATGATGGACAACATCGTGACCATGTTGATCAGTTCCATCACGGCCGTGAAGCGCGCGCTGTCCGACGTGGGGTTGAACCGCATGCGCACGGCCAGTTCGACCGGCGCCGCGCCCGATGCGCGTTCGCCGGAAACGAACTCCTGGATCTCCTGCAACAGCATCGCCTGGACCTGGCCGGCGCCGATGAAGGTTTGCCGCATCTGCGTCGCATCGACGTTGAGCTGCAGGGCCGGACGGCGCCCCGCCAGCAGGTCGCGCTGAAACCCCGGCGGGATGTCGAGCACGAAGCTGTACAGCCCTGTGTCCAGGCCGGGGTCCATCTCTTGCAGCGAAATCTGTCGCGCAGGCAGGAAATCCGGTGGGTAGAAGACACCCGCGAGGCGTTGCGACAGTTCGGTGTGGTCCTCGTCCACGACGGCGATGGGCACGCGCACCAGACGGTCCGGCACGACCGTGGCCGCGACGTAGATGGCGCCGCTGAAGGCCCAGACGACGAAGACGAGAAGGAGTCGGTCTCGCCACAGGCTGCGCAGTTCCTTGACGGCCAGGTGCGCCACCGAGCGCCATGAGGGCACCCAGCCGTCCATCAGCGCTCCTGCTTGCGCAACAGCAGCACGCTGGCTGTCAGCAGCACCGGGCCGGCCAGCGCCAGCGGCCAGAAGAGCCCGCCAAGCTCTTCGAAACCGAGCGCCTTGGAGAACGTGCCGCGACTGATGGTGACGAACGCCGCGGTCGGATACAGGTGCGCAATCACTGCCGACAGACCCTCCAGCGTCGACACCGGGTTGAGGATGCCCGAGAACTGGATTGCCGGCAGCATGGTGGCCAGCGCCGTGCCGAACAGCGCCGCGAGCTGGCTGCGGGTGAAGGACGACATGAGCAGCCCGATGGCGGTGGCGGCGAACACGTACAGGAAGGCCGCCAAAGCGAACGTGGGCAGGCTGCCGGTGAACGGCACGCCGAAGACGGTGACCGCCATCGCCGTCAACACGCCGAAGTTGACCATGCCCGCAACGACATAAGGAAGCTGCTTGCCGAGCATGAACTCCAGCTTCGTGACCGGCGTGACATACAGGTTCGTGATCGAGCCCAGTTCCTTCTCTCGCACCACCGCCAGCGCCGGCAGCATCGAGGGGATGAAGATCAGCAGGATGGGTATCACCGCGGGCACCATCGAGACGATGCTGACCACGCCGGGGTTGTACCGGTAGCGCACCTCCAGCTGAGCGGCCGGTCGCGCGTCGATGCCCGCCTCCGCCATCCGCTGCGACAGAAACCCGTTGTGCAGGGCCTGCACGTAGCCGGCGATGATTTCCGCCCGCATGGGCATGGCACCGTCGATCCACACGCCCACCGTGGTGGGGCGGCCGCGGCCCAGATCGGCGGCGAACCCGGGCGGGATCTCGAGGGCCAGTGCGAGTTCTCCGCTGCGCATCCGGGCGTCGAGTTCCGCATGACTGGACAGCGGCGGCTGCTCGAGGAAATAGGGCGAGCCGGCCAGTTCCTGGACATAGGCGCGACTGGCATTGCTGTCGTCGCGGTCGATGGCGGCGAATCGAAGGTCCTGCACGTCCATGCTGATGCCGTAGCCCATGATGAGCTGTTGACGCCGACCGAAAATTGACCCGCCTACAGCCATAGTGCCGATCCAAATTTGACCCGGGTGTTCAACCTACCCTGCCTTCTTTTTGAGCAGGGGAAGAGGAGTGATCACCATGGCCATGATTGGCAAGGTACGGCGGATGTACTTCCGCCAAGGCAAGTCCGTGCGAGAGATCGTGCGGCTGACGAGTTTGTCGCGCAACACGGTGCGCAAGTGGCTGAAGGCGCCGCTGGAGGGCGAGCCGAGGTACCGGCGCAGCGAGCGGCCTGGCAAGTTGAGCGCCTTGCACGAAGCGCTGCAACAGGCGCTGAAGGTCGATGCGCACCGCCCGCGCCACGAGCGGCGCACGGCACGTGCGCTGCACGCGCAGATTCGTGCTGACGGCTACGACGGCAGCTACAGCCGCGTGACCGACTTCGTGCGGGCGTGGCGCCAGGGAGAAGGCCAGTCGGTATCGACGAACGCCTTCGTGCCGCTGGCCTTTGAGCTCGGCGAGGCCTACCAGTTCGACTGGAGCGAAGAGGGCCTGGTGGTGGGCGGCATCTACTACCGCATGCAGGTCGCACAGCTCAAGCTGTGTGCTTCGCGGGCGTTCTGGCTGGTGGCCTACCCGAGCCAGGGTCACGAGATGCTGTTCGATGCCCACACCCGGTCCTTCGCGGCCATGGGCGGCATTGCCCGGCGCGGCATCTACGACAACATGAAGACGGCGGTCGACAAGGTCAAGAAGGGCAAGGGCCGCACCGTCAACAAGCGCTTCGCGGCCATGTGTGCGCACTACCTGGTGGATGCCGACTTCTGCAACGTCGCCAGCGGCTGGGAGAAGGGCGTCGTCGAGAAGAACGTGCAGGACAGCCGCCGGCGCATCTGGATCGAGGCGGCCAAGCTGCGCTTCGGCTCCTTCGTCGAACTCAACGCCTGGCTGGCAGACCGCTGCCGCGCGCTGTGGCAGGAGATCCGCCACCCCGAGCACGACCAGTTCAGCGTGGCCGAGATGCTCGAGCACGAGCGGCCGCACCTGATGCCCATGCCCGAGCCCTTCGACGGCTATGTGGAGAACCCGGCGCGGGTGAGCAGCACCTGCCTGGTGACGGTGGCGCGCAACCGGTACTCGGTGCCGTGCGAGCTGGCCGGGCGGATGCTCAGCACCCGGCTGTACCCGGGCCGGGTCGTGGTGGTGGCCGACGACAAGAAGGTGGCCAGCCATGAGCGGCTCAGCGACCGCGGCCAGACCCGCTATGACTGGCAGCACTACATCCCACTCGTCGAGCGCAAGCCCGGCGCCCTGCGCAACGGCGCGCCCTTCGCCGACATGCCCGAGCCGCTGCAGCAGCTTCGCCGGGCGCTGCTGCGCGATCCGGGAGGCGACCGCGTGATGGCGCAGGTGCTGTCCATCGTGCCGACCGCCGGCCTGGACGCGGTGTTGGTGGCGGTGGAACTGGCGCTGGAGGGCGCACCGCGCGGCAGGATTGGCGTCGAGCACGTGCTCAACGTCATCGCCCGGCTGAACGCGGCACCGGCGCCGCAGAACGCGGCCACGGGGTTGCAGGTGACCACCAAGCCACTGGCCAACACCGAGCGCTACGACAGCCTGCGCGGTCAGGCCAGTGCCGAGGAGGTCGACCATGCGTGAGCTTGCCGTCGAACTCAAGCAACTGCGTATGCACGGCATGGCCAGTGCATGGAGCGATCTCATGGAGCAAGGTGGCAGCGCTGCGCTGGAGAGCTCGCGCTGGCTGCTGGAACACCTGCTGCAGGCCGAGACCACCGACCGCGCGATGCGCTCGATCAGCCACCAGATGCACACCGCCAAGTTCCCGGTGCACCGTGACCTCGCGGGCTTCGACTTCGATGTCTCGCCGGTGGACCGCAAGCTGATCCACACCCTGGCGGAGATGGCGTTCACCGACGCGGCGCACAACGCGGTGCTGGTGGGCGGGCCCGGCACGGGCAAGACGCACCTGGCCACGGCCATCGGGGTGGCCGGCATCACCAAGCACGGGCGGCGGGTGCGGTTCTACTCGACGGTGGACCTGGTCAACGCGCTGGAGCAGGAGAAGGCACAGGGCAAGGCCGGGCGCATCGCGGCAAGCCTGCTGCGCATGGACCTGGTGATCCTGGACGAACTGGGCTACCTGCCGTTCAGCCAGGCCGGGGGTGCCTTGCTGTTCCACCTGCTGTCCAAGCTGTACGAGCACACCAGCGTGATGATCACGACCAACCTGGACTTCGCCGAGTGGTCCAGCGTGTTCGGCGACGCGAAGATGACGACGGCGCTGCTGGACCGGCTCACGCACCACTGCCACATCGTGGAGACGGGCAACGAGAGCCATCGCTTCCTGCACAGCTCGGCGGTGGCCAAGAAGCGCATCAAGGCGCGTGAGCAAACGCGCAAGGCGGACAAGCAGGACAGGCCACCTCCGGCCGACGACATCTGAGCGTCGGCCGCGCGGGGGAATCCGCTACGGGCTACGCCCTTCGCGTCTTCCCCCGCGCGAACATCCATCCATCCTGGGGGTCAACGAAACAGCCATCAACCTACACTTGTTCACAGCCGACCGGCTCGCGGTCGGCACCCATCCCCGGGTCAATATTGGATCGGCAGGGGGGGGCAAAATTCGGTCGGCGCGGACACGTCTCCACAAACTTGGTGCCATCGGCGCAACCAAAGCTGGATCTCAGCGGCCGATTCAAGTGAGTCTGATGCTCCGTCTCGGGAAGATGAGGCGTCTGCCATGACCCGCCAATCAAGGATTGGCGCAAGCCGAGGTCGCGTCGTCAAGGTGGACCTTACCCAGTGGCCGGAGATCGACCATGACGCCCTGCCCGACCAGCGGGGCGCCCTGTACCTGACGCGCCGCACGGACGTCACGATGTACCTGGTCGGCGCGTCGGATGCCGAGATCAAGCAGGAGCCCGGTCTGGCGCGGTCCAACGTGCAGCGCATCATTTCAGACCAATGCTCGTCGCAAAGCCTGGACGGGACGCGCTTGGGCTGGCGCCGTGCGCTGCCTTCTTTCGAATCGAGAGCTAGCGCCGCAAGAGCGCCCCGGCCGTTCGCTCCCATGTAGCTGGGGAACCATCGGCGCTCTGCAATGGCATCCGGGCAGCGTCAGCGCCGCAGATGAGTTTCATGCGCGCTGGTCGAGGCCGAGGAAGCGCAGCGGCGAACGCCCGCCGCCCGACGCCAGCCCCGTTGCTGTGCTGAGCGACACGGCGTACTGTGGAGAGCCGAGCGCCACACCCTCCCAGGCTAAACATCAAGTTCAGTCGCAGGTGGCATCAACATTGGTTGCATCAACGGCGTCTTCAGCAGCGCCTGGTTTTGCGAAGCCGAAATGACGTCTTGATAAGTCCACTTAGTAGGACATCGCGAAAATTCTTCTATAGTGCTGGTTGGATATCCAGGGAGTGCCGTTGGAACGCACTACAGGTGCCGCTCTAGAGGGAAAACGGGCTGAGGCAAGCGCCAGCGACCCGGGATCGCCCCTGCCGCGCCGCCGCGGCCGCGGCCGCCCGCGGGGATCCCAGACACGGCTCTTGAGCACGGGTGCTGGCGAACTCGGGCGCCACCACTTCGCCTTCCTGCGCGCGTTGATCGATGGCATCGACCTCGAGCAGGCGTGGAAGCGGTACCTCGCCTTCTCGGGCGGCCTCAACGATCGACGGCACTTCGCCAGCCGATTGCGGCAGCTGGTCGACGTCATTGACCAAGCGGGACCCCAGCGGGGTCGGCAGTCCGAGGCGAGTCTGGTTGTTCCCGCCCTGCGCGCCCTGCCCGACTTCGTGCCCGCGCGCGGTCGCCCGGGGGCCGGAAAAGCCGGACACTTCGTCGGACATGGCGCGCCGGCCGAGGAAGCCGACCAAGCCTCAACGCCTCCCCCCTCCCCTCCTCTCGAGGACTGGCGGTCGGAGTACTGCCGTACGACGGGGATCGACGAGGACTTCTACACGGAGGCCGAGTGGCTTGAGCTCTACGTCGACGAGGTTGGGGAAGCGGCCGACCTGCCGACTGCAGGGGCCGGAAAAGCCGGACACTTGGCGGCACCGCCCTCCCCTGCCCTTTCCGCAACGACCCACGCCAGGTTGGTCGAGCGGGTCGAATCCGAGCGCCAGCCGCGCCTGTCGCCGACCCAGCGAAAGGCCGTCCTCGAAGCGCTGGCCGCGCTCGAGCAGGTGCTGGCGCGCGAGCCCAGCCTGGACGATGAGGTGGGCTTCTGGCTGGCTGCCGGGATGCCTCGGGAACTGGCGAAGGTCGGGGTCAAGTCCCTCGGCGACCTGGTCAACTTCATCAACGTCTACGGCTTTCGCTGGCACCGGCGCGTCTCCCGGATGGGGGTCGTGCGGGCGCGCCGGCTGCTGGACTGGATAGCGCCCCTTGCCGAGGCTCGTGGTCGCCCCGTGAAGGAATCGGCCAGACGCCCGGAGACCGACCTGGCGCTGCTGCGCAAGCGGGAAATGGCCGGGTCGACGGTTTCCGACCGGTTCGCGCTCGTTCCCATCTTCGATGGCACCCTTCCGGACGCCCTCTCAGGTCGGGTCGGGACATTCCGTGCCCAGGACGCCAACATCTGGGGCGCTGAGACCGACGTTCAGGCGATCGGCCAGTGGCTCAGCCGCTACCGGCGCCAGACGCTGCGGGACTACACCCGGGTGGCAGAGCGCTTCTACCTGTGGTGCACCCACGTCCAGCGCAAGGCGCTGTCGTCGCTCCTGGAGGCCGATCTGCAGGCCTACCAGGCCTTCCTGGCGGCCCCGCCGGCCGACTGGGTGCAGGAGCGCAAGGTGCGTCGCGAGGACGCCTCCTGGCGGCCTTTCCGGGGGCCGCTGGGGCGCAACAGCCAGCGACATGAGTTCACGGTGCTCGGCAGCATGTTCAGCACGATGCTCGAGAAGGGCTATTTGCGGGCCAACGCCATGGCCAACATGGCGGGCACCCTTGGGCTGGTGAAGCCAAGCATCGACGTGCGCCGGTCTTTCAGCGACCGGCACTGGGCTTTCGCCCTGCAAGTGCTGCATGAAAAGCCGGACACTTCCGAGCGGCGGCGGCTGGAACTGCTGCTGGAGCTTGGAAGTTCCACGGGACTGCGGCTGTCGGAGTTGGCCACGACCCGCATGAAGGGGTTCCGCCAGGAGGAGGTGGACGGCGAACCGGCGTGGTTGCTCGAGGTGATCGGCAAGGGCGGCAAGCTTCGGACGGTCGTGGTCCTGGACCACGTCAAGGCACTGCTCGAGCAGCACCATCGCGACATGGACGCTGCCGGCGTTGGCTTCGACCCAACGGTGAGCAGGGTCCAGGTCCCGGGCAGCCTGGCCACGACCGCCGCCGGCGAGCGTGCGTTGAGCCGGTCGGCCGAGAGGCCGTCGACAGCGGCCAGGGCCGACGACAACCTGGCCAACGCCTTGGAGCGTGAGGCCCAGCAGGCCTGGCGGCCACTGGTCGGCATCCTTCGCCGCCCGCCCCCACGCCGCAAGCTCGACCACCTCGGGGTGGCTTTCGTCGATCGCAAGGAGTCGACCCAGGCTGACCGGTTCGGCGCGCTCGAACGATCGGCGATCTACAAGCTCTTGCGGCGCTTCTTCCGCGACGCCGCCACGGCGGCGGCATCGCGGCGTGACGCTCCGGATGCGACCGAGTTTCTGGGCGCATCGACGCATTGGTTGCGCCACACCTTCGCGAATACCGCGGTGAAGCAAATGCAGCCGCAGGTGCTGCAGAGCCTGCTCGGCCACTCCGATCTGCGGGTGACGTCGGTCTATGTGAAGGCCGACGCCACCGACATCGTCCGCGGCATCAGGGCGATGCAACGCGCGGGTGCAGAAGGCGGGATCGGAGAACCGGCTGCGCGCCGGGCGAGAACGTCGACGCGGTAGGCCTTTGACGGGGGTGTGGTACGGAACCACACGCCGGCTCTTGTCGGCTAGGCCCGGGCTAAAAAGGCGTGTGTGGTACGGAACCACACCGCTCATCCCAGGCGATTCCGGGCGCCGATTTGGAGCCGCCCTGCCCGACCTCCGCGCGCTGTAGGGCCGCCGTTTGCGGGTCGAAAAGGGCTGCGTGGTACCGTACCACGCGACGCACTTCAGGGTGCGTCTTGAAGTTCAGCCAGCACTTTCTGCAGGGCCGTCTCGAAGGCGGCCCAGCGCGTCGGCGACAGCACACCCCGGGGCAGTTCCACGGTGACCGCGCCACCCTTCCCTGCCCTGATCACGCCCTTCTTTCCGTCCGCCAAGGCGAAGGTCTGTGCGACCTCCTTGGCTTTGGCCTTGGGCTTGCTGGAAACGGCCTCGGTCAAGGCGCGAAAGACCTCCGCAGCAGCCGGACGCGGCGACCGGCCCGCCAGCGACCGGGCAGCGGCGAGAACGGCATCGGGGTCCTTCTCGAAGGCCTTATCCAGCGCCACCGCCCAGCGGAACTGGATCTCCACAGGGCTGCGGAAAGCACCCACGACCTCCTGCGGCAGTTCAGCAACCCGAAGGGCCTTGGCGACGTTGCTATGGTCCAGCCCGATCTGCTCGGCGAGACGCCTTGCACTGGGAAACAGGCCCTCGTTCAGAGCCTTGTGATAGCTGACGCCTTGCTCCCATGCGGACAGGTTCGAGCGCCCTCGGTTCTCCCGCTGCATCTGCACGTAGAGGGTCTGGTCATCGACGTTCTCATCGACAACCGCCCGCACCGGCAGACCCAGTTCGAGGCAAGCGCGCGTCCGGCGCGAGCCGTACACCAATTCGAAGCGCGGGCCGTCCCCCTGCTCGCTCGTTGCGCCGCGCATCGGACGCACCTTGATGGGCTGAACGTTCCCGCCGGCGCTCTCGATCTCCTGCTTGAGTTCGCTGAATGCCTGGCTCGAGAACGAGTCTGGATGGCGGTCGGCCCAGCGCGTCAGCACGATCTGGCGCGGGTCAATGAGTTGCTCGCCTACCTGCAGCTTGAGCTTCTCGATCTCGGCATTGAGCTTCGCGACGGCCTCCGTGTCGGCCGCTGCGCCGGAGAGCATTCGGGAGAGCATCCCCACCCCGGTGCGAGGCACGGCTGGCTTCACGTCGGCCTGAGGCTCGGTCGCTGCTGCCGGTGCGGGTGCCTCGACATGGTCTGGAATCTTGAAGGCGATCCCTTGCCCCTTCTTTTGAGTGGCCACCTCAACCTCCCACCTGGCGCTGCCAGAACGTTTCCATCTGCTGTTCGATCAGGTCGACGAACCGATCGTAGGCTTCGAAAGCGCTCTTGAACGTGCGCGTCGAGGCGTTGTCGCGACTCGCGTCGTAGACGGTTCCGAACTCCTTGCTGGCGGTGCGAACAGCCTCGACGTCGGGAATTTCAACGGGCAGGACGCGCTCGGCGTAGGCGGCCTGGATCCACTCCCGGATGATCGCTGTCGACTGCCCGGTGTTGTCCTTCGGCGCGGCGTACTTCACCTTCGACAGCAGGATGTTGATGAACGCGAAGTCCTTGCCGGCGCCGCGGCCGGCGAAGTCGTCTGCCAGGTCCTTGAACAGATCCCAGAACTGCGCGCTCGACGCAAAGTCCAGGTTGCTCGGGGGCAGCGGCATGATGATGCCGTCGCTCGCCATGAGGGCGTTCACCGTCAGGAACGACAGCGACGGCGGCGTGTCGCAAATGATCACGTCGTACTTCGACCGGAGGGGGTCGAGCCCGTAGTCGAGCGTGCGCCAAAACTGGAACGAGGCTTCCTTGAGCTGCCGCGTCGGCAGGATGAACTCTGCAGAGAAGAGGGGAGAGGAGGAGGGCACCAGATCGACGCCGTCCCAGTACGTCGGCCGGATCGCGTAGTTGATGTCCGGCTCGTCGCCGCTGAACAGTGGCAACAAGGTCTGGGTGACGTCAACCTCCGCGTCGGGAAGGAATCCGAAGAGGGTCGTCATACTGCCCTGAGGATCGACGTCGACCACCAAGACCTTGTGGCCCCGCATGCTGAGGCCTTGGGCGAGGGTGGTTGCCGTGGTCGTCTTCGAACTGCCGCCCTTGAAGTGCGCCGTGGAGATCGTGATGGCCTCGCCACCTTCGGGCCGCAGATGGGCCGATCGGTAGTGGCGGGCCCACTGCCGCATCTCCGAGAGCGTGAACTCGCGACGCGCCCCAGTCGAGGTCAGTCGCCCGGTCGGAAGCCCACCCGGATTGCGCACGCGATAGTCATACTGCGAGCGCTCGATCTTCAGCCGCTCGATGAGTTGCGTCGCTGAGAACGTCGGCGGCAACTTGCGGGCATCCGGCGCTAGCATCACCCCGCGGGCCTGCGCCACGATGGAGGTCGCGCGCTCTGCCTGCTCGGTGATCGCCTTCAGCGAGATCGGGTGGGTGGCTGACGGCCCCTGTGTGGTCGGATCCATGCGTTCCTTGCAGTGCGCTATGACAATGAACGCAATTCTACGTGAGGCAGTGCTTTTTCAAGACATCGATGTATTCCACGTCTATCGCAGATGAGTCGGTGCCTTGTAGGCATAGAGCCTGGATTTCCGGACGTTTTGAACCCTTCCTCCAAGGTCAGTCGTCGATCAGTTTAAGAAGTTCAATAGTTCAAGACTTTCATGGCCGGAAACCTGTTTGAAATCAATAGGTTAGATGGCGTTCCGTCCGGACTCCTGGCCTGAGCCGTCCGGACATCACCGCGGAAGCGTCCTTGAAGCGACCTGGAGGCGTCCGGAAAGTCCTGGGGATAACTTTCGCGCCTGTGGATAACTTGCCGTCCGGCTTTTCATGCCCCGCAGCGGGCCGCCGGGCGCCTTGGCAGTACCTGTCCGAATTGGCCAGCGTGGCGCCAAAGCGTCCGGGTTTTCAGGTCCCTGGCAGTTGCAGTCTCGATCAGTTCTGATCAGAAGCCCGCAAAGACATGTAGCGTCCAAGAGACGCTGGTCAACCCGGACGTTTGACCGGGACTGGCGACCTAGAATGGACGCATGAGCGGCGTGGCAATCGTGAGGCAGATGGATGTGGTGCAGGGCATGCTGCACAAGTCCGTCATCGCCTTGGCGATCGTGCCGACCAATCGCTCGCTGACGGTCACAGGCCGCAAAGCGTACTCCGTGATGCTGCACCTCGCACAGATGCAGGCGGCCGCAGGAACCGAGGGACCGGACGGGGGCTTCGCCGCACCGCTGAATTCGATCCTGCGCGGCTTCGGCGCCACCAACAGCATCTCGAGCGACGCGAAGAAGTACATCGATCAGATGATCTCGACCAAAGTCGAATGGCGACCGCTGTCGAAGTCCGAGCAGCAACTGCCACTGACCTTCGATACGAACGGGAAGGAAGAGGGCGCTCCGGCGCCGCAGATCACCGACGAACTGCGCATCTTCAACCTCCTCGCGGAAGTGCGCATCTACAAGCGCGCGGGCGAGAACTGGGTCACCTGGTACTACCCGCCATCGATTCGAGAAGAGTTGGTCAGCCCCTCCCGATGGGCGCAGGTCGACTTCGCCGTTCTGCGCCAACTCACGACCTACTGTGCGGTCGCGCTCTACGAGATGTGCGCGCGGTATCGGGACAGCCCCGCGGGCGTCACCAGCCGGCAGCACTGGACGTGGTGGGCAGAGACGCTGCGGAGTTCACCGACCTCCAAGGTCCGCGCCTGGCGCAAGTTCAAGAACGAGTTCGTGACGCCGGCCATCAAGGAGATCAACGAGCTTGGCGACATCGAGATCGAACTGATCGAGTTCAGGCGAGGGCGCGAGGTCGAGTACGTTCAGTTCGGCGTGAAGAAGATGGCGCGCCGGCCTCAGCGGATCGCGCCGGCGGCGCCGGACGTCACCAACATCCTGCGCGGCGGAAAGCTTGGGATCCGCGACACGGTGATCGAAGAACTCGAGCGCACGTACGGGGTCGACGCCGTCAGCGAGGGTCTGGATCGCTACGAACGATTCATGAGCGGAGGCGATCGCCCGCGCATCGGCAACGCCGGTGCCTACCTGCGAACCATCATCGCGAACAAGGCGCGCGAGGAGGCCGTGGCAGGGCAAGGCGCCACATCGGAATCGAGCGCTCAGGTCGTGGTCGAACCGGCGAAGACACCAGCCGTGGCCCGATCGCAGCGAGACATCGAAGACGCAGAGCGGCACCGCCGCTTTACGTTGATTCGCGATCAGTTCGCCAAGCTCGAGCCGGACGAGCAACTCGAGTGGGTCCGGCGGGTGCGCGATGAGGCCGATGCGACCACGGCACCAAGCCCCAGCATCATGAAACGCCTCGCGCGTGGCGAATGGCAGTCCCCATTGGTTCAGGTGATGGTGATCCAGCACTACGCCAAGAGCGAACTGGGCGAGGACTGGGCGAGCCTGCCGGCGGACGAGTTCGAAAGCCTGATGGCCACCGACGCGAACAGCGAGCGGGACGTGGGCTGAGACTCGCACTGAGCAAAAAGAAAGCCCCACCGCTTACGCGATGGGGCTGAGGTCGTAGCGGTCAGGCCGCCATCTTCTCCGGGACATCCTCGACGGCATTGCTGCCGACTTCGTCCGTCCCGAGGTCCAGTTCAGCGTCGAGCTCACGCTGCCGCACGATCAGTGACGCGAGTCGCTGTTCATGTTCGAACGGCCGCTGAAGCTCCGCCGTCAGGCCGTCGAGCTTGCCCCGCATGCGTGCCAGGCGTTCGGCGCAGTCATCGCGGTGGGGCGCAATGCCCTGGATGGTCTCGATCAAGGCCGCATGCAGCGCCGGTCCGGTCTGGCACGCACGGCACTCGTGGGAGCTTGCGCCCCGAACGAACAGATGCACCTCGTCCTCTGCGCGTCCGATGAACACGCCCAGCTCGAAGCTGCCGACCGCACCCACCACCTCGTCTCTCGCAGATCGCGAGATCGCGGCACGAGCGCTGCGAACGACGGCGCGCAGGGCATCGCCGACGTCCTCTCGGCCTCGGTAGCGGCGACGATGGATGTCGACCACCAGGTCCGTAGCCAGCAACGCATGGGCTTGCGTGGCATCCGCTTCCAGCGCCGCGAGCAGCCGTTGATTGCTCTCGATGCGCATCGGCAGCGCAGCCACCTCGGATTCGTTCGCATAGCGCTGGTTGCGCCACACGGACAACAAGGAGGCGTACCGCGCGATCTCCGCGTCGACGCCGGCCTTCTCGATGATCTTCGGATTGCCCGATGCGAGCGCCTTCACTTCCGCGTAGGTCAGCGTCGCCAGTTCGACGTCCTCGACCGACCGGATGCCCTTGTCCCCGCTCATCACCTGCGCGATGAACTTGGCCTTGGTCAGCACCGTCTGCCAGCTGTACGCATCGAAGCTTCCTTCGGTGACGTAGCGGATGATCTCCACCTCGGCGCATTCGTTGCCTTGGCGCAGGATCCTTCCCTCGCGCTGCTCGACGTCACACGGACGCCAGGGGCAGTCGAGTTCGTGCAGTGCCACGAGGCGCCGCTGCACATTCGTGCCGACGCCCATCTTCGGGGTGGAACCGAGCAGCACGCGGACCTTGCCCTCGCGCACCTGGCGGAAGAGCTTGGCCTTCTGTGAGTCGGTCTCGGCATCGTGGATGAACGCGATCTGCTCGGCCGGCAGGCCTCGCTCGATCAGTGCGTCGCGCAGCGCCTGGTAGACGCTGAATGCCATGCCACTCTTTGGAGTGGACAGGTCGCAAAACACCAGCTGGGCCCTCTTGAGGCCTGCGGTCTGCTGCCAGATTTCGTGCACCTCGCGTGCACAGTGCGCCACCTTGCCGCCGGGGTCGGCGGGCTGACGGCTGTTGATCAGCCGCATGTCGAGCGCGGCAAGCCGGCCCTCGTTGGCGATCATGAGCATGTTGTCTTCGCGCGGATCCACGCGCTCTGTCTTCAGCCGTTCGGCCCGCTTCACGAGACTTCGCACGAAGGCGCGCAGCGCCTCGCTCGGCTTGCAGGTCACGGTCCTCGGCTTGTCGCCCTTGAGGGCGGGCACCGGCAGCTTCAGCATCTCGCGCGTGCGGATGTCCGACACGTCGCAGAACACCGTCATCAGGTCCGGCACGTTGATGAAGCGTGCGAACCGCGTGTTGAGGCGATAGCCGCTGCCGTCGGGTGCGATCTCCAGCGCCGTAACCGTTTCCCCGAAGGTGGCGGCCCAGGCATCGAACTGCTCGAGGCCCAGCGCGCGCAACGTGTTCGGCTGCAGATAGCGCTGGAAGGTGTGCACCTCGGCCATGCTGTTAGCCACCGGGGTCGCCGTGGCCAACACGACGCCACGATGCTCGCCCCGGTAGAGGTTCATCGTGTAGCGCGTCTTCAGGTACAGGTCGAATGCCCGCTGAGAGTTGCTCAGCGGCAGGCCTGCAATGCGTGCCATCTTGGTGTGGCGGAAAAGGTTCTTGGCCGAGTGGGCCTCGTCGTAGGCGAGCCAGTCGATCCCCAGTGCTTCCCAGCAGAGGAAGTCGTCCTTGCGCTCCTGGTTCTCCAGCCGTTCGAGGCGGATCTTCCAGGTCTTCTTCATGCGCTCGAGCTGCTTGACGATCCGGTTGGAACGGCTGTCCGCGCTGCACATGCGCACGGCCATCTCGATCTCGCGGATGGTGTCCTTGATGAAGTCGGCGGTGAAGCCGGCGGACATGGGCAGCAGTTCGAAGGTCGAATGCGTCATCACGATCGCATCCCAGTCGCCCGTGGCCACGCGTGCCACGAACTCCCGCCGGCGGTCGCCCGCCAGGTCCTCCTTGGTCGCCATCAGGACGGCTGCCGAGGGATAGAGCCGCACCAGTTCGGCGGCGTACTGCTCGAGGCAGTGATTCGGCACGATGTGGGCCGGCTTGTTGGCCAGTCCCAGGCGGCGCAGCTCCATGCTGGCCGCCACCATGATCGCCGTCTTGCCGGCGCCCACCGCGTGGAACAGCCCGGTGTTGCCGGACTGCACGACGCGCCAGATCGCGTTGCGCTGGCTCCCGTGAAGCTCGAAGCATTGCGAGAAGCCGGGCAGCTTCAGATGCGAGCCGTCGAACTCGCGCTGGCGGATGCAGTTGAACAGGTCGTTGTAGATCCTGCACAGCCGCTCGCGCCTCGCAGCGTCTTCATAGGCCCATGCCGCGAAACGGTCCCGGATCAGGCCGAGCTTCTCCCGCGCCGCGAGCGTCTCCTCCTTGTTGACGACGTACACGCCGTCCTTCTCGGGGTGCGGGTCGCGCACCGTGGGTGTCTGCACGTTCAGCGCGTGCTGCACCAGCTCAATCGCATGCATGCGCCGCGTGCCGTACTCCTGAATGCATGCGACGCTCTGGCGGGCCGCCCAGTCGTTGAAGGTCACCGACCAGGTGCCGGCCACCGCCAGGTACCGGACGCTGCTGTCCTGCAGGCCGAGCACCTCCTTGATGAAGGCCTCGACCGCGTCGGCAGGGACCCAGACCGCGCCCAGGCGCAGCGCGATGTCGCCCGGGGGAAGGTCCTCGGGGATCACCTTCTCCAGTGCCGCCACGTTCGCCCGGTAGGCGTCGCCGGCGGCGAGGGCAGCGGTCAGCTTGCGCTTCACGTTGCCGGAGAGGTACTCGTCGGCCGGCTCATACCGGTCGCTCTCCGGATTCAGGTAGACCATGCCTCGCGCAGTGAGGTCTTGCAGGGCCTCTGCCGGCGTCGCGCGCAGCAGTTGGCCGATGTAGTCGGGATCGACCCGACCTTTCCACTGCATCGACAAGGCGAGCGCCTCGTCTGGATGCTCGGCCAGCGTGGCCTCCCGTACCGGCGAGACCGTGCGCTTGGAGAAGATGGCCGCCTTGGTGGCGACTTCCTCCTCTTCGTCGTAGTGCTCCAGGGACAGGAGCAGCGGATAGTCGGGATCCCGCCGGAAGGCGAGGGCGTTGGCACGGCAGGACAGGTAGCCCTGCCGCGCGACGAACCGGTCGTAGCTCTGATTGAGCCGGCGCCGCAGCTCGCCGAGGTCAGCGTCCGATGCCGTGCCCAGCTGCGCACTGAGCAGTGCACGGGCGCGATCGCGGATGTCCACCATGCCGGCGATTCGCAGCCGGACTGTGGCATTCAGGCGGTCGTGCACATCCACGATGTGATCGCCTTCGACGATGCCGATGCGGCCGTCGTGGACCACGAACGAACCCGGTCGCGCGCCAGCAGGTGCAGACACCACATCCCTCTGCGCCTTTCTGGGCGCAGTGGGCCGTGCCTCGTAGAGGCCTTTGGGCACCATCGCCTGTGCATTGAGCAGCGCGGCTTCGAGGTCGCCCTCGAGCACGGCTGTCGGCACGGCCTGGTAGCCGTTGCTGACCCGGTCGATCTGGCCGAGCACGTGCTCCGGGTGCTGCACGAACCAGCGGTTGATCCGCAGGTACTGCTCGTGGCAGCCGGACCGCAGCATCGCCTTGGGGACGTAGTCGAGGTCCAGCCATTCGGCCGCGGCCGCCGCTTCGCCTGGTGCGCGTTTCCTGAACACCACCAGGTCGGCCTGCACGCTGGTCGATGCGAGGCGCTCGAACGTACCGGCTGGCAGCCGGAACGCCGTGGCCAGGTCGGCTTCGGAGGCCGCGTGCGCACGCACGCCGGCTTCGTTCTCGTCCAGGAAGTACGACGAGGTGATGAAGCACACCAGGCCGCCCGGACGCACGACGTCTAGTGCACGACCCACGAACCAGTTGTGGATGCTCGCTCGGCTGTAGGGCCGGTTGCGGTTGTCGAGCACGCCGTAGCGCCCGAAGGGCACATTGGACAGGACCAGGTCGAAGGTCCCTTCGGCCAAGGTCGTGGACTCGAACCCACCGATGCGCACGTCCACGCCGAAGGGCGCGTACAGGCTGCGCAGCATGCGACCCGAGACACGATCGATCTCGATGGCGGTGATCCGGCTGCGCCCGGCCACGTCGGCAGGCATGCAGCCCAGGAAGTGCCCGATGCCGGCGCTCGGCTCGAGGATGCGGCCGCCCTGAAAGCCCAGGCGGCGCAGCACCGCCCAGATCCAGTGGATGACCAGCGGATCGGTGTAGTGGCTGTTGTTGACCGATGCCTTCGCAGACTCGTGGTCTTCGTCCAAGAGCAACTGGCGCAGGCGGCCGGCGCGCTGGACCCAGGCGGGGTCGCGGCCGTCTTCGTTGAAGCTGGCCGGAATGCCACCCCATCCGGTGTAGCGCAGCAGCGTGGCGCGCTCGCTGGCCGTCGGGGTTCGTGCTTCGTCCTCGATGACGCGGAGGGTGGCGATAGCGGCCGTGTTGGCCTCGAACTTCGTCACTTGGCCGTCGAGCTGACCCAGGACGGTGTCGTCCCAGGTCGGCCACTCGGCAACCGCCGTGGCGTTGGCCGACGCCGGCAGGGCGGGGCGCCATGCCTTCGAGACTTCCGAGGTCTTCTCGGGCTGGGCTTGGACCGTGGTGGCAGCGGGCTGCGCGACCTCAGCGAACAAGTCGGGGTATATGGGGGCTTCGGTGTCGAAGCCCGGCAGGCAGAGGGTGTAGCCACCCTGGCTGGATGGGGACATGCGATCTCCGTGATGTGGAGAGAGCACACGCCCCTCAGGGGAGCGTGAGCTCCCGGTGGGAGGGGGTCGTCGGCCGACGGGGCGGCAGGCGGTCGTGCGTCAGCCAGCCGCGCTGCCGGAGTGGCAGCGAGCTGATGAAGACGGATGGGGGAACAGTGCGGCCGCCTCTCGGGCGGGCGGGGCAGGGAACTCGCCGCCCGGGGTGGCGGCTTCGGCAGGGCAGGGCCCTGCGCGGATCAACGTGCGGGTCACGACCGCTAACGCCGGCGATGCCGGAACGCCCTAGAGGACGGCTGTGGCGGTGGCCACGAGGCAGATCGAGTATGAATCAAGGTCCCGCGATGGGGAAGACGCGCTGGCGCATCGGCGCATGTTCATAGGGCGTGATCGGGTCAAAGTTGTCCGCGCCACGCAAACACCGAGCGCCGGCGCAGAAGTTGATCCTCCCTTCGCTTTAGCCTGGAGGTTCGCACGAGCCGGAGGTTTGCTACGCTTTACGCATTTGCTCTGTTGTTCCTGCTTGCTTATAATCACGCCCATGGGCACCAATGTCAGCACCCCCGTCCTCCTGCGCCGGATCGCGCAGCTCGAGGCAGCCGTCGGAAGACTCAGCGAAGACCTGGGTACCCTCCGATCGGCGGTCAGTCGTCAAAGCCAGGCCACGACAAGGGCTGGTAGTGCTCGCAGGCGACCGCCGCTGGCCGATTTGAGCGCTGCAGGTCCGTCTCAATCTCCGGGTTCCGGCGGCCTGGCCGGAGCTGCCGCACGTGGAGAGGCAGCCCGGGTGCAATGGGTCAAAGATGGTCTGGTGGTGCCTGGCGAACAGCTCGCGCAAGCCTGGGGACTCACCCGGCAGGCTTTGGCTCCGGCGGCGGACCGGGGCGAAGTCTTCGCCGTGAAGATCGGCAATCGCCTCTACTACCCTCAGGCATTCCTCGCGCTGGATCGCGAAACTGTGGCGACGGTGTGCCGCGCGCTGGGGGATCTCGGTGCCAGCGAAAAGCTGATGTTCTGGCTGCGTGAGCACGGCGCTCTGGGAGGGAAGGGCGTCGCCGCTGCCTTGGACGCCGGCGTAGCTGTCGCCAAAGTGGAACGCTTGGCCGCTGCCTGGGCGCGCGAGCGAGGAGCCGCGCGTGTCGCTGCGGCTGCCTGAGCCGGGGACCTTTGAGGATCTGCTTCGACCCGTCAGGATCGAAGTCGCGTCTCTGATTCGTCTGAGCCGCTACCCGGCCACCGAGCCGTATTGGTCCTCCGGGGTCTACCGCTTCGATGACCCGGATCCGGGCCGCGCTGGCGAGTTCGGTACGTGCTACGCAGCAGGCTCGATCGATGTCGCGTTCGCGGAGAGCGTGATCCACGAAACGGGCCGCTTTGTCGATGGCACGTACGAGGTGCCATCCGCCGAGCTGACTGAGCGGTCTGTCGTGCGATTCGCATGCGATCGACGCAAGACGCTGGTCTTGGCTGACCTGACGGGCGCGTCACTGAAGGCCCTTGGCCTGAACAACGACATCAGTGCATCGGCCGACTACTCTGTGAGCCAGGCGTGGGCGCAAGCCATTCACGATGCCGATGCTCGGTGGCATGGGATCCGCTACGTGTCTCGCCAGATGAACAAGGGCTACGCCTACGCCATCTTCGAGCGGAGCGGGATTCGGAAGCTTCGGGCGGAGAAGCTCAAGGCGGCACAAGTCGACGCGCTATGCGATCGGTTCAACGTGTCGGCTGTGTAGTCTTGTCCTGATGCCTGGCAGCGACGGTCGGTTGGCACAGCGCCCAGCAAGGGCGCCGCTGAAAAACTCTCACCACTGTTGAGAGAATTGAGCTGCAGCCTCTTTCTCGTCCCGCTGGCTTCGGGCAAGTCTTGGGCGATGTAGTGCGCAAGGCGTTCCCGTCGGCGGACCAGAGCAAGGTAGAGCAACCCCCTGCAGCAGAATGCACGAATGACCAAACGTACTACGCCAATTGAGGTGTTCCAAGACTTGCACCTGCGGGGATCGGCAAGCGCCTTGGGCGTGCTCCACGACGCGCTGAAGGCGCACGCGGTGGCACCTTGGCGCTATGCAGCCGAAAAGGTGGACAGGCTTCGCGAGATGGGTGAGGAGAAAGACGCGCTGGCATTCGAGCGTGCACAGACGCCCGGGTTTGAGGCAGCTGGCCTGGTGCTGCTTCCTGCCGGCGACGGCCTGGAGGTCGTCAACATCGTTCCGCTCAACGTCAGCGAACTCAGCTATGCCGCTTACAACGCAATCCTTCAGGACTTCGCAGCCAGCGTTGCGGTCCCTGCGGCCAAGGTTGCCGGCTTCCGCGTCGATCTGAGCAACGCCACGTTGCAGTTGGAAGACAAGTTGCCGCCAAACGTTCTGGAGGCACTGCGTCGCTTCTCCGTGGCAGCCAATCGGTCGACCGGAGCGACGCATCCACGAGACCAGGATCGTTGGTTCGACTTCATCATTCAGGCCCACCGCAGTGGCACCGAGCTCGATGCCTCTACGTTGGCGCGCTGGCTCAGCGAGTCCGATGGCTGGCCTGAGGATGGCGCGCGGGAACTGGCGGGTGAGTACGAGCGCGCCCGTGAACTGCTGGTCCGTTTCGTCGAGTCCGACTAATGGCTTTGGCTGCTTTGGAGCTTGGGCGAATTGTCCAGGCCAATCAGCCTGTGTTGTGCGTGGACACTTGCAGCGTTCTGGATGTGCTCCGGGATCCGTCTCGCGAGACGTCGTTGCCGCATGACGCAGTGGCAGCTATGGCGATGCTCCGGGCGATGGAGTCCGGTCCAAGGCTCATCAGTGTGATTGCCGATCAAGTGCGAGTGGAACTGGGCAACCACCTTGCAGACGTCGAAGCAGAAGCCCATCGGGGGCTGCAGAAGCTGCGCGCTCACGTCGCACGGATCGACGGCCTCGTCTCGGCCTTCGGATCACCGGTTGCTACGAATCTGTCTTCTTGGGCGAATCACGTGGCAAGTGCCAAAGACGTGGTTCAACGATGGGTACAGGCGAGCGTCGCTGCAACCCAATCTTCTGATGTGCCAGGGCGTGCATTCTCTCGCGTGATGCACGCACGGGCGCCGGCCCGAAAGGGGAAGGACTCGTTGCAGGACTGCGTGGTGTTGGAGACCTACATCGAGACTGTTGGCGAACTGCGGCGAGCCGGGCTCGCAACCCAGATCGTGTTCCTGTCGTCGAACACGAGCGACTACAGCGAGTCGCAGACGAGAAGGTCAGCGTTGAATCCAGGGCTCGTCGCGGAGTTTGCAGCACTCAATCTGCAGTACGCAACGGGGCACGGGATGGCGAGAGCAGCTTTGGGGATCTGAGCGGCGAACCTTAGCGCCCGAGATCGTCCCGCGCGCGAGGCCCAGTGGCCCCGCGCCGCGATGAGACATCTACATGCTGTTGGAACTGGACCGAGCGAAAGCCATCTGTCAAACGCAGGTCCAGACCTCCCGCCGCCGTCGGTTGTACAGCGTGACATTTCCGTGATCGTTGACCTCCATGACGAACTGAACGTCGCAGCCCGCCGTCGTCCAAAGCGGTGGCCAGGTGTCACCCGCGTTGACCTTGATGACGCAGTCCTTCGATCGAGCGCTGTACTCCAGCGCCTCAATGTCTGGCCAGAAGCCGTAGTCACCAGAGGGCGCACGGGAGAAGCTCATGAACGGCAGGCAGTACGCCTGCAGGGCGTCCTGGCCAGACCCTTCGACGAAAGCTTGCAGCGCCCCGGGATCGTCACCGGCATCTTCGAACTCGCTGATTGCAGACGTTGAAGATCGTCGTCGGGCGGGGTCGCGGTCGGTCTTGATGAACTGGCGCAGCTCGTAGGCGAAGTCATGGGCCACGGCATGAAAGTCGTCCGGATCCGCCGAGGAGACGGAGCCAATTCGTGGCGTTCGGATGTTCACGTTTGGGTGTCCTTCAGATGGCGAGGACCACGGCCGGAAGGCCGTGGTCGTCGAGTTGCAGGGGGCGGACTACACGCCGTAGTGCTGACGCACGTAGCGACGCCGCTGCAGATAGGGAGCGCCCTTGGTGATGTCCAGGGGAGCCCAGTGGATGAGCCACCGCAGCGCGGCGACGCGCAGCAGGGGTGGGTAGCGGCGGTCTTGCATCACCGCGAGGAGTTGCTCGGTGGTGTAGTGGCGCAAGCCCGTCAAGAGGACCATGAACCGGTTGCAACGATGGGTCAGCATGGCCGCCCCCTAGTCGAGGGCCCCCGATGGCCAGTGCAAATTCCCCCACCTGTGGCCACCCCAAACTGGGCCAGGCAAGGACGGCGGGATTATGAAGTCTCGGCGTTGAGGGCCAGGCGGTTGGCGGCCTCCTTGAGGCGGTAGC
>Ga0255210_1000145_pt1 | contig 33128 bp, 27 predicted proteins | sample Miss_Yuk_RepA_8d_FD_188422 | JGI IMG/M metagenome (GOLD analysis project Ga0255210, IMG submission 188422) | Freshwater microbial communities from Mississippi River, Louisiana, United States - Miss_Yuk_RepA_8d | ecosystem: Environmental > Aquatic > Freshwater > River | place: USA: Louisiana...
CTGCCACCGCCGTAGCCGCCACCACCACCACCGCCGCCGCCGTAGCCGCCGCCGCCACCACCGTAGCCGCCGCCGCCACCGCTGCGGCCACCGCCGCCGTAGCCGCCGCCACCACCACCGTAGCCGCCACCGCCACCACCGCTGCGGTAGCCACCACCGCCGCCACCGTAGCCGCCCGGCCGCTCTTCACGGGGGCGTGCCTCGTTGACGACGACGGCGCGGCCTTCCAGCGGCTGGCCGTTCATGCCGTTCATCGCGGCTTGCGCTTCTGCGTCGGACGACATCTCGACAAAGCCGAAGCCTTTCGACCGGCCGGTCTCGCGGTCCATCATGACCTTGGCGGACGTGACGGTGCCGAACTGGCCGAACGCCTGGTGGAGCGACTCGTCACGCACCGAGTACGCGAGGTTGCCGACGTAAAGCTTGTTTCCCATGGCGGGAAGCTCCTTCTGAAGAAAAGTAAACCATGTGGAGCTTCTACCCAGCGTGAAACACTCAAGCTACAGGCGCCGTCTCCAGACACGGGCCGGGGGCGCAGACGCCCCCTCTGGCCATTATGGTGGCAATTACCGGGCCACCACCAGGGGCACGGTGCCGGGGCAAACCCGAAACCTGCCGCCCTGTTGCGGCGCCGGTACAACGGCTGCAGCGCCGGCGCGGGCCCCCAGGCGGGGCGGCGCGCCTCGCGGCGGTGCATGGCGCGGGCGCCGCAGCGGTGCGGCGGCGGCCTACCATCGGGCCATGGACCTGCTCAAGCCGCTGATCGCCCTGCTGGCCATCGTCAACCCGGTCGGGGCGGTGCCCTTCTTCCTGGCCTTCACCCAGGGGCTCAGCGCCGAGCAGCGCTTGCGCACGCTGCGCGTCAGCGCCTTCTCGGCCTTCTGCGTGATCGCCGTCAGCGGCTTGGCCGGGCTGCAGATCATCGGCTTCTTCGGCATCTCGATCGCCTCGTTCCAGGTCGGCGGCGGCATGCTGCTGCTGATCTCGGCGCTGCACATGCTCAACGCCCAGCCCGCCGAGAGCGGGCAGGACGACCTGGCCGAGGGCCAGAGCCGCGCCGACGCCGGCGCCAGCGTGGCCGTGGTGCCGCTGACCATCCCGCTGCTGACCGGCCCGGCGACGATCTCGACCATGGTCATCTACGCCGAGAAGACGCGCCATTTCTGGGAGCACGCGGTGCTGGTGGGCTACGGCGTGGTCATCGGCGCGGCCACCTACGCCGCCTTCGCCGCCTCGGGGCGCATCGCCCGCGTGCTGGGCCGCACCGGCATCAACGTGATGACGCGGCTGATGGGCCTGATCCTGGCGGCGATGGCGGTGGAGCTGCTGGCCGACGGCCTGGTCAAGCTCTTCCCCATCCTGGCCAGCCCGACGCTGCGGGGCTGAGCCGCGCCGGCCGGCGCCCGTACAGTGCGCAGCCAGGAGACTGCACCGGCACCGCACCGGCCCCCATCCATGAGCGAAGCGACCTACACCCACATCGTCGTCGGCGCCGGCACCGCCGGCTGCCTGCTGGCCAACCGCCTGAGCGCCGACCCGGACAAGCGCGTGCTGCTGATCGAGGCCGGCGGCAACGACGACTACCTCTGGGTGCACATCCCGGTGGGCTACCTCTACTGCATCGGCAACCCGCGCACCGACTGGCTGTACTTCACCGAGCCCGACCCGGGCCTGAACGGCCGCAAACTGCGCTACCCGCGCGGCAAGGTGCTGGGCGGCTGCTCCAGCATCAACGGCATGATCTACATGCGCGGCCAGGCCCGCGACTACGACGGCTGGGCGGCCGCCACCGGCGACGCGCGCTGGCGCTGGGACCAGTGCCTGCCCTTCTTCAAGCGCCACGAGGACCACTGGCAGGGCGACAGCGCGCTGCACGCCGGCCCCGGCTTCGACCCCAGCGGCGAGCGCCCGGGCGGCGAGTGGCGGGTGGAGCAGCAGCGCCTGTCCTGGGAGATCCTGGACGCCTTCTCGGCCGCCGCCCAGCAGGCCGGCATCCCCGCGACCGACGACTTCAACCGCGGCAGCAACGAGGGCGTGGGCTATTTCGAGGTCAACCAGCGCAAGGGCATCCGCTGGAACGCGACCAAGGCCTTTCTGCGCCCGGTCCAGCACCGCACCAACCTGCAGGTCTGGACCGGCGCCCAGGTCACCCGCCTGGTCACCGCGCGCGACGACGGCGGCCTGGCGGTCACCGGCGTCGAGGTGCGGCCCGAGGGCCACGACCACCTGCAGGGCCAGCCGCTGATCGCCCGCCTGAAGCCCGGCGGCACGGTGGTGATGGCCGCCGGCGCGGTGGGCACGCCGCAGATCCTGCAGCTCTCGGGCATCGGCCCGGGCGCGCTGCTGCAGCGCCACGGCATCAGCGTGCAGCACGAGCTGCCCGGCGTCGGCGCCAACCTGCAGGACCACCTGCAGATCCGCGCCGTCTTCGAGGTGCAGGGCGTCAAGACGCTCAACACCATGGCCAACTCGTGGTGGGGCAAGGGCCTGATCGGGCTGGAGTACCTGCTGCGGCGCAGCGGGCCGATGAGCATGGCGCCCTCGCAGCTGGGCTGCTTCACCCGCTCGTCGCCGGCCTACGCCGCGCCCAACGTCGAGTACCACGTGCAGCCGCTGAGCCTGGACGCCTTCGGCGAGCCGCTGCACCGCTTCAACGCCTTCACCGCCAGCGTCTGCAACCTCAATCCGAGCAGCCGCGGCACGGTGCAGATCCGCTCGCCGCGGCCCGAGGACGCGCCGGCGATCCAGGCCAACTACCTGTCCACCGCCGAGGACCGCCAGGTCGCCGCCGACTCGCTGCGCCTGACCCGGCGCATCGCCAGCCAGCCGGCGCTGGCCAGGTACCAGCCCAAGGAGGTCAAGCCCGGCGTGCAGTTCCAGAGCGACGACGACCTGGCGCGCCTGGCCGGCGACATCGGCACCACCATCTTCCACCCGGTGGGCACCTGCAAGATGGGTGCGGCCGACGACCCGATGGCCGTGGTCGACCCCGAGCTGCGCGTGCGCGGGGTGCGCGGCCTGCGCATCGCCGACGCCAGCGTGATGCCCACCATCACCAGCGGCAACACCAACAGCCCCACGCTGATGATCGCCGAGCGCGCCGCCGACTGGCTGCGCTGAACCCGACGCTGCGCTGAAGCCTGGCGCGGCGCGCTGAATCGGCGCTGACAGCCCCGCGGACGCGGGGCGGCGCTGTCGCAGCGCGGTCACAGCCGTGCCGCGACGGCGGGTTATCCCGGGCAGACGGTTGCGGCGCGCCTGCCTACATTGCCGGCACTCGGCGCTGACGCGCAGGCGACAGCCGGCGTCCGGCGCCCGGGGGACTGAGGAGACATCGACGACAGCAAGAACACGCGGCAGCCGAACGCGCGCCACACACAACAGCATTCCACGCGCAGCGACGGGCGCCGCCCCGCCTCCGGCCAGGTCCCAGGACCTGGCTTTTTTTTGCCCGCGCGCGCCGAAATGCGCCGCCGCGCGGCCCCGAATCGCCGCTTCGGCCGCCCGGTGCGGGGCTAGGCTAGAACCCTCGCGACCCTTCCCCGCGCGGCCGTTCGCCCGGCCGCCGCACCGCCATGTCCGTCGACCCCCAACTGCGCACGCTCGAAATCGACATCCCGGCCAAGCCCGACGTGCTGGTCAAGCTGTCGCTGCTGCTGGCCGAGGACGAGGTGAACCAGCAGGCGGTGGCCGCGCTGGTCGAGTCCGACATGGCGCTGGCCTCGGCGGTGATGAAGGCGGTCAACTCCTCGCTGTACGGCCTGTCGGGCCGGGTGCAGAGCGTGCAGCAGGCCATCACCTACCTGGGCACGCGCGAGGTCGCCGGCATCACCTTCGAGATGGGGCTGCGCGCCGCCTTCCCGCCGGCGCCCGAGCTGGAGCCGATCTGGCAGCGCGCCGCCCAGCGCGGCCTGCTGATGGGCCGGCTGGCCGCCGCGCTGGGGCTGGACGCCTGGGCCGCGCACTCGGCCGGGCTGTTCGAGGAATGCGGCAAGGCGGTGCTGTTCCGCCACGCCCCCGACCACTACCGCGCGATGCTGCGCGCGGCCGCCACCGACGCCGACCTGTGCCAGCTGGAGCACACCGGCTTCGGCGTCAGCCACGACGCGCTGGGCGCCGCGCTGTGCGAAAGCTGGGGCCTGGGCCCCGGCGCGGTCGCCAGCGTGCGCCACCACGTCACCGCCCAGGGCCTGCTGGAGCTGCCCGGTGCGCCGGCGCGGCGCTCGGTGCTGGCGCTGTCGGTGATCGTCGCCGTGATGATCGCCCTGCCGTCCTCGGTCGACGAGGTGGTGGAGCAGATCGCGCCGCAGGCCGACCTGGACACCACCCTGGTGCTGCGCGCCGCGCGCCGCCTGGCCGAGCAGCTGGAAAGCGCGCTCAGCCACGGCCGCTGAGCACGGCGCCCGCGCGCCGCGGCTCCGCGGCAACCCTGTCCGCATAACCCCGGTGGGCAGCGCCCCGGTGCGCCGCTACGCTGCGCCTTCGTCGTCGCCCCGCCGCCGGAGGTCTGCCGTGATGCGCCATGTTCCCGTCGATCCGTCCAAGCTGGCGCTGCAGCGCCTGTACCACTGGGAGCGCACGGCGCCCGACCGCGTCGTGCTGACGCAGCCGATGGGCGCGGCCCACGGCGGCGAGGTGCGCAACTTCACCTGGGCGCAGCTGATGGACCAGTCGCGCCGCATGGCCGCCTGGCTGCAGGCCAAGGGCCTGCAGCGCGGCGACCGCATCGCGCTGATCTCCAAGAACACCGCCTGGTGGCTGATGGCCGACTTCGCCATCTGGATGGCCGGCGGCGTCTCGGTGCCGCTGTACCCGACGCTGGCCGCGTCCTCGATCCGCCAGATCCTGGACCACAGCGGCGCCCGCTGGCTGTTCATCGGCAAGCTCGACGGCTGGGACGCGATGCGCCCCGGCGTGCCGGCCGGCCCGGGCACCGAGCTGGGCTGCATCCGCCTGCCGCTGGCGCCGGCGCTGTCCAGCATGCCGGCCGGCTGTGCCGACTGGGACGACATCGTCGCCCGCACCGCGCCGCTGGCCGGCGAGCCGGTGCGCGACGGCGACGAGCTGTGCACCATCATGTACACCTCGGGCACCACCGGCATGCCCAAGGGCGTGATGCACAGCTTCGGCACCTTCGCCTGGTCGATCGAGGCCGGGCTGAAGCGCCTGCCCGACATCGACGAGAACGCCCGCGTGCTGAGCTACCTGCCGCTGTCGCACGTGGCCGAGCGCACGCTGGTGGAGCACGGGCTGATCGCCACCAGCGAGCACATCTTCTTCAGCGAGAGCCTGGAGACCTTCACCCAGGACCTGCAGCGCGCCCGGCCCACGGTGTTCTTCTCGGTGCCGCGGCTGTGGGTGAAGTTCCAGCAGGGCGTCAGCGCCAAGATGCCGCCGGCCAAACTCAAGCGCCTGCTGCGCATCCCGATCCTCAACACCCTCATCCGCAAGAAGATCCTCGGCGCGCTGGGGCTGGACCAGTGCAAGCTGGCCTCCGGCGGCGCCGCGCCCATGCCCAAGGCCCTGCTCGACTGGTACGCCGACCTCGGCCTGCCCATCGTCGAGGCCTACGGCATGACCGAGAACTGCGGCGTCTCGCATGCCACGCTGCCCGACGTGCAGCGCCCCGGCACCGTCGGCCAGCCCTACGAGGGCGTGGACAGCCGGCTGGACCCGGTGACCGGCGAGGTGCAGGTCAAGAGCCACGGCCTGATGCTGGGCTACTACAAGGAGCCCGAGCTGACGCGCGAGGCCTTCACCGACGACGGCTGGCTGCACACCGGCGACAAGGGCCGGCTCGACGCCGAGGGCAACCTGATCATCACCGGCCGGGTGAAGGACCTGTTCAAGACCAGCAAGGGCAAGTACGTGGCCCCGGCGCCGATCGAGGACAAGCTGGTGATGCACACTGCGGTGGAGGCCTGCTGCGTCACCGGCGCCAACCTGGGCCAACCCATGGCCCTGGTGATGCTGAACCTGGAGGCCGCCGCGCGCAGCGCCGACCCCGCCGCGCGCCAGGCGCTGCAGGCCTCGCTGGCCGAGCACCTGGCCGGCATCAACGCCGGGCTGGACCCGCACGAGCAGCTGGACTGCATGGTGGTGGTCACCGAGCCCTGGACGGTGGAGAACGGCTTCATCACCCCGACCTTCAAGGTCAAGCGCAACCGGGTGGAGGAAGTCTTTGCCGAGCACTACGAGCGCTGGGTGGCCAGCGGCCAGACGGTGATCTGGCTGAGCTCGGACAGCGCGCCGGTGGAGTTGCGGCGGGCGGCTTGAGCTGATCTTGGCGGGGGGCGGTCAGGTTGGCCGCAGTCCGCCTCGGCGGTGTTCGGGTTTGCGCTGGTGGCGTTGGACGTTCGGCGTCCTGCGCGAGGCCGAGGCCACCGGGTGGCCGGATCCCTCCGTGTCCTCCGGGCCTGCGGCCCTCCCCCTTTACCTGCGGGATCCGGCCACCCGGCGGCCTCGGCCGGGCGGCGCTGGGGCGTGCGCGCGGGACCACTGAGCTGCTTGGGGGCCTGCTCCCAGCCAGCTCTGCAGGGTGCGCACTGGCACGCCCAGCAGCGCGGCGCTGAGACCGCGGTCGGCCTCGAACTTGGCAAGTCCCCTGGTGGACCGCGGCCTGGGATTCGAGGGCACGACGGATCTCTTTGATCGCGGCGCCGGTGAGGCAGACCCGGACTGGAGCCGGCCGGGTCAGCGCGCCGCGCTGCCACGGGATCGACCTGGACCGGCTGACCCTCCGGCCTAGGCAGTGCCCGTTTCGCCGGTCCGCTGCGCGCGGCGCGCCTGGCGCCACAGGTTCAGCAACTCCTTCGGGTTGTCCGGCTTCGTCTCGTAGCGCGCCGTATCGCCGGGAATCTGGAGCCACGGCAAGGCGCTGCGGATGAAGAGGTGGGCGACGGGCACGAAGTCCCGGTGCCTGACCAGCGTGCCCGGGCGGAGGATCGCCAGGCTGGGGTTCTCGGGTGGTTCGGTCCACAGGTCCGTGTCGCAACGCCCGCAGGCCCTGCTGACCCGGGTTCGGCCGGAGCCGAGGACCGACGTCCTGGTGACGGGCTCGCCCGCGAGCACCTGCAGCGCGCTTCGGTCTACCCACATGGACAGGCGCAGCGCGCCCGCGGAACGGCGCTGGCAGTCGGTGCAGTGGCAGGCGTACAGCGTCAGCGGCTCGCCCTGCAACTCGAACCGAATGTCGCCGCAGAGGCAATGCCCGGCGTAGGGGTGCGACAGGGTGTTCGACATGGTGTGGTGTCGTCCTCCGGTGTCGATCGGCGCGGCGCCAGCGCGGGTCCTTTCTGGGCGGCCTCAATCCACCTTGGCATTCGCCGTTTTCACCACCTTCGCCCATTTGGCGGTTTCGGCGGCGATGAACTTGGCGAAGTCGGCGCTGGGCATGCCGCCGGGCTGGGCGCCCTGGGCCTGCAGGCGCTCCTTCAGCGCGGACGAGGCCAGCGCCTTGGCGGTTTCCTGCTGCAGGCGCTGCACCACGTCGGCCGGGGTGCCGGCGGGCGCCAGCAGGCCGAACCAGGAGCTGGCCTCGTAGCCCTTCAGCGCGGGGCCGCCGGCCTCGGCCACGGTGGGCAGGTCGGGCACGGCGTCGGACCGCTTGCCGCTGGTCACGGCCAGCGCCTTCAGCTTGCCGGCCTTGATGTGCGGCAGCGCCGAGGGCAGGTTGTCGAACATCAGGTCCATGCTGCCGCCCATCAGGTCGATCAGCGCCGGGCCCGAACCGCGGTAGGGGAAGTGGACCATGTAGGTCCCGGTCATGCTCTTGAACAGCTCGCCGGCCAGGTGGATCGAGGTGCCGTTGCCCGAGCTGGCCATGTTCAGCTTGCCCGGGTGGGCCTTGGCGGCGGGGGCCAGGTCGGCCACGGTCTGCACACCGTACTTCTGCGCGCTGGCCGGGTTCATCACCAGCACGTTGGGCACGCCGGCCACCAGGGTGATGGGGGCGAAGTCCTTCACCGGGTCGAAGGGCAGCTTGGGGTAGAGCGCGGCGTTGATGGCGTGCGTGCCGACCGTGCCCATCAGCAGGGTGTGGCCGTCGGCGGCGGCCTTGGCCACCTCGGCGGCGCCGCTGTTGCCGCCGGCGCCGGGCTTGTTGTCGACCACCACCGGCTGGCCCAGGGCCTTCTGCAGCTCGGGCGCCAGCGCGCGGGCCAGGATGTCGGTGGTGCCGCCGGCGGCGAAGGGCACGACGATGCGCACCGGCTTGCTCGGCCAGCCGGTCTGCGCCGCGGCCGCCAGCGGCAGCAGGGCGCCGGTCAGGGCGAGGCTGAGGGTGCGCAGGGCGAGGCGGCGTGCGGGCTGCATGGGGGGTCTCCTGTGGTCGTGGCGGGGCCGCGGGGCGGCCGGCATCGTGGCGCGGCGTCGGCCGCGGGCGTGGCTAGTGTGCACCCGCGCCGCGCGGCGCCGATGCGGGCGGCGGCGGCCCGGGCCCCAGCGTGGTGTGCAGCAGCAGCTGGCCGTCCAGCCAGGCGCGTTCGAAGTCGGCCTCCACCGCGCGCAGCGCCTCGGCGTCGGCCGCGGCGCAGCGGCGGATGCCCACCGCGCGGTGCCGGCCCTGGCCCTTGGCGATGTACAGCGCCATGTCCGCCAGGTTCACCGCCTGCTCGGCGGCCACCGGCAGGTGCTGCGGCGGCAGCGGGAACACCGCATGGCCGATCGAGGTGGTCACCCGCAGCGCGGCCCCGGGCGGCGCCGGCGGCTGCAGCGCCACGGGCGCACCGCCCACGGCCTGCAGCAGCCGCTCGGCCAGCGCGGTGGCCTCGTCGTCGGACAGGCCCGGCGCGTGGACCAGGAACTCCTCGCCGCCCCAGCGCGCGACCAGGTCCTGCGGGCGCAGCAGGCCGCGCAGCCGGCGCGCCACCTCCACCAGCACCTGGTCGCCGACGGCATGGCCGTGCTGGTCGTTGATCTGCTTGAAGTGGTCGATGTCCAGCATCAGCAGCGCGCCGCGCAGGCCGTCGGCGGCGGCCGCGCTCGCCTGCAGCTGGGCGCGGGCGTGGCGGCGGCTGGACAGGCCGGTCAGCGCGTCGCGCTCGCTCTGCTCGCGCAGGCGCACGCGGCTGCGTTCCAGCTCGCGGCGGGTGGCGCGCAGCCGCTGCCCGCCCCACAGCACCAGGCCGGCCGCGGCCACCAGCACCGCGCCGGCGGCGGCCCACAGCCGCTGCTGCAGCGCCTGGTTGGCCAGTTCGGCGGTCTTCAGCGCGTTGTCGCGCTCGAGCAGCGCGATGCGGCGCTGCTGGGCCTCGCGGTCGAAGCGGGTGCGCAGCTCGGCCAGCGCGGCTTCCTGGTTGGTCGCGCGCAGCCGGTCGGCCAGCGCGCGTTCGCGGTGGTGCATCTCCAGCGCGCCGGCCAGGTCGCCGGCGTCGCCCAGCGCGTCGCCGAACTCGCGCAGCGTGGCCAGCTGGAAGCCGGCCTCGGCGGCGGCCGCCCAGTCGCGCTGCAGCGCCTCGAAGCGTTGGCGCGCCTCGCCGACCTGGCCCAGCGCCACCCGCGCCAGCAGCGCGTTGCTGTGCAGCACGCGCTGCAGCGTGGGGCTGGCGGGCTCGCGGCGCAGCAGCGCCAGGCCCCGCTCGGCGGCCTGCAGCGCGGCCTGCGGCCGGCCGCTCTTGGCGGCGTGGTCGGACAGGTGGGCCAGCACGCCGGCCTGCAGGGCCGGGGCGTCCAGCGCGCGGGCCTGGTCCAGCGCCTGCTGCAGTGCGGCATCGCTGGCCGGCAGGTCGCGGCGGGCGAAGGCCAGCGTCGCCTCGGCCAGGGCCAGGCGCAGCCGCAGCGTGGGGTCGGGGCCGCCCGGCGTCTGCGCGGCGCTGCGCGCGCGCGCCAGGTGGCGCTCGGCACGCGCCAGCTCGTTGTTGTCGGCCTCGGTCATCGCCAGCGTGGCCTCGGTCCAGGCCTCGCGGCGGCGGTCGCGGGCGATCACCGCCAGCTCCAGCGCGCTGCGGATCTGCGCCCGGGCGCTGGCTGTCGCCTGCTGGCCGCGCTCGCGCACGCCGACCAGCAGCCGGGCCTGCCAGCGCTGGCGGTACTCGCAGTCGGCCGCCTGCGGTGCCGCCTCGGCGCAATGGGCGTCGTAGGCGGCCAGGGCCTGGCGCGCCAGCGCGGCGGCGTCGGCGCCGCCCAGCCGCTCGGCCTGCAGGGCCAGCACCAGCCGGGTGTCGGCTTCGGCCAGGCGCGGCGTCAGCGCGCCGGCGGCCTCGGCCAGCGCGGCCAGCGCGTCGGCGCCGGCGCCGCCCTGCAGCGCGGCCAGCCAGGCACGCAGCAGGGCCTGCTCGCGGCGCGCGGCGGCGGTGGCCGGGGCGTCGGCGCTGTCCAGCAGGGCCAGCGCGCGCTGCGGCGCGGCCTCGGCCAGCTGCAGCACGGCGTCGGCGGTCACCGCCGGCGCGGGCGAGCCGCCGGCCGGCAGCCCCGCGGCGGCGGCCAGCGCCAGCAGCGCGGCGGCGCGGCACCGCCGGCCCGCGCCGCGGCTCACCGTGCGGCCTCCGGCAGCGCGCGGCCGGCCGGCGCGGGCCAGGTCTCGGCCAGGTTGACGGCGCCCGGCGTCACCGCCTGCGGGCCGCGCGCGGCGACCAGCTCGACGCGGCCGGCCTGCCAGGCTGCCTCCAGCCCCTGGCTGAGCTGCAGCAGCAGCGCGTCGTCGCAGGCGCGCACGCCGCGCACGCCGTAGGCCAGGTTGCGGCCGTGGGCCTTGGCCAGGTACAGCGCGGTGTCGACCAGGGCCAGCGCGCGGTCCCAGCGCACCGGTGCGGCGCCGTGCTCGCAGGGGAAGCGGGCGTGGCCGATCGACGCGGTGACGGCCAGCGTGCGGCCGTCGACCACCATCGGCGTGTCGCCGATGGCGTGCAGCAGGCGCTGCGCCAGCTGCTCGAGCTGCGCCTGCGTCAGGCCGCGGGCCAGCACCAGGAACTCCTCGCCGCCCCAGCGCGCCAGCAGGTCCTCGGCGCGCAGCGCCTCGCGCAGGCGCTGCGCGGTCTGCCGCAGCACCTGGTCGCCGCCGGCATGGCCCAGGCGGTCGTTGATGCGCTTGAAGTGGTCGATGTCGATCAGCAGCAGCGCGCCCTCGAACGGGGGGGGCTCGGCGGCGTCGGCCTGCACCACGCGCTGCAGGTGGCGGCGGTTGGCCAGGCCGGTCAGCGCGTCCTGTTCGCCCAGCGTGCGCAGCAGTGTGTTGCCGGCCTGCAGCGCGGCGTTGTCGCGGCGCAGCCGCGCCAGCAGCGCCAGCGCCAGGGCCAGCAGCCCGGCGGCGGCCACCGCGGCACCGGCCCACTGCTGGCGCTGCAGGGTCTGGTGGGTCAGCGCGGCCTGCTTCAGCGCGTTCTCGCGGTGCAGCAGTTCCAGCTCGCGCTGGCGGCGCTCGTGGTCCTGGCTTTCCTGCAGCTCCAGGATGGCCTGCTGCTGGTCGTGCAGCGACAGCATGTCGGCCAGCCGGCGCTGGCGCCGGTAGGCGGCCAGCGCCTCGCGCAGGTAGCCGGCGCGCTCCAGGTAGCCGCCGACCTCCAGCTCGAAGGCGGCCATGCTGGCCAGCGCGCCGGCCTGCTCGTCCAGCGCCATCGACTGCCGGATGTAGCGCAGGCCCTCGGCCGGCTGGCGCAGCGAGATCAGCGCCAGGCCGATGTTGGCCAGCGCGACGCCCTCGCTGACGCGGTCGCCGATCTCGCGCGCCTGCGGCAGGGCCTCGCGCGACAGGCGCAGCGCGGTCTCGAACTGGCCGCGCTTGAGGTAGTGGTCGGCCAGGTTGGCCAGGCCCAGCACCGTGTCCTGGCGCGAGCCGGCGCGCCGGGCGTGGTCGATCGCGCCCTCCATCGCCCGGCGCTCGCCGGCGGCGTCGCCGGCGGCGGCGCGGAAGAAGGCCTGGGTGTTCAGCGCCTTGGAGATCGCCAGGTCGTCGCCGGCGCCGCGCGCCAGCGCCAGCGCCTGCTGCAGCGCGGCCTCGCCGCGCTCGGTCTGGCCGGCCAGCAGCAGCGCGTAGGCCAGGCGGGTCTGCGCGTCGCTGCGCCGCCAGGCGTCGCCCAGCCCGTCGGCCAGCGCGACCGCCCGGTGGCGCAGGCGCAGCGCGTCGTCCAGCGCGCCGCGGTCCTCGTGGATCGTGGCGTGCAGCGCGCTCAGGCGCAGCCGCCACAGCGCCGGCGCGTCGGGCGGCAGCAGCCGGGTGGCCTCGGCGGCCAGGCGGTCGGCGCGCGCCAGCGGCAGCTTCTGGTGCACCGCCTGCGCCGCGCGCAGCATCGCCGCCGCGGCGCCGGCCCAGGGCTGCAGGTCCGCCAGCAGCTCGAGCTGGCGCAGCGAGGCCTGGGCCTCCTCGTGCTCCTGCTGGGCGGCCTGCAGCGTGCCGCGCAGCGTCAGCACCAGCACCCGCGCCGGCGACTGCGGCGGCAGCGTGTGCAGCAGCGCGGCCAGGCGGGCGATGGCGTCGCGCGGATGGGCGCGGGCCACCGCTTCCAGCGCGGTCAGCTGGCCCAGCACCGGCGCGTCCAGCGGCGCGCCGGCACCCTGGGCGCGGGCCGGCGCGGCGGCGGCCAGGCCGCCCAGCAGTGCCAGGCAGCACAGCGCGCGGCGCCAGCCCCGGTGCCGGGGCGGCAGGCGGTCAGCGGCAACGCGGGGACGGGGTACAGCGGGCATCGTCGGGGCCGGCCGCCCGGGCGGGGCGGAACGCTGCATTGTCGCCGGCGCCACCGCGGGCCGGGCGGGCGGCGGTCAGCCCGCCGCCGGCACCCAGCCGCGCGGCACCGCGCCCAGCAGGCGGCGGGTGTAGTCCTGCTGCGGCGCGCGCAGAATCTGCTCGGCGCCGGCCTGCTCGACGACGGCGCCGTCCTTCATCACCAGCACCTCGTCGCTGAGGAAGCGCACCACCGCCAGGTCGTGGCTGATGAAGACGTAGGCCAGGCCCAGCTCGTCCTGCAGGTCCTTCAGCAGGTTCAGCACCTGGGCCTGCACGCTGACGTCCAGCGCGCTGACCGCCTCGTCCAGCACCAGCACCTCGGGCTGCAGCGTCAGACAGCGGGCGATGGCGATGCGCTGGCGCTGGCCGCCGGAGAACTCGTGCGGGTAGCGGCGCATCACGTCGGCGTCCAGGCCGACGCGCGCCAGCAGCGCCTCGGCGCGGGCGCGGCGGCCGGCGTCATCGCCGCCCAGGCCGTGGATGGCCATCGGCTCGGTCAGCGTCTGGCCGATGGAAAAGCGCGGGTTCAGGCTGGCATAGGGGTTCTGGAACACCACCTGGATGCGCCGGCGCACCGGCAGCAGCGCGCCGCGCGGCAGCTGCAGCAGGTCCTGGCCGTCGAACAGCACCTGGCCGCCGGTGGGGCCGCCGTGCGGGTCGTGCAGGCGCAGCAGGGCCAGGCCCATCGTCGTCTTGCCCGAGCCCGACTCGCCGACCACGCCCAGCGTGTGGCCGCGGCGCAGCTGGAAGCTGGCGCCGCGCACCGCCTGGAACAGCCGGCGGCCGAACACGCCGCGGCGCAGCCAGAAGGCCTTGCTCAGCTCGCGCACCTCCAGCACCACCGGGGCGTCCGGGTCCTTGGGCGGCGGGGTGGCGGCGGCGGTGTCGGCGGGCGCGCCACCGGCGGCCTGCGCGGCCTCGGCGGCCATCAGGTCGTCGATGGTCGGCAGCCGCGCCGGGCAGGCGTCCAGCCGCGGCCGGCAGGCCAGCAGCGCGCGGGTGTAGGCGTCGCGCGGGGCGCTGAAGATCTGCGCCACCGGACCCTGCTCGCGCACCGTGCCCTGGCGCATCACCACCACCTGGTCGGCGATCTCGCCGACCACGCCCAGGTCGTGGCTGATGAACAGCAGGCCCATGCGGTGGCGCTGCTTCAGCGTGGCCAGCAGCTCCAGGATCTGGCGCTGCACGGTGACGTCCAGCGCGGTGGTCGGCTCGTCGGCGATCAGCAGCCTGGGCTCGCAGGCCAGGGCCATCGCGATCATCACCCGTTGCTGCTGGCCGCCCGAGAGCTGGTGCGGGTAGGCGCGCAGCCGGCGCTTCGGCTCGGGCAGGCCCACCTCGGCCAGCAGGGCCTCGGCCCGGGCCAGCGCCTGGCGGCGCGTCAGGCCCAGGTGGCGGCGCAGCGGCTCGCACAGCTGGGCGCCGATGGTGAACACCGGGTTCAGCGAGCTCATCGGGTCCTGGAAGACGCAGGCGATGTCCTTGCCGCGCAGCGCGCGCAGCTCGCGCGGCGCCAGCGCCAGCAGGTCGCGGCCCTGGAAGCGGATGGTGCCCTCGCGCTCGGCGTTGTCGGGCAGCAGGTTGAGCACCGACATCGCGGTCACGCTCTTGCCCGAGCCCGATTCGCCGACCAGCGCCACCGTGCGGTGCGCGGGCACGTCGAAGCTCACGCCCACCGCGCGGCCGTCGACGACGCGGCCCACGGCCTGGGCGCGCTGCATCTGGCCGCCCTCGCGGCCGAGGCGGAAGCTCACCCGCAGGTCGGCGATGCGCAGCAGCGGTTCGTCCATGGTCGTTTCCGTGCGGCTCATTCCAGCCCCCGCAGCTTCGGGTCCAGCGCGTCGCGCAGCGCGTCGGTGAACAGCGAGAAGGCGGTGACGAACACCGCCATGAAGGCGGTGGCCGCGGCCAGCTGCCACCAGTGGCCCAGGATCAGCTCGCCCTGGGCCTCGGCCAGCATGGTGCCCCAGCTGACCTGGTCCACCGCCACGCCCAGCCCCAGGTAGCTGAGGATGACCTCGCTCTTGATCGCCGCGACGACGTGGATCGACAGCTGCACCAGCACCACGTGGCTGACGTTGGGCAGGATGTGGCGGAAGATGCGCGCCGACGCGCTGGCGCCGATGGCCTCGGCCGCGCGCACGTAGTCGCGCACCGCGTGCTTGAGGAACTCGGCGCGCACCAGGCGGTAGATGCCGGTCCAGCTGGTCAGCGCCAGGATCACCACGATGCTCCACACGCCCTTGGGCAGCAGCGCGTCGGCGCGGCTGAGCACCGCGGCGAAGGTGAAGATCAGCAGGATGTTGGGGATGGCGGTGAACACGTTGTACAGCCACTCCAGCCCGTCGCCCAGCCGGCCGCCGTAGAAGCCGGCCAGCGCGCCCAGCAGCGTGCCCAGCAGCGTGGCGGCCAGCGCGGCCAGCACGCCCACGGTGATCGACACCCGCGCGCCCTGGATCGCCTTGGCCAGCACGTCGCGGCCCTGGCGGTCGGCGCCCAGCGGCAGGGTCTGGGCGCGCGGCGCCTCGGTGGCGCGCAGGCGCTGCGCGGCGGCGTCCCACTCGGCGTAGCGCGGCGCCAGCGGGTCGATGTCGCGCAGGTCCGCCGCCGGGCCGGCGGGGCCGGCCACCAGCGGGTCGGCGGTGGGCGCGCGCGGGCCCAGCAGCGTCGGCGGCGCGTCGGGCACGCCCACCTCGGCACGCCAGTCCGCCGCCACCCCGCCCAGCCCCGCGGCCACCACCAGCACCACGAAGGCCAGCACCACCGCCAGCGCGGTCATGCCGACGCGGTCGGCGCGCAGCCGCTTCCAGGCCGCGCCCCACACGCCCGGCGAGGCGCCCGCCGCCCGGTCCATCGTCACCGCGCTCACTTGAGCACCACCCGGGGGTCGACCGCCTTGTAGAGCAGGTCGGTCAGCAGGTTCACCGCCATCGTCACCATCGCCAGGTAGATGGTCACCGCCTGGATCACCGGGTAGTCGCTGCGGTTGACCGCCAGCAGCACCTCGCGGCCCAGGCCGGGGATCGAGAAGAACACCTCGATCAGGAAGGAGCCGACGAACACGCCGGGCAGGGCCACGGCGACGTTGGTCAGGATCGGGATCATCGCGTTGCGCAGCACGTGCTTGAGCAGCACCACGCGCTCGGGCAGGCCCTTGGCGCGGGCGGTGCGCACGTAGTCCTGGCCGATCTCGTCGAGGAAGAAGCTGCGGTACAGCCGGGTCTGCGGCGCCAGCGCCACCGCGGCCGACACCGCCACCGGCAGCACCGCGTAGCTGGCCAGGTTGGTCCACACGCTGGCGCTCCAGCCCTGCACCGGGAACCAGCCCAGGCGGTAGGCGAACAGGTACTGCGCGACGATGACGTAGACCAGCAGCGAGATCGACAGCGCCACCGTGCTGACGACCATGATGGCGCGGTCGGTCAGCGAGCCGCGGCGGTAGGCCACCAGCAGCGCCAGCGGGATGGCCAGCAGCACCTCCAGCAGCAGGATCGGCCCCATCACCGTCAGCGTGGCCGGCAGGCGGCTGAGGAACATCGCCGCCACCGGCTCGTTGGTCGCCCAGCTCTTGCCCCAGTCGAAGGTGGCGATCTGCTTCAGGAAGATCGCCAGCTGCTGCCACACCGGCAGGTTCAGCCCCAGCTGGGTGCGGATGGCCTCGATCTGCTCGGGCGAGGCGTTCATGCCGCCGAGGATCTCGGCCGGGTCGCCGCCGAAGGACTTGAACAGGAAGAACACCAGCAGCACGACGCCGAGCAGGGTCGGGATCATTTGCCACAGGCGCCGTATCAGGTAGGCGACCATCGATGCAGGGGCTCCGTCGGGGTGGGTGGGGCGTGGCCGCCGCGCGCCGGCGTTCGTGGCGCCGGCCCGCGGCGGCCGGCCGCGTGCAAGGGCGGGAGTCTAAGTTCGCCCGGCGCGGCGGCCGGCCCGCGTTTGCCCGGGCGCGGCGCGGCGGCGGCGCAGGGCCGGCTGGCCCTAGACTGCGCGCTCCCGTCGTCCGGGCCCGCGACCGCCGCCACCCGCGCGGCCGCGGCGTCCGGCCTGCCAGCGATCCGGGCCCACGAGGCCCCCACGAAAGAACCCGAGGAGTCGACCCCGATGTCCGGTGCTGTTGTCGCGCGCGCGCTGCCCGCTGCCGCCCTGGCCGCCGTCCTGGCCACCGCCCTGGCGGCCGCGCCGCCGGCGGCTGCGCAGGCCGCCCCGGCCGCGCCCGCCGCGGCGGCGTCCGCGCCCAAGGTGCTGCGCTACGCCTTCCGCATCGCCGAGACCGGCTTCGACCCGGCCCAGGTCTCCGACCTGTACTCGCGCACCATCACCGCCGGCATCTTCGAGTCGCTGCTGACCTTCGACTACCTGGCGCGGCCCTTCCGCATGAAGCCGCTGACCGCGGCGGCGATGCCGGAGATCTCGCCGGACTTCACCCGCTTCACCTTCCGCATCCGCCCGGGCATCCACTTCGCCGACGACCCGGCCTTCCGCGGCCGGCCGCGCGAGCTGACCGCCGAGGACTACGTCTACGCGATCAAGCGCCACTACGACCCGAAGTGGAAGAGCCCCAACCTGTACCTGCTGGAGAACGCCAAGCTCGTGGGCCTGGGCGCGCTGCGCCAGCGCGCGCTGGCCGGTGCGCCCTTCGACTACGACACGCCGGTCGAGGGCCTGCGCGCGCTGGACCGCTACACGCTGCAGATCCAGCTGGCCGAGCCCTCGCCGCGCTTCCACCAGCAGATCCTCACCGACAGCTCGGCCTTCGGCGCGGTGGCGCGCGAGGTCGTCGAGTTCTACGGCGACAAGATCATGGAGCACCCGGTGGGCACCGGGCCGTTCAAGCTGGGCGAGTGGCGGCGCAGCTCGCGCATCGTGCTGGACCGCAACCCCGGCTACCGCGCCGTGCGCTACGACGAGCAGGCGCCCGCCGACGACCCGGCTTCGCAGGCCATCGCCCGCACGCTGGCCGGCCGGCGCGTGCCCATGCTGGACCGCGTGGTCGTCGACATCATCGAGGAGAACCAGCCGCGCTGGCTGAGCTTCCTGAACGGCGAGTCCGACTTCCTCGAACGCCTGCCCGAGGAGTACGCCGGCATCGCCATCCCCGGCAACCGCCTGGCCGGCAACCTGGCGCGCCGCGGCATCCAGATGGACCGCGCGCCGCTGGTCGACGCGCTGCTGGCCACGCTGTTCAACTGCGAGCACCCGCTGGTCGGCGGCAACAGCCCCGAGAAGGTGGCGCTGCGCCGCGCCATCGCGCTGGCCTACAACGGCGCCGAGGAGCTGCGCCAGGTCCGCAAGGGCCAGGCCATCCCGGCGCAGTCGGCGATCGCGCCGCTGACCTTCGGCTACGACCCGGCGTTCAAGACCGAGATGAGCACCCACGACCCGGCGCGTGCCAAGGCGCTGCTGGACCTGTACGGCTACGTCGACAAGGACGGCGACGGCTGGCGCGACCTGCCCGACGGCCGGCCGCTGGTGCTGGAGTACGCCACCCAGCCCGACCAGCAGAGCCGCCAGCTGGCCGAGCAGTGGGACAAGGCCATGAAGTCCGTGGGGCTGAAGATGGTCTTCAAGACCGCCAAGTGGCCCGAGAACCTGAAGGCCAGCCGCGCCGGCAAGCTGATGCTGTGGGGCGTGGCCTGGTCGGCCGGCAGCCCCGACGGCGACGGCTTCCTGGCCCTGGCCTACGGCCCCAACAAGGGCGGCGCCAACCACGCGCGCTTCAGCCTGCCGGCCTTCGACGCGCTGTACATCCGCCAGAACAAGCTGCCCGACGGCCCCGAGCGCCTGAAGCTGATGCAGGAGGCCAGCAAGCTGATGGTGGCCTACATGCCCTACAAGGTCTCGGGCCACCGCATCGCCACCGACCTGATGCAGCCCTGGGTCGTCGGCTACCGGCGCAACCCCTTCCTGCGCGAGTTCTGGAAGTACGTGGACATCGACACCGCCAAGCTGCCCGCCGACGCCCGCTGAGCCCGGCGCGGCGTCGCCGCGGTGATAGGCCGCGCCGGCGCGCGTCCCGACACTGCGGGGCCGCCGATGCCGCCCGCCGGGCGTGCGCCGCCGGCCCGGCCTGGAGGAACCCCTTGAGCGACACCCCGACCCTCGACACCCCCGTCCTGGTGATGGCCGACCCGGTCATCGCCGCCCCGCTGATCGCCGCGGTCGGCCGCGCCGCGCCGGGCCTGGCCCTGCTGCCCTACAGCCGGGCGATGGACCCGGCCGCGCTGGCCGCCACCGAGGTGGTGCTGGGCTGGCGCTTCCCGCCCGGCGTGGCCGGCCAGCTGCCGCGGCTGCGCTGGGTCTGCTCGATCGCCGCCGGCGTCGAGAAGCTGCTGGTGCCCGACCTGGCGCCGCAGGTGCAGGTCTCGCGCGTGGTGGACCCCGACCAGGCGCTGGGCATCGCCCAGTTCGTCGCCGCGGCGGTGCTGCGCCACGCCCGCGGCCTGGCGGTCTACGACGGCCAGCAGCGCGAGCGCCGCTGGGTGCGCCACCCGATGGCCGCGGCGCGCCAGCGCGTGCTGGTGCTGGGCTGGGGCGAGGTCGGCCAGGCCTGCGGCCAGGTGCTGCAGGCGCTGGGCTTCGCGGTGCAGGGCTGGCGCCGCGCCAGCGGCCCGCTGCACGCCGCGCTGGCCCAGGCCGACATCGTCGTCAACGCGCTGCCGCTGACGCCCGACACCGCCGACCTGCTGGACGCCGCCGCCTGGGCGGCGATGCCGCGCGGCGGCTACTTCGTCAACATCGCCCGCGGCGGCCACGTGGTGGAGGCCGACCTGATCGCCGCGGTGCGCTCGGGCCAGCTGGCCGGCGCGGCGCTGGACGTGCAGGTCACCGAGCCGATGGCCGCCGACGACCCGCTGTGGGACGTGCCCGGCATCGCCATCACGCCGCACATCGCGGCGCAATCGTCGCCCGACACGGTGGCCGCGCAGTTCCTGGCCGGCCTGCGCTGCCTGCAGCAGGGGCTGCCGCTGCCCAACCCGGTGGACCGGGCGCTGGGCTACTGAGCTGCCGGGACGGTGCGCCCCGGCGCGCCGTCAGCGCGCGCCCGGCGGGCGATCAGCGGGCCAGCGCGACGATGGCCGCCGCCGGCACCGCGCCGGCCTGGCGCTGGCGCTCGACGCCGCCGTCCAGCCGCACCAGCGTCGGGATGCTGCGGATGTTGAAGCGCGCGGCGGTCTGCTGCGCCACGTCGCTGTTGACCTTGACCAGCACCGCCCGGCCCTTGAGCTGGCGCGCCGCAGCCTCGAACTGCGGCGCCATCTGGCGGCAGGGCCCGCACCAGGGCGCCCAGAAGTCGACCAGCACCGGCAGCGTGGTCTGGCGCACGAAGGCGTCGAAGCTGCGGTCGTCCAGCTCGACGGGCTGGCCGTCGAGCAGCGGCTGCTTGCAGCGGCCGCAGTTCGGGTCGTCGCCCAGGCGCTCGGCGGGCAGGCGGTTGACGGCGCCGCAGTGGGCGCAGGCGACATGGTGCAGGGCGGTGTCCATGCCCCGGAGCTGGGTACCGCAGGCCGTATTTCAAGAGGCCCACGCGCGGGCCGGCGGCGCCGCGCCGTGACATCGCGCAAGGCCGCGGCCGCGCTGCGGCCCTAGTCTGCCCGCCACCGTGCCGGCACCGCCGGCCGCCGCCCCGCCAGGAGCCGCCCATGCCCACCCCCGCCGCCGACACCCCGATCGCCACCTTCTCCAACTGCCACGCCGGCATCCTGGGCCAGCTGCAGGCGCTGGACGCGCTGCCGGCGGCGGTCGAGGCGGCGCGCCGCGCCCGCCACACCGCCGAGGCCACGCGCCGCTTCTTCCGCGACGTGGTGCTCGCGCACCACGCCGACGAGGAGCGCGAGCTGTTCCCCGCGGTGCTGGCCAGCGCCCGGCCGGGCGAGGAGCGCGCCCAGGTGCAGGCGATCACCGAGCGGCTGACCGCCGAGCACCGCGAGGTCGAGGCCGCGTTCGCGCGGCTGGAGCCGGCGCTGGCCGACATCGCCAGGGGCCGCGACGCCGCGCTGGACGCCGCCGCGGTGGCCGCGCTGGTGGCCCGCTACCAGGCCCATGCGCAGTACGAGGAGGCGCTGTTCCTGCCGCTGTCGCAGACCATCCTGGGCCGCAACGCCAACCACCTGGCGGCGCTGGGCCTGTCGCTGCACACCCGGCACGTGGACGCGCAGGCCCTGGTCGGCGGCGGCTTCCACGTCTGAACCGGGCGCGCCCGGCCGGCGGCGATTGACCCCGGCGGCGGCCGGGGCTTGCCGGCGCACCGGCCGGAGAAGATTGCATCTGCAATCATTCGGGCCCGGCCCCGCACCGCGGGGCGCCGACCGAGGCCCGCCATGACCGCCACCCCCCCGCCCGCCGCCGCCGCGGCCGCCCACCGCTGGCCGGTGGCCGTCGTGCTGCTGGCCGCGGCCGGCGCCTTCGCGCTGACCATGGGCACGCGCCAGTCCATGGGCCTGTTCCTGGGCCCGCTGAACAGCGCCACCGGCCTGGGCCTGGGGCAGATCAGCCTGGCCTTCGCCTTCGGCCAGCTGTGGTGGGGGCTGACCCAGCCCTTCGCCGGCGCGGTGGCCGACCGCGTGGGCGCCGGCCGCGTGCTGCTGGTGGGCGCGCTGCTGGTGGCCCTGGGCACCTGGCTGACGCCGCTGATGACCAGCACCGCCGGCCTGGTGCTGGCCATCGGCGTGCTGGCCGCCGGCGGCGCCGGCATGGCCGGCCCGGCGGTGCTGATGGCCGCCACCACCCGGCTGCTGCCGGCCGAGTGGCGCGGCCTGGCCACCGGCATCGTCAACGCCGGCGGGTCCTTCGGCCAGTTCGTGATGGCGCCGGTGGGCGGCGCGCTGATGTCGGGCCTGGGCTGGGCTACGGCGATGCAGGTGATGGGCCTGCTGGTGCTGGTCTGCCTGCCGGCGGCCTGGGTGCTGCGCGGCGGCGTGGCGCCCGCGCCCGCCGCGGCGGGTGGCGCCGCGGCGGCCGGCGGCGGCACCGGCGAGGCGGTGCGCACCGCGCTGCGCGACCCGGGCTTCCGCCTGCTGGCGCTGGGCTTCTTCACCTGCGGCTTCCACGTCGCCTTCCTGGCCACGCACCTGCCGGGCGTGGTGGCGTCCTGCGGGCTGGCGCCGGCCTGGGGCGCCTGGGCGCTGGCGGTGCTGGGCCTGTTCAACATCGTCGGCAGCCTGGCCATGGGCTGGGCGGTGGGCCGCTGGCGCATGAAGTCGCTGCTCACCGGCGTCTACCTGGCGCGCGCGCTGGCGGTGGCGGTCTTCGTGCTGCTGCCCAAGACCGGCCCGGTGGTGCTGGGCTTCGCCGCGCTGATGGGCCTGACCTTCCTGTCCACCGTGCCGCCCACCGCCGGGCTGGTGGCCAAGTTCTTCGGCCTGCGCCACATGGCCACGCTGTTCGGCCTGGTGATGCTGACGCACCAGGTCGGCGGCTTCCTCGGCGCCTGGCTGGGCGGGCGGCTGTTCGAGTCGACCGGCGGCTACGGCTTGGTCTGGGCCATCGACATCGCGCTGGCGCTGGGCGCGGCGCTGGCCCACCTGCCGATCCGCGAGGCGCCGCCGGCGCCGCGGGCGGCCGCGGCCTGAGTGCCGTCCGCCCGGGCGCGGCTCAGAGGCTGAGAGGATGTCGATCGTGGCCGAGCGGCGCGCCCAAAGCCGGTCGATCTAGGCGCAAAGCACAGCCATGGCTCGGGCCATGGCGAGCATTTGCAACGACGAGCGGGCGGCTTGGGGTGTGACGAGCGGGCATGAGCGAAGAACTCTCAGCCTCTCAGCCCGCGCCGTCGGCCGCCGCCAGCCGGGCGGCCACCGCGTCGCCCACGTGCTGCATGAAGGCGCGCACGCGGGCGGTCTGGCGCAGGTCGGGGTGGGTCAGCATCCACACCGGCACGCTCAGCTCGGGGATCGGGTCGGACACCGCGACCAGCTCGGGGTGGCGCTCGGCCACCACGGTGGGCAGCAGGCCCACGGCGATGCCGGTGCGCAGCACCGCGGCCACCGCGTTGAAGATGTCCACGCGCAGCCGCACCTGGGCCTGCGCCAGGTGCTTGCGCATCCACTGGTCGTAGACGCGGCCCTGGCTGTCGCGCTCGAAGGCCACCCAGGGCGCGTCGCGCACCAGCGTGGCGATCGGCAGCACGCTCTGTGGCAGGCCCGGCGCGCCGCGCAGCGCGTAGACGCGGCAGTGCGTGTCGCCCAGCGGCCGGCCCACCAGGTGGTCGGCCACCTGGCGGCTCAGGCGCAGCGCCACGTCGGCCTCGCGCCGCGCCCAGCCGGCCGATTCGGCGGCCGCGCGCCGGCTCAGGTCGACCAGGAAGGCGTTCTCCACCACCTCGACCTCGATGCCCGGGTAGGCGCGGGCGAAGTCGGCCAGCGGCTGCGGCAGCAGGTGCTCCATGATCACGAAGGCCGTGGTCACGCGCAGCAGGCCGGTCAGCTCGCGGTCGCGGCCGGCGACGCGGCGCTCGATCTCGGCGGCCTGGTCGGCCATGCGCCGGGCCTGCTCCAGCACCAGCGCGCCGGCCTCGGTGGGCAGGTAGCCGCCGCGCGCGCGCTCGAACAGCCGCGCGCCCAGCCGCGCCTCCAGCGCGTCCAGCCGGCGCAGCACCGTGGTGTGGTTGACGCCCAGCTGCCGGGCCGCCGCGGCCAGGCCCCCGGTGTTGCCCACGGCCAGCGCGTACCGCAAATCGCTCCAGTCGAGTTCCGCCATGTCGTTCCTGCACTGTTGCGCGCCAATTTGCGCAGCAGCACCAAGAGATGATGCAAATTTGCAATTGTGGACCGGCTGCGGCACCGGCGTCAGCGCACTTACCCGCATGACCCCACGGCGCCGGAATAATCGGCCGGCGCAGCGCGTAGACCGGCCGTGTCCGTCCCCGACAGCTTCCGCCAGCAACTGCTTGCCGCCCTGCCGCGGCTGCGGCGCTATGCGCGCTCGCTGGCCCACGACACCGCCACCGCCGACGACCTGGCCCAGGCCACGCTGGAGCGCGCGCTGTCGCACTGGCACCAGTTCGACCCGCACCGCGAGATGCTGGTCTGGCTGCTGTCGATCGCCCACAACGCCTTCCTCGACCAGCGCCGGCGCGACGCGCGGCTGAGCATCGTCGAACCCGAGCAGGCCGCCGCCCAGCTCGACGCCCGCCGCGCCGACCCCGGCGCCGACGTCGGCCTGCGCCTGGACCTGCAGGCCGCGCTGGCCCGCCTGCCGCTGGAGCAGCGCGAGCCGCTGCTGCTGGTGTCGGTCGAGCAGTTCAGCTATGCCGAGTGCGCCGAGGCGCTGGGCATCCCGATCGGCACCGTGATGTCGCGCGTCTCCCGTGCCCGGGTGGCGCTGCGCGCCCACCTGGACGGCGGGCAGCGCCCCGCCGCCGAGCCCCCGCGCACCCTGCGCCGGGTGATCTGAACCCGCCATGACCACGACCCCGCCCCCCGCACCGCAGCCGCCCGGCGACGACCGCCTGTCCGCCTGGCTCGACGGCGAGCTCGACGACACGGCCCGCGCCGAGGTCGACGCCTGGCTGCGCGCCCAGCCCGAGGACGCCGCCCGTGCGCGCCTGTGGGCCGCCGACCGCGACGCGTTGCGCGCCCGCTTCGACCCGGTGCTCGACGAGCCCCTGCCGCCGGCCCTGCTGCGCACGCTGGGCCGGCCCGCCGCGCGCCCGCGCCCCGGCTGGCGGAGCTGGGCGCTGGCCGCCGGGCTGCTGGCCTTCGGCATCGGCCTGGGCGCGGCCGGCGGCGTGGCCTGGGTGGCGCAGGACCCGGCCGCGGTGGCCGGCCTGCCCCTGCCCTGGGCCGACCCGGCGCGCCCGCGCACCGGCAGCTGGACGCACCGCGCGGCGGTGGCCCACGCCGTCTACGCGCCCGAGGCCCGGCACCCGGTGGAGGTCAACGTCGCCGAGGGCGACGCGGTGGCGCAGCGCGCCCAGCAGGAACACCTGGCGCGCTGGCTGAGCAAGCGGCTGGACCTGCCGGTGCGGCTGTACGACCTGCGCGCCCAGGGCTTCGAGCTGGTCGGCGGCCGGCTGCTGCCCGACGCCGCCGGCCCCAGCGCGCAGCTGATGTACCAGAACGCCGCCGGCCAGCGCGTCACGCTGTACCTGCGCAAGCCCGAGCCGGGCGCGGCCACCGCCTTCCGCTTCCAGCGCGACGGCGAGCTCAACCTCTTCTACTGGGTCGAGGACGGCTTCGGCTGCGCCCTGGTCGGCAAGCTGCCGCGGCCGCAGCTGCAGGCGCTGGCCGACGCGATCTACCGCCAGGTCGAGGACGGCATCGTCCCCGCGCCGGCCGGCCGGGCGCCGGCGTCCTGAGCCGCGCCGGAGCCCCCAGGGGCCGCCCGGTGCCGGTGTCGGGGGCGGCCCGGGGGGCGTCCCTAGAATCCCGGCGATGCCCGACCACGTTCCCGCCGCGCCGCGCCTGGCTGCGCTCCACCGCCTGCTCGTGGTCGCCGTGCTCGGCTTCGCGTCGGGCCTGCCGCTGGCGCTGACCGGCCAGGCGCTGCAGGCCTGGCTCAGCGTCGAGGGCCTGGACATCGCCACCATCGGCTTCCTCAGCCTGGTCGGCCTGCCCTACACCTTCAAGTTCCTGTGGGCGCCGCTGATGGACCGCTTCGAGCTGCTGCCCGCGCTGGGCCGGCGCCGCGGCTGGCTGGTGCTGACGCAGCTGCTGCTGGCGGCCACGCTGTGGGCGCTGGCGGCCACCTCGCCCAGCGGCGCGCTGCAGGCCTTCGCGCTGCTGGCGGTGGCGGTGGCCTTCGTCTCGGCCTCGCAGGACGTGGTCATCGACGCCTACCGCACCGACCTGCTGCCCGCCAGCGAGCGCGGCCTGGGCGCCTCGCTGAACGTGCTGGGCTACCGGCTGGCGATGATCGTCTCCGGCGGCGTCGCGCTGATCTGGACCGACGCCCAGCAGGGCAGCGGCTGGACCTGGCCCCAGGTCTACCGCCTGATGGCCGGGCTGATGGCCGGCGCCGCCGTGCTGTCGGCGCTGGCCCTGCCGCGCCTGGCGCCGGCGCCCCCGCCGCCGCCCGGCGCCGCGCCGCCGGCCGCCGCCCGGCACGACCTGATCGGCTTCGCCGCGGTGCTGGCCGCGGTGGCGGCGGGCTACGCGGTAACGCTGCACGCCTTCACCCCGCTGGCCCAGGCCCTGCTGGGGCCCTGGCTGGCCGGCGGCGCCCTGGCGCCGGCGCTGCAGGCGCGCTGGGTCGACCTGGCGGCGCTGCTGGCCGGCATCGGCTTCACGCTGCCGCTGGCCGCCTGGGCGGCGCGGCGCGCCCGCTTCGAGACGCTGCTGGGCGGGCTGCGCGCCTACTTCGGCCAGCCGGGCGCGGCCGCCTTCCTGGTGTTCATCGTGCTGTACAAGCTGGGCGACGCCTTTGCCGGCGCGCTGATGACGCCCTTCCTGCTCAAGGCCATGGCCTTCACCTCGGCCGAGGTCGGCGTGGTCAACAAGGTCATCGGCCTGTGGCTGACGCTGGGCGGCGCGCTGCTCGGCGGGCTGCTGATGCTGCGCCTGGGGCTGTGGCGCGCGCTGCTGCTGTTCGGCGCGCTGCAGGCGGCCAGCAACCTGGGCTTCTGGTGGCTGGCGCTGCACGGCCAGGGCAGCCTGCCCGGGCTGACCATCCCGGCCTTCGACTGGGGCTTCGTCGCGCTGAAGGCGGCCACGCCGGTGGACGGCGGGCTGCTGATGGTCATCGCCTTCGAGAACCTCTCCGGCGGCATGGGCACGGCGGCCTTCCTGGCCTTCCTGATGGGACTGACGCAGCAGCGCTTCACCGCCACCCAGTTCGCCATGCTCAGCGCCTTCGCGTCGGTGGGCCGGGTCTGGGTGGGGCCGCTGGCCGGCGTGCTGGCCGAATCCATCGGCTGGCCGAGCTTCTTCATCGTGTCCACCGTGCTGGCCCTGCCGGCGTTGGGCATGCTGTGGGTGATGCGCGCCGCGGTGCGCCGCCTGGAGGTGGTGCCCGGCGCACCGCTGGACGACTGACCCCCGCCGCCGACCCCCGCCGCGCTTGCAGACCCGAGGAGCCGCCCCCAGATGCCCCGCACCATGCCCCGCAACGCCTTGTTCCGCACCGACGCGCAGGTGGACCTGCCTGCGCTGGCCCGCCATGCCGCGGGCTGCCACTGCACGCTGCACGCCCGCCGCCGCCTGGGCGGCGCGCTGATCGGCGCCGGCGCCCTGGCCGCGCTGGGCGCCGCCGGCGACGCCGCGGCCCAGGAGGCCGAGTGCAAGCGCTCGGCCTTCGCCAAGGCGGTGCCGGCCGAGCAGATCGAGCAGGCGGCCGGCCAGCAGTACCAGCAGATGCTGCAGCAGGCCGCCAGCCAGCGCGCGCTGGGCCCGGCGGACAACGGCCAGGTGGTGCGGCTGCGCTACATCGCCAAGCGCATCATCCCCTTCACCGCCGGCTGCAACCCGCGCTCGCAGCAGTGGCGCTGGGACGTCAACCTGATCGGCTCCAAGGAGCTCAACGCCTTCTGCATGCCCGGCGGCAAGATCGCCTTCTACCAGGGCATCCTGGCCAGGCTGCAGCTCGACGACGACGAGGTGGCGATGATCATGGGCCACGAGATCGCGCACGCGCTGCTGGAGCACGCCCGCGAGCGCATGGGCAAGACCATGGCCACGCGCGGGGTCATCGAGATCGGCTCGGCGCTGCTGGGCCTGGGCAGCGTCGGCCAGACCATGGCCAGCATGGGCGGTCAGCTGCTGACGCTGCGCTTCTCGCGTGACGACGAGTCCGAGGCCGACGCGCTGGGCCTGGTGCTGGCCAGCAAGGCGGGCTACCGGCCCGACGCCGGCGTCAGCCTGTGGCAGAAGATGCTGGCGGCCAACAAGGGTGCGCCGCCGCAGTGGCTGAGCACCCACCCCTCGGGCGAGACGCGCATCCGCGACATGCAGGCCCGGCTGCCGGGGCTGGAGCCGGTCTATGCCGCGGCGGCCAAGCCCGAGCGCCGCTTCAGCCCGCCGGCGGCCTGACCGGCCGTGCGCCGCGCCGCGGCGCGCTCACCAGCGCTGCGGCAGCGGCTTGTCCAGCCGGTAGTGCCCGCGCTCCTGGCGGAGGTAGCCGCCGCGCTCCAGGTCCTTGACCAGGCGGCTGACCATCTCGCGCGAGCAGCCCAGGCGCTGGGACAGGGCCTGGTGCGTCAGCCGCTCGGCCACCACCGCGGTGCCGTCGGCCGCCGGCTGGGCCAGCGACTGCAGCAGCGCGCGCAGCCGGCCGTAGACATCGTTGAGCGCCAGCTGCCGCGCACTGAGCGTGGCCGCGCGGGCGCGGCGGATCACCTTGGCCAGCAGCTCGAAGGCGAACTCGGGCCGCTCGGCGATGAAGCGCTGCAGCGTCGGCCGGGCCACCACGGTGCAGGTGCTGGCCTCCAGCGTGATCACGCTGGCCGAGCGGCGGCCGCCGTCCAGGCTCAGCTCGCCCAGGTACTCGCCCGGACCGTAGACGCCGTAGGTGATCTCGCGGCCGTTGTCGCCGGCGCTGAAGGCGCGCAGCCGGCCGCTGCGGATGATGAACAGCGTGTCGCCGACGTCGCCCTCCTGGATCAGCAGCGTGCCCTTGCGGTAGCGGCGCGTCTCGCCACGCTCGGCCAGGGCGGCCAGCGCGTCGGACATCGGGAGGTCGGCTTCGGTGGGGACGGCGGGCATGGGCGGGCGGCACCGGGCGCGGGGCGCCGGTGCCGTGCCGCATGCTACCCGCGGCCCGCCGGCGCACCGTGCTGCCGCGGTGACAAAGCGTGTGCGCGCCGCCGCCGCAGCGGCGGCCGCGTGGCGCCGTGCCGGCCGCATCAGGACAGCAGCGGTCCGGCCGCCGCGGCCAGCGCCACGCCCTGCAGCGCACCGACCAGCGGCGGCAGCACCGCCACCTGGCGCACCAGCGCGCGGATGCTGCGCTGGCCGGTCTTGTGGCGGATCGCGCCGATCTGCGTGCGCACCGTGGCCAGGCCCACGCCCTGGGCCTCGGCGATCTGCTGCGGCGTCCGGTCGGCGCACAGGCCCTTGAGCACGGCGGTCTCGGCCAGCGTCAGGCCGTGGCTGCGGGCATACCAGTCCACCGTCAGCGGCTCGCCGACCTGCCGGCGGCCCAGCAGCACGGCCACGCCGCCACGGTCCTCGGCAGACAGCGGCGGCAGCGGCACCACCGCCAGGCAGGCGGTGGCGGCGCCCGCGCCCAGCGTCAGCAGGCGGCGCAGGCCGCGCTGCGCGGCGGCGTGCAGCGCGGCGTGCAACGCGCTGGCGTCGGCCGGGTCGCGCGCGGTCAGCCGCGCGCCGCTCAGCTGCAGCGGATGGCGGTCGTCCAGGTCGTGCCGGGCGGCGCGGTTCATGTGCTGCACGCGGTCGGTGTCGGCCAGCAGCAGCAGGCCGTGGTCCAGCGTGTCCAGCAGCTGCGCCAGCCGGCGCTGCAGCGGCGAGCCGCTGTCGCGGCGGTCCGGGCCGGCATAGGGCCGCGGGCGCGGGCCGGCGGGCAGCGGCAGCGACAGCGGCGCGGTGTCGCCCAGCGACACGCGGCGCGCGGCCGGCAGGCCGGGCAGTTCAGGCAGGGGGGCGTGCAGGTCGAGCATCTCGTCGTCTCCAGGGCAGGCCGCGCGGCGCAGCGGCAGGCAGACAAGCGTAGGCAGGCCCGCCCGGCCCGTGCGGTGCGCTGCGGCACAGCGCATCCGGTGACAAATTCACGCCCTGGCGCGCCGCGGCGGCGCGCCCCGCCGGCTCAGGTGCCGCCGACGAAGGGGTTGCTGCGGCGCTCGCGGCCGAAGCTGGACTCGGGGCCGTGGCCCGGGATGAACACCGTCTCGTCGCCCATCGGCCACAGCCGCTGGGTGATGCTGTCGATCAGCGTGTCGTAGTCGCCGCCGGGGAAATCCGTGCGGCCGATGCTGCCGGCGAACAGCACGTCGCCGACGAAGGCGCGGCCGATCTCGGCGCTGTGGAATACGACGTGCCCCGGCGTGTGCCCCGGGCAGTGGCGCACGGCCAGCGTGCTGGCGCCGACCTGCACCGTGTCGCCGTCGGCCAGCCAGCGGCTGGGCGTGAAGGCCTCGGCCGGCGCAAAGCCGTACATCGCCGCCTGCTTGGGCAGGCCGTCGATCCAGAACTGGTCGCCCGGGTGCGGGCCGACGATGGGCAGACCCAGCTCGCGCGCCAGCGTGCCGGTGCCGCCGGCGTGGTCGATGTGCGCGTGCGTCAGCAGGATCTGCTTGAGCGCGAGCCCGCGCCTGGCCACCTCGGCCTTCAGCCGCGGCAGGTCGCCCCCCGGGTCGATCACCGCAGCCTCCATCGTCTGGTCGCACCAGACGATGGAGCAGTTCTGCTCGAAGGGGGTCACGGGGACGGTGGCGTAGTGCAGCATGGGAAGGCCCGTTGTTATGCAACTCTGTGTCGATTTTCGCCGCTCTGTGTCGACCCTGCGCACCGTCCACGAGTGCCCGGTTCGCAACGCTGTGACGACTGAATGCGGGTTGCGACCAGGCGACCTCGACCGTGGCGGCATCATCGACGGCCTGGATACCGCGGACGGGGCCGGCGAGCGCATCTTCCGGCTGATGCTCGAGACCGCCTCCGGCCGCAGCACCAGGATCGAACGGCACGGCTACGGCCAGCAGGAAATCGTGCCCTGGCAGCTGGGCGCGGTGATGTGACGCGTCACCGGCCGCGCCGCACCACCGCCCGGCGGCGCTCGGACGGCGGTCCGGCCGCGCTCTAGCCGAGGCGCCGCCGCAGCAGCAGCCCGGCCAGCCCGAAGACAAAGAGCGCGGCGCTGGCGGGCTCGGGCACCGCGGTCACGCGCAGCCAAACGTCGGTGCCGGTGTAGTCGACACGCCAGCTCAGGCCGGCAGCCAGCGTCGGCAGGACCAGGCTTTCGAAGCTGCCGCTGAGGCCCCCGTCGGCGTGCAGGATGTCGAACTCGGCGCCCAGCGCGGGCGTCAGGCCGTTGACGAGCGCCACGCTGAGCCCGCCGGCCAGCGCCGCCTGGCCGCTGACGGCCAGCAGGTCGTAGTCCGTGCCCTGCTGCAGCCCGCCCAGTTCGACGGCCAGCTGGCCGCTGGACAGCTGCTGGTAGTTGCCGGCGATGCTCAGCACGCCCAGCGCCGCGCCCGGGGCCAGCGTGCCGGCGTTGCTGAAGCCCGTGGCCTGCACCGTGCCGGTGCCGGCGAAGCTGCCGGCCTGGATCTCGATCTGGGCCTGCGCCAGCGTGCCGGTATTGATGGTGGCGCCGGCGGTCTGGATGTAGCGGCCGTTGCCGGAGATGCTGCCCAGGTTTTGCAGCGTGCCCGAGTTCGTCAGCGTGCGGGCGTTGTACAGGCTGCCGTCGTTGAGCAGCGTGCCGGCGTTGCTGCTGTTGTAGCCGTAGAAGTCGGCATACCAGTGGTACAGCGAGCCGTGGTTGATCAGCGTCGCGCCGGCGGCATTGCTGAGCTCGATCACGCCGCTGATGCCGGCGCCGGCCTCGTTGGTCAGCGTGCCGTGGTTCACCACCCCGGCATTGTTGATCGAGCCCCCGGAGCGGTTGGTCGCGACACCGCGGTTGACCAGGTACTCCAGCGTGCCGGCGTTGTCCAGCGTGCCGTAGTTGTAGGTCGCGCCCTTGATCGCGGCGCCGGCGGCGTTGGTCAGCGTCGCGCCGGCCAGGTTGTTCAGCTGGTACAGCACCGACAGCGTGCCGCTGTTGGCGATCGTGCCGCCGTTGTCCAGCACATGGTTGCTGGTGAAGCTGCCGCGGTTGGTCAGCGTCGCGCCGGCATAGTTGTAGAAGCGGCCCCAGTCGCCGATCCAGTTCGACGTGGTGTTGGTGATGGTGCCGTCGTTCACCAGGCTGCCGTAGTTCTTGAGCGTGCCGTTGGTGTTGCTGATCGTGCCGGTATTGGTGATCGCGCCGGTGCTGGTCAGCACGGACAGGCCGGCCACGGTGCCGACGCTGAGGTCGCCGGTGAGGTTCAACGCGCCCGAGTTGAGCCAGCTGCCGCTGTTCGACAGCGCGGTCGTGCCGCTGTTGAACGTGCCGGCATTGGTGAGGCTGCCGGTGGTCTCGAACGTGGTCTTGGTGCGCACGGTCATCGTGCCGCTGTTGACCAGGCTGCCGCTGTTGGCGAACTTGCGCTGAGGGGCGCCGGTGACGTTCTCCCAGCGCTGCTCGAAGGTGCCCGCGTTGGTCCAGCTGCCGGCGTTCGAGACCCAGCCGAGGTTGGTCGTCGACGCGCCGGCCGCGCTGTTCACCGTGGCGCCGGCGTAGTTGTAGAGCGGGCCGTAGATCTGGAACGTGCTGGAGGCAAAGCTGTTGAGCGCGCCGTAGTTGTAGAACACCGCGCCATAGCCGGTGCTGTGCAGCAGGCTGGTGTAGTTGTTGATCGTGCCGCCGAGCCGGTTCTCGAGCTTGCCGGCATTCATCACCTGGCTGCTCTGCAGCACGCCACCCGGCATGTTGATGAAGTAGCCGGTGGTCGAGATGTAGAGGTTGTCGTTCCAGGTGCCGCTGTTGTAGTAGGTGCCGTTGATCGTGTAGGCGCTCGCCGCGCCGGGCAGCAGCGCCGCGACGGCACTGGCGATCGTCGCGAGCCACCCCAGCGTCCGTCGGCTGCAGGCTGCGCGCGGCAGGCTGGCGGCGGCGTGCGCCTGGATCGTCGTCTTCATGATTCCCCCTGTTGTCGTGTCATACCCGTGGGCGGCTTCCGCGGCGCGGCAGCGTCGAAAGACAAGCCGCCACCCGCAGCGGCCTGCGTAGCCGACATTTGGCGGCAATCTGGGGCCTGCCGCGTTGACGCCGCGCAGGAAGCCCGCCGGCCGCATGGGGCGCGTTGGACGCTGGCCGGGGGCGGCGGGCTACCGTTGCCGCGACGCAGCGTCCACCTTCCGCCACGGCGGCCGTGACCAGCCTGTCGGCCACCTTCACCACCTGCCGCCTGCGGGCGGCCACGATCGTCCGTTCGCTATCGGCATCGCGCTGAACCAGGCCTTCGTCGTCGTCGAGGCCGACTACGGCTGGAAGGTCGGCTCGCTGGCGCTGCTGGCCGATGCCGGTCACAACCTCGACGACGTCGCCGGCCTGGCGCTGGCCTGGGGCGGGGCGCCGGCCGGACGATTGCGGCCCGACGCGCGCCACACCTACGGCTGGCAGCGCGCCAGCATCCTGGCCGCCTTCATCAGTGCGCTGCCGCCGGTGGCGATGGGCGCGCTGGCGCTGGAGGCGGTGCAGTGCCTGACCGCGCCGACCCCGGTGGCCGCCCGCCGTTTCCGGTGGAGTCGATGCTGCGCATCCACTTCATGCAGCAGTGGTTCAACCTGAGCGATCCGGCGATGGAAGACGCGCTGCACGACGTGCCGCTGTTTCGCGAGTTCGCCGGGCTCGGCGGCTGGGATGACCGGCTGCCCGATGAGACGACCATTCTTCGGTTCCGCCACAAGCTGGAGGAGAAGAAGCTGGCGCCGCAGATCCTGCGCACCATCAACGATCTGCTGCAGCACAAGGGCCTGATGCTCAAGACCGGCACTGT